>Ga0137415_10004707_pt1 | contig 13502 bp, 11 predicted proteins | sample CZODoug3_1_1_16f_FD_183082 | JGI IMG/M metagenome (GOLD analysis project Ga0137415, IMG submission 183082) | Vadose zone soil fungal communities from Angelo Coast Range Reserve, California, USA - CZODoug3_1_1_16fungal (Hybrid Assembly) | ecosystem: Environmental > Terrestrial > Soil > Vadose... | reverse complement strand
ACGGAGTTGCCATGAGGCTCGGATCGCCGCTGCTCTCGGCCATTCCCGGCCTGCGTCACGCTTTTTTTACGCGCGAGGGCGGCGTGTCCGATGGCATCTACGCCAGCCTTAATGGCGGCCTCGGCTCGGACGACGATCCCGCCAATGTCGCGGAAAATCGTCGCCGGATGGCAGAGCAGATGGGCGTGACGCCCGAGCATCTTCTCAGCGTCTGGCAAATCCATTCGCCGGATGCTGTGGTGATCACCGGGCCCTGGCAAGGCGCGTCGCGACCGCGCGCCGACGCCATCGTCACGCGCACCGAAGGTCTCGCCATTGGCGTCACCGCGGCCGACTGCGGACCGATATTGTTGGTCGATCCGCACGCGCGCGTGATTGGCGCTGCTCACGCCGGCTGGAAAGGCGCGCTATCGGGCATTCTGGAATCCACCGTCGAGGCGATGGAAATGCTCGGCGCCGAACGGAGCGGCATGGTCGCCGCGATCGGCCCTCTGATCCGCCAGCACAGTTACGAAGTCGGCGACGAATTCGTCGAGCGGTTCGTGCAGGCAGATGCGGAGAATACCTTGTTTTTCATTCCCTCGGCGCGCGAGGGCCACGCGATGTTCGATCTTGCCGGCTTCATCCGGATGCGGCTCGAAAACTCCGGCGTGCTGATGATCGACGACATCGGCGTCGATACTTACTCGGACGAGCGCTTCTTTAGCTACCGCCGCTCGGTGCATCGCGGCGAGCCGGACTACGGCCGGCATGTGCACGTGATCGCGCTGCAGAGCGAGTAACCGTGCTGCGCCCGATGGGCAAGGCCATTGCGTCTTACAGGTCCAGAACCAGACGATCGTCTGCCGATCCGGCAACGCAGACCATGAGGCTGCGCGCGCGCTCAGCCGGCGACAGAACGCGATCCCGATGTACCGGGCGCCCCTCAAGCCAATCCACCTTGCACGCGCCGCAAATCCCGCCGCAGCACGAAGCCGGAACGTCGATGCCGAGACCGAGAAGTGCTGCGAGCATGGTTTGACCAGGCTCGACGCGAGTTTCAATTTTCGAGCGTGACAATACGAGCATGTACGGCCTGGCGTTTGGATCGACCGGCAACACCGGCGGCACGAAGCGCTCAACATGGACGCGGTTATCCGGCCAGTCGCGCGACGCCTTTTCGAAGTCGTCGATCATATCAGCGGGACCGCAGCATCCAATGGCCATCCCGGGTGACGGTCGGCCGATGAGCGAGGCAATATCCGGCCGCCCAGCAACGGCGGTATCGTGAAGGACGACATGTCCCGTCTGCTTTAGCGGAGCCAGCAGATGAGCAAGGGGCGGCTCGCCTCGGGCCATCATATGCAGCTTGAAGTCTGGCCGCCCTGTCCGCCGCAGCCATGCCGTCGCCGACAAGAAAGGAGTGACACCGATTCCGCCCGCGACAAACGCAAAGCAAGAGACGTCCGCGTCCAATGGCAAGCCGCCGCGCGGCAGCGTGACGCCAATCGTATCACCGACCTTGACCTGATCGTGCAATATCATGGACCCGCCGCGTCCGACCCGCTCGCGCTTGACGGCAATGCGATAGCACCCGTTGTCCGCAGGGTCGTTGCAAAGCGAATAGGTCCGGACCATACCGCCGGGCAAGTGCAGGTCGATGTGCGCCCCCGGTCGAAACGGCGGAAGGTCCCAATGATCGGGGTCGACGAGCGAGAACAATTTGACGCCCGCTCCGGCGTCCTCGATGGTGTCAACAATTGTCTTGATCGTCGTGATCGGCGCGGCCTTCATCGGACGTTTCGCACGGCATCGCCGACCCGAACTGTTCCGCCCTTCAAGATCTTGCAATTCAGCCCGGATCTGTTGATGAGCGGATCGAAGATCGCTTTCCCCGTGATGTCCTCGATGTGCCGGCAGGGGATCGAAAGCCGCGTCGCCTCCAGCAGCGTTTCACCGAGCCAGAACTGACGTCCCACCAGATGCGTGAGCGGCACGCCCTCGACGGTCACGTTGCGGCGGTGTTCCCCAGGCCCAAGTTCGATGTTGGCGTCGCGCTTCAGCGCCACCAGGGTCTCGAATTCGAACAGCGTTACCTGTCGCCCCTCTTCGGGCTTGTGGGAGTAGAATCCCTCTTCGCGGCCGATCATGTATCGATCGCCCTCAATGCCCTTGCCTTCGATCAGCCGAAGTTCAGGCATCGCGCGCATCGGCAGAAAAGCGCGGGGGGTAATGTGGAGATAGCGCACCACGCCGGTCCAGTTCGGAACGACCGCGCCCTGTATCGCTGGTTCGGTATCAATTGTGTCGAGCATCGCTCGTGTCCTTTTGTGCGTTTGGACGTCATCACAGCTTGGGCTTTAAAGATAGATCTCAAGGCGACGCCGTCGCCGTCAGGTCAATTCCTTGTTCGCCATCTCCGGCGCGATGCTGGTCGCGATCGCCGTGATCAGCGCGCAGATAATCAGGAACACCGAGACCGGCCAGGTAGCGCCGGCCCATGTCATCAGCGACGCCGCAATCAGCGGGCTCAAACCGCCGCTCAACGCCGCGCCAACCTGGAACCCGAGCGAGGCACCGCTGTAACGCAGCCGCGCCGTGAACAACTCCGAATACCAGGGCGCCCCGATCCCGAACATCACCATCTGGCCGAAACTGATCGCGACCACGATGGTCAGGATCACAAGGGTGGGATCGCGGGTGTCGAGCAGCCAGAACATCGGGAATGCGAACAAGGCCGAGAACAGGCAACTGGAGTAAAACATCGTCTTGCGGCCGACCTTGTCCGACAACCACCCGAACAAGGGAATCGAGAACAGCGCGACGAACGACGCAATGAAGGCGCCGTTCAGGACCAGCGCACGCGACAGTCCAAGACGTGAGGTCGCATAGGACATGATGAAGACGCCGGCGATGCTGGCATAGGCAATCTCCGAGATCTTGAGACCTACCGCGGTAAAGAATGGGCGGCGGTGATACTTGAAGATATCCACGATCGGCATCTTCACGACCTCGTTCTTGGCCTTGATGTGGCGAAAGGCCGGCGTCTCCTCCATGCTGAGACGGATCCACAGCCCAACACCGACGAGCAGGATAGAAATCAGGAACGGAATGCGCCATCCCCATGCCAGGAATTCGCTGTCCGGCAGTTGCGAGACCAAAGCAAACATGCCGATGGCCGCGAGATTTCCGATCGGGTTGCCGACCTGAACCATGCTGCCGAGGAACCCGCGTTTGTGCATTGGGGCGTTTTCGACCACCATCAAGACCGCCCCGCCCCACTCGCCACCGAGGCCGATACCCTGCAGGAAGCGCAGGACGACAAGCAGGACAGGCGCGGCAACGCCAATCTGTTGATAGGTCGGCAACAGACCAATCAGAAACGTGCCCAACCCCATCACGATGATGGTGATGGCGAGCATCGCCTTGCGGCCGACCCTGTCGCCGAAGTGACCGAAGATCGCCGCGCCCAGCGGACGCGCCAGAAAGCCGACCGCATAGGTGCCGAAGGCGGAAATCGTCGCCAGCGCCGCATCGCCGGCGGCGAAGAAGATCTTGTTGAACACCAGTGCGGTCGCAGCGCCGTAGATAAGAAAGTCGTACCACTCGACGGCGGTGCCGATCACGCTCGACCACAAGATGCGCCGCAAGCTTGCCGCGTCATCGGGAATCCGCACGGTACTGAAGTCTTCTGCAACGGCCATTGTTCGCTCCTTGATGAAAACGGGGTCAAATTCCGGGCACAAATTCTCATTCTCCGTCCCGGCGATCCGGGGCGTCGTTCGGTGAACCTTTCGCTTCCGCTGAACCTCAGTCGCCTCAGCGCGGGCGCCGGCGCTTAAGGAATTGCTGCAATTGCTGCGATCTCGACACGGATGGAAGGATTGGCCAGCCGGGCTTCAACGCAGGCGCGCGCTGGAGACGCACCCGCAGGCACCCAGGCATCCCAAACGATATTGAAGGCGGCGAAGTCGGCGATATCGGGCAGCCGTACCGTGGCCGACAAGATCGTCGACTTGCCTGTTCCGGCTTCCGTGAGCAGCGCATCGATTTTCGCCAGCACTTGGGCGGCCTGCGCCTCCAGACCGACGGACAGATCGTCAGGCACCTGGCCCGCGAGGTAAACAAGACCGCCATGAATCGTGGCCATGCTGAGCCGCTTGCCGGCCTCCAAACGCTTGATCATGATGCCGCCCGCATCCAACCACTGGCCGCCGGCGCAGCAGGCGGCGTCGCCATGATGCAATCGAGGACATCAGGGCGCCGATCCTGCCCTCCGGACTCGTTGAGAAAGAAGTGCGACATGAGCTTCACCTTTCGTGCATCAGATGCGTGCGCGAAAGCGATCATGTTTACTGACAGAAATCAACGTCGCGAAAACCGGCATTTGATAAGGAAATCGGCAAAAAGCCGCAGATGCTGAATAAATGGCCTGAAATAAGGGTCTTTTGTGCTTTTTTGCCTATATTTTCGTTGCCATTGCTCTAAATTCCCGCAAAACAGCTGTTTTCCAGGAGGACGATATCTTCCAGCTCGCTTCCTGTTTAATGCGGTATAGCTTGCAAGCCCGCCTGACGCCGAACCGCGCGCAACGCGCGCAATTGATCAAGAAGGAGACCAGCTTTGCTTGACGTGAGCAGGACCGCAGGGGTGGGTCTCAATCTTCGCAAGTTGCGTGCGGCCAAGGGACTGACACTGGACCGACTGGCCAGCATGAGCGAACTGACCCGCGGATATATCTCGCTGGTCGAGCGCGGCTTGAAAGCGCCGTCGATTGCGGCGCTGCTTCGGATAGCAACTGCGCTTGACGTCAACGTGGCGTATTTCTTCGATCCAAAGTCAACAGCCGCGCCGCGCTATACGATTCACCGGCACCAGGAAGAGGGTGCGATCCCGATGAAGAACGGGTCTTTCGGCCTGATCGCGTTGGCGGCGGCGCGTCCCCACAAAAACATGGAGCCGTTTCTCCTTACGCCTCCGTTCAAGTCGACACGCAATTCAGCGTCGAACGAGAAAATTCAACGGGCGTTTCATTCCGGTGAAGAAATGCTGTTCGTTGTCAGCGGGCGCGTCGCGATCGAACTCGACGGCGAAGAGCTCGAGCTGGAAAAAGGCGATTGCTTGTATTTTTCCGGCGAGACACCGCATCAGGTGCACAGCCTCGGACGGCAAAAGGCTGAAGTCCTTGTGGTCATCGCGGTGGCAAACCAGGCGTAGCTGATGCGGTCCCTCGGCACGCGAGGGCCATGCGATGTTCGACCTGGCCAGCTTCATCCGGGTGCCGCGCTGATGCAGGCCCCTCTTCACGCGATTGGCAACGCCGAAGACGTTCGTCTTTGGGAAACAGGCACTGCACCAAATTCAATTCCTAACCGATGAAGGCGACGGTTTATGCGGCACCGGCAGAGGAGTCTTGATTCGGTTCGAGTTTTCAATCCGCTTCGCCTGCGCAATGTCGGCGAATGCTCGGTCGAATTCCTGCATACGATAGAAGACGATGCCGCGATCGATGTAGGCGTCTGCAAAGTGCGGATCGTGCTGAATCGCCAGATCGAAGTTGGCGAGCGCGCGGTATAGGTCGCCGTCGCGGTACGCGAACATTCCCCGCTCTCGGTAGGATTTGGCATCGTGCGCTGCGGGGTCGGGAGCGGGGCCGACATTTGCCTGAGCGCTACCTATGGTCGCCGCGGGCGCAACGGCGCTCGGCACGATCGCCTCGTTAGGGGCCCCTGCACTCTCAAGCTTGTCTCGTGGCTCATCGCGGTCGATTGCATCGAGTGGCGCCGTCGGCGTGACAGCGGCGATCTCGGCCGGTTCGCGCGCAGCGACTTCGATCACTTTTGCCGGAATCACAGATGCCTTCGAAAGGTGCGCAAACAGCGCGTAACCCCCGGTCAACACGACCGAAAGGAAAGCAACCGCGATCGCGTCGGAGGCGATCTTGTGGATCGTATCGGAGATGATGGAGCGCTTTGGCTTCGAACCAGGCTGCCGGAGTGTAAGCGCCAGCAGCCGGTCGTATGTCGCCCGCTGCTCCGCGTCACTAAGGATGGCATTGGCACGGACAACCTGCCTGAACCTTAGCGGAGCATCCGGATCGCCGCTATTGATGTCCGGGTGGCTCGCCTTGACGGCTTGGCGGAACGCAGTCCTGAGGCTCTCGGCATCATCGTCCGGAAGAGCACCCAGCAAATCGTAGAGAGTCTTCATAGTTGAACAGTTACTCTCGCGTCTGCACCTCCCCAGAAATTCCCGCCGTGGAGTCGCCGACTGACAAGGCCATACGTATTTCCAACATGCATTGCAGCCGAAAGGTCATGTTCCAGTATGGCCAAAACATGACTCGACGGCGGAACCTGATACCGCCCCCTTGAGATCGGTAGCTACGCACCACGACCGTTAAAGGTCAAATAACCATAGGTTGTGATAATGGAGCCGTTGATAAGCTCTGCCTGTCGCGACGCGGATGTTACCGAATCGTCGTCAGCGGCCGCCGAGCGGGCTCAATCTCGCATCTGCTCGCTGCCTGCAGCAGCCGTAGACGGTCGCGTACCATCTTCTCCGCATCTTGATAGCATTGCCGCTCGTAGTCGAGCTTCAGGCGCGCCCATTGATCCGGATCCACGGTCTTGAGGTCGGATCGCTTGAACTCGCAGTCGGGCGCTGGTTGCGATACCAGCAGCGCCCGGTCGGGCCGGCGAATTTGCAATTCGGAGTGTCCATGGGGCAGTGCGGCAGCGTGGGTGGGGTCGGCCTTATTTTCACGCGTAGCCGAATTTTGGGCGCAACCGGCAACCGCCATCGCGCACAACATGGCGGAGAGGGTCAAAAACCTGGAGGCGAGCGCGGGCGGCGGGACCAAACCTTTACCACCGCGTCTCGACTGCGTCGCTCCAGATTCAAAAAAACTGTCAACACAGGGCACTCGACCCGCGGTCGCCATGCTCATGTTTCCCAACTCAAAACGAGGCAGCCCGGCGGCCTCGCTCGTGCAGCGCTCGTCGCAACGCGAACTTCGCGCAGCAATAGCGCCAGGCCCCCTGGCCAAGCACGCGATCATGGATGGAAAATTTGAATCGCATTCTAACAATTACGATGAATCAAATCTAAATCGGCCTTTGAACCAACAGGCTTTTTCAGGCGGTGCTGCTTCGAGGACACCACGAAAAAGCGGGAATATCGGATTGCGGCATTCTCGTCGATGCACGCGAGCGGTCGAATGATCGGACATTTGCCACGCAGCGGATGTTTGCGCGCTCCACGACGATTATCGCCAAATTGCCTGATGGCGACAACGCAATGTCATATTAGGCGAACAGCTCCCGCACCTGCGATAAAGACGCGGCTCTGATTGATCGGCTCGAACTTGCAGTTGGAAGGCGAGTAACGCAAAATTTAAGTCGATCAGAGTCAGTCGAACATAGGTTTGCCTCGAAACGGCGCGCTAGAATGATCTGGTAAGGGCTGATGACTTCCGTCGAAAAGACGGAGCGCGCCAGGCGGCAACGGAGACTTGCAATGCATGACCAGAATAATGTCTTCTATGCCGTCGCGCTCTCGCTGGTCATCTTGATAAGCTGGCAGTATTTCTTCGCGACGTCCTTCCGTGGCAAACCGACCGCGCACAAGACTTCGCAGGTCGGGATGATTGCGCCGAGTGCGGAGGTCCGACCGCAACCGCAAGCAATCGGAACGCAGGCCGCAGCAACTCCGAACGCTCAAGGGTCTCACCAGTTCTCGCGACAAGAGGCGCTGGCCAGATCGCAGCGTGTCGCCGTCGATACGCCCCGGGTCCGGGGATCGATTGCGTTGACCGGCGGCCGAATCGACGATCTGTCGCTGATTCAGTATCGCGAAACGACCGATCCCAAATCCCCGGCTATCCAGTTGCTTTCGCCGTCAGGCAGCCCGCAACCATTCTATGCGGAGTTCGGCTGGATCGATTCGTCCGGCATGAATCTGCAGGTGCCCACTTCAGAAACAAAATGGCATCTGGAGGGATCCGAGAACCTCGGGATTGGACGCCCGGTGACGCTGGTTTGGCATAATGGGGAGGGGCTAGAATTTCGGCGAACGATTTCGGTCGACGACAAATATCTCTTCAACGTCCGCGACGAGGTCGCAAACCATGGATCGGCGGCTGTCGTTTTGGCTCCCTACGCGTTGATCTCCCGTCACAATCCACCACCAGCCCTCGGCTATTATCTGCTTCACGAAGGCCCAATCGGGGTCCTTGGCGACCAAGGATTGCAGGAAGTTACCTACAAGACCCTCGATGACAAGAAGCGGATGGCGTTCGATACCGGCAATGCATGGCTGGGTTTTACCGACAAATACTGGGCGGCCATATTGCTTCCTGAAGCGTCTTCGCACCTCCAGGCAGAATTCTCCGCCAGCGCGCTCGGTGCTCTCAAGACCTATCAAGCCGACTATCTACAGGATGCGCAGACCGTTGGGCCCGGTGGCACCGCGAGCGCCACCGCTCGTCTGTTCGCCGGCGCCAAGGAAGTTTCGATCCTCGACGGCTATGACAAAACGCTTGATCTGAATCGGTTCGATCTTGCGATCGACTGGGGCTGGTTCCGTTTCATCACAAAACCGATGTTCACCTTGATCGACTACATTTTTCGGCTGGTCGGAAACTTCGGCGTGGCGATCCTGATCGTGACCTTGATGCTCAAGATCGCGTTCTTTCCGCTTGCTAACAAATCGTATGCCTCGGCGGCGAAGATAAAAGCCCTGCAACCGCAGATTCAGCTCATCCGCGATAGCTTCGGCGACGACAAGGCGAAGCAACAACAGGCGACAATGGATCTTTACAAGAAGGAGAGGATCAACCCAATCGCAGGGTGTCTGCCAACACTCATTCAGATTCCGGTTTTCTTCTCCCTCTACAAAGTACTGTTTGTCACGATCGAGATGCGCCAGGCGCCTTTCTTCGGTTGGATTAGAGATTTATCCGCACCGGACCCCACCAACGTGTTCAATCTTTTCGGGCTGATTCCTTATGACCCGGTGTCGCTACCTTTGCTTGGCGGGTTTCTTATGGTCGGAGCCTGGCCGCTGCTTATGGGCTTCACGCAGTGGGTTCAGATGAAGCTCACGCCGGCATCACCGGATCCGACACAATCGGTGATTTTGAACTGGATGCCGGTCATCTTCACTTTCATGTTGGCGAAGTTCTCGGCGGGCCTAGTGATCTATTGGACGTGGAATAATTCCCTTTCAGTCATTCAGCAGAGCATCGTTATGCGCAGGAATGGCGTCCCGATCGAACTGTGGGATAAATTCCGGGCGATGTTCACGAAACGCAAAGCCGACGATTAACGGGCCATCTGATCGACCGCGACGGCCAAGCTTTGCATATTGCGGGCCATTGAGTCTTAATCTACGACGTGGGTTCGAGCCAATGGCTGTCGCTACCGCCCAATAGCACATGGTGGAATGATGGTTGGGGAGCATCGCAAGATCACGGTCGCGCTTCTGTTCGGAGGACGCTCGGCTGAACATGAAGTCTCCAGAGCGTCGGCTGCCAACATCCTTCGGGCCCTGAACCCTGACCGCTACGAGGTTTCTCTCATCGGCATCTCCAAGGACGGTCGATGGCTTGTCTGCGATGCCGGTAATGGCGCGGGAACCGGCGCTGCTGCGCTTACGATCCCAGACCAGGCGCCGCAAATCGGGCTGATCCCGGGCGGCCGAGGTCGCTTCGTGGTGTGCGATGGCGACGAACCGCGAGGCGGTGCTGTAACGCGCTTCGACGTTGTATTCCCCGTCTTGCACGGGCCGAACGGAGAAGACGGAACCGTGCAGGGCGCGCTTGAATTGGCAGACGTGCCATTCGTGGGGTCAGCGGTGACTGGTTCTGCCGTCGCGATGGACAAGGATGTCGCCAAGCGCCTGATGCGTGATGCCGGCGTTCCCATGGTGCCGTTCATGACAACGACTGCCTCGTCCCGGATCGAATACGCTGCAGCCGTCGCCGCGCTTGGCGCGACCGATTTATTCGTGAAACCTGCCAATATGGGATCGTCGGTCGGCGTCTCGCGCGCGCGGTCCGCGGAAGAATTCGCAGCGTCGTGCGAACTGGCATTTCGCTACGACCATAAACTGCTGGTCGAACTGGGCCTGAATGGAGCGCGGGAGATTGAATGTTCGGTCCTGGAAGAATCCGAAGGCGACATTCGTGCATCTCAACTCGGCGAGATTGTGCCAGCGAGCAAACACGGCTTCTATTCGTATCAGGCAAAATACATCGACGCCGACGGTGCCGCTCTACGTGTTCCCGCCGAGCTTTCCCCGCAGCAGGCCCGTCGTATTCAGGAGCTTGCCGTTGAAGTGTTCCGGCTGCTCGGCTGCGAAGGCTTGGCCCGCGTCGACTTCTTCGTTAGAGGCGACGAAATCTTTGTGAACGAGGTGAACACGCTGCCGGGATTCACCTCGATCAGCATGTATCCCAAGCTCTGGGAAGCAAGCGGATTGTCCCAAACCGATCTCATGGACAAGCTGATCGCGCATGCATTCGCGCGTCATGAGCGACGCCGCGCTCTAAGCTCGGAGTGATTGGAATCGAGCGCACGGCGTTCGCCTATACAGAGAGTCGCGACATCACGCCTGATGTTGTGGACCGAGGCTATCGCACCTTCAGGACGACCTTGCCCCGCGCCCGCCCCGCTTCGAGATAGCTCAGCGCCGCCGGTAATTGTTCGAACGCAAATTCGCGATCGATCACCGGCTTGATCGCGCTTGAGGCCACGAGTGCCGCGATGTCGCGCAATTGATCGCCGCTGGATTCGGTCATCGCCCAGTCATAGGTCGCACCGGCCTTGGCGCTCGCGGCGTAGACCTTTCGCCCCATCAGCCAGATCACGAAGCGGATCAAGGGGCCGGCGCCGATTTCAGTGGCGAAATTCCGGTCCGGCGGACCGCTGAGCGAGATCACGACCCCGCCGCGCTTCACCAGCTTGAACGCATCGACCGTGAACGCACCGCCGAGCGTGTCGTAGACGATATCGTAGTCGCCGCCCTGCTCCAGATAATTTTCGCGGTCATAGGCGATGACCCTGTCAGCGCCGAGCGATCGCACGAAATCCGCGTTCTTCGCACTCGTCGTTGAGGTGACGTCAAGCCCGAGATGCTGGGCATACTGCACCGCGAAGGTGCCGACGCCGCCTGAGCCGGCGTGGATCAGGATGCGCTGGCCCGCGCGTGCACCGACGCGGCCAAAACACTGCAGCGTGGTCAGCCCCACCAGCGGCAACGACGCGGCCTCCGCATGCGAGATGGTGGCCGGCTTGAGGGCCACGAATTTTTCGGACAGCACAATCTGTTCTGCAAACGTACCGATGGTGTCGCGCGATGCACGGGCATAAACCGCCTCGCCCGGCTTGAATCCGGTTACGCCGGCGCCCGCCGATATCACGATGCCGCTGGCATCGAAACCAATCGGCCGCGGCAATTTGTAGGCCGAAATCCGCTTCAACGCGCCGTGCACCAGCTTGAAATCGATCGGATTGAGGCTGGCGGCATGAATTTCAATCAGGACTTCGCCTGGGCCCGCAACCGGATCGGGAATTTCCGCGAGCCGGACATTGTCGGATATTGCCCCATAGCCGGTGAGAACGAATACGCGCATCGGCCAATCCTGAGGGGATGAAGATTTTCAATATCAAATAATTGCGAGAAAAGGCGACCCGTTCGAAAAAATTATCTTTTCAAAGTGCAAGGGTTCGCTGCCCTAGACCTTAACACATTTTAACGATATCGCTCGACGCGATGAGGGACAGCATCGCCAGCCTGATACGGGCCACCACCGCCTTCCGGACTGCACCGCGCGCCGCGTTTGCCGCGACGCTGCTGGCGATCGCGTGCGGGCTTGGCGGCTGCGCCAGTGGCGGAGCCGGCACCGGCTCGTTCGCGATGGCTAGCGGCGGCGCCACCGTCGCCTTCGAATCGATCGACGGCCCGCCGCCGCAAGTGTTTGACCGGATGGTGAACGTGCTCGACAGCGAATCGAAGCTTCGCAACCTGTCGATTGTATCGCGCGAAGGTTCGTCCGCTTATCGCGTGCGAAGCTATCTTTCGGCCCAGGTCAGCCGCGGCCGCACCACCATCGCATGGGTCTGGGACGTCTATGACCGCGAGCAGCAGCGGGCGCTGCGCCTGTCCGGCGAGGAACCGGCCGGCAAGGCCGGACGCGACCCCTGGACTGCGGCCGATGATCTCGTCTTGCGGAAAATCGCGCAGGCCGGATTGGGCGGCCTCAGCGGAATGATCAATGGAACGGGGCCGGCGGACGCGCCGCCGCCCGCCCCCGCGCCGGGCAAGGACGGCCCGGCGGTCGCGAGCACGGAACAGCCTTTGCCCGCTTCGGATGCATTCAGCGTCAGCGCACTGGGTTACACCACCCGCTAACGATACAAATAGTGCCCAAGCCGGTGATTTTGGCAGGAAAACGGCGGGCTATGGGTTGCCAGCCGAGCCACCTCCTTGATATCACCTCGCTCGTCGAAACGCGCTGGCTGTGGGTATCCCGATATGCTGAACGTCGTATCCAGCAAGGCGCGGGGGGAAGGGTCGATGTCGGCCAAGAACGGCTCCATCAAGCTCGTCGCCGGCAATTCCAATCCTGCCCTGGCGCAGGAAATCGCCAACTGGCTTCATCTGCCGCTGACCAAGGCCGTGGTCCGGCGTTTCGCCGACATGGAAATCTTCGTCGAAATCCTCGAGAACGTGCGCGGCTCGGATGTGTTCATCATCCAGTCGACATCGTTTCCGGCCAACGACCATCTGATGGAATTGCTGATCATCACCGACGCACTGCGGCGCTCATCTGCGCGCCGCATTACCGCGGTGATTCCCTATTTCGGCTACGCTCGCCAGGATCGCAAAGTCGGCTCGCGCTCGCCGATCTCGGCCAAGCTGGTGGCCAACCTGATCACCCATGCCGGCGTCGACCGCGTGATGACGCTGGATCTGCACGCCGGTCAGATCCAGGGCTTCTTCGACATTCCCACCGACAATCTCTACGCATCGCCGGTGATGGTTCGCGATATCCGCGAGCGCTTCGACCTCACCAAGGTCATGGTGGTGTCGCCCGATGTCGGCGGCGTGGTGCGCGCGCGCGGCCTCGCCAAGCGCATCAACACCTCGCTGGCGATCATCGACAAACGCCGCGAACGCCCCGGCGAATCCGAAGTCATGAATGTGATCGGCGATGTCACCGGATATACCTGCATCCTGGTCGACGACCTGGTGGATTCCGGCGGCACGCTGGTCAACGCCGCCGACGCGCTGATCGCCAATGGCGCCAAGGAGGTCTACGCCTACATCTCCCACGGCGTGCTGTCCGGCGGCGCCGCGCCTCGCATCGCCGGCTCCAAGCTGAAGGAGCTCGTCATCACCGACTCGATCCAGCCGACCGAGGCGGTCAATAAAGCCGGCAATATCCGCACCCTGTCGATCGCCTCGCTGATCGCCGAGGCCATCGGCCGCACCGCGTCGGAAGAGTCGGTCTCGAGCTT
>Ga0137415_10004705_pt1 | contig 13504 bp, 10 predicted proteins | sample CZODoug3_1_1_16f_FD_183082 | JGI IMG/M metagenome (GOLD analysis project Ga0137415, IMG submission 183082) | Vadose zone soil fungal communities from Angelo Coast Range Reserve, California, USA - CZODoug3_1_1_16fungal (Hybrid Assembly) | ecosystem: Environmental > Terrestrial > Soil > Vadose... | reverse complement strand
TGGCAAGCCTTGATCCGACTATCCAAGTAACAACATTGAAGACCTTAGGAGACATCCAAGACATTGCTTTCCTGCCTGCGCTGACGGCGCTGTACGATGGAACGCTTCATGTCTGGAAAGATGCGTCTGGTAGTGAGAAGGTCATCATTGTACTACGAAATATCGAGCCCGATGGTCGTGAGACGATCTCCTTGTTGAATCCCTTCACAGGTGTGGAGTTGGGGAAGCTGAATGCCGCCGAGGCGTTGCCAGAGGGGGAAAAATTGGAAATGGTGACCCTCAGGTCGGGCGAGGGCCGACGGGTGATGAAAGCCGTATTGAACGGGCTGAGGCTGTTTGATCCCGTTGTGGAAGTCAGGCGGACGACGGCGACCACGCTCGGAAATGCCGGGGATCTTTCGGTATTGCCCGCGCTCGATCAGGCTCTCTCGCGTGAGTCAGACAAGTGGGTACGGCATGCGATCGAGGAAGCTATCAATCAGTTGCGCCTTAAAGACACTGATCCGGAGGTGCGACGAGCGGCTGCCATCCGCTTAGGCGAGATCAAGGGCATGCGAGCACTATCGCACCTGAAATCTCTTCTTACTGAGGAACCGCTTGAGCCATCCGACACTGTGCGGGTCGCGATCCAAGGAGCGATTGATAGCATCGAATCGTATCAAAGCTTTCAGAGTATTGTGGGCATCACCTTCAGCGGCATTAGCTTAGGTTCGATTCTTTTCATTATGGGGCTTGGGCTGGCCATTACCTACGGCCTCATGGGCGTCATTAACATGGCTCATGGGGAAATGATGATGATCGGCGCCTATACGGCCTTTGTCTTGCAGGAAGCCTTCTTTAAGTACCTGCCACCGTCCCTGCATGATTCCTACATTTTTCTTGCATTGCCGGCGGCGTTCGTGGTGACGGGGGCGGTCGGCCTCTTGTTGGAACGGACCGTGATCCGTTTCCTGTATGGGAGGCAATTGGAAACGCTGCTCGCCACGTGGGGAGTCAGCATGTTTCTCCAACAGTCGGCACGCTGGTACTTCGGCGATTTGACGAGTGTGAATCCGCCTACATGGATGCGAAGGGGAATGGAGCCGATGGTGGGGCTTGTCTTGCCATATACCCGGATTTTCATCATCGGGTTGGCTGCGGTGGCGCTGCTGGGGGTGTACTTGCTCTTCTCCCGAACACGCGTGGGCCTTCTCGTCCGTGCGGTGACACAAAACCGCAACATGAGCGCTTGCGTAGGCATCTCTACGCGCAAAGTCGATTCCTGGACCTTTGCGTTTGGTTCGGCCCTCGCCGGTATTGCGGGATGTGCGATCAGCCTCATCAGCAACGTGGATCCCGAAGTGGGCAAGAGCTATATTGTTGAGTCATTCATGGTCGTGGTGGTCGGGGGGGTTGGAAAGCTGGCCGGCACGGTGGTCTCCGCAATGGTGATTGGGATGTTCAACAAAATTCTCGAGCCTCTCATTGGTGGAACAGGCGGGGCCATTTACGGCAAGCTGTTCATTTTGGTGTTGATTATTCTTTTTCTCCAGGTAAGGCCGACAGGCTTATTCCCTCCGAAAGGACGAGCTGCTCAGGTGGGATCATGACCCCATGGAAGGGCTGGATCATTTTTGGAACCGTCAGCATTATGCTGCTGGTGGTCTTACCGTTGTTAAACGCTCTGCCGAACGAATCGACGTTCTGGCTGCCCGATTTCTACCTCAACCTGCTCGGCAAATACCTCTCGCTGGCTATCATGGGCATGGGGCTCGGCGTGCTCTGGGGGTATGCGGGCATTCTCAGCCTGGGACAGGCGGTCTTTTTTGGACTTGGCGGGTACTCGATGGGGATGCATCTCATGCTTCAGATAAGCGGTCAACAGAGTAAATACGGCGAGGCGGTCCCGGATTTTATGGTCTGGAACCAGGTCAAAGAACTGCCCTTCTTCTGGGTGCCGTATCAGAGTTTCGCTTTTGCGCTCGCCTCTGCCATCTTTCTCCCCGTGCTCTTTGCCCTGCTGTTTGGGTATTTGACGTTTCGTAGCCGGATTCAGGGTGTGTATGTGGCGATTCTGACTCAAGCCCTGGCTTTTGCCGCATGGTTGCTGTTCAACAGGAATGAGATGAGACTCGGGGGAACGAACGGGCTCACGGATTATAAGACTCTTCTGGGGTTCTCGCTTCTCTCTCCCACCACGCAGAGGGGTCTCTACATCATCACAGCGGTGTGTTTACTCGTGACATATGGTCTCTGCCTTTGGCTGACGCGCGGTAAGCTGGGCCATATTTTTCGTGCGATTCGGGATGGTGAGAATCGCCTGAGATTTTTGGGCTATTCACCGACGGGCTTCAAGATGTTTGTGTTTGCGCTCGCTGCGGGCTTGGCTGGGTTGGCGGGCGCTTTATATGTTCCGCAAGTAGGCATTATCACGCCATCCCAGATCGGCGTCATGCCCTCCTTGGAGGTTGTGGTGTGGGTAGCGGTCGGAGGGCGAGAAGCCCTGATTGGCGGACCGCTAGGGGCTGTGCTGATCAATGGCTTGCGGAGCTATCTGACGACGGTAGCTCCGCAACTCTGGCCTTTTGTATTAGGGGCGTTGTTTGTAGGAGTCGTTCTTCTGTTTCCGTCAGGGGTCGTAGGGCTTCCCAAACAGTTTGAGCGTTTCATGCATCGATCAGGTTCGAGATGGAAGTCAGGCGGTCGCCGTTCACCTCTCTCGGCAGCGGCGGCATCCGGGCCGTCTGAGAACCCAGACAAATTGTCTCTGGATGGAGAGGAAGTGAAAGCATCAGAGAGCAACATCAGCGCTGGTGCTGGCGCTGTCGCTCATGTCCTCTTTGGGTCGAGGGTAGAGGACAACGGTGCGAACAAAGCGAAAGATGGGGAGACTACCAAGCAAGCGGATGAGAGGGGAGTACCGCTTCTACGGGTGGAAAACGTGACCGTAAGCTTTGAAGGCTTCCTGGCGCTCCACGACCTGAATTTTTCTTTAATGGAGGAGGAACTCCGTTTTGTCATTGGGCCCAATGGAGCCGGGAAGACGACCATGCTGGACGTCATATGCGGCAAGGTGAAGCCTATTCAAGGAAAAGTCATCTTTAAGCACGCGACCAATTTGCTTGCTTTGCAAGAACATGAGATAGCCAATATCGGCGTTGGGCGCAAGTTTCAGACCCCTACCGTATTCCCCTACCACACGGTTTTGGATAACCTGTTGCTCTCATTTAAGACAAAGAAAACGGTGGGAGCGACGTTGGCCGCGCTTCAAGCGCGGCAAAGCCACGTAGGCCTCCTAGAGATACTCGAGTTTGTGGGGCTGGGCCACCACACGCAAACTTTTGCCGGCGTCTTGTCGCACGGTCAAAGGCAGTGGCTGGAAATTGCGATGTTGCTTGCGCAAGAGCCTAAGCTCCTGCTGGTTGACGAGCCTGTGGCCGGCATGACAGGTCGGGAGCGCGACAAGACGGGGCTTCTCTTGGAAGCCATTGCTCGCGAGCACGCGACCGTGCTTGTCATTGAACACGACATGGAGTTTGTCCGCCATTTCTCGAACACCGTGACCGTTCTTCATGAAGGCTCCCTGTTGTGTGAAGGAAAGATGCAAGAAGTACAAAATGATCCCCGAGTGCTTGAAGTGTACCTGGGCCGTGAGGAGGAAGAGCATGCTGCAGACCGCTAACCTAAACATTTATTACGGGGACAGTCATGTGGTGCGAGATGTGTCATTTTTGATTCCCGAAGGGAAAATCATATGTCTCATGGGGCGGAACGGAGTTGGGAAGACCACCGTCATGAAAACATTGATGGGCCTCCTTCCCGCAAGAAGCGGACGTATCTCCTTTGGCGGAGAAGATATCACCAATCGTCCCCCCTATTGGCGGGCGCGCTTAGGGATTGGATATGCGCCGCAGGGGAGGGAAATTATTTCCAGCCTCACGGTCGAAGAAAATCTTCTGATCGGCTTGGAGGCGAGGCCCAACGGCTCCAGGGTTATTCCTCCTCGGATTTTCGAACTGTTCCCGGTCTTGAAGACCATGTTGCAGCGGCGAGGAGGGGACCTCAGCGGGGGACAGCAACAGCAACTTTCCATTGCTCGTGCCTTAGCTTCTGAGCCGAAATTGTTGCTGTTGGATGAGCCAACAGAGGGGATCCAACCCTCCATCATCAAGGAAATTGTTCATGCGATCAAAAAGCTTAAGGAGCAAGGAGGTCTTTCCATTCTCGTTGTGGAACAATTCGTGTCGTTTGTCCGTGGCGCAGGCGATTATTTTTACATAATGGAAAAGGGGGCAATCGCTGCAGAGGGGGAGATCCCTAACCTCTCAGATGACCTCATTAGAAAACACCTTGCGGTGTAGCTCCAGAGCAGGTTTTATCCCCTAAACTAAGTCGGCAATCTGAAAGGTGGAAGTCCTCGCGTGTATTTAACTCCGCGGGAACAGGAGAAGCTTCTTATTTCTGTGGCCGCTTAATTGCAAGGAACGCAAAGCGCGCGGGTTGAAGTTGAATCCAAAGCTGCTCTTGCTCGATGAGCCGACTAAAGGGATTCAACCCTCGATTGTGGATCAAATTGAAGACGTGATTATCGGGTTCAAGAATTCCAGACGGTTTGCCATTTTGTTGGTCAAGCAGGGACTCCACTTTGCCGCTCGCTGGCGGAGAAGTATGTAGTGATGGCCAAAGGGGCGGTGGTGGTGGCGGGCAAGAGTGATGAGTTGAGTGCGGACATGGTGAAGAAGCGTTTGACGGTATAGTCGCGGGTCCTGTCGCCAGTCAGCCCAGCCGTCCTCGCACCCCGCCCGGTGTAGGGTCCCCGCTGCGGGCGGCTGGGCTCCCAGACTGGCGCCACCCGCTGTCTCGTCTTGCCCGCCGCTGAAGAGGAGAGGAAAGAAATGAACGGGGTGGTTGGGATGACTTCTTGGGCGCAGTTGAAGTCACCCAGACCACCCCGTTACTATTATGGCCCCTGGTCCAGTTGGGAGAGCGGGGGCTCTCTTATCGATTGATGAATGAACAATGACGATTGACGAGGCCCGATTATGCATTTGACACCACGCGAGCAAGAGAAGCTTCTGATTTATGTTGCCGCGAATTTGGCGAAGGAGCGGAAGAAGCGCAGATTGAAGTTGAATCATCCTGAAGCGGTCGCGTTTATTACTGCCGCGATTCTGGAAGGCATTCGTGATGGGCGCTCGGTGGCGGACCTCATGAGCCATGGCGCCACGCTTCTCAAGAGGAAAGATGTGATGCCCGGCGTCGCGGAGATGATTCCCGAATTGCAAGTCGAGGGCACGTTCCCGGATGGGACGAAACTCGTCACAGTTCATGAACCGATTCGATAGGTGAATCGATGAAAAAGAAAACCAAAGCCAAGCAGAAAGTGACGAAGCGAAGGGGCGAGAGTCATGATGCCAAAAAGGCTTCGAATCAGCCTGCCGCTCTTATTCCTGGTGGAATCATCCTCGGTGAGGGCGACATTGTTGCGTTCACCGGCCGTCAGACGGTTGAACTCATCGTCGCCAATACCGGTGATCGGCCGATCCAGGTCGGGTCGCATTGTCATTTCTTTGAGGCAAATCGCGCGCTGCGGTTTGATCGTGAGAAGGCCTACGGGTTTCGGTTGCAAGTTCCGGCTGGAACCGCGGTGCGGTTTGAGCCGGGTGAAGACAAGCGGGTAACGCTGGTTTCAATAGGCGGCAATCGCGTGGCCTATGGGATCAATGGACTCACGCATGGGCGGCTCGATGATCCTCACGTCAAACAGCAAGCCCTGGCCAAGGCCAAAGAGTTGGGGTTCATCACGAAGGGAGCAAAGTCATGAAGCTCTCGCGACGCCAATACGCTGACTTGTATGGTCCGACGGCGGGTGATCGCATTCGCCTGGCCGATACGGATTTGCTGATCGAGATCACGCGCGATTTGACGGTGCCTGGTGAAGAGGCCAAGTTCGGCGGCGGTAAGGTTATCCGCGACGGCATGGGCCAGTCACCATCAGCCACCCGCGCAAAGGGCGCGCTCGACCTCGTGATCACGAATGCGATCATCGTCGACTGGTGGGGGATCGTGAAGGCGGATATCGGCATCCGGGATGGTCGCATTGTCGGCATCGGCAAGGCCGGAAATCCCGACATAATGGAAGGCGTGACGAAATGGATGGAGGTCGGCGCCTGCACCGAAGTGCTTTCGGCGGAAGGCAAGATCATTACGGCGGGTGGCATCGATACGCACATCCATTTCATCTGTCCGCAGATCATCAATGAGGCCTTGGCGAACGGGCTCACGACGTTGATTGGCGGCGGGACTGGTCCGGCAACCGGGACCAATGCTACGACCTGCACGCCTGGCGCATGGAATATCCATCGCATGCTGGAAGCAGCGGAGGGATTCCCGATCAATCTCGGTTTTCTCGGGAAGGGCAACTCATCGCTGCCGGATGGCTTGCGCGAGCAGGTAGAAGCCGGGGCGATCGGGCTCAAGTTGCACGAAGACTGGGGCACGACGCCGGCGGCGATTTCGACCTGCCTCGATGTAGCGGAAGAATTCGATGTCCAAGTCGCCATCCACACTGATACGTTGAACGAAGCCGGGTTTGTCGAAGATACGATCAAATCCTTCAAGGGGCGCACGATTCACTCGTTTCATACAGAAGGTGCCGGTGGGGGGCATGCTCCCGACATCATCAAGGTGTGTGGTGAGGCCAATGTGTTGCCCTCGTCCACGAACCCCACGATGCCGTTCACGGTGAACACGATGGATGAGCATCTCGACATGCTCATGGTCTGTCACCACTTGAACCCGCGTGTGCCGGAGGATATTGCGTTTGCCGAATCACGCATCCGACGGGAAACGATTGCTGCGGAAGATATTCTGCACGACATGGGGGCGATCAGCATCATGTCGTCCGACTCGCAGGCGATGGGGCGCGTGGGTGAAGTCATCATTCGCACCTGGCAGACCGCGCACAAGATGAAAGTGCAGCGCGGACATCTCTCCCAAACTGCGGCCGACAAGCTGGCCGGCTCCAACGATAACTTTCGCGTGCGGCGCTATATGTCGAAGTACACGATCAATCCGGCGATTGCGCACGGCATCGGGCACGAAGTGGGCTCAGTCGAAGTCGGCAAGTTGGCGGACCTCGTGCTGTGGAAGCCGGCCTTCTTCGGCGTGAAGCCGGAGATCGTCCTGAAGGGTGGCTTCCCCATGTCCGCTGCCATGGGAGATCCCAATGCGTCGATCCCCACACCGCAGCCGGTCTTCACCAGGCCCATGTTCGGGAGCTTTGGCCGCGCCCCGTTTTCCACCAGCCTGACATTTCTTTCAAAGGCCGCAGTGGACCACGAGGTGCACAAGGCACTCGGCTTGCAGAAACGTGTGGCGGCGGTGAAGAAGTGCCGCAGCATCGGCAAGCGCGATATGAAGCTGAACGATGCGTTGCCGCACATTGACGTGGATCCAGAAACCTATGTGGTGAAAGCCGATGGGCAGATCTTGACATGTGATCCGATGGCGATGCTTCCGATGGCTCAACGGTATTTCCTGTTCTGACGGCTGCTGAAAACGCTGTTCAGCGGCGTTCTCGCTTCGGTTCCAGGAACCGTGAAACGTGAGGCGTGAAACGTGAATCGAGAGTCGGTCTCGGAGCTGCGGCCTTGCTGGACAACGTTTTGAGCAGCCTGTTGGAAGCAGGCTAATAGGTTGGTGAGTTCCACACATGAATACAATCTCACTCCTCTCTGGTCTTCGATTCGTCGATAGCTTCTTCCCATCAGGAGGCTATGCCTTCTCCTCAGGACTTGAGGCGGCGGTGCAGGGTGGTGCGGTTCGGAATGCGGAAGAGCTGTCGCGTTTCGTGGTTGAGTCGCTCACGACTGGAATAGGTGAGCGCGAAGCAGTTGCAGTAGGATTCGCGCATGATGCAAGTGTTTCCGGCCGCTTGAAAATTGCGTTCAAGGTGGATCTAGAACTAGACGCGATGAAGCTGGGCCGTGAATCGCGGACAGCCAGCCGGCAGATGGGACGCCAGGTGATACGGCTGGCCGCGAATCAACAGGCTAGACATCCACTGGCCGAAGACTATCTTGCGGCGGTTGAGGCTGAGCAGGCGCCGGGACATCTGGCCGTGAGTTTTGGTCTCACGCTGGCGGCAGCCGGTTGGTCGAAGGAAGACACAATCGCCGCGTTCCTCTATCAAGCGGCGACGGGTTTTGTAGCGGCGGCGATGAAGTTGATGCCGATCGGCCAGCGTGAGGGACAGCGGTTATTGGAGAGCTGGCTCGAGGTGATCGAGCGAGTCAGTCACAAAGCGGCGCATCAACGAGTGCTGCAGTCTTGGTCACCGGTCCAGGACATTTACGCAATGCGACACAGTCGACTGGAGTCGCGGTTGTTTCGGTCCTAGGAGCGTATGGCAGAACCTGGAGAAAAGAGCCTATAGCGAATAGCGTATAGCACGAAATCGGATTGGCTGATGTTTCTGCTATCAGCCATCAGCTCTTCTATTTCCATGCATCGAGAAGACGAACATCTCTGTGGGAGCGGTCGGACCACGCTGGCTCGGGCAAGGCACATTCCCGTCATCGGTGTCGGTGGGCCGGTGGGGTCTGGAAAGACCGCGCTTGTCGAAGCGCTCTGCCGCCGTCTGCGTGATCACGTGAGTTTGGCGGTGGTCACCAATGACATCTTTACCAAGGAGGATGCCGAGTTTCTCATGCGTCAGGGAGCGCTGCCTCAAGACCGCATTCTGGGCGTCGAAACCGGAGGCTGTCCGCATACGGCGATCCGTGAAGATGCCTCGCACAATCAGGAGGCCTTGGACGATTTGCTCAAGCGCCATCCCGATGTCGAGATGATGTTTGTCGAGAGCGGCGGCGACAATCTGGCTGCGACATTCAGCCCTGAACTCGCGGACAAAGTCATCTATGTGATTGATGTGGCAGCCGGTGATAAGATTCCACGCAAAGGTGGTCCTGGAATCACCCGGTCCGATCTCCTGGTGATCAACAAGGTCGATCTCGCGCCGCATGTCGGAGCCGATTTGTCCGTGATGGATCAGGACAGCAAACGAATGCGGGGCAACTTGCCCTATCTCTTTACGAATCTTAAGACAGGACAGGGGCTCGACCAGGTGAGCACGTGGGTCGAGCAGCTCTTGCCGCAGCACGTGCATCGCTCCCTGGAACCGTGAAACGTGAGGCGTGAAACGTGAAACGCAGGACTGCCGAGTGTTTATCTTCCGAAACCTTTCACGTTTCACGATTCACGTCTCACGAATCGCTGGTTGGCCGGCGTGGGGCGCTGTCCTATGAGTTCGAGCGAGCGGGCCCACGCACGATACTCACGCGCTCGTCTTGCACGAGTCCCTGGCATCACTTTCCTCCTTCGTATCTCGACGACAGCGGGTGCGCCTACACCTGGCTCGTGAATCCATCCGGTGGTTTGGTCGGCGGCGATCATGTGTCGGTGGAGGCGCAGCTCCATGCCGGGACGCATGTGCTGATGACGAGTCCATCCGCCAATCGTGTCTATCGAAGTCTGTCTGAGCCGGCTGTGCATGAGGTTCGTCTTTCGGTTGGTCCTAAAGCTCAGTTGGAATGGTTGCCCGAGGTCACGATCCCTTTTGCCGGGGCTCGCGTTCGCCAATCGATCCATGTGGATCTTGCACCTGGTGCGACAGTGGTACTGTGGGACGCCATAGCCTCCGGTCGGGTTGCCCGGCAGGAGCGCTGGGCATTCACATCGATCGAAAACGAGATCTGCATCAGAACGCCTCTAGGTCGGTCGGTCATCGAACGGTATCGCGTGGTTCCTGGCCGACTACCTGAATCGGTAGGCCTCGTCGGAAGCTGGGACTATTTGGCATCGCTTTTTGTCATCGGCGATGAGGTCGAGGCCGATGTCTGGAAACGTCTCGACGTAGTACTAGCGGCTATTTTGGAGCAGCGTCCTGGCCTGGTGCTGGGAGCGGTCTCAACCCCGGCAGCTCCAGGTCTGGCGGTCAAATTTGTCGCACGGTCGGCTCTAGACCTTACTGAGATGCTGGAGGCGATCTGGGCTGCGGTCCGGAAAGAACTTTGGAAACTTCCAGTCCCGAACTTGCGGCGGTATTAAATCAGCGCGACGAGCGGGAAGAGCGAGACTGGCGGGAAGGGTGGGACGGGCGACGGTTCGAGGTCCGAAGTTCGAGGTTTTCGGAACCCCGAACTTCTGGTCACACCTTTCTCGCTCGTCCCGCCTGTCCCGCTCGTCGCGCTTGGCTATATGATATAAAGCCCTATGCGTACCTTTCGTATCGCCATGGTGCAGATGAATCCGACGGTCGGGGATCTGGATGGGAACGTCCGCCGGATTACGACCTGGCTGCGTGAGGCGAAGAAGGCAAAGGCCGACTTGGTCGCATTCCCGGAGCTGGCGATCACCGGCTATCCGCCTGAAGACCTCTTGTTAAAGCCACGTTTTGTCGCGGACAACCGCCGCGCGCTCCAGGAAATAGCTCGCCACTGTCGAGGCCTTGCCTCGGTGGTGGGCTTTGTCAGCCAGAGCGATGGACTAGATCCCAAACCGGCTCGCTCGTCGGCGGTGCCGGCCGGCACGTACGAACTCTACAATGCAGCGGCGGTCATCGCAGATCAGAAGCTCATCACGACCTATTGCAAGTGGTACTTGCCGAACTATGGGGTGTTTGACGAGAGCCGCTATTTCCATCAAGGCCGGCGGCTGCCGCTTATACGTCTGCGCGGCACGATGATCGGGGTCAACATTTGTGAGGATATCTGGTTGCCGGAAGGTCCGACTGGGTTCCAGGCGGCAGCAGGCGCCGAAGTCATCGTAAATATCAATGCCTCGCCGTTTCATCTGGGTAAGAGCCGGGTACGCGAGCAGATGTTGGCAACCCGCGCGCGAGAAAACAGAGTGGTGCTCACCTACACCAACGCGGTCGGCGCTCAGGATGAACTGGTCTTCGACGGGAATAGTGTGATTCTCGATCACCAGGGTGAGGTCATCGCGCGAGGGAAAGCCTTTGAAGAAGATCTGATCGTCGCCGACCTCAACATGGAGGCTGTCGCGCGGGCGAGACGAACCGGCCGGAAAAAGCTCCTGCCGCGCCGGGTTGCCTCTGCTGTGGAGGTCTATGCTGCGCCGCTTCCATCTGTTGAAAAAACTTTGGTGCGTGCGGTCCCCGATGTGGCGCCGGTGCTGGACCAGCTGGAGGAAGTGTACCGGGCTCTCACGTTGGGGGTACGCGACTATGTGAGGAAAAACGGATTTAGACGTGCCGTGATCGGCTTGAGCGGCGGAGTGGACTCGGCGCTGACCGCCGTGCTCGCCGTCGATGCCCTCGGCGCCGAGAACGTGTGGGGTCTGTTCATGCCGTCGCCCTATACGTCGCAAGACAGTCACGACGATGTCGCCGAATTGGGGAGACGACTCGCGATCTCCGTCCGGACGATTCCCATCACGACGATGTTTGACACCTATCGGCATGCGCTCGCGGAGACGTTTGAGGGGCGTGCGCCTGATACGACGGAAGAGAACCTCCAAGCCCGTATCCGGGGTAATCTCCTCATGGCCTTCTCCAACAAGTTCAGGCATCTGGTGCTCACCACGGGCAACAAGAGCGAGATGAGCGTGGGGTATGCCACGTTGTATGGCGATATGGCCGGCGGCTTTGCCGTGATCAAAGATGTGCCCAAAACGATGGTATATGGCCTGGCGCGGCTCCGCAACCTCCGCGGCGCAACCCCGGTGATTCCCAAACGGACGTTAGATCGGCCGCCGACTGCCGAGCTGAGGCCCAATCAAAAAGACGAAGACTCGCTGCCGCCCTACGAGATACTTGATCCCATTCTCCAGGCCTACGTGGAAGAAGACCGGTCTCTCGAAGAGATCATCGAAGCTGGGTACGACCGCGCCACGGTCGCACGCGTGATCGAGTTGGTGGATGGCAGCGAGTACAAGCGCCGGCAGGCGCCGATCGGCATCAAGATCACGCATCGGGCCTTGGGGAAGGATCGGCGGATGCCTATTACGAACGGCTATCGCAACTCATAGCATCGCGAGACGCGATACTATGCGCGACGAGCGGGAAAGGCGGGACGGGCGAGAAAAGCCAGTTCAAAGTTTGAACCTTCCGTCGTCTCGCTTTTCCCGCTTGTCGCGCCCGTCGCGCCCGTCTCGCTCATTGCTTCGATGGCGGTGGGGTTTTCCGTTTTTGGCTGTCTTGCTTGGTGGTCTGGTTGCCGAGTTGTTTTTGAACGGATTGCAGTTCCTTCCTGAGGGTTTCCACCTCATGAGCCAGGGCCTCTGTGGTATGAGCCGGGGCTTCGGATGCGCTGGCTCCTGCTGGAGACTCGCGCATCGGCGCAGTCTGCACAGTGGCTGCTGCTGGCGCATGCTGCAGCATCTGATAATCGATGGCGAGGAACCTGTCGGTCGATTTTCCTCCTTCCGGCGGATCGAAGGCATCGGACCGTTGGGCATCGCTCGGACTGAACAGCAGGATACGGTTCAGGAGGCCTGAAGAATCTGGTGTACGCGATCGATAGGCCATGTCGCTCAAGTTCATGTTCGTCCGCGTCGGTGAATATCGATATTGAGAGAGAATCACATACAGCAATCGGCCATAGGCATAGAAGGAACCAGCGGTGGTTTCCGTGGTCGAAGATTCTAAGAAGGAACCTTTGTGCGTAGTCTGGACACGATACGCTATACACTGATCTGGCGCTGCCGTACGTAAGCCCTCTGCAAGCAGGGGAGCGAGGAATCGTATCTGATCGTCCGAGAAGACGGGGACGGAAGATGATGGTCCTGCGAGATATTTCTGAATGCCATGCTCTTGATCCTGAATCTCTATGCCTCTCAATATCTTGGCCAGAAGGGTCGGGTCCAGGTTGATCGGATGACTGGCCTGAATCGACTGATCGGACATCGTCTGAAGAGACACGGTTCCGCGCGGATCGTCGAAGAGGATTTTGCCGGTCAGGCCGGTCGTGCTGCAGGCGGTAACGACTAAACAGAGGAGGACCAACAGGATGCTGATCAGAGGAACCGTGAACCGTGAGACGTGAGACGTGAAACGAGGGTCAGCTGCTGGGAAAATCAAAGACTTATGAGACAGTTGTCGTACCGAATGCTGTGGTGAGGGAGCCATAGGTGGAATCGAATTTAACACAGACGATCGGTCATTACCAGATCAGAGTACGTGGCACCTTCGGCGTATGAGGCTTGAATCCGGGGGAGATGCGCCATCTTCCTCTGAGTACGGGAAGCATCCTAACCAGAAAGAGGCATTGACAGATTTCCCTAGGACCTGTATAAGGGCGCCCAGTTAAGGGCTCCCAAAGGGTGCTCATCCGACAGGGGAACAACGGCGTTTCCCACCGGCCTCAGAGATAGTACGTAGTGCGGCATGGACAATGGCGTCCTCCGGTCCTAGCGGGCTAGAGGGCGTTTTTTATTGACCGCATTCGAGCAGGCTGAATCACGATGGGCTGGTGGGAATCGATGTGGAAGTGAGAAGCGAGTG
>Ga0137415_10004704_pt1 | contig 13504 bp, 13 predicted proteins | sample CZODoug3_1_1_16f_FD_183082 | JGI IMG/M metagenome (GOLD analysis project Ga0137415, IMG submission 183082) | Vadose zone soil fungal communities from Angelo Coast Range Reserve, California, USA - CZODoug3_1_1_16fungal (Hybrid Assembly) | ecosystem: Environmental > Terrestrial > Soil > Vadose... | reverse complement strand
GCGACGACTGGCGCCGACGGTCACTTCACCATCAAGGATGTGCCGCCGGGCACCTATACCTTGGTGGCGTGGCATGAGGCCGCGGGCGAGAAGTCGGAGCCCGTGGTGGTCGCAGCCGGCCAGACGGCGAAATCCAAGATCACATTCACAGCCAAATAACACTCACAGCCAAATTAAAACGTAGCGCAGGGAGAGGTCTCAAGCGTGGGGAGAAGTCATGGGACGTAAGGGAACGCTGCAGGTCTTTCTGCAGTTTGCGGTGTTTGCGGTCGTCATGTTCGTATTTGCCGCGCCGGCTTCGGCCATTCCCGCGTTTGCGCGCAAGTATTCTTTGCGCTGCACCGCCTGTCACGAGGCATGGCCGGTATTGAACGATTTCGGCCGGTCATTTCGCGACAACGGGTATCAGTTGCGTCTGGGGCGCGACGATACCGTCACCGCCGACCCCGGATATTGGCCTGTCGCGGTGCATGTCGTGCCCACCTATCAGTATACGAAGACCACCAATCAGACCACCGATCAGGGTGTGAAGGACATCGGTTCGGGCGCCATTGCGGATGCCGGGATGGACCTCCTGATGGCGGGCGTGTTGACCAAGAACATTTCGTTCCTGGTCGTGCCCACGGGTTTTGCATCCGACGGCAACGTGCATCTGGAGTCGTATTGGGCCTATTTCACGCGCGTAATCAAGGACTCCGACTGGCTGAACATTCGCATCGGGCAGCATGAAGTCGATTTGCCGGCGTCCGGGCATCGGCCGCTATCTTTGAGCGATAACTACCTTCTCTATTCGTATCATCCGGGCGTGCCCGGCGGCAGCAATTTGTCTTCCTACAACATGGGCGAAAATCAACGGGGTTTCGAATTCCTGGGTCACAACACGACCGATCTCACACGCTACAGCATCGACGTCTTCTCCGCGCACGACTCCTTAGGTTCGCGCAACGCACTGAGTTCGCCGTCTTTTTATGGCCACTTTCAGAAATACTTCCGGTTCAAGGACGGGCCGATCTCGGAGGCCGAAGTCGGAGTTTGGGGAGTGCAGGCCAACTATCCCACTCAGTTCCTGACCTCCGGCGGCGTGCCCATTCCGGGCAGCGGCGGCAATCTTCAGGCGTCGACCCGGTATGGGGTGGAAGCGAACGTTTGGATTGGACCGACTGTCGCTCCATTGCATCTTGATTTGGTTTACGGGCACGGCTCCGACAAGAAGGAGCTGCTGCTGACCAGCGATGGTGTGACGCCCGCCGATCGAGCCGGTACGTGGAACGGCGGTTTTTTCGAGGCAATCTGGGTCCCGCCGGCCGACCTGCTCCATTGGTCCCTATTCGGCCGCTACGACATCGTGCGCAATCAGAATCAGCCGCTCCTCGCGGCGCCGAAGGACTACAACAATGAGGATCAATGGACGCTGGGCGTGATCTACACGCTCTCCTACAGCATCCGCGACGAAGTGGCTTTCCATGCTGAAGTGTCGTCGAACAAGGTCAAGGGAATCGGTTATGCGGGTCTGGACCAACGCACGGACAGCATCATGCTGGGGGTCGACTTCGCGTACTAGCAAATGAGGTTTGGCGGAGCGGCCGCGTCCTTGAGGAGTGTATCGATGAGTATTCGAATCACGCGTTTCTTTCCCGGAATTGCCGGGGTGCTGTTGGTGATGGGCTCCGCCATGGCGGCCGATACCGGCGACGTCAAGAACGGCAAGCTGGTGTATCAGCGCTATTGCATGTCGTGCCACGGCGATCAGGGCAACGGCCAGGGCGAGGCCGCCGAATACATGAGCATCAAGCCGCGCGACTATCGCCAGGGTACCTATAAGTGGCGCAGTACGCCCTCCGGTTCGCTGCCGCTCGATTCCGATCTCGAGCACACGCTGTTTAACGGGCTGTACGGCACGTACATGCCGACGTGGAAGGTGCTCGACGAGCGCTCGCGCCGCGACGTGATCGCCTACGTCAAAACATTTTCACCGCGCTTTGCCACCGAGAAGCCGCAGGAAGTGATCGTGATTCCGCCGGATCCCGGCTATAGCGATGCTTCGGTCACGCGTGGAGCCGCGGTCTACCTGAAGTACAACTGTGCGCAATGCCACGGCGCCGGCGGACAGGGCGATGGGCCTTCCGCACACGAGCTGAAGGATGATTGGGGCAACCAGCTCGTTCCCTATGATCTGACGAAAGGCCACGTGAAATGCGGCGATCAATCGACCGACATCTATCGCGTGTTCATGGCGGGCCTGTCCGGGACTCCCATGCCGGCATTTTCCGACTCCTTAAGCAGCGCCGACGCCTGGGATCTGGTGCATTTCATCCAAAGCTTGAGTCCGGGGTACGCAAAGAATGTCGCAGGCACGGTGGCCAACAACCCGTCAGGAGATAAAAAGTGAGCGATAAGGACAGTCATTCGGAGTCGATCACCCGTTACGAGGGCCCGGGAATCGAGGAGCGGCACGGCATCGTTCCGGTGTGGCTCGCCATCGTCTATGCGGCGATGTTCGTATGGATGATTTGGTACACGATCGTATTCTGGACCGACAAGGGCTGAACCATGAGCACTACGGCAAACGCGATGCTCGATCACGGACCGGCGGCGCCACGCGCCTATGCGACCGCAACCGGCGAGCTGTTCGATCGGGAGCTCATTCTGCGGTACATGGCGGCTGCCTCATTCTGGCTGGTTTTCGCCCCCTCCGTGGGCGCGATCGTGGCGCTCAAGTTCAACTATTACGACTTCTTGGGCCACATATCCTGGCTCACGTGGGGACGACTTCGTCCGGTGCATGTCATGGGCGTCGTCTTCGGCGGATTTTCCACCGCCGTCATCGGCCTGACTTACTACATCGTTCCCCGGTTATGCGGCGTGCCGATGTACAAAGAGCGATGGGGCCACCATATTTTCTGGATGTGGAACATTGGTCTGGCCGTCGGCTTCGTATCCCTGGCCCTCGGTTACAACAGCGGCATCGAAGCGGGTGAATTTCCGCTCTGGGTCAGCATCCCGGTGGAAATCGTGCTCTGCATGCTCACCATCCAGGTATTGGGGACGGTAAAGAACAGGACGGAACAGCGGCTCTATGTGACGCTCTGGTATCTGACCGCGGCCTATATTTGGACGGCGCTCAACTACGCGTTCGGTCACTTCATTCTTCCCTTTTCGATGCCCGGCGTGAACAACGCCGCAATGCACGGACTCTATATTCACTATGTCGTCGGCCTGTGGATTACGCCGGCGGGTCTTGCGGTGGCCTACTACTTCCTGCCGCTCGCGGCCAAGCGCCCGCTGTACAGCCATAAACTTTCGTTGGTCGGATTCTGGGCGCTGGCGTTCTTCTACCCGTTCGTGGGCACGCACCACTACATCTATAGCCCGATTCCGTACTGGACACAGACGATCGCCATCGTGGCCTCGATGATGCTGATCATCCCTGTATGGACCGTGGTTGCAAACTTCTACGGAACCTTCGTCGGGGCGTGGAAGCAGTTCCAGGACTCCTTCCCGGCAAAGTTCATCATCATCGGGGCACTGTACTATTTCGTCGGCTGTTTTCAGGGCTCGACCGAAGCGCTGCGGGAAATGCAGCGGCTGACGCACTTCACCGATTTCGTCATCGGCCATTCGCATCTGACCGTGTTCGGCACGTTCGTGATCTGGGCGACTGCCGGCATGTACTGGGTTACTCCGCGATTGGCGGGGCGCGAGCTGTACTCGAAGAACTTCGCGCAATGGCACTACTGGCTCACGGTAGTCGGCTTCTCCATCATGGCCTTCGACTTGACGATCCAAGGACTCATGCAGGGGACGATGCTGCAGGCGGGCGCGGACTTCGTCGATTCGATGTCCGCCATGAAACCTTACTGGTTCGTTCGCTCGCTTGCGGGTATCACAATGGACATCGGCGCAGCGCTCGGTTTCTGGAATCTATATATGACAATCAAGCACGGCAAAGTCATTCCAGTGCCGCCTGGAGTTCCCGCCAATTATTTGCCCGAACCGAAGTGGTCCTAAGCCATGAAGCGCATCGAACCCGTCATTCTCATCGCAGCGTTGGGTTTCTACGCTCTTGCCATGACCAGCCAGGGGCTGATCCCGTACCTCGAAAAATCGCTCACCCGGCCGGAAACGGTGAAAAACGTGGATGGCCAGGTGGTCGCGACACCGCATCGCACGGCCGTCGAGAATCTCGGCCGGAAGGTCTACATTCGCGAAGGCTGTTGGTACTGCCATTCGCAATTCGTGCGACCGGTCAATCGCGATACCGACAAATGGGGCCCGGTCAGCCAGGCGGGAGAATTCATTTACGACGTGCCGCAAATGTTCGGCACCCGGCGCATCGGTCCCGATCTGTCGCGCGAGGGCAACCGGCGGTCGGACGAGTGGCACTACGCTCATCATTGGGATCCGCGAGCCGTGGAACCCGAATCGATGATGCCTGCCTATTCGTGGCTGTTCACCGAGGACGTGCAGCATGATCGCGCGGTCACCGCGTTCATCGAGACCTACGACAAGAACCACGATGGGCGAGTCACGAAATCCGAATTGGATGCCATCGGGCAGAAGCCTGCGAATTTCGCGGAACTCGATACCTGGCCGGTAAACGCGGACGGCAGTCACGGCGACGGCATCATCGACATGCATGACTACGGTCCGGTTCCCACGGAAGAAATGGCGGGCGTCGAGGCGTACATGCAGAAAATCGGAACTGCCATCGGCGATTGGCGGTCCTGGGAGGCCTGGCCGGCGACGCGCCGTTCGCCGACCAACGAGCCTCTGGCGCTTCGCGAAAGCCGCGGCAAGGCCATTTACGAGACCAAATGTGCCGGCTGTCACGGCAAGTACGGCAACGGCCGAATTACTGCGGATTCCGCCAACTCGACCAATTTCAACACGGCGTACCATTTTCTCAATCCGCAGCCGCGCGATTTCACGACAGCGGCCTTCAAGAGTCGCACCACTCCATCCGGTGCGCTGCCGACGGACGAGGACATCTTCCGCACCATTTCGCGCGGTGTACGCAAGGGTCAGATCATGCCCGCCTGGGGCAATGCGGCCGACGGTCACATCATTCCGGAACAGGACCGCTGGGATCTGGTCGACTACGTGAAGACCTTTTCTCCGCGCTTCAAATCTGAACCGGTCCCCGAGCCGATACAGATTCCGACGCCGCCGTATCCGAGTCTGAAGGAAGTCCCGGCCTCGGTCATTCAAGAAGGCCGCATGGTCTACCGCACGCTGCAGTGTTGGTCGTGCCATGGAAATGCGGGCAGGGGCGACGGCCCTTCGTCGAACGAATTGGTTGACGATTGGGAGTCGCCGATCCGGCCCTTCGACTTCACCACCGGCGCATTCAAGTTCGGCGATTCGCCGGCCGACGTGTTCCGCACCTTCAATACCGGACTCAACGGTACGCCGATGCCCTCGTTCTACGACACCATCCTGTACCCGCGCGAGGCGTTTCCCGATCTCAACGCGTGGAAGACGCTGGTGAAGGGGAAGCCGGTGTTCAGCGAAGAGGACTTGAACGAACTTCAGAAATACGTGGCGGGCCTGCCCGCTTCGGCCGATTTCGACAAGATGAGCGAGGCTGACAAGCAGGCGTTTGCCGACAAGCGGCGGTGGGCGCTGGTCTACTATTCCTTGTCTTTAGCCACCGAGCGGGGAAGACCGCCTCTGCCGTCGCGCGCCGGCTTCTCGGCGGCGCGATAGAGAGATCGGCTTCAAGCGCGGAGGAGCAATGATGGCGCAGATGTTTTTTCGAATCATCGAGATTGCGTTCGCCTCATATATGGTGCCGGCATTGCTCCTGCCTGCCGTGTGGCTGGCGGGTTTTTTGCTGAAGAGGCGGATCGGGGTCACTCGGCTGCCGGCGGCCGAAATCGAGGGCCAGTGGCGTCTGTTGTTCGGTTTGTTTCTGGTGTGGTTCGCACTGTTTCTCGCGGTCGTCGCGGGTGCACCGTTGAACCGGGGCGGCGTGGCGGCGATCGCCGTGTGTTGGATTGTCTATGCCGTCACGAATTTGCTGCTGGCGTGGTTCATGCTCCGTTTCACGTCGACGTATGCGCTGATTCCCGCAGGCCAAGTCGCCGACCGCGCTTTCATGCGGTTCCTCGGCATCGTGGTTGCCCAGCCCTTGATGACGGCAGCGGCATTCGCCGTGCTGAACCGGGTTATGGGCGTCGCCTGGAACCTGCAAGTTCCGGATCTGCCGGCAATTCAGGAGGGAATTTGAATGGACATCACTTTTTACATGTTCTTCAGCGCGTTCCTCATGTCCATGTCGGCGTGGTGCATCTTTTTGTGGGCGGTGCGCACGGGGCAGTTTCGGGATGTTGAAGAGAGCAAATATCAAATCTGGCCGAAGGACGGCGGCGATGAGAATCACGCGACGTCGCACGCCTCGGGGCAATAAGTCTTAGGCACGTCGTGCACCACCACCACGCCGAGCTACCGATGGGCGGCGACCTTGTGCTGCTGTTCGGCGCGTCCGTGCTCGGCAGTGCCCATTGCGTCGCCATGTGCGGACCCTATGTGGCGATGTGCACGGCCCAGTTCGTCCCCAGGGGCGCGACTTCCGCCGCACGTTGCGGCCTGCGGGTACTCTTCAATCTTGGGCGCATCGCCACATACAGTTTGATCGGCCTCATGGTCGGGGCCTTTGGCCAGATTGCACAAGCGGCGGCAAGCCGCTTCGGCGTGACGGGTATCGTGGCGATTGCGGCCGGCGGGGCGGCCTTGGTCTTTGGCTTGTCGATGATCGGTTGGTTTCGCGATCCGGCGCGGGTCGTGGCCATGGCGGGATTGGGACGTTGGCTCATGGCAGGCCGCAGGCGTCTAAATCAGGCGCCTCCCGCGGCTGTCCCGGTTCTCCTGGGAGCTTTGCAAGGATGGCTGCCTTGCGCCCTGGTATACGCGGCGGCGAGCCGAGCGTCGCTCGCCGGCACGCCCATCATGGGCGCTCTCACCATGCTGGTGTTTGGACTGGGAACGTTGCCGGCGGTTTTTGCGATGACGCTGGTTCCACAGACGCTGCTGCGGCGCGTGCAGGCGCAGCGTCTGGCGGGCGTGCTGTTGGCCGGCTTGGGAGTGCTGTTGATCCTGCGCGGACTCGCGAACTTCGGACTGATGCCTTCGACGGGATGGTGGTGATGTCGACAACTCACGCCGGCGTCATCCGTGGGCTTGCGTCGCGACAGTGCGCGCATTGCCGGCTGCCGCTGCCTGCCCGTCCGCATCGGGAGACCGACGGCGAGGAAACGCTGTTGTTCTGCTGCGTTGGCTGCGTTCTGGTGTTTCGCGTCATTGGCAATGCGGGAGAGGGAGGTCGCGCCGACTGGTTTCTGGCGAAGCTCGGTCTCGCGGCACTTCTCAGCGGCAATATCATGATGTTCCAGAGCTTGGCCTACTTCGGCACGCTCGACACGCTCGGTCCTGAAGTCGTGCGCACCAGTTCATGGATCATGTTTTTCTGTGCGCTTGCCGTGTTCGCGCTGCTCGGAATTCCGATGCTCCGTATCGCGGTGCGCGGATTGTTCCGCGGTCGGCTTACGCTCGAGACTCTGATCGGATTCGGCGCGCTGGCGGCCATTGGCTTTTCGGCCGCCCAAACACTGCGCGGCGGCCACAGTCTTTACTATGACTCAGGCACGATGGTGCTCGTATTCGTGACACTGGGCCAGTACCTGGATGCGGAGTCACGACGCCGTGCGCTCGCGCTTCTATCGCCAACCATGAGCTGCGCGCGCCGCCAGGCGCGTCTCTTTCGAGATGGTGCGGAAGTTCATATCGCACCGATGTCGGTGCGTCCGGGCGAGATCGTCCATGTGCGTGCCGGTGAAGAGATACCGGTGGACGGCACCGTGGCGGCGGGCAGGGCCGATGTCAGCGAACCCTTGCTGACCGGGGAATGGCGGCCGCGCTTGGTCGTGGCCGGGGATTCCGTGAGCGCGGGCTCGACCGCGGTGGATGGCGCATTCTCGGTCCGCGCATCGGGTGTCGCCGAGACGCTCGCCGATCGGGTCGAGCGCTTTGCCATCGAGGCTCGCGACCGCCGGGCGCCGATCGAGGCGGTGGTGGATCGGGTCATCGCGATATTCATACCCACGGTGTTGCTGATTGCAATTGCCAGCTGCTGCTTGTGGGGCTTGGCGGGCGAGTGGGAGCGGGGCTTTCAGGCGGCGCTGGCGGTGCTGGTCGTCGCGTGTCCCTGTGCGCTTGGCATCGCGACTCCCATGGCGACCACCATCGCATTGTCCCGCGCAATCGGGCGCGGCTGTTTGGTACGCAGCGGTGCGGTCCTGGAAGCGCTGTCGCGGGTCCGTGTGATGGCATTCGACAAGACCGGCACCATCACCCTGGGCCGGCCGCAGGTCTTCGACTATCGGGCCTCAGCCGGCGCAATCACGGGAGCAGGGGAGAGTCTCCGGCTCGCGGCCGGAGTGGAGCAAGAGGTGAGTCACCCATTCGCCCGCGCCGTCGTCGCGGCGGTGCGGGCACGGGGCGAGTCCGTTCCCGCGGCGATCGATGTGCGCGTGGCGGCCGGCGGCGGCGCTCGGGGCCGCGTCGAGGATCATCAGGTCGAGGTGGGCAAATTATCCTGGCTCGCCGCCTGCGGCGTCGAATTGCCCTCGACATCGGTGGTTGAAACCGGGTGCAGTGCGGTCGCGATTGCGATCGATGGACGTCTCGCCGGCGAGGTGGTTCTCGACGATCCGCGCCGGCCCGAAGCGCTCGACGCGGTGCTGGCCCTCGGTCGGATGGGGGTGTCCTGCCACTTGCTATCCGGGGATCGTCGGGAAGTGGTGGCGCGCGTGGCGATCAGCATCGGCTGCACGGATTTCGCCGGCGACTTGTCGCCGACCGACAAGCCATTGCGCGTGCGCGCGCTGCGCGCTACTACGGCGGCGGGGCTGGTCGCCATGGTCGGGGACGGCGTCAATGACGCACCGGCGCTGGGCGCCGCGGATGTGGGTATCGCCTTTGGGCACGCCGCCGACCTGGCCAAGGAGTCGGCCGATGTCATCATGTTACGCGAAGACCTTCTCGAGGTTCCCCGCTTGCTCGGACTGGCGCGCAGGACCCTGCGCATCGTTCGCCAGAATCTTGTCTGGGCATTCGCGTACAACGCGGTGGCGGTCGTCATTGCCGCTTATGGTCTCTTGCGACCGGTGGTCGCGGCGGCAGCGATGGTGCTTTCGAGCGTATGCGTCGTGCACAATTCGATGCGCCTCAGCCGCGGGGAGTACAGTCGATCGAGCGCAATGGAGAATCGACGATGAAGAACGGAGCCGCAGCCTTGGCCTTGATCCTCAGTGGCTGCGGCAGCGTGCCGTTGGTGCGGGCGCCCGAAGTCAGCGAGCCGACATGTGCCGCATCCTGCAATGCGCATTTCGTTCAATGCCCGCAAATATTCGCCAATTTTCCTGAACGCGGCGCCGTCGAATGCCCCGCGGAACACAATCAATGCCTCAAGGCTTGCGAAAGCTCTCAAAGTCCGGCGCGCCCGGCCGCAGCGCCTCTTGCGGCACCGCCGGCGGCTGCAGCTCCGGTGCCTCCCGCCCCGGTTGCGGAGAGCTCCGCCCGTGCCAGCGCATCGAAGGAAGCAAAACTGCGCGAGCTGAAGCATTTCTACGAAGAAGGACTCGTTACCGAGGATGTGTACCGGGAACGGCAAACTGCCATTCTTGGCGAACCTTGACTTCAACATGGAAGCCGGCGGCCGAGCAAAGGTCGGGCTGGACGACCTAGTTTTTAGGGGGAAGCCTTGCCGGGTGCAATTCCCGCGTCTCGCTATCGGCGTCCAGCAGGCCGTTGTCCATCGCATAGCGGGTCACGGCCGCCGTATTGCGCAGGCCCAGTTTATGCATCATCTTGAATCGATGTTTTTCGATCGTCTTGACGCTGCGACCGAGATTCCCGGCAATTCGCTTGCTCGAATAACCCAGCGCCACTCCGATCAGCACCTCGCGCTCGCGCGCCGTCATCTCCGCAAGCGGCGCCGCACCAGGTTCCTCGGTCGACCGCTGCCGGTCCTGCGCGGCGGGTATCGTCAAAAGATCAAGATCGGGGTTCTCCGCCCGAATTGCGCGCAACAAGACTTCGATCGGCGAATCGTTGACGATATAGGCATGGGCACCCGCCATCATGGCGGCGCGCTCCCATTCCTGATCCCTGCAGCCGGTCAGCATCACGACGCGCACACCCGCGCATTCGCGGCGCATCTCGCCGATCGCCGGAATTCCCCGGCCATTTTCGAACACATCGGCGATCACGACATCGGGTTGCAGGCATCTCGTCAGGGCGATCGCGTCCGGCACTCCGCTCGCTTCACCAATGATCTCGAGATCAGGCTCTCCTTCCAACATGGCCCGCAGGCCCCTGCGAAGTATGGTGTGCTCATCGGCGAGAACCACGCGCAGGCGCGGTCGCCGATAGGCAAGAACTCCAGCGTGTCCTTTGTAGATGCGTGGCATCAAGGAAATCCGATCATTATTCTCTACTGGGCTGACGTCTGATGTGCTGCGCTATCGTGTTGAGTCTGCGACAACCCTCACCCTTTGGTAGCGGAGCCCATCGGCGGCTGGCGGAAGCTTATGTGCATTGCCATTGAACCGCAAGCCCCCGCGGCCAGGCACGGCCGGCTGCGTGCCTTGGCGACGCGCTCGCCCCGGCCCGGCAAAGACGCTATCTTCACCGCCGATAACACCCCTAAGAATCAGCGCAGGTCTGCGCGCGCTGGAGCCCCCGGTATGCCCCATTTCTCCCTTCGAGAGATCTTGCTCTGCATCGCCTTGAGTCTCTCCTGGGCAGGTTTGGCGTTCGCGCAGCACGAACATTCATCCAGCGATTTCGAGGTTTTTGTCGCCGCTGAAGCATTTCACGGGAGCCGCCCGACACGCCGGGAAGATGCCGATCCTTGGGTCGACGCCGACGTGGTGTTCGGCATTACCAAACATCAATTCCGCGTCTTCGGTGAGTATTACATGACGCCCAACGAACGCGACCTCGAGCGGTTTCAAATGGGTTTCGAGTTCGTTCCCGAAACGGTGCTTTGGCTCGGCCGCTTCCATCAACCCGCGAGCGCGTGGAACACCGAGCATCATCATGGGCAATACCTGCAAACCGATATCACGCGTCCCTATATCGAACGCTGGGAGGACCAACATGGGCTGATCCCCCAGCACATTACCGGGGCATTGTTCGAGTCGCGCCACCCGCTGGGCAAGGAGGGGGCAGTTCAGCTGTCCAGCGGGGTCGGCGCCGGGCCTGCCGTGTCGGACGGGGAGTTGGATGCTATCGATCTGATCGGAGCCAATCCGGGGAGGCACCGGCTCTCGGTGACGGGGCGCCTCGCGTACCTGCCGCAGTACGTCGGCGCCAGCAGCATGGGGTTGTTGTTCGGGCACGATGACCTTTCTGTCGGCAGTGCCCGTACCCTCGCGTCTTTGCACTCGAATGCTGCGAAGCTCAGCATCTACGGTGCCTACATCGATTGGATGGCGGACCCGTGGCGAATCGTCGCAGCCAACTACTACGTCGACATTGCGTTGACGGAGACCAATCGGAACGAAAGTTTCACGTCGGGCTACCTGCAAGTTGAAAGGCAGCTGCCCGGGCGGTTCACGATCTTTGGCCGTCTGGAAGATTCGGCGCGAATGCAGGAGTCGCGCTATGTCGCCTTATTCGACGATGCCGACGGCGATAGCGAGACTGCGCTGCGGCGCCAGGCTCTCGGGGTGCGCTGGGACTATTCCCGGCGCCAGGCGTTGACCTTCGAGTTATCCCATATCGTTTCCCTGACCCAGACGTCGAACGAACTACGTGCGCAGTGGAGCGCGGCAATTCCGTGACTAAGATCGCGGCCACGGCCGTGTTGGTGACGCTTCTGACAGCGACGAGACCGGTATGGGCGGCGGATCAGCTCGTGCTCATCGTCAGCGCGGACAGCAAAGTGGAACAATTGGACTCGCTTGAAGTCAGAAAGTTGTTTCTCGGCCTGACCGTGACCTACAACGGGGATCGGCTACGGCCGGTGCTCGATGAAGCCGATGTCCGCGTCAAGGAAATATTTCTGCAGAATATCGTTTCCATGTCGGATACGACCTATGACCGCAGCTTGCTGCGCCTGGCCCTCATTCAGGGTCAAATCAAACCGATTGCCTACAAGGACATCGCGCTGCTGCTCAAGGCTGTCGAAGCCGACCCAACAGCCGTGAGCTATGCCTGGGCCAAAGATGTGGCTCACGACTCCCGAATCAAGATTTTGCGGGTACTATGGTACGACTGACATGGTGCGACTAAGACCCTCTTTCGCGAGTTACGTCACGCTGTGCGTGGTGGCAGTGCACATCGTTCTGCTGCCGGCGCTGTTCTTCGGGATGGGATATGTGATTCGCAAGAGTCACGAAGATCTGTTCGTCGAGCATGCGAGAACCTTTGCCCGGGTGCTCGCCGAAGAATTCGAAGTCGGCGTCGCGCTCGACTCCCGCCGGCGCACGGAAGATCTTCTCGATCTCGCGATCCTCCACGGGGAGGCGCGCTATGCGGAGCTGTTCGATCAGGGTGTCGGCACGCGCAGCCGGCTCGGATCACCCGATATCGCGGTGCCCCGGCACACGGATTTGGGGTTTGGTCAGGAGGGCGACCATATTTACTTTATCGTGTTGCCCATCGTTCACGCGGGTCATAACGCCGAATTGCGCTTGGGCTTCGACGAGTTGCCCGCAGAGGATCGGATTCACCTCGCCCTCGGTCGCATGCTGTGGCTGCTGGGCGGCTACTTGAGCGTGGCGATCGGCATCGCCATCGTCCTGAGCTACCGTCTGTCGCGACCGATTCATCGACTGCAGGATTTGTCCCGCGCCATCGCCTCCGGCGACTACGCGCGGGTGCTCGATGTCAGCACCGGCATTCGCGAGCTTCACGACCTGGCGGTGGATCTCGAAGGCATGCGTCACGAACTGGTCGGCGTCAATCACCGACTTCAGGACAAGATCAAGGAAAAGGAGCAATCCGAGGCGCGACGCGAAGAATTGCAAAGTCAGCTACGGCATCGTCAACGATTGGAAACGGTCGGCACGCTCGCCGGCGGCATCGCCCACGAAATCAACAATGTGCTGGTGCCCATCATCCTCTTTACGAGCACGGTATTGAAGGATGCGTCGCTCGCCGGCGGATCGCGCGCAAATCTCGAGCGGGTGCTGGCGGCGGCACGGCGCGCCAAGGACGTCGTCAAGAAGATTCTTACGTTCACGCGCGAGCTCGACGAGGCGAAGCTCGCCCTGATCGATCTGCGGGTTGTGGCGACCGAAGGACTGAATCTCTTCTCCGCGCTAGCGCCGCCCGGTATCGAGATACGTACAGAAATCGCCGAAGCGATTCCACTGGTGATGGCCGACGCCACGCTCGCGTTGCACCTAATGATAAATTTGTGCACAAACGCCTATCAGGCGATGGAGGGCGCGGATGGCGTGCTGACCATCGGTCTGCGCTACTCCGAATCTGCCGA
>Ga0137415_10004703_pt1 | contig 13504 bp, 20 predicted proteins | sample CZODoug3_1_1_16f_FD_183082 | JGI IMG/M metagenome (GOLD analysis project Ga0137415, IMG submission 183082) | Vadose zone soil fungal communities from Angelo Coast Range Reserve, California, USA - CZODoug3_1_1_16fungal (Hybrid Assembly) | ecosystem: Environmental > Terrestrial > Soil > Vadose... | reverse complement strand
GTGTCCTTTCAGCCCATTGAAGCTCAATATTCAACTATGGAGTGTGTCCGTTTGGCCCATTGAAGTTTAATATTCAACTATGGAGGATGTCCGTTCAGCCCATTGAAGCTTAATATTCAACTACGGAGGGTGTCCGTTCGGCCCACTGTAGTGTAATATTCAACTATGGAGTGTGTCCCTTTGGCCCATTGAAGTCTAATATTCAGCTATGGAGCCCTTACTGAACTTCAATATTCAACTACGGAGGGTATCTGTTCAGCCCATTGAAGTCCAATATTCAACTACACAGTATGTCCCTTCAGGCCACTGAAGTCTACCCAGTAGCCCAACATGAATTCATTATTGACTGATTTCCATTACACATTGTAGCTAATGTTTACCAGTCCGCAAATTGTAGCCCCGGTATTTCAACCCGAAACCGTCCCATTGCATTCTCAGAGAATGTCCTCCATACCCTGCCTTGTTTCGAGGCATAACACCGCAAACCCATTGCCCCCACCATATCATCTGTAACAGCCAATCTCCGTTCATGCCATTCTTTTTCCCGGTATTGAAAGTATTTCACTGTCCACTCCATTTCATGTCTTACCAGCTTATGTTCTTCTTCCCATCGAGTATACCTAGCTTTTGCTCTCAACCAATTCACTCGATAAACTATAATTTTGTCAGAACATACTCCGGATTAATGCACATGTATAACTCACATTCTTTCATTCTAGGATTTACTTCTACCTCCTCCATCGCAGCATCGCCTCCCAATCTCCAGAACCATGCAAGTGTGCTGGACCTTTGTCCGATGCGATTTTCCTCCGTCACATCACCCGCCATCTTCATATCACTCACAGTTATGTTATGCAATGTTGAGAGGTAGTCCCTGTCAATATCCAACCTGATCAATGCCTTCCTTGCACGATCGTAGGCACGTTTGTGCCTCCTTGCTACTGCATCTTGTTTGTTTACATTGTCCCATGCCTTTAGAGATGTCCTCTGGCTCTTTGAATTCCTGATGTCAGTCCGGAATAAGAGTGACTTCTCTCCCAGAGCCATTCGGAGGCCCTCAAGCGCATCATTAATTTGGCCTCTTCGCAATGTGGCTTCCTGTCTGGCCAGGTCCGCCAATCCAAGCCGCTCAATCTCTCCAGGGGCCAATGAAGATGGTAAGGCCAGTCCTTTAGTCTCCGGCATAGTTTCCGGGAGATCATCAGCATCCGTGTCATCGGAATAGTAAATTTCATCTTCTTCCATGGATTCTCCGTCGACTTCAGTTAACCAGCGGACATTATCATCCAGTTTGAGGAAAGCATTTCCCTTCCGCTCAAATCCGGTCATCCTCACTGTGAGACGGCGGCGTCGTTCCAACAGCTCCGCTTTCTCCACTGTTGATGGCTTTCGTCTAAGGGTTAAAATATGCTTTTGCAAGCCAACCCTGATGAAATCATTGAGTAACCTTTTTAATGTGACTTGCATGATCAACATACTGAGACTTCTCAATGGCCAGCCCTTCCACCAGCCATGCTACACTTCCGGACATGTTCCCCGCATCAGATTCCATTTCCGCCAGCTGCAAGCGGAGATCGGCCATAGAGGGTTCTGAAGAGCACTGTCAGTTGGCAGGTATGAAATGTTATGTCGGAATTACTGCACCGCGTTCAACATCTACATTGTATATTTTGAGACTGTCTCCTCCCTCAATAGCGGCTTTTTCGGCCTGCTCTGTCCAAGCATCTACCCAGTCTGAATCCAACCTTGCAGTTAATTCCACATAAGCATTCTGGGTCTCTTCGAGTCCTTTGACTGCCCGGTGCCATTTAATTACCAACGCTTCCACTGCTTGATGGTTAACATGCCAACTGGAGTCAACCCATATTATCACTCACCACTCCGGACTAATTTCTTAAAATTCCCATCCTCCATGTAATCATCTAACATCTCCTGCCGATGGGCCCATGACATTGACCGGGTTATACCCGACACCTTGTTCATGATGGACCATAAGGTCTCCATGATCTCTCCGTCAATCTGACCGGACCCCTCGACGAAATTAAGCGAATATTTATAGAAGCATTCCTTGATATGTGCTCCCAGATGGAATTTCCCGACAGCTGGAGTAAGCTTGAAGTGTTCCCATAGGGACAGGAACAATCCCCTGGACACTCTCTCTTGAAAGTGAAGAACCCACTGACAGCAGACATCATAAACTAATAATCCGGACTCTGTCCCATCGATGTAGTTCAAAGCCTGACAGACAGCATAGTCAATGTTCATCTGTCTATATGACTGGAGTCAGCCGGCATTTCAGGGTCTGTGGACGAAGAGTCATATTTACCTTTCACCCTTCTGAAAGTCAACCATACAGTGCGGGACAAAGGCCCCGTGACGTGCACAGGCACATCCACCCAACCCAGTAGAATCAAAGTTTTTGCCATCTGTATTCCGGCCGTTGACTGCTCGATGGTTGCTACAACGGGATTTCTAAATGGAATCAGAATACTACCCATTGCCACCGGATATATAACTCACCTGCAGGCGTTCCACTGTGTTTTTGAGATGTGTCCGGTAGGGCTCACGGCCAACGATGTGCCCTTGTCCATCCCGTAAGAAGACATCATCATCCGGCCGTCTCATTGCAAGGTGTTCCAACTTGAAATTTCCATCCGTTACATAGGAAGGTCTATACAGAAGCCTAGAAAGTGTTTGGGTTATGATAGAAAATAACCACAGCATGGACTTACTTCTCATCCTCCAACCACTCGTTCCTTGGGGGAACATTGATACCAGGCTGAGGGCACGTTGGACAGAATAGGGCCAGGTCTCCAGGTTTTCTAGGCCTATTGGGCTCATGTCCTAATCCAGACCTTTTCAGTGCTTGTAAATTTCTCCACTCTCTGGATACCCGCATCAGTTCACGATATCGGTTCTAAATGATGCATGTCAATTGTAGACCTTCAATAATCACAACTGTACACTTACCGGGGCTGTCGCAGGAAACGCATTACTTGTCAGACGCCTCAATTTATTATAGAAATTCAACCCAGCTGTCTTGCACTCCATGGCATCAATATGGAAGTGGTCTAAAACGTCGAATGTGAATGCTGTCGAGGGCCTCTTAATCGTAGCAGAAAATAGTTGCAAACGTAGCAGTTGAATATGTGTGTCAGCGGCTCCGGAGCACTGGCACCATCGTATCCGACGGCGGAAAACTCCGGACGACGTAACCACAACCAACCGGTGTGTTCCCGGAATTTCCGGGCCCCAAAGGGCTTGACCCTCTTGACGTGCTCCGCCAAATCCTCCCACTCCGTCAAACTCACTGACATTCCCTTCAGCTTCATCCATTTGAGTTACAACCACCTCATCCTCCCACTCATCTTCCGGATCGTCGGGTTCCAATCCGGAACGCGCACGACTTTGCCCAGCCCATGAAGCATTGTAAGATGGGCATTCCTGACCTCCATGCCCAACATGTATGACCAACCCCAATGATACTAGGTCTGACACCTCAAAGTAGGTGCCATTCCATTTCTTAATACGATGGAACGGAGTCAAATTGTGCAGCCCGGAGCAACATTCCGAACATGATAATCGATCCCCGATACAATCCGTGCACCTGTATATTCCCGGGACTGATTGACAAGAAAAGCATTGGGTTTCCGGAGGAGGTGCCTCCATGCTTAAGACTTCCCGCAGGTAAACATTTCTCTCTGTCAACCATTCCCTTAGGAAGTCATTTTGACTCTGGATGCTCAATACTTGGGAGATTTTGTATGTGCTAGCATTTGCTCACCTTTTGGCCGATTCGTATTCTCTTTGGGGTTGGGGGTTCTTCATCCTGCATCGAAGGATAGTCGCCAGTGTTAGGGCTGGAGTTTCGAGTTTTTGATGGTGAAGCACTGGCCCTCCTTTTGAGCGGAGAGGAAGGAATGACTCGTTCCCTAACAACGGGACCTCGTCTACCCTCTACTTCAATGTATTCAACATAGGAATGTGCACTGGGCCTGTTTTGCTTGAGCCTTCCCATGGCGGTATTGTAAAGAGAGTGGGGGGTGACAATCACGATAATCAGCTTCCAGATCCGGAGTACACGTTGCATCACTCAGTTATATTTGGGTAGTATTACATGATAAATCCTTTCGAAGACCGGATTGCCACCGGAAGACACTTTCCATATATGTGCTGGTTTACCCACCCTGCAGGACTTACTTCGAGTCGCTCTCGAACAGACTCCCGCATGAAGTGGGCGTAACACACCCTATCACCCCCACCCCAAGCCCTGACCTCATGCCCAAAAATGGTACCGCAAAGGCCCACCACTGTTCCAGATGAATATTCCAAATCCAATCCAAGATCATGAACCAAAAGGTGGGGTTTAGAGCCACCACCGGTGTAACTTGCAAGAAGATCAAACCACTCAGCTCGCCCCTTTGAGTCACGGTGTGCGGGAGTTATACGGTTGCTGATTATTTGAATCCCGGTATAAACGGATTGCCACTCCGAAGCGATTTCTGTTGTAGTCTCCATGGCCCGGAGCTTTTGAAGCATAATGGCTCCGGATGTAAATAGATCGGGATGGATAAGTGATAGAGTGAGATTCAAGAATCTCTCGACATTCTTGGTGGCATTCAACCAACGAGAGCCACCCTGAGGTAATTGATGTGATCGGAGATTTGCGGATGGTTTCAAAGCATATGCTTCAGTCTGTATATTTGATAAGTGACTGTTTTATTATAGGCCGGGATTGAAAACCATACATTGTGTGCCTGTGCAAACCAGCCGGCTGAGAAAGTGACAGCCCCAGGCTCACAGATTCGCGCGGGTAATTGAGTAGGAAAGTTCTTTTTCCATACCCGCCAGTTTGGAGCTGATTTCCCCGGAAGCTTGTGCCGGATGGATTTCTGCAGTAGCTGTGAGATGCTCAGGGTTCCATGTCGCAATGCAGACTATGTGGTTGATTAGCATCCGGTATACGGTTGGACTTCTTCCGACTCACCTGCTGCCTGGCTGATAGTAATCCTGGAAGATACCATAGCGCTATTCGGCCTCTTATATCCACTATTGTTAGAGGGCAGTTATAACTCCCCAATGAGGGACAGGGAAATCTGTGCTTGTTCATTTCACGCTCCTCCCACCTAGGTTTGACACATTCTGCATAATAATCCTCAACATCCCAAGGCACATACACTGCATCAACACCATGAATAACGCTATATCGGAAGGTATCCGCCATGCACTCACAGGGATTCAGAATGGCTGCATGTACTATCTTCACAAGACGTCTGATATCCCTCCCCAAGAAACGCCTCTCTGATGATGCATCCGATCTAACATCGTTATGCAGAATATGTGCCGGATTGTGCTCCGGGTGCATATGAATGGGGTCCGAGATATGCAGCGAGCCGATTTGTTGATATGGGGGGTGTACGGATAAGATTTGATCGGCTGGGGTTGACGGCTGATGGATGTTTGCGGATTTATTCCTGCCAGTCATCTTATAAAAGCAACCGAACTCAACTGTCATATACTCACAATAGGCTCCCATCACTAGGTGCGATCTTCAGCCGTTTGCAAAGTTGGTTCCATACATCATCATACAACTGATCGTTGTCTATGGGATCGAGATCTATCCCCGGGAACTTAGCATTTGCTGGTTCATCATTGGTAGTAACGAGGGTCTTCTTCTTACGCATACTGATTGACTGATGACAACACAACGGATGATATACGGTTGAGGTTCTACCAGGGTGGCAAAAGGGAACAATTCAGATTGCCTTGAATGGAATCTGCTTACGTAAGCAACTCCGGACAAAGATCATGAAATCCCCTTATTTCCCATCAGCCATGAACTTGACAATTAGGAATTTATTACATTGGTGGAGGAGTCCAGAGTGTAAGTGAAAATAAATGCAAATAATAAATAAAAACAAGCGCAATGGAAGCTCTGATGAAGTGGAGATGGGGCCCAACATCTCCACTTATCCAGAGCACCAGGAAAAAAAAGTTAAGTAGAGTAAGGTTTAAAATGTCCATAGATAGTGCGTGTGGAAGATATAATCAAAGAAAATAAATATAAAAAGTGCCCGTGGAGTGTCCGTGGAGTATCCGTGTGACATTGTAGGTAAATGTAGGTAAGGACGCTCACCGGGTTAAACCCGGAAAAGCCCGGAAAGACTGCATTCCTACCATGAGATTATTCACGAGCTCAGATGGAAGAGACTCACCCGATGGAGCATCCCGGACGATCTAGAGTTTCTTCGGGTAACCCGGAAGCAGGTCCTGGCAAAAAACGGTCAGAGTACGAACTTACCGGAAAGAATAACTTACCGGAACATCAACAATCTCTCCGGAGCAAAATCCAGGAATGTCTGCACATTACCCGGAAGCATATCCTGGTAGGCAATAATTAGTCGGAAATCCTACACCAAGACAAACAACTCAGCAATATTGAAAAAGTCACCGTAGCTTGGCGGGGAAGCTCCAGATCTCTCTATAGCATGTTATAAGCCCCCCGAACCCAACAGCAACCACCCGAGTGCACACACGTTCGCTTTGACACACAACGCGGCACAGAGGTTGTAATCCCCCGAACCCAACGGAAACCACCCGAGTGCACACGCGTTCGCTTTGACACACAACGCGGCACAGAGGTTATAATCCCCCGAACCCAACGGCAACCACCCGAGTGCACACGCGTTCGCTTTGACACACAACGCGGCACAGAGGTTATAATCCCCCGAACCCAACGGCAACCACCCAAGTGCACAAGCGTTCGCTTTGACACACAACGCGGCAGAGGTTATAATCCCCCGAACCCAATGGCAACAACCCAAGTGCACGCACGTTCGCTTTGACACACAACGCGGCACAGAGGTTATAATCCCCCGAACCCAATGGCGACCACCCGAGTGCACACACGTTCGCTTTGACACACAACGCGGCACAAGGGAGATAGCAATGCCCCCAGATGAACAGGCCCAAAGACCGATAGTGAACTGCATGTACTCGTCATCAACACCTCTACACAGTGGGTAGGTTGTGCGTCCACAACCACCTGTGTAACCGCGGGATGAGGGATAGGGACTATGACTTGGAGATCATGGCAGTTAGAGGGGAAAATTTTAGAATGATCAACAAGGTTCATATACCCACGGAACGGGTCACATGATCGTTGACCGTTTTAAAATGGAAATATTAACCCGAAATGGTATGCTAGGTTGCCACAGCGTGTCTTCCTGGTTCAAAAAACAACCTATATTGGTCAACTTTTTCACATCACCGCGTTACTCCCGCTCCCGGCACCAGAGACATTTATTATATCATCCCTGAATCCATACACTGCTACAATGGGAAGAAAATGGGTCAACGATTCATTTAAAAAAATCCTTCTGGACAACTGCCAGGCATATCTGGTATCAAAAGACCTCGGAAAGAATAAGGCCAGAACACAGCTCATTGATGATGTGGCCAATGAAATAAGGGAGGCTGCCGCCGGACTTGAACTTCCTCATAATTTGAACAAGGTTTGTTGTGATTTTGGAGGTTCAACATCAAGTGTCTTGCTAATAATAATATGGTGCAGTCCGTCGGAATCTGGTTTGCAAACGAGGCTAAAAAAGTTGTCGGGGACCCGGAATCAACAACACAGTCTCTGGGGAAAGCCCGCATAAACAAGCCTGGAAAGCAATGGAACAAGAGGCTCGTTGCTGCTGAGCTTCATGCTAAACGACTCTCCGAAATCTACCAGCAACTTATCCAGGAATACGATGGGGATGGTCAGGCTAGTCTTCGAACTTATTCCAGCGCGCTCTCCACTCTAATAGGAGAATTGACCACGGATGAGCTGGCGGAATGTCAGGAGACTGCGGAAATGTGGAACAGGGAGCCTCCACCAAAGGAGGTTCAACAGAAGTCTGTAGATGTTATATTTCATCATCGGCAAAATGACTCATCATAGCTCTATAGGGCGACCAAACGATTTCCGGCTTTTGCAAAAAAGTTTATGGAGACTGCCAAGCGAGAGATGGGTGTCACGGTATTCATGCTTGTACAATACCGGAACGGCGGTGGAAAGGGTTCACTCGGAAAGTGAGTGCTTCTACTTCCATCCCTCCCACATTCTAGTGATGTGAATATTGCTCCAGGTTTGAAACCCAAGGTTCGACATTTACGGTTGAGAAACCAAAATGGAGTCAAGGACCCGGAAATATTGCCGACATGTGGAAGGATTGGGCACAAGGTAATCAATGTCTTGATTGCACTGTTGTGTTGAATTAGTACTAACACACCCGTAGATTTTGATGATGATGATGATGATGATGATGGTGCAGATGATGAGGGGGAGCAGGGAGAGGAGACGTTGGTACTGGCATTGCGGAAGAGTGATAGATATCCGCTCTTGCCCAAGTTTGACTCTAACACTCCACTGGAACACCTCAAACATCTATTGAGAGTCTATGTTGGGCATGTCCGGAGTGAGTGCTCACCATTATTTAGTAATCCCGTCATCTTACAAAAGTCAAATCCAGAATTTCAAAACATTTTCGGACGTCGAATCCCTTGGACCTCCATCCGAGCCAGCAATGATGCGCATGTTGTTCAGAAAAGTCAACACAATCAATATACTCTCGAAGACCCATCCCGAATGACGCAAAAAGCTGTCCTGGGCATTTTAAGCCATTGGTACAAACGTCAGGAAGCTGGGAAACAATGGCCACTCAAATTTCTGAAGCCGGAACGCCATATTTTGGAAGTATTCGACATGGGTGAGACTGAAAATCTCAACGAGGGGGCGGGCAGTGAAGGTGAGGCCACGGAAGCAGATGGAGACGATGATGAGTGGCGTGCCAGATCCCATGGACATCCGGCTGTCGAAGTAGATGGAAGACCCAATCGTGGCGAAGCTAGGGGAGAGAAGAAACAGGAAGAATCCGACACTCTGCCAGCCATTCCGAGCCAAGTTGACATATCATTGCGGAAACTATTTCTGAAGAGTTTGTCGAAGGAGGGAGGATATCAGAAGCTTGTGGAGTTGCTGGATACGGCTGATGTGAGTGTGGTTCATTTGATTGGAAAGAGGCCAATATTGACGAACCCCTTAGCCGGGAAATACAGTGGAGGCAGTTGGTCGCCCTCCACCTGATTGGGGACATTGGGGATACTCAGAGGCTGTTCTTCCTGCTGAGTTTCATTACAAGACAGGCCCAGGATCATTGGTAAATGTCCTAGCCTGGATCAAGGGAAATCCCTTGGCTCCCTTCCAGGGTAAACCTGCTGGGTATCTCCGCGTTGAAAAAACACTCCTGGTTTTGGGCCTCACACTTCGTGAGTTGGATAGAGTTCTCTTTTCAGAGGATGGCTCTGCGCATTTTCCGGACTACCTTCAAGACAGCCCTCTGACACTCGTACACTTGGATAAAGCTATACACGGGTGTAAGGCGCTACTCAGTACTGTCAACCCGGGAGCCTTGGGAAGTAGCACTAACACCAACATGGATCAATCCGTGACGGATAACGCAGCCAAGGGGAAGAAAAAGCCAGTCCGGTGAGCGTGTTAATTGTATCCAAAGGCAGTCCAAGCCATCTGACTTGTCTTGTGACAGCGCGGGGTTAACAGGTATACCTCCTGTTTTCTCCGCTATTCGCGGGGACCTCGGTTTGCTTCATCCGGAGTGGGATGGACTTGGGGAGCTTTGGCAGGAATTTGTCCGGAAGTGGCTCACCGCTGAGACCACTCTGGCAAAAGCTGGTCGAAGAATTATGGGGGCTAAGGAGCTTCTGTTGACTGATCTCCCGACAGCCCTAACACAATGGGGGACAGCGCAGATAACCAAGACGGAGTTCAATGCTGATGTGATAACTGAGGAGTTCGGTCCTGAGATGCTCAAGTGGTGGGACGGGCTTGGATTGAAGCAGGGCCAGGGAGCTGATCATCTGTTGGATTTGGCCTGGTGCAGGAATGGAACGGCCGGTATTGTGATGCTTGTTCTGGGCATGCGCTGGTGGGCGGACTACAGTGGAGCTGGGAAACAATGGACAAGGGTGTTGACAGAGATGACAAGGATGTGGGAGTTGATTTCGGCAGCGCCTTCTCTGTGAGTGAATCTTATTTCTGATTTGATAATAATTGGTTAAATGTTCAAATGTAGTACCCGGACAACGAGATCCAGAGGTGGAAATGATGCGGAGGCCTCCCCGTAAGTCCTGCTGACTGTTGTATTTATATCCATTGCCTCATGTCTAACACATAGGGCCCGGGTAACAAGGTCTAAGGATGGTCCTAAACCAGGGGCTGTGGCAGTGTAAGTTGTGTGGATCTTGGATTTCATATTCATTGGCTAATTTTTTTGCTTATAGGGAAAGGAAGAAAAGGGGGAGAGCTGAGGAAGAAGCCGCAACTCATGCAAAGAAAGCCAGGAGGTAGATGATGTAGTTATTAATGTTGAATCAATTTTCTAAAATACATATGGTCTTCAAATTGCGCTATCCTGAAGCAGTGTTCCGGTCACCAAGGTTGCATATCAAGCTGGGGGTTTCAAGTATGTGTAAATGTATCCATTAGCTCAAGCACTATAACCAAATGCACTTAAGTGATCGTAAACGTTTCATAGCCATTTCCCGCCATATACGGACACTCTCCGAAGGATTTCCGGGTCATTCCAAACTGTCCGATGTTGTTGTTCTTGGCCTGTAAAGCGCGGGATCTTTCGGACACACTTCATATGGTAATATACATAATCGGAATACATTTCACAATCTTGGGATAATGTCCTCGAGGTGTTGTAGTATTTTTCCATATATTCCGGGCATTTACGAATAGCCCTCCAATTTGTTTCCAGTGATTCTGAACAGTCCAATCCAATTTACCTTAGCCTGTGGTGCATTGAATGATCTTAAAACAACATGATACAATTTATGAATTGTAGTTGATATTGCTGACTGTCCCTAATCCATTACCGATGCCATTTCTTCAATACAATGAGTGAATACTAGCACAAACAAATGTTTATATGAGATTGTGGCTGATCGATATATTTGGCAATCGCCACGTGGGAAACATCTTCACGCGTTTCCAAGTTTTCTCTTTCCTACCTCCTGCTTACTCCTTCCACGATGTCTGTCTCCAACGTCAATCCCGCTGCCTTAGACGCGCCTTCCGGTCCCCCGGCCACGCCCCGCTCATCCCCAGCTCTGCTGCCCGCACTGCCTCCACCAACCCCAGAGTTTCGTCTGCGCGATGACGATGACGTTCGCCTGCTCACAATGGCGAGCCCAGAGTGGCTCAACCCTTTGTTCGGGTTTGCTCCCGGAGATCACCCGCCTGCTGAAAATCAGCTCCGTGAATACCTCCAGGCGGTGCCGCGCCCGGATAATACCGGTGACTGGGATCTCGACGATGCGGCTGTCTGGCTGGACACGGCCACTGTAAGTGAATTTATGCATGTTGTATTTATTTTATTACTAACTTTATGTAGAATACTATGGTCCGAAAGTTAAGGTCCCTTGACCAGCCACTCGCCGACCGCTACAATAACAGGATCATGCAAATCCAGGAGGTCGTCGAGCGCATGATCACTGAATTTGAGATCCGGGTCAAAGAACGGGAGCAAGAACGACTCGAGGCTGCCGAACGGGAGCGGAAGCGTCAGGAGGAGGAGGAGGAGAAGAAAGAGGCAGCGGATAAGGCGGAGCGAAATGAGAAGGAGCTCCTGGTCAAGAAGGTGAGGGAACTCATGGTGAACGACCCGGAATTGCTCGCGCAGGTCGGTTTCCCGGTGCGTTGCAAAATAACACCAGATTTAGCACATGCTAACTTTCAGACGAAAGCGCACCACCTACCCGGCAGTCGCGAACGGTAAGTGTGACAGCTGCACGACCAAGGGCATTGTCTGCCACGGATTGGCCGGAAAGTCGTGTGAGGAGTGTTCGAGGATCCACAGCGGGTGTTCCAACACAGGTATGTATTTTTTCTTCCTTCGTTTAGATTGGATAAAGCAACTAATGATTGATTAAAGTGCGGAAAACGAAGGGCGAAGAACTCAACAAGGTCAAACCCCGCCGTAACAAGGCTGTCACTTTGCCGTCCACTGCTGCTTCGTCGTCCGTGCCTGCCAGGGCTTCAAAGCGCAAGGTGGTGAAAATCGAGGACGACGATGACGGGGACTCCATCGGAAGCGGCTCCTCACGCAAGAAGGCCAGGATAATGGCCGATGAGGGTCTATTGTCCAGGTCAGACGCCGCGGAGTTGATCGGCCGTGTGGCGATGGAGGTGGAAGCGGTGCAGGACTCTCTGAACCGGGTGCGGGAGTTGTTGGGGGATTTCGCAGGCCAGGCAAATGGCAAAAAGCGAGTCACCATCAAATCCCGTGTCTGATTGCACCTCGTCGGACTTTTATATGCCTTGGGGTTTTTTTAATTTTAAATAGTATACATTGTCGCCCCCAATCCCCCTCTCATATTTGCTCCAAATGAAAATGTGGCCATCGCTGAGTGTGAAGAAAAAGGTTTTGTCATGCCAGTCAATATGACTTCCTGCCATTGAACATCGATGATCGGAAGCTACCTGAAATACATCCTACATTAGCAACTTTCAGATTTTGTGCATACATCAATATAGTGCTTGAGTATTTCCTCTTAGTGTATTAAATTAGATGTAAAATTGAATACACAACTCCCATCCATCTCTGGAGTCAGCTTCCTCAGCCATTGGACTGTTCCGGAATCTAATAGCCAACACCCATACATCTCTAAGGATTCATTCAACATGCCAGACAATCTCCGGAATTTGCTAGCCAAGTGTAATACATCTCATATGATTTCCGGAGAACATCGGATAGATTCCGGAGTCTGATACATGACTCCCACACACAAATCTACCTCTGGTGTCTAATATGCAACTCCCTTATATCTCTTAAGACTCCATAAGGACTTTCCACTGTTTCTGGAGGGTGCTACATGACTACCATAGGTCGGTGTGCATACGGAATGTGATACATAACTCCCGTACATGTCTCAATACTGCTTCATTAGCGCAACAAAATGGCTCCGGAGTCTAATATATGACTCGCATACATCTCACACTAAGCTCCTGTGTAGGTCCCTATCTCACAGTAACAATTCCCACGAGCCCACCCGACCATCTCCGGAGTTTAATTCTAAGGTCTGGTATAGTACCCTATTGCATAGTAACAATCCCCATGAGCCCACCTGACCATCTCTATAGTATAATACCAAGCTCCTGTATATATCCCTAGGTCACAATAACCATCCCCATGGGCCCATCAAACCACCATAGTTTAATATTAATCTCCTGTATATATCCCTATCCCACAGCAACAATTTCTATGAGCACACCCAATCACATCCGGAGTTTAATACTAAGGTCCTGTATATGGTAACAATACCTATTGGCCCACCCGACCACCTCCATAGTTTAATACTAAGGCCCTGTATACCATGGTAACAATCCCCATAGTTCCCTATCCAGTGATACACAATCCCCATGGGCCCACCC
>Ga0137415_10004702_pt1 | contig 13505 bp, 8 predicted proteins | sample CZODoug3_1_1_16f_FD_183082 | JGI IMG/M metagenome (GOLD analysis project Ga0137415, IMG submission 183082) | Vadose zone soil fungal communities from Angelo Coast Range Reserve, California, USA - CZODoug3_1_1_16fungal (Hybrid Assembly) | ecosystem: Environmental > Terrestrial > Soil > Vadose... | reverse complement strand
GACGCCATGATGCATTGCACGATGGAAGACCTGGGAGCGCTGCGGGCTGGTGAGGGGTCGGTGTGGGCACGCCGGCACATCATCACCTGCGCGATCTGTCAGGCGGAGCTGGAAGCGCTGTACCAGCGGGTGGCGCAGCTCAAGGCATTGCCGACGCTGCGGCCGCCACGCGATCGCTGGCCGGCCGTCCGCGCGGTACTGAACTCGGAGCGGGTCCGTCGGCGGCGCAGCCGGAGTGCCTGGGGCGGGACGCTCGCCGCGGCAGCCCTGCTCGCTGGAGTCTTGTTGGTGCAGCCGTCGATCCTCGGCCAGAGCGGCAACCTTCACGCCGAGCTCACTCAGGTGAAACAACAATCCGCGACACTCGAAGATTCCTTGCAGCACTACGACGTAGACGGACGCGTGCTCAGCGGTCATTGCGCGGCCGTCGTAGCGGAGCTCGAAGATCGCATTTCGGATATCGATGGCACGCTTGCCACCCTCACGCAGCGCAATGTGGGTGAGCAGGACGCCGAACTCGTAAAACTGTGGCAGCAACGGGTCGGCCTGATGCGGGAGCTGGTGACGGCCCGCGCGACGCGGGCTCGTTACGTCGGGCTCTAAAGGCCCTGGGGAGAACGCAATGATTCGCAATTTGAGCATGGCGGCTCTGGCCGCCTGTCTGATCTGGCCCGCTGCGTCAGTAACGCAGAACGCGCCGCAACCTCGCATACGAGCGCGTCCCCACGTGCGCGTGGAGACGGGCCCGTTCGGAGTGTATTCGTTCAGCGGCAGTCGCGGCCGCATCGGCGTCGTAGTCGACACGAAGGCCGACGCGGCGGGAGATAAGATCGGTGCCAGAATCGAAGGTGTGACTCCCGGTGGACCTGCGGAGAAAGCGGGCCTCAAAGCGGGCGATGTGATCACGCGCTTTAACACAACGTCGCTTGGCGGCGCTACGGTGGAGGAGGGCGAGGACTCGGGGCCCGGTTTGCGGCTCATCGAGCTGGCACATCGGCTCGAGCCAGGGGATACCGTGCAGGTCGAGTATCGACGGGGCAGCGAGAATCGCAAGGCTACGATCGTGGCCGAAGACCTCCCGATGACCGGTCGCCTGGAGATGCCGGGAATGCCAGGCATGGGCGCGATGGAGGAGATGCTGCCCAGGCTGCGGATGCAGGCTGGCGCCGGGAACGAGTTCGAATTTGCATTCGGAAGCCCCTGGGGCGGCATCGAGCTCGTCGAGCTGAACCCCGAGCTCGGCGAGTATTTCGGAACCCGCGAGGGCGTTCTCGTCGTGCGTGTTCCGGAGGATTCGACGCTGAACCTCAAGGGCGGCGACGTCATCCTGTCGATCGGCGGACGGAAGCCAACCTCACCGATGCAGGCGATGCGGATTCTGCGGTCCTACGATCCGACCGAGACCGTCACGCTCGACGTGCTGCGCAAGCAGAAGCACGTCGCGGTCAACTGGAAGGTGCCCGAGGAGAATCGGATGTTCCACGTGGCTCCGCGCGCGCATGAAGAACCGAGCTGGTTCCGCGTAAGGCCGAAACTCTGGAGGCCACGGGACGTGCGGGTGACCCGCGTTATCTAACGATCGTTTCGGTTAACGATTCGGTCCGATCAAGATGGCATTCGTGAGCAGCCGGGCCGGTCCGCGCAGAAACGCCCGGAACAGCGGGTCGCTCAGGAAGAGCACCACCCGGCCATTGCCCTGATTCTCGACGACCGCCCAGGTGGAGCCTTTGAGAAGCCGGGCAGTGTTGTCGGGCCAGGTGAAACCGGACAACACCAGCGAATCAACCGGATCGGTGAACGTGGCGGCGTTGGCCCCGCCCTTGGTCGGCTTCCAGAATGTGTCGCCGTCGATGAACACCGGCAGGCGGTCGCGGTCATAGCCCAGCGTCAGCCAATGCGTCGTGTCGAGCGTCGCCCGGAAAATCGCGCCGGGGATCCATTCGAGCCGGTCGCGCGCCGGTGCGGAGGGCGAGAGCAGGGCGGGTTCGCGCCCAGCGGCGGTAGTATCGGGCTTGGCACCGCTGTCAGGCGCCACGGTCGCGATGCTCGACAGGCCAACGTCTTTCGTGGACGCCAACTCGCCTGCGCCCCCGTACCCGATCAGGACGCCGCCCGAGCGCACCCACGCCTTCAGTCGTTCGACGCCATCGTCGCCCAGCTCGCGGCGCATCCGCCCGCCGTTGCCGTCCGGGATGATCAGGACGTTGAAGCTCTGGAGGTCGGCGATGCGCGCGATCGCTCTGAGTGGCACGGGAGTGAACGGCGCGTTCAGCTCGCGCGCGAGGAAATTCCAGGTCCAGCCGTAGCTCGTCTCGGAGATGCCGTCACCGGCCGCGACCAGAATCGAGGGCGCGTGCAGTCCGACGACTTCGCCTGAGCCGATCCCCACCTCCCCAGTGTCCGGGAACGCGGTTTGCACGGACGTGACCGTCACGCCAAACGATGGCCCGAGCGCGGCGATGCGATCGTGCAGCGTCGCCGCATTCCGTTGCGGGCGAACGACGAAGGCGCCTCGCGGATAGGTCCGCCCATTGGCGCGAAGCGGCTGCGTGCCGATGGCGACCTTGAAGCCTTCGGCTTCCAGAGCCAGCGCCAGCTGCACCGCACCGGGGTTGTCGTTCTGGAAGACGTAGGCGCTGGCGGCGCGCGTGGGGGCAGGAGGCGCGGCGAGAGTCGTATCGGTGACAGGATCCCCCCCCGCTCCAGCATCCTCAGTCCAATAGGCGTCGAGATTGAACGTCAGCGGCAGCGACCACGCCGTGATGTCGTAGAAGCCGTATTCCTCCTTGTCGGCATCCTCGCCGCGGCGGCGGTTGCGCCGAAACTTCGCCAGCTCACGATCCACGAACGTGCGCTGCAATTCGGCGTCCGGCTCGAGCAGCGCTTTGGCGATACGGCGCTGGGGCTGGTTCAGATCGACGACATAGCTACCCGCCGGGAACGTCCGCGCGGTTGCCGCTGCGCGCGGGCTCAGATAGCTGTGCGCCCCTCGTGACGACGTCGCCTGCCGCAACCGCGTCACCTCGATGCCGTTGCGCAGCAACAATCCGACGACATGTGCCGCGGATTGCGGATCGTTACCGGGAATGATCACCACGCGCTTGAGCCGGTCCGTTGCGGCTTCCGTCATGGCAGAGCGGCGGAAGTCGTAGTAGTCGAGCAAACGGTTCTGCCGGTTCTTCGCGGTCGTCTCGAGTGTCGCGAGTGAGGCGATGAAATGATGGGCGATGCCGTCGCGGAACGTCGTGATCGTGCCGTCGTCGCGCCGCCTGCGGAATTCGGGCCCGCCATCGGTCTCATACGTCATTCCGGTCGCGCCCTGGAACGTCGACCACTCGTCCCAATAGCCCACATAGAAGAAGTCGAACACGCCGCGGACGAAATACTGCCAGCCGTATTTGTCGAACGCGGCCGCGTTGCCTCTGCCGTACGTGTCGAACCACTTGGTGGTCTGCGCCGGAAGATTCATGTTGACCGCTTGCGCGACCGGCGGGAAGAAAAACGTCGGCGTCGTCGAGTGATGGTCGACCAACACCTGCGGATGCCAGCGCAAAATGCCGTCCATCATCGCGCGCACTTCCCGCTGGCTCTGCGCGACGAGATCGCGGTTCATGTCGAAGCGGTAGTGGTTGTAGCGGCCCGTGATGCTCCAGGGCTCATTTTGCTCGAAGGCCCACGGATGATCGGCGCCGACCGCGACGGAGTTGTACCACGCCGCGAAGCGCTCATGGCCGTCGGGGTTCGCCGAGGGATTCAGGACGATGACGAGCGACTTGAGCAGCTCGACCGTCTGTGGCTCGTCGGACGCCGCGAGTTGGTAGGCGACCTGCATCGCCGCTTCGAAGCCGGCGGGCTCGTTGCCGTGCACGGAGTACTGAAAGAGGGCGATGGCGGGGGTTTGCGCGGCGATTGCCTGCGCGCGGGCTGCGGAGGTCGTGCGAGGATCCACGAGCTCCGCGATGGCCGCTCGGATCTGATCCAGCTTGGCCAAATTCGCGGGGTCCGAGATGACGAGCGCCCGGATCGGCCGGTACTCCACCGTCCGCCCCCACGTCTCGATGCGCACGCGGTCGCTCGCCGTCGCTACCAGCGTGTCGAGGTACCGCTGCATCACGGCGTACATCGTCTGCTCTTCGCCCGCGGCATAGCCGGTAATTGCGTCGGGGCGGGGGACCGCCTGCCGGTAGGGGCCGCGGGCGTAGAAGTCGAATGCGTCTTGGGCCGTGCCGGACGTAGTGGAGCACACGCAGAGCGATAGCGCGACGAGGATCGGGCGCATGGACCTGTCGGAGATGAGGTGAGAATTACCGCCGGCGCGCGGCCGGCAGTGCCTGATCGAAAGAAGCGAACTCGAATGGCTTGGGGACGCAAGGCCGACCCGAGCCGTCGAGGAAACGGCGCATCTGCTCGTTGACGAGGTCGCCCGTCGTGAAGATCACACGCTCGGCATGCGCCGGGTCGTTGCTGCGCAACCGCTCGAAGAGCTGTTCGCCCGAGAGATCGGGCATCCGCATGTCCACGATCACCGCGTCATACAACGTCGCGCGGAGACGGGCGAGGGCGTCTTCACCGCTGGCCGTCGTCTCGACGTCGTGGCCACGGCCCGCGAGATACCGCTGGAGCGAAACGCGGACGGATGCTTCGTCGTCGACGACGAGCACCCGCAGGCTGTCCCCCACGCGGTGCACCTGCGCCACGGTCTGAAACTCTCCCGAAGCGCGCGGCTGGATGACCGGAAGCTCGACCACGAAGCGGGCGCCGCCCTGCGGGACATTCTCCGCCCAGATCCGACCTTCGTGCTCGCGCACGATGCCGAGTGAAATCGAGAGTCCGAGGCCGGTCCCAGAGCCGGTCGGCTTGGTCGTGAAGAACGGGTTGAAAATCCGTTCGATCAAGTTCGCCGGAATACCGCCGCCGGTATCCTCCACCTCGATGCGCATCGTGTCGCCGGTACGCCGCGTCCGCACGGTCAGGCGGTGATGGTGACCGTCGCGCTGCTCCATCGCCTGTTCGGCGTTCGTGATGAGGTTCAGGAACACCTGCTGGAGCTGGTGCGCATCGGCCATCGTGTCCGGCAACGACTCGTCGTATTCACGACGGACATCGATGCCGCGGACCCGGAGCTCATACCCGCGGAGCTCGAGCGTATCGTCGAGTACCTGGTTCAGGGCGGTCGGCACCTTCTCGGCTTTGTGTTGGCGCGCGAACGTGAGGAGGTTTTGCACGATGCGGCTGGCGCGCCGCGCCTCGCTGTAAATCGTCTCCGCGGCGGTACGCTGGTCGGGCGGGAAGCGCTTTTCCGCGAGCAGCAGCTGGGCGAAGGCCGAGATGCCGGCGAGCGGGTTGTTGAGCTCGTGAGCGACGCCGGAGACCAGCTGGCCGATCGCGGACATCTTCTCGGACTGAATCAGCTGCTCCTGCAGCATCTTCTGATCGGTGACGTCGCGAATCAGACAGAGGACCTCTTCGTCCTTCTGCGGCGTCGAGTACGTGACGGAGATCGTCCGGACCTCGCCGTCTTTGCGGTAGAACTGTGTCTCGAAGAGCCCCGTCTCACCGGCGAGCGCCTGCTGGAAATGCGCGAGGGCCTTGGGCAGGTCGTCGTCGGGAAGCATCGGCGCGAACCACTGACCGACAAGCTCTTCGCGGCGGTAGCCGGAGATGTTTTCGGCGGCGTGGTTGACCGTGGTGAAGCGGCCGTTGGCATCGAGCGTCACGATCGCATCGGACGCGGACTCGACGAGATGCCGGTAGCGAGCCTCGGAGCGCGCGAGCGTGTCCTGGGCGCGCTTCGGATCGGTGATGTCTCGAAGCGTAGCGACCGTGCCGATCAGGTCGCCGTTCACCCGGAACGGTCCGCTCGAGACCGCGACGTCCCGCTCCTCGCCGGTCGAGTGGTTTACGACCTTGGTTTCATAGCGTTGTGGCTCGCCGGCGAGAACGCGGTCTTCACGGGAAGCGACGTGTGCCCGTTCAGAGGGAGACACGGCATCGGCGATCGCCTGGCCCACGATGTCGGAGACTTCCCATCCCAGCAGGTCGGCGCCGGCGTCATTGGCTGCCAGCACGCGGCGGTCCATCCCCGTCACGACGACGGCGTCCGGAAGGGCTGCTACGATGTCCGTCGCAGCCTGTAGCAGGTCCAGCGGCGGCCGCTTGGCGGCAGCGGTAGTCGGGCGGGTACCCCGCGCGGGCGGCACGCGGCGACTCTTACTCACGCGTGATAGGAAGCCTCCATCGCGTACCGCATCAGGTCCAGGCTCTCGAGCGCCGAATCGGTGACACCCTGCGGTGAATCGGGGCCGCGCTTGACGCAGTCCTTGATGATTTCCAGCGCATGAATCGGATGCTCATCGTCGTACTTGGCATGCTCCTCCAGCCACCAGCGCCCGCGCGGCCCGATCTTCGCGTTCTTGGCGAGCCCGCGAAGGGCCTTTTCCGAGATCTTCTGGGCCACGCCTTCCACCGCGTAGTTGGTCGCCGATACTGCCGTACCAAATTCCGCGTTCCGGCACATGTCCGTCAAATAGCCATGGAATTTCTTGACTTCGGCCAGCATCGGCTCGGGCTCCTGAAAGCGCTTCTTGGGCACGTTGAAGCCATCCCCCATCGCCCGCCACATGGCGTCATGTCGCCGTTCGACCCGGATATTGTCCGTGAAGAATTCTCGCCCCATCGCCGGTGAGCGGTCGAGGAGCATCTGCAGCCACTGCGGGAAGTCTCGAATGATGGGATAGAAGGAGACCAGGAAGTTCTGGATCTGTCCGTCGACCAGTTGATTCTCGGACGCGTCGATAATGACCGGCGTGTCCAGAATTGCTTGCCGGCTTGGCTCAAGCGTGGAATCCAGCTCCGCCACCCACGAGGGGTGGGGGGTGACTTGCACAGCCATCGCTGCTCCTCTCCCAGGGCGCTACAGTGGGGCGACAGGCCAAGCGAGGGTGGAATGTAGGAGCGCGCCTCGAACGTGCAAGCTCAAGTCTGATTGTGACTTGGCGCACGCCGCGCAAATGGCCGCTTGACAAGATATATCGTGCCATAATATCGTGGCGTAACATCTAACATGAGGCAGGGATGACTGGGAAGTTCGGCTGGGAGGGGTTCGCGTTCGGTTTCGGCCCGCGGGCTTGGGGATTCCGGGGTCGCCGCAGCGGTGGCCGCCGCCAGTGGTTCGGCGCCGGCGACATGAAGTACGTGATTCTCAAGCTGCTGCGTGACAAGCCACGTCACGGCTACGAAGTCATGAAGGAATTGGAAGAGCGGATGCACGGCTGCTACTCGCCGTCGCCTGGCACCGTATATCCAACGTTGCAGTGGCTCGAGGACGAAGGCCTCGTGGTCGCTCGCGACGTCGAAGGCAAGAAGGTCTACGAAATCACCGACACAGGACGGGCATTCTTGGACGAGCACAAAGACATTGTCGAAGACATCTTCGACCGCGTGACCGAAACGGTAGAGCGCACGGTGGGCGGCTCGATGGCGGAAGTGAACCGCTCGCTTGGCCAGCTCGTAAAGGCGGTCTACCGGACCGGTTGGAAGACTGAGACGGAGGTAGCCCGCAAGAACATCGCCGCAATCCTCGCGAAGGCTAAGACGGAGATTGAGGCACTAGCAACAAGTCCTGAAAGTCGAAGCTGAAGTCGGTCGCCGGTGACACGGCGGCCATCCTGACCTGATCGATGGACCCGTCGGGCTTGAGCGCGAAGCTGACATAAGCGTCCGCGCGCAGCTCGCGGTCGCGCCAACGCGCGATGAAGGTGTCGTACTGGAAGTGCTCGAGATCGCCGGTGAGCGACGGCGTGTGGGAAAACCGCAGCACCAGCTTACCCGTCTCGAGCGCGATCGTCACATCGCCGTACCAGGCGTCGCGATACGTCCCCGCATACCTCTCGAGTGGCAGAGACGGTCGCGACGCCGTGTCGCGTTTGGCGACCGCGCGTCTCTCCTCGGCCGCGGTGGCGGAGTCTCCGCGGGCCCTGACGACGCGATATGCGGCATCCCAATCGGTTGTCGGCGCGCCCAGGAAGTGATCGAGTAGTCGCCAGCTGATCGCCTCGAATGCCTCGCCGGACTCCTGATTCGTGAACACGGCGATGCCCAGTTTCCGATCGGGGATCAACGAAATTCGCGAGACGTAGCCGGGCAGCCCGCCGGTGTGCGTTACCAGCTTATAACCCCGATAGTCGCGTAGAAACAATCCCAGCCCATAGCCGGCGAAGCTCGCCTTGAGCGCAGTCAACTCGGCTGGCGGAATACCCGGGCGGATGGGTGTCACAACGGACCAGAGCTCGCGCGCGGTATTTTGCGAGAAGAGACGACCGCCGGCCAGGCGGCCGGAATCAAGCTGCACGATCATCCACTTCGCGATGTCGGTCGCGCTCGAGTTGATGCCCCCTGCCGGATTCGTATTGTCGCTCGCAAACGGCGCGATCGGCCGAACTTTGCCGTCGATCGGTGCGTGCGGAGCGGCAACATTGCCCCCCCCGCCCGCCGCCGCGGCCGACGAATGGCGCACGGTGCTCCCCGTCATTCCTACGCGGGCGAGAATTCTCGATTGCACGAAGTCTTCCCACGATTGCCCCGAGACCGTCTCGATCACCTGCCCGGCGACCAGGTAGAGAACGTTGTCGTACGCGTACGCACTCCGAAAACTGGTCGCGGGTTTGATGTACCGCAGTCGGCGCGCGATCTCTGTTCGGTCATATGTGGACGTCGGCCACCAGAGGAGGTCGCCGGCGCCGAGTCCCAGACCGCTGCGGTGGACGAGGAGGTCGCGGATCGTGAGCTCGCGCGTGACGAAGGGGTCGTACATCGCAAAGCCCGGCAGATAATCGATCACTGGCGCGTCCCAGCGGAGCTTTCCTTCCTCGACCAGGATCCCCAGCGCTGTGGCGGTAAAGGCCTTCGTATTGGACGCGATGCCGAACAGCGTCCGCTCGTCGACCGGTGTTGGCTCGCCCAGTTTGCGGACGCCGTAGCCCTTGGCGAGGAGGACGCGACCGTCCTGCACGATGGCGAGGGCGATGCCGGGTACCTCGAAATCGTGCATCACGCGGGTGACGTAGGTGTCGAGATCGCGCGGCAGCTGCGCGGCCAGGCTCGCGCCGACGAGACTGAGCGCCGACAGGAGAACCAGTGGTCTCGGACGTGGTGTCATAAGGCGACAAACGTGCCTGAGGCTGCGCTGTTCGGGAAGTGTCGCGATGCTGCTGCTACTTATTGTGCCGGTCTCGCAGCTCTCCAAGTGCGCGGGTGACGTACACGCGCGTCATCTGCTTCCTCCACGACAGCTCGAAATCGGTGTTGTCCATCGGTTTGGACGGTCGGTATGCTGCTTCCGCTGCGGCCGCAATCGACTCGTTTGTCAGCGTCGCGCCCTTGAGTGCGGCGCCCGCCTCAGGGATCTCCTGCGGGTAGCTCGCGACCCCGCCGAGTACGATCCGCGCGTCGACGACATTCTTGCCTTTCCATTGAATCCACACCGCGACGCCCAGCACGGGAAAGTCGAAGGATCCGCGGCGACGCAGTTTGTGATAGACCGCGTCCCAGCCATTGGGCGCCGGCAACCGCACGGCGGCGAGGATTTCATCGGGTTGCTTGGTGAGATAATTGATGCCGTCGTTGTTGTAGAACCGTCCCGCGGGAACGACGCGCTCACCCTGCGGTCCGACCAACCGATATTCGGCACCGATCGCCACCATGACCGGCGCGACGTCCGAGGAGCTGACCGCCCAGCAGCGCGGCGATGACGGCGCCACCCAACAGATCGCGCCGTCCTTCTTCATGCAGAAGTCGATCGACTTCCGCCACTCGTAGGACTGGTTGTAGTAGTTGCAGCGCGTGTCGAGGCAGAGGTTGCCCCCGAGCGTGCCCATGTTGCGGAGCAGGGGCGTGGAGACCAGGCGGGCGGCGGTGGCAACAGCGGAATGTTGGAAAGTTGGAAAGTTGGAAAGGGCTGTCAGTGTCACACACGTTCCAACATTCCAACCTTCCAGCTTTCGCATTTCCGGAATACCCATCAACGAAATGACAGTCTTCGGCTCCTGATGGCGCCGCTTCATGTTCGGATAGAGGTCGGTCCCTCCGGCGACGAACATGCCCTCTGGGCCGGCATCAGCCTTCATCCGCAGCGCTTCCGCGAGCGTCGCGGGCTGCAAGTACCTGAAAAAGGGAAGCCTGAGCATCGCTAACCTCAGCTCATCCAGGACGAGACGACGAAGCAACGCGCGCGCCATCCAGTGCTCCGCCGTCCCGCGCCACACCGATAACGTGTTCCGCCCGTGCCCTGCGCGACGTCTATATCGAAGAGGACCTGCGTGGGTGAGAGTGCCCGCTTGGTCATGAATCTGATGTGATAGGGATCGCCCCCAGGCAGCTCGGGCCGTCGTCCGCGTACGTACAGCATCGAGCTGAAGGTCTGCGGGCAGCGGCGGAAGGGCAGGACCGCGACACGCGGCCGGGTGAGGCGAATGAGCCGCCCTCGATCCGGGTCGAAGTCGAGACCGCGCTCGCCGGAAATGCATACGATGCGTGCCAGGCTGTCCTTCGCCGCAGCGATGGCGTCTACGAGCACGGCGAGCGCTGCTTCCTCGGCGGAGTCGCGGGCCGCGGAGTCGAGTGCGTTGAAGTCCGAGAAGACTGGCGGTGTTGCCGAGACTGATCGCACTGCGACGATGGTGTGAGGCGTGCCGTCCGGGAGCGTATCAAAACTCGCGGCCGTCGTTGGCACCCCGATCGAATCTGCGAACAGCCAGTCGAGGCGGAGCGTATCTCCGCGCCGCGTGATCGGCCGAAATTCGAATTCGTGGCGACGGCGGACGCGAACAGGACGCCCGCAGAGGCGCGCCGGCACGTACCGCCAGGTCGACACGGCGCGCTTGATGCCGAAATCGAATCCGGGATTGGGACTGCGCACGATCGCGATGGTCGTCCGTTCCGGCACGCCGGCCGTGTCGACGGTGAAGATGACCCTGACAAAACCGCCGACGCCCGCCTGCTCGAGAAGCTGAGGATAGCCGGGCGGCGCATTTGTGGTATCGGCGACGGGCGGTTGATCCGCCTCGTTGGGCGCCACCACGGTGGTATCCCCTGCAGCGCGCGGGGGGCACTGCGGGCGCTGCGCGGCGAGCATCGTCGGGATGACGAGTACCGCGTGAGCAAGAGAGATGGCGCGGGACATCAGTGCTGGCGCTCCGGCGCCGCGGCAGTCACAGGGATCGCTTTGCCGTCGCCGCCTTCCCACGGCGTGGGGACGCGCGTGGGTTCCGGCCACGGGATGTCCGGAAAGGTCGTCGGGCCGAATCTTCCCGGTTCACCCTTCGCCTTCGCACGGAGCGCCTTGAGCACCTTTTCGGGCGTGATCGGGACCTCGTCGATCCGCACGCCGACCGCATCGTAGACCGCATTGGCGACTGCAGGCATCACCGGCAGCAGCGGTCCCTGACCGACTTCCTTGGCGCCGAACGGGCCGTTGGGATCGGGATCTTCGACGAGATACGTGATGACGTCGCACATCTCGAGGGTCGTGGGACTCTTGTACTCGAGCAGGGAAGGAATCTTGTGGACCACTTTCAGGTCGCCGCGGTACGCCATTTCCTCCATCAAGGCCTCGCCCAACCCCATGTAGATCGAGCCCTCGACCTGCCCGATCACGGAGGCCGAGTTGATGGATCGACCGACGTCATGCGCGATCCAGATCGTGGGCACGCGCACGATCCCGGTCTCCGGATCCACGTCCACCTCGGCCACACAGGCGCTGTAGGAGTAAGCCGGCGATGGTCCGACGCCGGCGCCGCGGTACTTCCCCGCGCTCTGGGGCGGCGTGTACGATCCAACCGTCCCCACGGTGCCCTCCGCCGCTTCCGCCCACTGCACGGCTTCAGCAAAGGACGCGCCGCGCCTCCGATCCTTCGAATCGAAGACGCGCCCGCCCGCGAACGTCAGCCGCTCCACGGGAACCTCGAGCTTGCGCCCGGCGTGCAGCGCCAGGATTTGGCGCGCTCGTTCGGCCGCCTGGAGGGCCGCATTCCCGCTCATCAGCGTCACGCGGCTGGAGTAGCTGCCGAGGTCGACGGGCGTCAGATCGGTGTCAGCCGTGACGACCGCGATGTCGAACGGATCGACGCCGAGTACTTCAGCGACGATGTAGGCGAGGATTGAATCCGAGCCCTGGCCGATCTCGGTGGAGCCGCAAAACACCGTGACCCCGCCGCCGCGGTCGCATTTCAACTGCACGCCGGAGTGCGGCATGTTGTTCCAGTAGATCGGCAACCCGGCGCCCGAGATGTAGCTCGAGCACGCGAGCCCGACACCATGGCCCTCCGGCAGTTTGCGGAACTTCCGCTTCCAGTCCGATCCCTCGACGACCTTGGCGATACACGTGCCGAGGCCCATCGAGCCGACGCGGAGATAGTTGGCGGTGAGTGAGTTCGGCGGGACCAAGGTCTTGAGGCGCAGCTCTGCCGGATCGATCGCCAGCTGCTCCGCGATTTTGTCGAGATGGACTTCGACGGCAAAACGCGGCTGCGGCGTGCCGTGACCACGCTTCGGGCCGCAGGGCGCTTTGTTCGTGAACGCCCGTGCACCTTGGAAGTGGTAGCGCGGCACGTGATAGGTGACGGTTTGCAGCGCGCCCGTGTAGTACGTGCTCGCCACGCCGTAGGACCCATACGCGCCGCCGTCGAGCAGCGACCGGAAATGCATACCTGTGATCGACCCGTCGCGCTTCACACCCGTCCGGACCCACATCAACGTGGGATGACGGCCGCGATGGCAATAGAAGACTTCTTCCCGCGTCAGCGTGATCTTGACGGGGCGGCCGGTGAGCATCGCGAGCTTCGCGACGGCGATCTCGTGATTGAAGGGATCGCTCTTGCCGCCGAAGCCGCCGCCATTCGGCGTGGCGATGACGCGGATGCGTGCCGGTGCGAGCTCCAGCACCTTCGCCACCGCGCGATGCACGTAATGCGGTGTCTGTGTCGAGGTCCACAGCGTCAGCTTGCCATCGGGCGACCACATCGCTACCGCTGCATGCTGCTCCATCGGCAGATGCGTGCTGCCTTCGAAAAAGAACAGGTCCTCCCGGACGACGTCGCCTTCCGCGATCCCCGCCTCGGCGTCGCCGAACTCGAGGTCGATGAGCTTGTGCAGGTTGCCGCCATCGCCGTAGTCATGGATGCGCGGCTCGGGATGCGCGACCGCTTCCTCGGCCGATGCGATCGACTTGAGTGGCTCGTAGATGACTTTGATGAGATCGAGCGCCGCAGTCGCGACCTCTTCGCTGGTGGCGGCAACCGCCGCGACCGGATCGCCGATAAACCGCACCTTGTCGACGCAGAGCGCGTGCTCGTCCTGGGAGACGGGAAGAATGCCGAACGGAATCGGCAGATCCCGTCCGGTGAGTACGGCGTGGACACCCTCGAGGCTCGCCGCAGCCGCGGTATCGATCGAGCCGATGCGCGCGTGCGGCTCCGTGCTGCGCAGCAGCTTGCAGTACAGCATTCTCG
>Ga0137415_10004701_pt1 | contig 13509 bp, 16 predicted proteins | sample CZODoug3_1_1_16f_FD_183082 | JGI IMG/M metagenome (GOLD analysis project Ga0137415, IMG submission 183082) | Vadose zone soil fungal communities from Angelo Coast Range Reserve, California, USA - CZODoug3_1_1_16fungal (Hybrid Assembly) | ecosystem: Environmental > Terrestrial > Soil > Vadose... | reverse complement strand
GTGGACAAGGCCTCTACAAGGATGGCCTGATCCCCAAACAGGATTTCGATCAACGCAAAACAACCTATGATGTGGCAGCGGCTGCGGTCGAATCGGTGCGCTCGCGCGTGCAGTCTCTAAAGGCGCAATTGGATCAGACGCGGTCACAGGTGAATCAAGGCCGAGCGGTGCTGGTGCGCACAAAAGACATCTTGCAGAAGACGACGTACACATCCCCGATCAATGGGATCGTGAGCTACCTCCCGGAGCGCGTCGGCGACTACGTGGTACCCGGCATTCAGAATTCGAACGGCAGCTTCCTGATGACGCTTTCGGACATGTCGGTGGTGACGGCGGAAGTCAAGGTCGACGAGACGGACATCGTCAACGTGAAAATGGGCCAGGAGGCCGACGTGACGATCGACGCGGTGCCTGGAAAAATTTTCAAGGGCAAAGTCACAGAAATTGGATCGCAGGCCGTGCTGCGAAGTTCGGGACTCACGACCACCCAGACCACCACCAGCACGCAGGAAGCGAAAGACTTCAAGGTTGTCGTGACGCTGGCGAATCCGCCTGAGAATTTGCGCCCCGGTCTATCAACTACAGCCAAGATCAAGACGGCTGAACGGAAAAACGTCGTGGCTATTCCGATTCAAGCGCTGGCGGTACGGACGCGCAAGGATTTGGAAGAAGCGGCGAAGAATGCAAAGAAACAAGGTAGTTCGAATGTAACGCTGGCTGCGCCGCCTCCTCCAGCGCCGGGGGATCCTAAGAAAGACGAAGTGCAAGGCGTGTTCGTGGTTAATGGAAATAAGGCAGTGTTCCTGCCTGTCGAGACCGGCATTGCCGGCGTGACTGATATTGAAATCACCAAGGGACTGAGAGCCGGCGACGAGATTGTCGTCGGTAGCTACAAGGCACTGCGCACCTTGAAGCCGGAGTCCCAGGTGAAAGTGGATAACAGCGCGCCGAAGAAGCAGGACGATCAGCAGAGCTGACGCGCCGCCACGGACGAGGGAGATTCGAATGCCTGTCGAAACACCAGCCACAGATTCATACCGGGAAGACCTGGTGGGCTCCGGCGTAGTGATCAAGACCGAAGCGCTGGCCAAAGTCTATGAGATGGGCGCGGAGCAGGTGCACGCTTTGCGTGGCGTGGACGTGGAGATCCGCAAGGGCGAATACGTGGCCATCATGGGGCCATCCGGGTCGGGCAAATCCACGTTGATGAATCTGATTGGCTGCCTGGATTCGCCAAGTTCCGGGAAGTACTGGCTGGCCGGGCGGCTGGTGAGCGATCTGGATGATGACGAGCTTGCATATATCCGGAACAAAGAGATTGGCTTCGTGTTTCAGACATTCAACTTGTTGCCGCGCGCAACGGCGCTCCACAACGTCGAATTGCCTCTGATTTACAACGGTACGCCCTCCGAAGAACGCATCGAGAAAGCGAAGAAGGCGCTCGAACGCGTGGACCTGATGGACCGGATGAACCACAAGCCGAATGAGCTCTCAGGCGGCCAGAGGCAGCGCGTGGCGATCGCGCGGGCGCTGGTGAATTCCCCGTCAATCGTGCTGGCCGACGAGCCTACCGGTAATCTTGACTCGAAAACGGGCGAAGAGATCATGGCGCTCTTCGAAAACCTGTACCAACAGGGAAACACGATTATCCTCGTGACCCACGAACACGACATCGCGCAGCACGCGCACCGCATCATCTTCATCCGGGATGGCAAGATCGCTTCCGATGAGGCCGTCGCGAAGAAGTAAGCGGACAATTCGGCTCTTTCATTCCATCGCAAACTGAATAACGTATCTCCTTGGGCGAAAAAAAACGCTTGTCGCCTACGGGTGTCTTTGAGTGAGGAGAGGCGTGAACGGATTGGAAAGGAAGAGCCAAATGGCAACTGACACAGGGGCGGGCCATCGCTGAGCAATGAAGTTCTGAATCTTGCTGCAGGCAAGGCGCGAAGATACTCCCGAGACATAGCAGAAAGAAGAGTGAGTCCTTCCGAAACTGCTGTCGCTGCACTTGCCGAACTTCACGAGCCTTTTCCCCCTTCGTCCAGTGATCCGACTAACGTAATCGCGAGGCTCGATCAAATTGGCTCCGGGGCCACGGTGGCGACGACGGGTGGGCGCTACTTCGGTTTCGTGAACGGCGGGATAGTCCCCGCAGCGCGGGCTGCCAGTTTGCTTGCGGCGGCGTGGAACCAGAATGCGGCTCTGCGCGTGATGTCTCCCATCGCAGCAGAATTGGAGGAAGTCGTCCTTCGCTGGGTTTGCGAGGCACTGGGATTACCTCCGGAATGCGCGGGGGGCCTGGTTACCTGCGCCACTATGGCGAATTTCACGGCACTCGTCACGGCACGTTATGCGCTTCTGGCGCGTGAGGGCTGGGATGTCACGGCTGACGGGATGTTTGGCGCGCCGCCCATCGAGGTGGTCGTCGGCGGGGAAGTGCATCCTTCAGTTCTGAAGGCGTTGAGTCTGGGGGGATTTGGAAGTAAGCGCGTAACCGTCGTGGAAGCGGACGGCCAAGGGCGGATGCGTGCCGATAAGTTGCCGCGCCTGTCGGGGCGGACAATTGTGTGCATTCAGGCGGGGAACGTAAATACGGGAGCGTTCGATCCCGCCGGGGAAATCTGCAAAGCGGCGAGAGAACAGAGCGCGTGGGTGCATGTGGACGGCGCGGTTTGTGGGCCCGGATCTCTCGGAAGTACGAACATTTGACGCAAGGATTCGATCAAGCTGATTCGTGGGCCACTGACGCGCATAAGTGGCCTAATGTCGGCTATGACAGCGGCCTAGCCATCGTCAGAGATGGCGCCGCGCTGCGTGCATCGATGGGAATGACAGCGGCGTATCTGGAACTCGGTTCGCGCCGCGAGCCAATGCATCACACTCCGGAAGCGTCGAGGCGTGCGCGGGGCGTGGAGTTGTGGGCGGCGCTGAAATCGCTGGGGAGGTCAGGGTTATGCGCGCTGATCGAGCGGACGTGCGCCCACGCGCAGCGGTTTGCCCAGGGCCTGCGTGAATTCGGCTTCGAGGTGCTGAACGATGTCGTGATTAACCAGGTGCTGGTGTCTTTCGGCCGCCCCGACGTAACACGAGAAGTAATCCGGCGCGTCCAGGAGGACGGAACCTGCTGGTGCGGCGGAACAGTCTGGCAAGGGAAGATCGCGATGCGGATCAGCGTGTCGTCCTGGGCGACAACGGAAACGGATGTGGAACGCAGCCTGCATGCAATGCTCCGCATCGCGAATGAATGCCGCGCGCTGTAACGCATTGCATGGCCAAGGCGCTGCACGAAAGTTTCAGAAAAAGCTACCGACTGTGCGCCATGCTTGAGTTCTCAAGATCGGCAAAAGTTTGCGCCAGAGTCAGATGGGTACGCGAGAGACGGTCGTGCCACGTGAGTTCATCTTCGTCCCACATCGCCCAAAGGAAGCCCATGAAAAAGGTTCCCGCGGAGAGCATGTAGCCCGCGCTGCGCAGGAGCATTTGCCTGGGCGTGGGGGATTCGCCGGAAAAGCTGACGACCTGCAACCCGCGCATCATCATGCCCGGAGTCGTGCCGCCGAAGATGGTGAAGAGCGCGAAATATTGCAGATAGACAATGGCAAAAGTCGTGGCGTAAACAGCGGCAGTCAGTTTGCTCAGCGTAAATTGCCCGCCGAGCGACCCGAAGAGCACCAGGAATCCTCCATACGCAAACAACAAGCAGGAGAAATCGATCAGCGCCGCGAGGCGTCGATCATCGATCGATGCCACGGGATGAAGGCCGGGCAAGGATTCCCTTTCGTTTTCAGCAACCTGTGATTGCGGGCTAGTTTGTAAATCCGGCGGCAAAGAGACATCAATCACCATTCGCGATTCTTCGCGCGCGCGCTTCTTGGAAGGGCAGCCGATCGCGAGTGTGAAGGAAAAATCCTCCTCGATGGGAGCCGGCGGTTCCGCAACTGCGACAGAAGTACCTGGCGGCCTCGCGCCCGAAGGGCTATCGAAAGAAAACCGGGACTGAGCCGCGTTTGGCGCGAGCTTTCTCCGCCGAGTGCGATAAGCATCGACCCTTTGAGCGAGTTCGCCCCGCCAGGCAACATCTCGCTCAGTCTGATGGGAGACGGCGATGCGCTGCTTGGAACGAGCGATCCCGGGAGAGCCAGGATCCCGGTTCGCGGCGGGACTCTCCCTCGCGGAAATCTCCGAGGGATCTTCCCAGATAGAAGGACCGATTGAAAAGGATGAATCGCAAAAGCTACACGCCCGTACGCTGGACGGCAATACCGCGCCACACTGCAAGCAAGTTTTTGTCACCGGTAAGTTTTGCGCTGCGGACGCTTCCACTCCGGTGAGGAGGGAACATTTCGAGAATAGCATGCACCCGAAATGTCAAGCAGTCAAAGGAGAGGGATTGTAGCTAAAAAGACAGCACGTTGGTCGCAGGGAAGCCGAGGGACGAAGTTTCAGGCGTCCATTTGCTGCGCGAGCATGTCCCGGCTGAAGGAGATGCGGCGCTCCAGGGCGACCGCGGCGAAATAGGCGCATTGTCCGCGTTCCGATTCCGTCCAGGCCCGCATGGAAGGTGCAATCCGAGCAACCGTGGAACGCAGGAAATTTAAGAGGCTGAAATACGCGCCGATGGCCTGCACGCTATTGCGATCTTCCGGGCGTTCCGGACAGAGCTGCAGCAGCTGCATGACACGTTTGAAATCATCACCGGAAGCGAACCTATCGATGCCCGTAACGTCCTTTACTTCGGCCGAGAGGACCTGCTTCGAGGATGCGGCAATTAGCGAGCGGCAATACGAGATAAAAAACTGCAGCAGCGCCGCTGCCGAGATAACGAAAATGACGCTGGCCATCATCGCGACGCCACCGCCAGGCGCGCGGGTTCGATGCGTGCCTCCTCGGGGACTCGCCAGATGGCGTAAGCCCAGGCCAACGGCAACAAACAACCAATGACCGGGAAGAGATAAACCATATGGGAAAATAGGTCAGGACGTAGATTTGAAACCGCGTAGCTGGCGGCGTACGCACTGAAATACACACCCAGAGAGAGAACGAGCTGCACAAGGAGTGCGCGCGTCTCTCGAAGTTTCAAAATTACTCCCCAGAGGGCGTACGTCAGCACCAAGCCAATGAAATAGAGGTTCTGGGACAGTTCGTAAACGAAGTGTGTAAGCATGCGCGCGGACGACTGATTGACTATCGTGTAGGAAAACCATGCAGTTCCGGCCAAGAGGACGACGGCACCGAAGCGGACGTATCTTTCCACCTGCAACTCTTGGAACACGCGTGAATAAAGACTGATCAAGCCGAAATACAGGCAGATCACCAGCAGGGCTTCTGAGTAGTAATAGAAATAGCGGTACTCCAAAGACGAGCGCCCATCATGCATGAGAATGCGGAAGCGTCCCACGCTGGCGCAAACGCTGGATAGCATGTACAGATTTAGGAAGAAATAGCGGCGGAAAACCTTCTTACGAAGTGAACACACTACCACTGCCGCTTCAAAAAGCGTTGCCAGGGACCAGATGACCCAATCTGCGGGACCAAGCATCTCGGCTCTTTTCAGGCGCCCAGATCCCGCTTACTTACATCGGTGCGGGTCTGACTATTAAAAGGGCGTAGGAACTGGCGCGCCGTTTGCGCTAAGAACGGCCGGGCCGTTCCCGTGCGCCGTAACCGCCGTCTTCAGGCCCATAGCCCCAGCCAGAACGAGCATGCTGAGGAGAACAACCGTGAGTTTGCGTGACATTGTGCCTCCGAGGGGGATGAACTAACCCGGAGGGCAGTCTATCTGTTATGACAGCAATGTCAAGCAGCTCAAGCGATGAGCCTGTTTCTAATCGATACACATCCTCCCGTCCCATCGTTTCGATAGGCTTTCGCCTACCCTGATGGGTGGGACAGTGTTCGAGCCCGTTCAGGATAGGTTTTGGGCCTGTACGGGTCAACAGTACCGTAGTACCAATTAATATGGTACCGGCGGGGCGCCAGGGTTAAGCATGAAGTTCTCCAAAGCATTCTGGTGAATGCGGCTAAACGCGTTTTTCTTCAATCCGTCCAGACTGCGCGATTGCAGTTCATTGATCTGCTTGTGAGTGCCCTGTGCGAAGATTCGTTGTTCGTCAGCTGGGTACAACGCCTTGACACGTTCGCAGGCGAGTCCGTAGCATAAAGAATTGCGTCTTGCCGGCGTAGCTCAGTGGTAGAGCGAGGGTCTCATAATCCCTAGGCCGTGGGTTCGATTCCCCCCGCCGGCACCAATCCTGTAGCTTCTTATCGATCCGCAGCCGAGGTTGTAATCCAGCGCTTGAGCCACGGATTTCCTTTCCTAACAATCCTGCCCACGACCGTCCCGATGAGGCCGGCTGTAATTCATCCCGCTTGGAAACTACTCATGAATACCGCGTCCGTATCGTGCCAAAATAGGCCGCGGCTTTTCCCCGTCCACTAGCGCGACCCCGCAAATTGTCCGACTCGCTTCGTATCCGGAAGCACGCGGGATGGACTCAGAGGCGGTTTGCTTAACCCGCATCCCAGCGGAGGAAACGGTCGAGCAGACACTGAGGAGGTGACGTGAGAAGCAGTCCGCATGAAGAAACTATCAGCTGGAGCTGAGGAGCAGAAGCATGAATGATCGTGCCGAAGCTTCGAACATCCTGCGTGAATCTGTCGTCACCATATTCGTAAACTCGGTAGCCGGCCGAGGCCGTGCGCGCTCCTATCTAGGACGGATCCAGAAACTATTCGAGTCGTTCCAAATTCATGCGCAATTTGTCATGACGAACAGTACAGCGGAACTCGAGTCGTCCGCACAAAATGCCATTTCGCAAGGTCGACGTACGCTTTTTGCGATGGGCGGGGACGGAACATTTCAAGCCTTGGTCAATGCCGCCCTCGGAGCGGATGCGCTATTGGGTGTCCTCCCCATCGGAGGAGGAAATGATTTCGCCGTTGCGCTTGGGTTGCCCGGCGATCCCGTGAAAGCGGCGGAAGCTATCCTGCGTGGCAAGCCGCGCTTTGTGGATCTTGTGAGAGTGCGTACAGCAGAGGGGCGAACGCGCATGTATGCAGGTGGAGGAGGAATCGGTCTTGATGCGGAGGCGGTGCGCTATGCGAGTGGCGCATACCGTTGGCTTCCCGGCCGATCGCGTTATATCGCGTCAGCGCTACGAGCGCTGCTGCGATACGTGCCCATCGAAGTCCGCATCGACTTTCCGGGGAGCGATCTCCGTCCGTTAGAAGCGAAAGCATTGCTTGCGGCAGTGCTGAATTCGCCGACGTACGGTGCAGGGGTCAGACTCGCTCCAGCTGCGATCCTCGATGACGGTTCGCTCGACGTCGTCTTGATTGAAAATCTCAGTTTGTTTGGAGCATTGGCGTTGTTACCGGGTCTGATAGCGACCGGCGAACTTCGAACCTCCCGCGTGAAGCGCTGGAGCGCCCAGCGCGTGCGCCTGTCGACGGAACGGCAGTGCCTCTTTCAGGGCGATGGTGAGATCATCGGCGCGACGCCCGTGGAAATCGAGGTGGTACCCCGAGCAATACAGGTGCTCGCGCCCTTAGCGGAGTGAGGCGCTGAAAACCGTCTGCAGACGTCTCGTGGTGACATCGCAGGAATCGACACTTACTTTAAGGAGACCTTCGAGCGAAAAATGCGCCTATTTTTTGCGTATTTTGCGGCGAATGTCGGGCCAGAACTCCTTCACGACGTACGTGATCGTGTCATACCCCACTTGGGTGCCCCACACGCTTGCGCTGTTCCGCAAGGTTCGATCCGCATGCGGATGATAGCTATAGGTGGAAATACCTGCGGCAAGAGCGCCGCCGAAAATCTCCGAGTAGTTCACCTGCGAATGTCCGGAATCGGTGCGCGTAACGATAACACGGCTAATTGCGTAGCCGGTACGGTGCCAGAAGCCTCCCTTGCCCGACTGGAAGAAACGAGGATCCTGACGAAGCAAGGAGGGAAGCACCGCGCTCGTCAGGAAATTCTCGATGGTGCCGTCGGCCACGGCCGCTCCGAACCGCTTTCCGTAACCGGCCGCACCCTGACCATAGCCGGGCTCGCTGTCTTCTGCCTGGCTAATGCCCGCGAGAAATCCGTACCAGGGATATTGAACATAATCAAATGAACTCCGTGCCACGACCTTGAATTTCTGCCCAGAGGTGAGAGGCGGGACCTGGTTAGCGTTTTCCAGTGTCAGAAAGTTTGGCAGGGTAAAGAAAAGCCGGTCGTTCGATGTGCCGCTGGTTTGGCTCTGGCTATCTTTCTCGTGATCATTCTTGTTTTTATCCGGTGCTTGTGCCTGCTGCGACGAAGACGAATTCGAGGGCTCGGGCTGAGCCGGAGACAACTGCTGCCCATCAGCGGCAATGGACAAAAAGAATGAACCTGCAAGGAAAACCAGAAGCCGGCCGCAAAAGGTCACGAGGATGTCTCCTTGGTAGCTGCTTTGATTGCTCTAAGTGCAGACCGAAATTTCAGCCAAGAATCTCGAAGCGGTACTTTCAAGCGTGGCATAACAGGAGTCGCTGTCTGGGAATCTCTGAGCGCCAGCATACTCATGGTACAGGGCGCCACCGGGCTCCTCGCTGGGCCTCACCTACGAAACCCTTTCGGGGCAATAACATCTTGTGTGCTGAAAAAAACCGCGTGTCGTTCCCTGCCGCCTCGGACAGGAAGCTAATGCCAGCGCCTTACTTTGATTGGCATCCCGAATCAGCGTCGCGCGTCGAGTGGGTTGGATGAAATGGACAAGCGAAAGGTCGCCTGCCCCGGATTTCTGAGCAGCGGTCGAGTGTAGTTTGGGAGGGGCAGGTCCGCCGCGACAGAGGGGAGTTTGATGGGCGAGTGGGAACGATCAGCCTTTCTTTCTCTCAATTTTCAGGTTCAGGACGATGTCCTTGCGGCTGTCAAAACTCGAAACTGTACGCGTAGAAGACTTAGCCCCTTCCTTTTCCGCGTGCAATTCGTAATCGGCATTGGGATCCAGGCCGCTGAAACGGTAACTGCCAGTGTCATCGGTGTAACTGCTGCGGACGGAATTCGTGCGCAGGTTTTTCAGAAAAACGACGCTGCCGGAAAGAGGGTTATCGGACTTGTCCGCCACCACGCCGCGGACGGTACGCAGCTGGGCTTCGCGCTTTTTATCCTGAGCCACCCCAACGGCCGCGAACAGGGAGAGAAGCACCGCCAGACTGCAAATGCGCCGCCGCATGTTCATCCCTTGCCTCCTGCAGCGGGGAGCATACGAAACACCATGCTCTCCTCGTTGCCGCCGGATTTCGCATTGATGGCGCGCGTCTGCTCCGCGAAACCCTTGGCGCGGACCACCATCTCATAGTCTGAGCCCTGGGGCACACGGACTGCAAACTCGCCGCGGGAATTGGTGTAGCTCTCCCAGCGGAATTTCTTCTCTCCGGCCTTGCGGATGCGCAGCTGGACCCCGGGAAAGGAAAGGGCCTTGTCGGTAAAGACGGTTCCGCGAATCAGAAAATCATTGGCGTGACTGTATTTTTTCTTGCCCGCTTTGCCGGGAGTGGAAGCCGGCGGCGCCGAAGCGGGAGAAGAGGCAGAGGGGGTTGGAGCAGGCTCCTGGACCCGCGCGGATGTCACGCTGAAGGAAGGGGTAAGCGCTGCCAGGCAGAAAACGGCGATCCACTGCGGGCGGTGAATGGTATTGCTCCTTATGAGGTTAGATGGCGGCACGAGCACAGGAGGATGCCAGGAGGCGGGGGACGTGTCCGTTACTCCTGATCTTCTTCCTCGTCTTCCTCGTCATCATCGTCGTCAATAAGATCGCCATTTTCGCTGGGCTTGTCTTCTTCGTCTTCGTCGTCCTCTTCGTCCGAATCATCGGCGATGAGGTTCAGGTGGACGGGATGGGTCTGCGAAACCTCGAGTTCGGATTCGCACTCGGGACAACTCAGGATCTCGCCCTCTTCGACTTCGTCTTCGTCGACATCGATTTCGGCGGAACATTCAGGGCAACGGATCACGGCTCCACCCTCCGAACAATGTTTGCAAAGTGGGGGTAAAAGAACCGAGCCCACCACCGTGCAGCGTATTATATACCGCGAGGCAGGAAGTCAACTCCCGTGCATGGTAACACTGCTTTGGACGCCATGGCCTCGCCGGCAGAAGGACCATTCGAATGAGCTCTTCCAAAGAGTACCCCGAACGGCCGGTGGTTGGCATCGGGGGCGTGATTATCGATGAAGGCCGCGCGCTGCTGATCCGCCGCGGCAGCGAACCGTTGCGCGGGGAATGGTCCATTCCGGGCGGCACACTGGAGCTCGGCGAGAGCCTGGAAGAAGGCGTCGCTCGTGAATTGCTGGAAGAAACGGGAATCGAGGTTCGCGTGCTCGAGCTGATTGAGGTGTTCGACCGGGTTTTCCTGGAGGACGGATTGACCGGGGAGGCCAAACGAAGACCGCGATTCCATTTTGTCATCGCGGATTATCTTTGCGAACGCCTTCGCGGCGAACCCTGCGCGGGGAGCGACGTTACCGATGTCGCCTTCGCGCGCGAAGGGGAACTCCCCCAATTTCACCTTACGAAGACCGCGACACGCGTCCTGAAGAAAGCGTTCGCGATGGACCGCGCGCGGCAGGCCGCAAAATAATGGGCTGCATAATCAAGGCGCTTTGGCGATTTCGATGCTTCCGTTCGAATCCGTAAGCTGGAGCTGGCACCCGCCCGGGCCGATCGTGCCGTTCAGTGTATCGCCCCCGATGCTGCCCGTCGAGGTAACCGGCAATTCGGAGGAGATCCGGCCGAAAGAAGTCCTGGCCGTGAGGTTGTATCCCAAGCCGTCCGGAATGCGCACGCGGATAGAGGAGAACGAGGTCTTGAGCGAAATATCGCGGCAGCCGCTGGCTGGCCGCGTGGCCGTCACCGAGATCGCCCCGTTCTGATTGTCCACGGTGATGCGCCCCCCGATGGATTCCAGGGTGACTCCGGCGAAGGAAGTATTTACGACAACGTCGCCCTTCACGTTTCTTGCCGCGACGGAACCATTGCTGTTTTCCACCGTCAGATTACCGTTGATGCGGTCCGTCATAACACTTCCGAAACTGGTCTTGGCAAAAGTATCTCCGCCGATGTGAGCGAGATGCCGCCGTTCCCCGTGACGGCGCGAATCCCCTTCGGGACGTTCGAGGCTTCGATGGCGCCAAAGGAGGACTTCAGCGTGACGCTCCCGCGTGCATCGCGCACCGCGATTCTACCGTTGGAGGTCTCGGCGTCCAGAGCGCCGCTGATGGTGTCCAGCTCGACGTTGCCGAAGGAATCGCGAATGGTCACGGAGCCGCCCGTCACCGAGCTGCCCTTGACCCGGCCATTGTTGGTGGTGCAATTCACTCGGCCATGGACATCGGAAAAACCGACGTTGCCGAAACTGTCGGTGACATCAGCAGAGCCGCCGACACCCGAAATCTCGATGTTGCCGTTGTTGTCGCGCACCGAAAGATCGCCACGGACATTCCGCGCCTCCACACTCCCAAAAGAAGTTGTAATGTTTGCCGAGGCGGCATCCGTCAAAGCAACTGCGCCATTGCCGCCCGTAATCGTAGCCGCGCCCTGAATGCTTCGTGCAGTAATGCTGCCGAAACGATTGCGCACCTCCAGAGCGCCTTTTACGTCCGATACTTGCACGGAGCCGTTGTTGTCGCTCACGGAGACATTTCCCGCGGCCCCAGCGAGTTCAATGCTGCCAAAAGCATTGTTCCACCGGCCGGCGCCGGCATCACGGACGGTTACCGTTCCGTAGCCGTTCTCCACATCCGCGGCTCCGTGAACGCCTGACACTTCCACACTTCCAAAACTGTTTCGCACCGTAATCGGCGCATCGGACGGTATCCCAATGTCATAACTGACGGACCACGAAGAGTGCTTGCCGGAGTGAAACCATTTCTTCTCTTCCTCGGGGTAGATGGTCTTGATGCGCACTCCTTCGCCAGTCTGGTGCACTTCGATTTTGATTTTTTGCGCGAAGGATTCTGCTTCCTCGTGCGAACTGGCCTCCGCACGGATGGTGGCAGAAATCCTGACGTCGCGGCCGGACTCACCGTGAAGCGTGACGCTGCCGAACTTGTGCTCGAGGCGCACGGACTGGCCTGCGCCGAGGGTCACCGTCTGGTGAAAATCCCTCGACACCTGATCCTGCGCGGGGGTTGCGGCGTGCAGAGGCTTCGCCATGAAGAGCAGCATCGCGGAGAGCGCTCCTGCAACCGCTGCGAGACGCAACAGCTCTCTCCGGAAAGTGGGTTGATTACAAATCATTACGGTTTAGCCTCCAAAATTTCCTCGAGCGTGTGCTGCTTCTCCTGATACATGGCAAGCAACTGGTAACGCAGTTGCGCGTTGGAAGGATTCATGCCCGCCTGTGCGCGCAAATCGGCGATGGCGCTATCCAGTACCAGCAATTTCTCGTGATAGTTAGCGAGCAGCGGTGTCGCGGGGTTTTCGAGTTGTGGCTTGGCCTGCATGGCGAGCTTATCAATCGCCCGCTGGTACGCCGTTTCCGCACTTTCCACCTCTTTCAGGGCGCTGCTCTTCAAGAGCGATTGGTCGTCGTCCACGGCGCGAAGCGGACGGTAAATAACGAACCAACCTGCCGAAATCGTCAGCGCCAGAACCAAAGCACCAGCCAGAGCCGTCTGCCACGCAGGCGAAAAACTTGGCAGGAACGAAAGCCACTTACAAAAAAGAGGGGGTTGGGCATCTGGCACAGCAGGGGCGTACAGACCGGGCGCATCCCTGACACGCCTCGTTCCGCTGGGAGAGGACACTCCTCATCGGCCTGATCCAAGCTTAACCGGCAATGGCGTCCGGCAGGGCGCCGCGGGTGCGTTCGCGGCGGTTGAATTCCCCGACGGCGGCTTCGAGATCGGCGGCGGTAAAGTCCGGCCAGCGTTTTTGCAGGAACACGAATTCCGCGAAGGCGCATTCCCACAAGAGAAAATCGGAGAGCCGCTGTTCGCCGCCAGTGCGAATCAACAGATCGACTTCCGTCGAGCCCCCGCGGTGGACTTCCGCAAGCACCGTGCTGAAGGATTCCGGCGAAAGCTCGGTAACTTTGTAAAAGCGGCAGGCGGCGTGATAGATGGCTTCACGGGCGGAATAATCTATGGCGAGCCGAAGGTGCAGACGCGTGCCCTTTGCCGTGGCGGCTTCCGAATCCGCGATGGCCTGGCGGAGGGTGGCGGGCAGGCGATCCCGGCGGCCGATGATGCTAAGCCGCACACCTTCGTCGATGCAGTGGGTCGTTTCGGTAAGAAGGTATTCATGAAGCAGCCGCAAGATTGAGTGAACCTCGGAGGCGGGACGCTTCCAATTCGCGGACGAAAGCGCGAAAAGCGTAAGTGTGCGAATGCCAATGCGTGGCGCAGCCTCGATGACACGGCGTGCCGTTTCGGCGCCCGCGCGATGCCCGGCGGAGCGTGGCAGACCTCGTGAAGCGGCCCAGCGGCCGTTGCCGTCCGAGATGATGGCGACGTGGAGGCGGGGTGCCTGGG
>Ga0137415_10004699_pt1 | contig 13510 bp, 10 predicted proteins | sample CZODoug3_1_1_16f_FD_183082 | JGI IMG/M metagenome (GOLD analysis project Ga0137415, IMG submission 183082) | Vadose zone soil fungal communities from Angelo Coast Range Reserve, California, USA - CZODoug3_1_1_16fungal (Hybrid Assembly) | ecosystem: Environmental > Terrestrial > Soil > Vadose... | reverse complement strand
CTACGCTGCGGATCGCGCGCGAATTGCTCGCGCTCGCTGCAACTGTGAAATGGAGCGACGGTCAGCCGTTTCGGGTTGGCATTGCGCTTCATTACGGCGTAGTCACGTGCGGCAATTTCGGCCTCGATGCTCAGCGCGACGCCACTATCATTGGAGATGCTGTTAACACCGTTTTCCGTCTCGAATCGCTCATGAAAGAACTGGATCGGCAGATTTTGTTTTCAGCCGATTTCCGCGAACATCTTGCCACAAGTGAAAATTTCATTGATCTCGGAGAGCGGAGATTAAAGGGGAAACAGCAGCCGGTGCGCGTTTACGGTCTGGCCTAAGCTGCGCGCTTTACACGGGCGAATCCGTGGCGACGCTTTGTTGAATAAGCTGATCGAGTTTAGTCAGATCAATCGGTTTGACGAGGTGATACTTGAATCCGGCCTCGCGGGTCTTTCGGATATCTTCTTCCATCCCAAAACCCGTCAGAGCGATTCCAACGAGCGGGCGGGCAGAGCTCAGTTTCTGCATTAGCTCAATTCCGCTCCCATCTGGCAAACCTAAATCGCTAATCAACACATCAAACTCTTCTTTGGCACTTAACTCGAGCGCGGACTGGAGACTCGTCGCGGATTGCACATAGTATCCGCGCCGCCGAAGCAGGTTGGTCAGCGACCTGTTGGTATCTTCATGATCCTCGACCAGCAGAATGCGCATGCTTTGACGCTGCGAAGCCTGGCGTCTAACTGTCGGCACGGCATCTCGGTCCGGCTTTTGGCAGGTGGGAAAAGCGAGGCTGAACTTGGTGCCCTTATCACGGCCAGCGCTTTCTACCCTGATAGATCCCTTGTGCGCTTCGACCAGGTTTTTGCTGATCGCCAGACCGAGACCCAGCCCACCGAACTGCGTTCTGCTACCCTGTTCGAACGCATCGAAGATTTTTGGCAGAGTCTCCGGCTCAATTCCAAGTCCGGTGTCGGCGATCTCTACATGGAATTGTTCGTCCGAATCATTGCCAGTCGAGATATGAATTTGCCCGTCTTTGGGGGTAAACTTCACCGAATTGTTGATCAGGTTCCAAAAGATCTGCTGCAATCGCGCCGGATCGGCGCGGAGATGGACCTTTTGCGCGGCCAGATCCAGTCGGAGGGTTAACTGCTTCCGGACAATTTCACTCTGATAAATTTCCAGAGCGTTGTGTAAGAGGCTGTGGGCGTCAACGATTTCGAAATTGAGTTGAACTTTGCCTTTGCTAACGCGTGTTAAATCAAGCAGATCGTCGATCAGCCGCGCCTCTAACTCGACATTGCGGCGAATCATATGCAGTGATTCGTGAATGTTCTCGGGCAAAGCCTGCTCACCCTCCAGCTCCAAGGCTGAGGCGATCACCGGTGTAAGCGGTGTCCGCAATTCATGACTGAGCATGGCGAGAAACTGATCTTTCGCGAGATTAGAGCGCGCTTTTTCCTGCAACTCCTGGTTGGTCTTCTGCAATTCTTGCTGACCTTTTTGCAGTTCGCTCGCGAGGGACTGCGATTGCTTGAGAAGATTTTCCGTCCGCGTGTTGGCTTCAATGGTGTTAAGCACAATGCCGATACTCTCTGTCAACTGTTCGAGAAAGGCTTGGTGAGTCGAATTGAAACGATCGAGTGAGGAGAGCTCCATCACCGCTTTTACCTCTCCTTCGAACAAGATCGGAAGGACGACAATATTCATTGGCTGCGATTCGCCCAAACCCGAGCTGACTTTAACGTAGTCTGTGGGCACGTTTGTCAGGAGAATGCTTCGCTTTTCCAACGCCGCTTGCCCGACCATAGTCTCGCCGAGTTTGAAATGAGTTTTGACTCCGTCGCCGTTGCGACCTGCATAGCTTGCGAGAAGCTTGAGCTCCGGTTCCTCATCCGAGCTATTCATAATATATAAGACACCTTGTTGCGCGGAAACCAGTGGAGCGAGCTCGGACAGAATCAATTTGCCCACCGTCAGCAAATCTCGCTGGCCTTGCAGCATGCGCGTGAATCTGGTGAGATTCGTTTTTAACCAGTTCTGCTCTTCATTTCGCAATGTGGTGTCTTTCAAATTGCGAATCATTTCGTTAATGTTGTCCTTCACGAAAGCTACCTCGCCCCGGGCTTCCACCTGGATCGAACGGGTCAGGTCGCCCTTGGTGACAGCCGTCGCCACATCAGCAATCGCGCGAAGCTGAGTTGTTAAATTCGCGGCCAGGCGATTCACGTTGTCTGTCAAATCGCGCCACGTTCCGGCGGCGCCCGGCACATTCGCTTGACCGCCGAGTTTTCCTTCAACACCTACCTCGCGCGCTACTGTCGTTACCTGATCCGCGAAAGTCGCCAGTGTATCGGTCATGCTGTTGATCGTATCCGCGAGCTCTGCAATTTCGCCTTTGGCTTCGACCAGCAGCTTTTGCTTAAGATCGCCTTTGGCGACAGCGGTGACGACCTTAACAATCCCGCGGACTTGATTAGTAAGGTTGCCGGCCATGAAGTTCACGCTGTCGGTCAAATCGCTCCACGTCCCACCCACGCCCTGAACCACTGCTTGCCCGCCCAGTTTGCCTTCTGTGCCTACTTCGCGGGCTACGCGAGTCACTTCGGATGCAAACGAATTAAGTTGGTCCACCATCGTATTGACAGTGTTTTTCAATTCAAGGATCTCACCTTTTACATCAACCGTGATCTTCTTCGACAAATCGCCGCTCGCGACGGCAGTGGTAACGGCAGCAATGTTTCGCACCTGGGTGGTCAGGTTCGACGCCATGAAATTGACCGAGTCCGTCAAATCTTTCCATGTTCCGGAAACGCCCTCGACCCGCGCCTGACCGCCGAGCGATCCCTCCGAACCGACCTCGCGGGCCACGCGCGTAACCTCTGAAGCGAACGAGCGCAATTGATCGACCATGGTGTTGATCGTGTCTTTCAATTCCAAAATCTCACCACGCACGTCGACCGTGATTTTTTTCGACAAGTCGCCATTAGCCACAGCAGTCGTGACGTTTGCAATGTTGCGCACTTGCGCTGTTAGGTTGCCGGCCATTGAATTCACTGAATCGGTCAGATCTTTCCAGGTTCCGGCGACACCTTTTACCTGCGCTTGACCTCCGAGTTTTCCTTCCGTGCCAACCTCACGTGCGACACGCGTAACTTCGGACGCGAATGAACTGAGTTGATCCACCATTGTATTGATGGTGTTTTTCAACTCGAGAATTTCACCTTTCACATCCACCGTGATCTTCTTCGACAAATCGCCCGTCGCGACGGCGGTTGTTACTTCGGCGATGTTTCGCACCTGGCCGGTGAGATTTCGCGCCATAAAATTCACCGAGTCAGTAAGATCTTTCCAAGTGCCGGAAACGCCCTCGACTCGTGCCTGGCCGCCAAGAATTCCTTCCGAACCCACCTCGCGCGCCACGCGCGTTACTTCCGACGCAAACGAACGCAGCTGATCGACCATCACGTTTACCGTGTCCTTCAACTCGAGAACCTCACCTTTCACATCCACCGTGATTTTCTTCGTCAGGTCGCCGTTCGCCACAGCCGTCGTCACGGTCGCAATGTTGCGCACTTGGGCAGTTAAATTTCCTGCCATCAGATTCACGTTCTCCGTGAGGTCTTTCCACGTCCCGGCCACGCCCTTCACTTTCGCTTGCCCGCCCAGCTTTCCTTCCGTGCCCACTTCCCGCGCCACGCGGGTTACTTCGGAAGCAAAAGCGCCCAGTTGATCGACCATCGTGTTCACGATCTTGGCCGTTCGCAAAAATTCTCCTTCCAGTTGCCGACCTTCTATGTCCGTTGCCATCGTTTTGGAGAGATCACCTTTGGCAACGGCGCCGATAACTCGCGCCATTTCGCTCGTCGGATGAACTAGATCGCTAATTAGTCCGTTGACGGACCGGATCGCGTCTGCCCATGAATTCGATACGTCCCCCAACGAGGCGCGTTGAGTAATGCGCCCTTTCTTGCCAACAGCACGCCCGATTCGATCGAGTTCCATCGTCAGTCGCTGATTTTTGGCGATAACCTCGTTAAACGTGTCCGCGATTTTCCCCGCCACGCCGGTCCAGTCGTCGGGTAATCGCACCGAAAAATCGCCGCGCTTAAACGCCATCAAAGCTCTGAGCAGCTCACCATTGTCGCATTCGTGAATGCCGGAACGCGAACCGTTGGCAGGGCCCGCCCGCCGAGAGGGGGAAGTGTTTTTTTTCATGATCGAGTCAGGAACCAGAAGCTTGAGCTACTCTTTCCGCCCGATGAAACCCGTAAAAATTCACCCGCCATAGTCGGTGGCAAAGCCCAAATTGATCGCACAACTTTGCCCTCCGAGCAAGAAGGGTGCTCGGTAGCGCACGAATGCCTCCCTATTCGCCTCTGCGTTTCCAATTTTTCTGGCTCTCCAGAAGGCAGACTGACGGATGCCCAAAAGTTTATAAGGACGCTCACTGTTGAAAGAAGACCGCGATCACAGCAAACGGGAAAGAAACGAGGCTAAACTCAATCACACAGCCGGGACAGCCCAAAACGCGATGGCCGGCGAATTAGTGGCATGAACTCAAGCACAACAGACAAAGTGAAGGGCACGGCAAAAGAGGTTGCTGGCAAAGTGAAAGAAGAGACCGGGAAGGCGGTTGGAAATCCCAATTTAGAGGACCGTGGCACGACGGAAAAGATCGCCGGCAAAGTGGAACGGAAAGTCGGAGACGTGAAGAAGGTATTTGGCAAATAAAGCTAACTCGGTGGTGAGGTAAACGATATGAAGATCAAAGAACCCGGCCACCTATCTCCCGAGCAACCGCCTGAGCGAATCCCGACTATGTCTTAGTGGAACTTGACATGTGACGGTAGTGCCGCGTCCCGGCTGAGTGCCTCTCATAGCTTAGTGCGGGCTAGCGCTTGCAGATGAGACCCAGCACGAAACCGACGCCGAGCGCAGTGAAAACCGCTTTCATCGGATTTTTGCGCACATAATCCTCGCCGTCCTGTCGAAGCGTCCGCACACGCTCTTTGGCTTCGTCGAGTACCGCGCCGGCTTTTTCAGCATAATCTTTCGCCACTGGCGCCGCTGATTTCAAGTCTTCGGCCGTGTGCCATGCCTCTTCGCTGTGTGCCCCTTTATTCCGGGCGCTGCTTCCCCCGACACTGCTTCCAATCATATCTTCGTTAGCCATTGTTCTCCCTTATTTACGGTTTCCAGATCCTGCCCGGCAGTGGGGCCGCGCAAATATCTTCTCCAGTAAACGCAGCTGAGGCGATCCGTGCGCTTACAATCAAGAGTTCAGCGCGACTCACGCTTGCGTGTGACGCGCGTAATGATGCTCCACACCTTTGGGCAGCAAACGTTTGCGGCCTCGTTGCCGCCGGCGCGCGAGAGTGGCACGGCCACCCTTCGTTTTCATGCGCGCACGAAAACCATGCTGGCGTTTGCGCGTTCGTTTTGATGCCTGATAGGTGCGTTTCATTTGCTCACGGTAAACGTGGACGGGAAAGGTAGAAATCAGGCTGCCGTTGTCAACGACAGTTGTTAATGCTCGTGTAGCGAGCGCCTAGAGTGGTAGTTCGGTGTTTGAGATAAACGCCGCTACACGTTTTGATGGCAAAACCGCGAGTTGCCACTGCCCGCTTTTTCGATGATAAACCCACAATGAATCATGTCGTCATTGAGCCGGCGACGGCCGAAGACCTGGACGAATTGTCCGATCTGCTCGGCGAGCTTTTCAGTGAAGAGAGCGATTTCCGGCCAAACAAGGAGAAACAATTACGCGGCTTGCGATTGATTTTCGAACAGCCGAACCGCGGGCGCGTTTTTGTTCTCCGGCGGGATCATTCCATCGTTGGAATGATTAATTTGCTCTTCACCATCAGCACAGCGGAAGGCGGCTTCGTCATGTTGTTGGAGGACCTCGTCATTCACAAAGGGTTTCGCGATCATGGTTACGGTTCGCAATTACTCGAATACGCCATCGACTTTGCCCGCCAGAAAAATTTCCTCCGCATCACCTTGTTAACCGATCGTCCGGAAATCAAATCCCAGGCCTTCTTCAAGCGTCATGGCTTTTTCGAGTCGGCTATGATTCCGATGCGGTTATTAATCACACCGGAAACTCCGCAAAGCGACGTAACGCTTTAGGCGGTTTGCAACGGACCCAATTTCGGCGAAGTAACTCCGATGCGAACCGGCGTAATTCGTCTTTTCCGCTTCGCCGGCATCGACGTCTACCTGCATTTCACCTGGTTCCTGGTGGCAGCGATCTTCATGACCGATTACATGCGCCGCTACCAATCGCCGATCTGGGGCGTGCTGGAATACATCTCCCTTTTTGTCATTGTGCTCATTCATGAGTTTGGGCATGCCCTCGCCTGTCGACAGGTTGGAGGGGTGGCGAATCGCATTGTTCTCTGGCCCTTGGGTGGCATCGCCTTTGTTAATCCGCCTCGGCGCCCCGGCGCTTATCTTTGGAGTATCGCTGCCGGCCCCCTGGTAAACGTCGCCCTCATTCCGATTCTGGCCGTAGCGGGAAACCTTGTTTCGCAGAGCGAGAATTCCCTGGCTCCGACAGACGCTTATCGATTCATCACCGACCTGCGCAACATCAATTTCTGGCTCTTAATTTTCAACATGTTGCCGGTCTTTCCGCTCGATGGCGGTCAAATCGTGCGGGGTTTGCTCTGGTTCCCATTCGGTGAAATTCGAAGTTTGCAAATTTCCAGTGTGATCGGTCTCATCGGCGGAGCGATTCTCGGAATAGTCGGATTGATGGCCGGATCGGTGTGGTGGGCGGTGTTGGCGTTTTTCCTTTTGAGCCGCGCCTGGTATGGCTGGCAGCAGGCCAAAGCGATGATCGCCGCTTCCAAAATGGGAATTCCGATTTCGCCTTCGCCCACTGCGCCAGAAAATCCGGTGCCACGGTAGGGTCCTCGCTTCCCGTCATCCCGAGCGTAGCCGAAGGATCCCGCGATGAAACCTTAAAGGTAACGCATCAGGATCCCTCGACTCTGCTCGGGATGAGGTTATTGCAGCGTGTGGATCTGATCGATCAAGCGTTTGCGGAAATCGGCGCGGAACAGAATTTCATCCGAAGCGATCTCAACCGGCTTTCGGCTTGGTTCCGAGAGATTCTTCTGCGCAAACGCTTTTAGTTCCTCGATTCGGGCTGGATCGGAGAAAAAAGTGAAAAGGCTCGGAAGATAGCTGTTGGCGTTGAGCGCATCGACCTTTGCAATCAACGGTTTCAGATTTTTTTTGGCGAATTCCCAGGCGAGGTCCGGCCGGTCGCTTTCCCGGGCAACTTTCGAAACCATAAAAACAGCCCGGCTGGTGGGGAGCTCATCCGTCAAGGCAATGGCTAACGATTTTTGGATCAGCTTCGGATCGGTAGTAAAGGCGAGCGCGTCATAGTAATTTTGTTTTTCTTCGGTGCTCGTTGTTTTCAAACCGAGCTCGTGCAACTTCTGAAAGATAGCCGCGTCGCCGTAGCGCATGGCAATGGCAAAGGTTGGCGGCCGCAGATCGGCCGGAACGCTCGTGCGGTCCTTCAAGTAGTTCTCGAAATTCTGCCGACACATTTTGATGACTTCTTCATCGCCCAACAATCCGAGTTCCTGGACCAGACTTGCGCGCAACAACGAAGCGGTCATTGGTTCGCCGGGCTTTGGCTGGAAGGTGAGCGTGTCGAGAGTGGGTCGCAAAACTGCCCGCGCATAGCGCCGGAATTGTTCCTGCTCCCGTGTGCCGGCAAGAAGGTGATTGATTGAATCAAAGACGTTGACGATTTGGTCGCGAACGCCGAGCGCGGTGCTCGCCGGTAGCCGACCAACCAGACCAGTGTAAAAGCTCAAGGGTTGGTGACCGGCCTGAACAAACGCCCACGCATCGCTCAGCAAATTCACTTGATCGGGCACGTTCATCCCAGGCAAACTCGCGAGTAGCAGGTTCCACGACTGCTCATCGTAGGCCACGCGATAGTTGCCCGCCCCTTCAACGTTCAGCTTCAGCGCGCGATCAGGAGGAACATCTTCAAGCGTCGCCGTTTTGTCCGACATCAAAAGCGTGGCCGGCGCGCTCTGGCCATCAATGAAATAGGTGAGGGGAATTTTCCAAGTCGTCCCCGTATTGTCGTGAAAATTAATGGTGAAACGCTCTTGCGAAAGCGCGACCTTGCCATTGGCTTCCCGTTTCACATTCACGACTGGAAAACCAGGCTGCTCGGTCCAGCCGGCCGCGATTTCGACAACGGGCTTGCCGGAGGCTTCGCTCAGCGCATTCCACAAATCAGCCGTGGTGGAGTTGGAATATTTGTGGGCCTGCGCGTAGCGCCGAATTCCATCGCGGAAGGTTTCTTCGCCCAGAAAGCTTTCCAGCATGCGCAGAAAGGACTGTCCTTTTTTGTAAGTGATATCGTCGAACGCGCTGTTGGCCTCGGCTTCGGTGGCGACTTTCTGCTGGATCGGATGAGTGGTGGCGCGGGCATCGCCTTCCATCGCTGTTTCCTTGACGATACCAATTCGCCGGGCCGGATCGCGTGGCACGCTTTTCTCCAGCCAGACTTCCCATTGCGGATTGAAATGAGCGGTGCATTTCGTCCCCATCCAGGAAGCGAACCCTTCGTTGAGCCAGAGATTGTCCCACCACGCCATGGTGACGAGATCACCGAACCATTGGTGGGCGACCTCGTGTGCGATCACTTCGTAAACGCGTTGCTTGGTGCCAGCTGATGAATTTGCCGGATCAAATAACAGCGCCGTTTCGTAGTAGGTAATTCCGCCCCAGTTTTCCATCGCACCACCGAACCCGCCCGGAATCGCAAGCTGGTCTAGCTTTGGCAGAGGATAAGGAATCCCGAAGTATTCGTTGTAATAATGCAAAATCTGGGCGGTAGCTTCCAATGCATAACGCGCGCTCTCTGCTTTGCCTTTTGTGGTGGTGATGCGCAGCTTTACGCCGTCCACTTCCGATTCAATCGCGTCGAACTCGCCTGCGCAAAAAACATTCAAATAACTGGACATCGAGGGCGTTGGTTGAAATTCCACTTCGCGACTGCCCGCGACTTTTTTTTCACTGGCAATCGGCATGTTCGAAACCGCCATCCAATTTTCCGGGACGACTGCGGTTAAATGAAAACGCGCACGAAAAACCGGCTCATCCCAGCAGGGGAAAAGTCGCCGCGCATCGGTGGCCTCGAATTGTGTTCCGAGGAACATCTTGTTCGCCCCTGTACGTTGCTCCTGATATTTGGCGTAGAAGAGACCGCGGCCGAATTGATTGATCTTCCCGTCGAACTTGAGCACGAGCGTGTGCTCGCCCGGCGCTAATTCTTCAGGCGCCGCAATTGTCAGCAGCTCGGCTTTGCCATCGAAATTGATTGCTGTTTTGGGGACAGCTTTGCCGTCAACTTCCGCGGCACTAACCGTAAGATCGAGCGCATTCAAAATGATCTGCCGGGTCGATTGCTCGACATTTAGCTTCACAACCTCGCGGCCGGAAAACGTGAGTTTTTTGAGATCGGGTTTAAACCAAATCGCGTACTCAGTCGGACGGAGCTGTTTCGGCAATTTTCCCGGTGTGCTGGCGAAATCGAATGGCGTTTCGGCGTGAAGAGAAGTCACAGCGGCAACAAGATAAACCAGAACAAAGAAACGCATCCGCGCACTATAGGCCATTGCATAAATCCGAAAGCCGGAATTGGCCAGGCGAACGTGACGGCTTAAAGCTGTCACGTTTCTGGAAGAGCCGATGATCAGTGCGAATCGAGCGTTTTGTGTGATTCTGAGTAGCTCACGCGTCTCATGTGCTGCCGAAAGTCCCGCTTTCGCGAACTTTTCGCGACGCCCTATCAACCATTGAAGCCACTTGCTAGGAAAGCCCGTTTCGGCGTGACGCCGAAACCAACACGCGAGACGCGTGCGCTACCAATCCGCGATCGGCGCCGCTAACTGAACTATTTGCGAACGTCAACGCTCGATTGCGGTTTTCTCGGCTAATGAGACGACTTAGAGACAGATGATCGCAAAAAATCGCGCCGACCCTTTACTGTACTATCAGCACGATGACAAGCTGACCGTCGCCTACCTGCGGACCGCGAATGATCAGGGGGCTTGCTTTGCTCAATCTGGCTTTGGTTTCCAGCAATAGCTTTTGCTCCTGAAAAAGTTTTAGATTGAGAACATAGGCATCAGCTTTCTCGCCCCGGGAATCGACATGGAGGGAGAAATACTTGCTGCTCGCGAGCCAATCTTCTTCGCCGGTTTTTAACGTCTTGCGCGCTTCCCCGATAAGTTGGAACTGGGAATAACCAAAAAGTTTTCGCAGCGTTCCTTCAATTTGGGTTACTTCCGCCGGCGTCGGTTCAGTCGGTGGCGAATTCGTCGCGATAATTAATCCACTCCAGACTGTTTGTTCCGGAAGTGACGCTCCCCCGGTACTAGGCGCGACGGAGAGAATCGCGATTAGTAACAGAAGACGCGGTCTCATTTCTATTTTGCCGCATATTCGGGCGGCAGCGATTGCAGACCATCCACCCAAAGCACGGTTACATGATCGTCCTTTTTCTCGAACATCGAAATGGTCGCGTTCGGACTTACGGTCGGATCAACCTGAGCCCCCAAAATCTGGGTCAGATACTGGGACCGACTCGAGGGCGTCTTCTCACGAAAAACCACCACCGTGCAGATCGCGAAGACCGCCAGCGAAGTGATACCGCCCCAAAGCAGCCGTCGAATCGTCCACCAGCCGGTCTGAATCGCGTCAGCCTCCGATCGCATCGGCGCGTTCTCACGATCCAAACGTTCCCGTAATTGATGGCTGAAGAAATCAGCGTTGCTTAGCGCCATCGCTTGCTCGCGCAAAAGGGAACCGACTTGTTTCGCGCTCTGCTTTTCCGCTTCAGCCGCACTCCTATCCGGGAGCGAGGCCAGGAACTCCTCGAGTTCACGACCCGTTAGCTGGTCGTCGATCCAGGCCGTCCACTTTTCCTCAAACGTTTTCATAAACATCCCTCAATAGGTTCTGCAGTTTTTTGCGCGCATAAAATAGTCGCGACATTACCGTGCCGATGGAACAACCGAGCGCTTCCGCGATCTCGTGATATTGCATGTCTTCGGTTTCCTTCATCAAAATTACGGCGCGGTGTTCCGGCGAAAGTTGCGCAATCGCCTGATCGATCCTTGCTCGCACTTCGCCCCTTTCCATTCGCTGGTGGGGCAGCGGCTCGGATCGCGGAACGGTTTTCGAGGCCGGATCGATTTCGCGTAATTGAACATTGTCATCAAATTCTGTCCCGCCTCCTTTGACTTGTTTTTTGCGAAGCCAATCGATCGTCACATTCATCACGATGCGATAGAGCCAGGTATAAAATGAAGACTTCCCGCGAAAGCGATCGATTGATTTCCACGCCTTTACGAAACTGTCTTGGGCAAGATCCCAGGCATCCTGCTCGTTATGAACCATGTTGTAGATCATTCCAAAAACTCGGGTTCGGTAGCGTACTACCAGCTCATCAAATGCCGCGCTGTCGCCCCTCTGGCACTGTTTTACCAGCTCCAGTTCGGAGACATCGGGTTGAGCCACAGACGCTTCCGTTTGCATAATTGGACGGAGGGGCGCCGATTTAATTCATTCAACCCTGAAAGCCTTCAGAGCCGAAGCGCCGGCGCCACTCGCAGCGATATTCCCCGATTAGCGTAATAATCCCGTCGCGCACCTGGAAAAGTCGCTGCAAAAGGACCGCATGCTGGGAGGCCGCGATCCGCTTCTCGCGCAGGAGCGCGGCGGCCGCGTCCATCGAAAGGGTGATCGCTTTTAGCGCACGTTTCAAATACGCGATCGTCATTCCGATTTCATCGACATCTTCGCCGCTCAAGGCGGCGGCTAGTTTTGCGCTCGCCAGAGCGGCGTGGGTGGCCAGTTTTACCGCTGAAGGCTCGTTTTGCAGGGTCGCGTCCTGATCGAACATATGATCGATCCAGACGGTTAGGGCAAAGGCGGCGCGATAAAGGCTGTGCTCTTCGAAGGAATCGGCTGGCGTCGGTTTTTCCTCCTCCTCTTCCTCCAGCAATGCGTCTACCTCCTGCGTCCAGTCGCGGCCATCCAGCAGCTGGGTCCAACCCATTTCACGCGCAATAATCTGGTCGCGATTTGGATCATCCAAATACTTCTCTAGCAATTCCATGTATTTCTCGGTCTTATGGTCTTGTTGCTGGAGAAAACGCTCCCAATCGTATTCGTCCCAAGCGCCTTCCGGCTGGTGATCGAATCCGGCCATGCGAGAAATAGACGCCAGCTTGCAGCGCGGCGCAATCGATTTAGCCGCTCGATTCGAGAGCAGGCGTGGCCATACCGCGTTGTGTTTGCAAGCGTAATTGCCCGCAGGCCGCGGCGATGTCATCGCCTTTTTCTCGGCGAAGGGTTGCACGCACGTCGGCCGCGCGCAGCACGGCGAGAAATTTTTTCTGACGGTCAGAGGAAGGCTGCGTCCAATCCAGACCTTCAACTTTGTTGTACGGAATCAAGTTAACTTTTGCCTCCAAGGCGCGCGCATGTTTAGCCAACTGACGCGCTTGTTCGTCCGAATCGTTTACTTGAGCGATTAAAATAAACTCGAATGTGATCCGCTGCTTCTTCCGTGAAGTGAAATAGCGGCAGGCATCAAGGAGCGCGCTCAGGTTATACTTGCGATTTATCGGCATGATCCGGCTGCGGACATCGTCGCTGGCGCCATGCAATGAAACCGCGAGCCGAATCTGCAAGGGTTGATCTGCCAATTGGCGAATTTGTGGAACCAATCCACTCGTCGAGATCGTGATATGACGGGCGCCAATCCCAATTCCCCAGGGCGCATTGATGATCTGAATCGCGCGCATGAGGTTATCATAATTCGCCAGCGGCTCGCCCATGCCCATGAAGACAATGTTGTCGATGCGCTCGCCGGACGCTTCTTCGACCATCATGATTTGATTTACGATTTCATCCGCACGCAGATTTCGTTTCCAACCATCCAGCCCGCTTGCGCAAAATTTGCAGCCGTACGCGCAACCGACCTGAGTCGAAATGCAAATCGTGCGACGATCCGAGGGCGATCCGTAGAGCGCGGGCGATGCTGGAATCAGGACCGATTCGATTAGATTGCCGTCCCTCAATCGAAAGAGAAATTTCCGTGTCGTATCTTTGGATCCGAGGACGCGCAAAGTATCGATGTTGTCGAAGGAAAAATTGTCTGCGAGTTGCATGCGCAGAGCCTGTGGCAAATCCGTCATTTCGGCGAAAGAGTGTACCCGCTTCTGGTAAAGCCAATTGGTGATTTGATCGGCACGATACGATGGCTCGGCGATCCCGCGCAGCTCGTCGAGATGCAACGATTTGATGTCGGTTACGGTAGCGACGTGCACGGAGAAATTTAGCTGATTACCGGCGAAATGCAGCCGACCGAGGATTTCTTGGTCCCATTCCCAAACTCGTACGTATTTAGCGTTGCTGTGCTATATCCTATTTCATTAACACCTCGCTTCAGCGAGGT
>Ga0137415_10004695_pt1 | contig 13515 bp, 10 predicted proteins | sample CZODoug3_1_1_16f_FD_183082 | JGI IMG/M metagenome (GOLD analysis project Ga0137415, IMG submission 183082) | Vadose zone soil fungal communities from Angelo Coast Range Reserve, California, USA - CZODoug3_1_1_16fungal (Hybrid Assembly) | ecosystem: Environmental > Terrestrial > Soil > Vadose... | reverse complement strand
AACACAATGCAACCGCGTAAAACCGTTTTGAGTACACGTGTGAGGCAGATAAAAAGGCGAGCCCCTTGGGAGTCTCGCCTTTCTTGCTGATCGGAATAGCTATTTTACGCTGATGGGCACAGTGGCGACGTGATCTTCCCACGCCAGGGTCAATGTTCCCTTATTGCTGCCATCATCGGTGATGGTGTACTTCAAGTCTTCGACGAGTGCTGGCGGTTTGCTCATCGTCAGCTTTGCCTGTCCGAGATCCTGCGACTTGTCGTATTTGAGGCCCAACTGACCGGTCTGCTTGTTGACGATGAGTACCCAGTTGTCTGGGTCGGAGATGTCGACAAACAGGGTGTAGTCTCCCTTTGGGACTGCCAGATCACCGATTTGGAGATCGGCATCCGTGTGGAGCTTGGTGGCAGAGTTCGCGCCTGCGCGCCAGACTGGGTAGTGCGGGTCCTGGGCGATGCGGCCGTCTTTACCAAAGAGCTTGCCTTCGCGGCCTTTTACCTTAGGTGCGTTGTACGTGATGCTGATGGTATTGCCACCGATGGTTTTGGACTCGGTCGCCGCTGGGCTGGCGGCCGGCCCTTGAGCGGAAACTGTTCCAACGGTGGCAAGCAAAGCGCTGGCTACTGATACAAAAAACTTCATCTGACTCCCTCCTGCATACAAACACAAACCGCATCCAGACTATATGCATTTTGCTAGTAGTGCAGCAAGCCAGGTGCTGTCTCACTTTTATAGGAGATTCATTCGACGAGGGTTACTGCAACCGGCTTTCTGCAGGAAGGGGCATTGCGTGATCCAGTATCTCTTTCGCCTGCACTGGGCTGATGTCCAGAGGAACTGGTCGGAAGCCTGAACGTACCTCGTGCTGATCTTTGGTAATGGTGCTGAAGAGCAGGATTTTCCCTTGCACATGCACATCTACAAGACTGGTCTTCCAATGCGTGGCATTTACCTGTTCGCGATGAATCTGGAAGACGCCGTCTTTCTCTACGTGTCCCAGAATGCCGTAGCCGAAGTCGATCCGCTCTATCAGCTTGCCGCTCATGTCGATGAGACGCTTTTGGGTTTGATTGACCATTGCCACACCTGTCAGCCCGTGCAGGATGCGCTCTTCGTAACTGTGAGGGGCAAATGCGGGGTTGGGGTGGAAGGCGATGCGGACCGTATCTCCTGTAGCAGAGCCTTCATAGTCGAAGAGGAAGGCTTCCGGCAGTATCTTCAAAACTTGATGCAGCCGCTCCTCATCCTGTTCGTGATTCTGCTTGTTGCGCGCCAATTCACGAGGATTGGTGAGCAGTTCGGTCAGTCGTGCATCTTCTTTTTTGCGTTGATCGGCATCAAGTGGCTTGCCGTTGATCTCTATGACGCGATAGACCGGTCCCTGCTGAGTTTCAATCTGCTCACGGAGCTCAGTGCGTGAACCTGTTACCCGCGTACTGTGGTATTGCCAGTAGCTGTCACGTTCGCGATCATGCAGCTCGTTGTAAACGACATCGCGTACCAGGTCATGCGGTGACTGCTGAGCAGAGGCATAGGTTGCTACTACAAAAAGAATTGCGGATACGGCCAATAAGCGTTGGAGCATCTATCTATAAATTTTACCTGCTGACGTGCACCAGCTTGGCTTCATTCTCGATTGAGGTTGACTGGTCCAGTATTTCTTTTGCGGCGGCTAGTGTGGTGTTCTTTGGTACTGGGCGGAAATCGGATCGCGACTCCTGCTGGTCTTTACTTACGTTCTTTAACAACAGCACCTTGCCCTCGATGTGTACTGCGACCAAGTTTGTCTTCCAGTGGGTTTCGCTTACCTGCTCACGGCGAATTTCGAAAGTACCGTCCTTTTCGACATGGCCCAGGATTCCGTAGCCGAAGTCGACGCGTTCGATAAGATGGCCGCTCATGTCGATCATGCGCTTGAGCCTTTGATTTACAGTAAACGTACCACCTAGAGCATGGATGATGCGGTCTTCATAGCTGGCGGGGACAAAGGCAGGATCAGGACGAAATGCTATGCGCACTCTATCGCCTGTAGGCGTCCCCTCATACTCGAATAAAAATGCGGATGGCATGATTGCCATGATTTTTCCAAGGCGGCCCTCATCCACTTCATGCTCATGCCGTAAGCGGGCGAGTTCGTTAGGGCTCTTCAACAATGTCGCGATCCGCGCATCTTCCTGGTGGCGCTCCTTGGCATCCAATGGATTGCCACTTCGCTCGATGACGCGATAGAGAATCCCTTCGTCTGTCTCAACCTGCTCGCGCACAATATTGCGCGAAGAAGAGACACATGCACTGCGGTATTGCCAGTGGCTGTCACGCTCGCGGTCGTGCAGTTCGTTGTAGATCACATCCCGCACAAGATCATGAGCGGATTCAACTGGCGCCGTTTGGGTTTGTGCCGGAATTACGGTGGTTCCAGCGAGAGTTGCCAGACAGAGCAAACGGATGATGCGCATGTTACTGTCCTCCTCAGGTGGAATACAGCTAGATTGTGACTGGATTTCATAGCTATTCCGTGAAAATGCGCTAAAGGTTCTGTAAGAAGAATTGGGGAATCAAGCTTGTTACACTTGAGCCATGACGGATGAATTGACATTTCGCAAGAACGCCGACCATGCCATCGAATCGCTCAAAAAAAGCTTGATTGTGGCGGAAGAGGGCGGAGACTTTGAAGTGGAAGAGCAGAATGGCGTGCTGAACGTGGTCTTTGACGAACCACCGGGAAAGTTTGTGATTACACCGAATACTCCGGTGCGGCAGATATGGATTTCAGCGCTTTCTACCAGCTTTAAACTCGATTGGTCAGAAACAGCGAACGATTTCGTGCTCGCCAAGGATGGCACGGCGTTGAAACCTTTGGTCGCGCGGTTGATCAGCACACATCTTGGACAGGAAGTGAGCCTGCTTGGCTGAACGGCGCCAGACCATCTCTTTTGCCCTGGTGGCTAAAAACGAGGAAGCCAACCTTGCTCGCGTTTTACCGAGCATTGCATGGGCAGACGAGATCATTCTTGTGGACTCCGGTTCGTCGGATGGGACAGTGAAGCTGGCCGAGAGCTTTGGAGCAAAGGTCTTTCATGAGCCGTGGAAGGGCTATGGCCCCCAGGTAAACTCGGCGCTCGATAAGTGTTCGATGGCGTGGTCGTTTTCACTCGATGCCGATGAAGAGGTCACTCCTGAGCTTGCGCGGGAGATTCAAACACTGCTGAAAGGTGAACCGCAATACCAGGCGTATTGGGTTCCGCGCAGGAACTTCATCTTCGGGCGCTCGATTCGTCATGGCGGGTTTTATCCTGATCACAAACTGCGGCTCTTTGTGACAGGTGCGGCTCGCTGCCTGGAAAATACCGAGCCCCATGCAACACCTAAATTTGATGGGCCGACTGGCAAATTGCACGGCGATATGCTGCATTATGCCTATCCCACGCTCAACCTGTATATCGAGCACATGGACCGCTACAGCACTGCGAGCGTTCCGCTAGTTTTGCGCAAGAACAAGACCAGCCGTGGGATTCTGGCCTTTCTTTGGAATGTAACCATCAATCCAACCGCTACCTTCTTCTACAACTACATCTTCCGCCTCGGTTTTCTGGATGGCCGCGAGGGTCTGCTGCTGCACCTTTACCATTCGGAGTATGTGAGCTGGAAGTATGCAAAAGCTTGGGAGTCGGCGCGGCGGAATCTAACTTCTTAGAGCGCACACTTCGCGTGGACTTTATAGACCCACACCCATTCGACAAGCTCAGGGCAGGCTTTCGTTCGCTTATGCGAACTGAAGTATGGGGCACCCGCATCAATTCTGCGTTACGCTGATAAAACATCATCAGAGGATCGTTCATGGCTCGTACGCTTACTGGATTTGCTCTTTCCGCCATTTTGCTCGTATCTCTCGCTTTATCAGCTCAGACAGCTTCAGCTCCCGCTGCAACAACCATTGCGCAGAAAACTGCTGGCCTAAAGAAGCTGGACGGCTACTTCCCTCTCGCTTGGGACGCGAAGGCTGGAAAGCTTTATCTTGAGATTGATGCCTTCGGCAAAGACTTTCTCTTTCTCGATTCGCTTCCTTACGGCGTAGGTTCGAATGATCTTGGCTTGGATCGCGGTCAACTTGGTAAGGGACGCCTGGTTCGTTTCTACCGCAGTGGCCCGCGCGTGCTGCTGATTGAGCGTAATCTCGATTACCGCTCTAGCTCCCTTTCTCCAGATGAGCAACTCGACGTTGAGCAGTCTTTTGCGCAGTCCGTCTTGTGGGGATTCAAGGTGGAAGCCGAGGATGATGGCAAAGTCCTTGTCGATGCGACGGATTTTTTCCTACACGATGCTCATGGCGTTGCCGAAAGACTGCAGGAGGCGCAGCAGGGATCCTATCGTCTCGACGCATTGCGCTCGGCCATTGCCATCGAGGACGCGAAGAACTTTCCTCTGAATACGGAAGTCGAAGCCATCCTTACCTTCAGCGCGGATGGCCCTTTGCATGGGAAGCTGGTTGCCTCGGTTACGCCTGATGCTCATTCTGTAACCGTGCATGAGCATTATTCCTTCATCCAGTTGCCCGACGATGGATACAAGCCGCGCGCCTTCGATCCTCGAGCCGGTTTCTTCAGCGTCGATTATCGCGACTACTCTGCTCCTCTAGGCACGCCGATGGACATACACCTCATTGCGCGTCATCGGTTGCAGAAGAAAGATCCTGGCGCGGCAGTCAGCGAACCGGTCAAGCCAATTGTCTACTATGTGGATCGCGGCGCTCCCGAACCAATCCGCTCGGCATTAGTAGAAGGCGCAAGCTGGTGGAATCAGGCCTTTGAAGCAGCCGGTTATAAGAATGCATTTCGTGTAGAGGTGCTTCCTGAGGGCGCTGATCCGATGGACGTGCGCTACAACATGATCCAGTGGGTGCATCGCTCAACGCGTGGTTGGTCGTATGGTGAAGCGGTTACCGATCCGCGAACTGGCGAAATCATCAAAGGGCAGGTGACGCTTGGATCGCTGCGCTCGCGGCAGGACTACATGATCGCTGAGGCGTTGCTTTCACCCTATGTAACGGGCAAACCTGTGTCGCCAGAGATGAGGGAGATGGTGCTGGCGCGCATCCGTCAGCTTGCCGCGCATGAGGTAGGCCACACGCTCGGATTGCAGCATAATTTCGCGGCCAGTTCGATTGCCGCCGGGACTTCGGTGATGGACTATCCGCATCCCTGGGTCACGCTTGATGCCAGTGGCCGGCCTGATCTCTCGCATGCCTACACCAAGAACATCGGCGCATGGGACAAGGTGGCTATCGTTTACGGATACTCTGAATTCCCCGCTGGCGCCGATGAGCCAAAGGCACTCGACGCTATCCTGCGCAAGGCGACGGATAGCGGCATCCTCTTCATCACCGACCAGGATTCACGTCCGCTGGGTAGTGCTCATCCGCATAGCCATCTTTGGGACAACGGTCCCGATCCGGCCGATGAACTCAATCGCATTCTCAGCGTACGAGCAGCAGCGCTCAAGAACTTCGGAGAAAATGCGATCCAGCCCGGCCAGCCGATGGCACAGCTTGAAGACACTCTGGTGCCGCTCTATCTGCTGCATCGCTACCAGACCGAAGCAGCTGCAAAGGAGATAGGCGGGCTCGACTACCGTTATGCACTACGCGGCGACGGTCAGACAATCACGCGCTTGCTCCCAGCTGCCGAGCAAGAGAAGGCTCTCAGTGCAGTGCTTAAGACGCTTGATCCCGCGACGTTGACATTGCCGGAATCACTGTTGCAAATCCTGCCGCCGCGTCCTCCGGATTATCCGCGCACGCGCGAGTCTTTTCCAGCTCGTACGGGCCTGACTTTTGACCCGCAAGGCGCAGTTGAGTCGGCGGCGAATCTCACCCTTGATCTACTTTTCGAACCAACGCGCGCTTCCCGGTTGATCGAATACAAGAGCCGTCAAGCTGATCTGCCGAGCCTGGAGGATGTGATTGCAGCTACGCTCAAAACCACTTGGTATGCACCTCGGCTGAACGGGCTGGAAGCTCAGACGCAATTTACCGTCGAAAACGCTGCGCTCAATCATCTGCTGGCGCTCGGAGCAAACCATGAGACTAGTCCGGAAGCGAGAGCGATTGCAGCAGAAGAGGCTTCGCGATTGGCGAGTTGGCTGAAGGACAAGCTGGCTGCTGCGAATACACGAACAGATTTGCACGCGCATTGGGCAGCGGCGGCTAAGATACTTGAGGAGTTCAGCAAGAATCCTGCAAAGTTTGAAGCTCCGCATGGGCTGGAAGCACCTCCGGGCCAACCCATCGGCGATGATGAGGATGATTTGCCGCCAGCATAGTCCTTCCCCTATGCTGGGTAGTTTGCATTCACACCTATGCCACAGAAAGACCCACTGACCGAAGAGATTGCCGCTAACAGGCATCCCTCGTCTGAAGAACTGCGCTGGACTGAGCAGACGCTGCTTCCTGCTCTTAAGAAAGTGCCGGAACAGCCGATTGGTGCGCGCACAGGCAGTAATCTGGATGAGGTTGGGAACGCGCGCTTCACGACTATCTCTGGCGTGCCAGTCAGGCGTCTCTATACGGAAGCGGATCTTCCAGAAAATTGGGAGGAGCGCGCTAGCGATTATCTTGGCGAACCCGGACAACCGCCGTATACGCGTGGCATTCATCTCAAGGGCTATCAGGGCAAGCTCTGGACGATGCGTCAGTTCTCTGGCTTTGCTTCGCCGGAAGAGACCAACCTCCGTTACAAATACCTGCTTGCGAATGGTAGTGGAGGGCTTTCCGTCGCTTTCGACCTGCCGACGCTCATGGGCTGCGACTCCGATGACCCAGAGAGCGAAGGCGAGGTCGGCAAATGCGGTGTTGCAATCGATTCGCTCGAAGACATGGAGATTCTCTTCTCCGGTATTGATCTTGAGCATACAACTGTCTCGATGACCATCAACTCGCCTGCGAGTGTGCTTTGGGCGATGTATCTGGCAGTAGCCGAGAAGCAAGGAGCGGACTGGAAGAAGATTTCCGGCACGCTGCAGAATGACATTCTGAAGGAATACATCGCGCAGAAGGAATATCTCTATCCGCCTGCTCCTTCGATGCGGCTGGTCATCGATACGTTCGAATTCGGTTCGCGCTATACGCCACGCTTCAATCCCATTTCGATTTCCGGCTATCACATTCGCGAGGCAGGATCGACTGCCCAGCAGGAGTTGGCATTCACACTCTATGACGGGATTGAATACGTGGAGTGGGCGTTGCGGCGTGGGTTAGAGATTGACGACTTCGCGCCACGACTCAGCTTCTTCTTCAACTCCCATAATGACTTCTTCGAAGAGATCGCGAAGTTCCGCGCTGCGCGCAAGATTTGGTATCGAGTGATGACAGAGCGCTTTGGCGCAAAGAATCCGCGCTCGCACTGGATGCGTTTTCACTCGCAGACAGCTGGCGTTTCACTCACTGCACAGCAACCTAAGAACAACATCGCGCGCACTGCGATTCAGGCGCTGGCAGCGGTGCTGGGCGGAACTCAGTCTTTGCATACCGACGGCTTTGACGAAGCGCTCGCGCTGCCAACGGAAGACGCTGTTCGGATTGCGCTGAGGACGCAGCAGATTCTTGCCTATGAGTCAGGTGTGGCGGATGTGGCCGATCCACTGGGAGGGTCGTATTTTGTAGAAAGTCTCACGCTCGATATGGAAAAGATGGCTTTCGCTTACTTCGAGAAGCTCGACAAGATGGGCGGCATGGTAAAGGCTATCGAGCTGGGCTATCCACAGAAGGAAATCGCCGAGGCCAGTTATGCGTACCAGAGAGCGGTCGAAGCGAAGGAGAAGATTATCGTTGGCGTAAATGAATACGTTGTCGAAGAAAAGCCGACGAAGATCCTTTATATCGATGAATCGGTGCGCGAAGCTCAAACGCGCAAGCTACAAAAACTGCGCGCCAATAGATCAAATGAAGCGGTCCAGCGAGCTTTGGACGCGTTGTGCCACGCAGCCGCGCAGAACCCATGCGCTCAGGCAGAAGGCATTTCAACCGCTAATACGATGCCTTACCTGCTGGATTGCGTGAATGCTTATGCGACGGTCGGCGAGATATCGAATGCACTCAAGCGCGTATTTGGAACGTATGAAGAAACAACGATTGCTTAAACCATTTGATAACGAAATCACGAAAAGCGTGTGTTCTTTATCGATAACATGCTAAAACATCGCAATGGGTAAAAACAATCCAGAATCGCACGTTGAGAATGGCCCGCTCAATCTGCGCCAGTTGTCTGAGATGCTCCGGCTTTCGCAAACTACCATCTCGCTCGTCCTGAACAACTCCCCTGCTGCTAAATCGATTCCTGAGCGGACCCGGGAACGCGTCTTCGAAGCAGCTCGTAAATTTCACTACCGGCCAAACTACTTCGCACGCTCTCTTCGAAAGAGCCGCAGCATGTCGATTGGCGTGCTTGCGCCGGATATGAGCGAAGGTTATTTCACACTGGTGATGCAGGGCGTGGAAGAGCAACTGCTGCGTGAGCATTACTTCTACTTCACAGCGAGTCACTACTGGAAGCCCGAGTTGATGCGCGAATACCCGCGCGTATTGATGGAGCGCGCCGTGGATGGTTTTCTGCTGCTCAATACGCCAGCCGAAGTGAGGAGTCCGCTACCTATCGTTGCTATCTCCGCGCATCACAATGCATCAGGCGTGACAAACGTGGTGCTTGACCATAGCAAAGCCGCCGAACTGGCGCTCGAACATTTACATGAATTCGGCCATAGACGTATTGCCTTTATGAAAGGCCCTGAAATCATTCCGGATACCGAATATCGCTGGCGCGGGATTCTGCAAGTGGCCAAACAACTTGGAGTCGAGGTGAGGCCGGAACTCTGCATCCAGCTTGAGGCCGATAGTTGGTCTCCGGAAGTTGGCTATAAGCCAATGAAGGAGTTGCTGACACGCACACGGAACTTCACGGCGATCTTCTGCTTCAACGATATTTCGGCCATCGGCGTGGTACGCGCCATCCATGACGCTGGCTTGCGCGTACCGGAAGACATTTCCGTCATTGGCTTCGATGACATCATCAGCGCTGCTTACCAGAAGCCCAGTCTCACTACCGTCCGTCAGCCGCTGCGTGACATGGGTCAGGAAGGGGCTAAGGTGTTACTGGATCTGATTGCGAATCCGGAGAAGAGCTATCCGCAAGAGATCGTGATGCAGCCGCTGCTGATTAAGCGTGAGTCTACCGGGCGTGCTGCCACTGCAAAGAAGCGAAAGACATCTTGAGGAAGCATTCAGGATGTAGTGCTAATGGTTTGATCGCTTGTTGGGATCTAAGCCTTTGCCAATACTCTCCAGTGCAGTGGCTGCCATAGCCAGTGTGCGACGGCTATCCGGCGAGCTCATCTGGCGAAAGATCGCAAACAGTGAAGGCGGATGATCGGCTGGTTTCTGCTCGATGGCCGCAGGCAGGGCGGATACCAAGCCATGCAGTATCTCAGGATCGATGCTCCCGAGCAATTTGCTCAACACCAATAAATTACGCAACCCACACACTGCTTCGGGCTGTGTGGCAAGACCTACGAGATGGTTCACCACCTCGTCACCCGCGCCAAACGCGCCACGTACCAAATCCAGCGTTCCCGAATCATGCAGGAGTTGCAGCACTTCATAGCCCGCTAACAGCGCATCGGCATGTTCCAGCGGGGCATTCTCCAATTTGCGATGCAGCTCTTCGCGCGCATCGTGAATGGCAGGGCGAATCTCAACCGGCTTTGCCATAGACCACTTCCTCTTTCTTTATTTTGTGGTTATCTGCACGAGGCCATTGCCATGTTTTTCGCCCGGCATACTGTAGTCGGCTCTCTTCCATTTGCGCTCTACTTCCACACCGCGTTGCGGAGTTGGCGTGCCATAGCGGAAGTTCAATTTGGGGATAGGGTTCTGACCTTTCCACGGCAGCACTCTCATCTTCACCGGAGTCTCCTTGTACGCCGGCGTATGCGTTGCGCGATCAGTGTTATCGCCAGTGAGCAGGTTCACTGCGTGGCCGAGAGAGTTCAGAGGAATATACACTTCCTTGCCCTTCACCCGGTTTGTCACAAACACCTGCACGCGAAGCTCTCCGTAGCGTGAGGTAATATCCACCCACTGCCCTGTCACCAGTTCCCGGTTCGTTGCAAGTTCAGGCGATACTTCCAAAAAACAATTCGGTGTCTCTGCATGGATGCCTGGCACACGATAGGTCATGTTCCCTTCGTGGAAATGTTCCAGCAGGCGCCCGTTATTCAGATGAAGATCGAATTCTTCATCGACCGTCTCGCAAGGAGCAATCCATTCCAGCGGGAACAACGTCGCCTTGTTCTCCGGCAGAGGGAAACCCTTGATATAGAGCAGAGGCTGATCTGTCCCATCGATGGCAACCGGCCATTGTAGCGACTTGAATCCCGCCAGCCGGTCATACGTGACACCAGCAAACAGCGGCGCCAGCGACGCAGCCTCGTGCATCACATCTGCAGGATGCGTGTAGTTCCAATTTGCTCCCAAGCGGTTGGCGACATCCTGAGTGATCTTCCAGTCCGGCCGGCTCTCTCCCAGCGGAGGCAGCACTTCATACAACCGCTGCATACGCCGTTCGGTGTTTACAAATGTGCCCTCTTTTTCCAGGCTTGGACTGCCAGGCAGAACCACATCGGCGTAACGGCACGTTTCGCTGAAGAAGATATCTTGCACGACGAAAAACTCAAGCCGTTCGAAACCGCCACTTACATAATTGGCATTCGAATCTGCGTAGTACATATCCTCGCCTGCGAGATACATCGCCTTGAGCTTGCCGTCATAAATGGCGCGGATCATCTCATGATTGTCGAGCCCTTTGGTAGTGGAAAGCTTCACCCCCCAGCCCTTCTCGTAGCGCTCGCGGGGCTCGTTATCGGCAATCTTTTCGTAGCCGGGAAAATATGCGGGCATCGATCCGAAATCGCTCGCACCTTGCACATTGTTGTGGCCGCGCAACGGATATGCGCCTGTTCCCGGACGCATGTAGTTGCCCGTCACCAGCAGCAGATTAGAAATCGCCGTCGATGTGTCGGACCCTCCGCAGTGCTGCGTGACGCCCATGGCCCACAACACGCACGTAGCATTGGACGATGCAATCTCCTGCGCTACGCGGGTTAACGTCTCCAGGGGCAAATTACAAACGCGCGCAGCATATTCCATCGTGAACGGCTCAAGGCTTTTCCGGTATTCTTCGACGCCATTCACCCACTCATGCAGAAATTCCGTTCTGGCTAGCCCATTATCGAAGATCCAGCGCGTCACTGCGGACAACCAGACCATATCTGTGCCTGGGCTGGGGCTGAAAAAGATATCCGCTCGACGCGCCATCTCGTGCTCGCGAAGATCAGCAACGATCAGCTTCTGCCCATTCAGCTTATGTGCCCGCTTCACTCGCGTCGCAAGCACTGGATGCGCCTCTGCCGTATTGCTGCCCACGATGATGACCAGCGACGCCTGCGCAATGTCGTGAATCGATCCCGAATCGCCGCCATAGCCAACCGTGCGCCACAGGCCCATGGTTGCTGGAGACTGGCAATAGCGCGAGCAGTTATCGATGTTATTCGTACCGATGACAGCCCGCGCCAGCTTCTGCATCAGGTAGCTCTCTTCATTCGTGCATTTCGAAGAAGAGATCACGCCGATAGCATCCGGCCCATGCGCGGACTTGATCTCGCTCAACTTGCGGCCGACCAGATCCAGCGCTTCCTTCCAGCTTGCCTCGCGGAATGTTTCTCCTTCGCGAATGAGCGGCTTCTGGAGCCGGTCTTTGCTATTCACGAAATCCCAGCCAAACTTGCCCTTTACGCATGTCGAGATATTGTTCGCAGGACCATCCGCTGGCTGCACCTTCAAGATGTGTCGGTCTTTGGTCCAGATTTCAAAACTGCATCCCACGCCGCAATAGGTGCAGACGGTCTTCGTTCGCTTGACCCGCTCGTTGCGCATGGCAGCTTCCGTCTCGGAGAGCGTCATGATCGGCCCATAGCCCAACTCGGGCTCGATGGCCTTCACAATATCGATCATGCCGTTGAGCGCATCTTTTGGCAGTTTGGTGAGATAGCCGGCATACCCCAGCATCGACTTCTCCATCAGCGCATTGCAGGGACAAACCGTGATGCAGTGGCCGCAGGAGACACAGCTCGAACCGCCAATCTGCGTTCCGCCATCCCAAAGGACTCGTGGGTGCTCATCCTCCCATCGAATCGAAAGTGTTTCGTTTACCTGGACATTCTGGCAGGCTTCTACACAGCGGCCGCAGAGAATGCACTGATCGGGATCGTAGCGATAGAAGGGGTTCGAGTAGTCGACTTCGTAGGGCTTTGGTTTATAGGGATATTTCTGGTGCTCGATCTTTAGCATCCCCGTCGTGTTGTGTACGGTGCAATCCTGATTATTGTTATCGCATACGGTGCAGTAGAGCAGATGATTGCCAAGAATGCGATCGAACGCCTCTGTTTGCGCGGCGCGAGCACGAGCGGATTCGGTCACTACCGTCATTCCCGCAGCTACTTTGGAAGCGCAGGCGCGCGCGAGTTCCCCGTTTACTTCGACCATGCAGGTGTCGCAGGTCTGAATAGGACCGAGTCTTGGGTGATAACAGACCTGGGGAACTTCCACGCCAGCCCGGTTTATGGCGTCGACGAGGCGCTCGTCATCTATCGCGTCGATTGTGCGTCCATTGACTTGAATCTGGCAGGAAGGCTTCTCACCCACCGGTGGAAGAGTGGTGGGAACATGGCTGGAGCGAGGAACGTCCGCAATAGGTTCCATATATTCTTCTTGGATGCGTCAACGATTTACTATGCTGCAAGCACAGCTTAAACCGCAACTCAAATATACGCCGATTATATTGAGGGATGAGTCTTAGGCTTTTCTCGGAACATCCAATAAACACTTGCCAGTTTTTATAACGGGAGAATGAATGGATTACGTCAATCTTGGTTCAACTGGACTGAAGGTTTCGCGGATATGCCTGGGCACTATGACCTATGGCTCAAAGAAGTGGCGCGAGTGGGTACTGGAGGAAGAGGAGAGCAAGCCGTTTTACCGACGCGCTTTTGAAGCAGGCATCAACTTCTTCGATACGGCCGACATGTACTCGGTTGGCGTATGTGAGGAAATTCTGGGCCGCGCCGTTAAGGAATTCGGCCCTTCACGCGACAAAGTTGTCATTGCTACCAAAGTTTTCAATCCGATGGGCGATGACCCGAATCAACGCGGTCTGTCTCGCAAGCACATCCGCCATGCGATCGATGACAGCCTCCGCAGGCTGGGCACGGATTATGTTGATCTGTACCAGATTCACCGCTTCGATCCTCATACACCTATCGAAGAAACACTAGAAGCACTGAACGATGTCATAAAAGCAGGCAAGGCACTCTACATCGGAGCTTCGTCCATGTATGCCTGGCAGTTCCAGCGCATGCTGCACACATCTGATGCGCTTGGCCTGGCGCGCTTTGTGACGATGCAGAACCACT
>Ga0137415_10004694_pt1 | contig 13517 bp, 11 predicted proteins | sample CZODoug3_1_1_16f_FD_183082 | JGI IMG/M metagenome (GOLD analysis project Ga0137415, IMG submission 183082) | Vadose zone soil fungal communities from Angelo Coast Range Reserve, California, USA - CZODoug3_1_1_16fungal (Hybrid Assembly) | ecosystem: Environmental > Terrestrial > Soil > Vadose... | reverse complement strand
GCTGGTGGTAGGCGGCGTTCGCCGCGTCCACCTGGTCCAGCCGGTTCTTGATCTCCCGCAGTACCGCGTCCTCGATCCGGGTCAGCCCGGTGCCCAGCTGGTCGAGCTGCGGCACGGGCAGCTGCCTGGCCAGCTGGCTGCCGGCGGCGGTCAGGTCCGCCGCCAGGGTCCGGACGTCCCGGAACACCGCGGCCCACGAGGCGGTCACGCCGCTGGCTCGCTGAGAGATCTCGCCGCCCCGGTCCTGGCGCACCGCGTTCACCTCTTACTGTGAGTAGGTTAAGTGATGGTGGTGGGTGCCGCCGACGGATGCAAGCTATGTGGGTGCAGGCGTGGCGGGACCCACGTTCTGGACCGGCAAACCGGCCTCTGCCGGGGAGAATAGCGGCCGATACGGTCGTTTCGACCGAACGCCGGGTGGAACCTCGGATGAGCGGAACGCGACCACCCGATGGCGCGCGCGCAGCCGGTCAGCGCAGCCGGGCGGGCACCCGAGCGGGCCTCACGGGTTGCCGCCGGAGGGCGGTCCCTGGTACCCGGGCTTCGACGAGTCGTCCATGCCGACCTCGTAGCGGATCGCCGGGTTCAGCTTGTTGCCGTTGACCTTGGCGCCGGTGGCCAGGTTCTGCAGCGCGAACGCGTGGTTGATCTCGCCGGCGATCTCGTTGTTGGTGACCGTCAGGTTCTGCACGTCGTCGATCTGCAGCGCCTCGTCGGCGTGGTTCTGGCAGTAGTTGTTCACGTAGGTGACGTCGCTGGACGCGCCGACCCCGCTGCCGTCGCCCGCCTCGCTGTTCGGCCCCTCCATGATCAGGCAGGTGTTGGAGATGTCCTCGCAGCGGTTGCTGTCGATCAGGATGTGCTGGCTCGCCGGGCTGTCCTGGTCGGTGGCAAAGGTCTGCATGCAGTCCGCGTGAGCCTTGTGCGCGTTGCTGGTGTGCTGGATGGTGTTGTGCCGGATCACGATGTTGCTGCCCCAGAACCGGATGCCGTCGCCGTCGTCGCCGTGCGGGCTGATCGACGTGGAGTTCTCCAGCGTGATGTTGTTGCCGGCCAGCGAGATGCCCGGGGCGTGCGGATTGATCGCGTTGATCCCGTTCACGTCGATGAAGTTGGCCGCCACGGTGATCCCCTTGACGACCGTCTTGCCGTCGCCGACCACGTGGATCGGGGCCTGCGCGGTGCCCGAGGTCTTGATCGACAGGCGGGCGTCGCCGAGGTCGCCGAGCACGCAGATTGTGCTGCCGGGCTGGGCGGCGGCCAGCGCCTGCTTCATGGTGTCGCCGTCGTGCACCGTGGTGCCGCAGCCGGCCGGCGCGGCCATCGGGCGGATCGCGCCCCGGCCGTCCGGCGCGGTCTGGGTCGGGCCGGCCGACTCGGTAGGGCTCGGCGGCGCGGCCTGCGTCGGGGCGGGCGGCGGCTGCGAGGTGCCGCCCGTACCGCCGCCACCGTGCCCGCAGCCGGCCAGCAGCACCGCGACGGCGGCCGCGCCGAGTGCGGCGGCGGCCCAGCGCGGCCGGCGGCGGTGGGCGCGCGCGGCGGCCACCGGTCGGCCGGTCGGATCGGTCGGATCGGGCGGCGTCAGGCGGAACATCGGCCCTCCGGGTTCGTCGCCGGGCGCCGGCCGCGCTGGGCCGCCCGGGCTGTCTGGGCTGTCTGGGCTGTCTGGGCTGTCCTTGGCCACCGGCTTCTGCCGCGCCGCGCCCCGCTGGGGATAGCTGAGAGCATGCCGGGTCGGCGGCCCCGGCCTTCACCCGGGTTACATGCGGCGAGGGGTTGACTCGGGGTGTGGCCATCGACGGGTTTGCCCAGCCGTGGTGGCTGGTGCTGCTCGTGCCGGTCGCCGCGCTGGTTGCCGGCTACCTGCTGGCCCAGCGCCGGCGGTACCGCGCGGCCCTGCGGTTCAGCAACCTGGCGCTGCTCGAGCGGGTGGCCACCCGGTTGCCCGGCTGGCAGCGGCACATACCGGCGGCGCTGCTGATGGTGGCGCTGCTGCTGCTGACCATCGGGCTGGCCGGGCCGATCGCGCAGACCAAGGTGCCCCGCAACAAGGCGACGGTGCTGCTGGTGATCGACGTGTCGCTGTCCATGCAGGCCACCGACGTGGCGCCGTCCCGGCTCAAGGCCGCCCAGGACGCCGCGTCGAAGTTCGTCCAAGGCATGCCGCCGACGATCAACCTCGGGCTGGAGTCGTTCGCCGGCACGCCGGCGATCCTGGTGCCGCCGACCACCGACCGGGATGCGGTGGTGAGCCAGATCCAGACCCTCAAGCTGGCCGAGTCGACGGCCACCGGTGAGGCGCTGGCCGCCGCGCTGAACTCGATCGACGCGTTCAACGCCCAGATCCCGGGCAGCGAGGGTGGCCCGCCGCCGGCCCGGATCGTGCTGATGAGCGACGGCAAGCAGACCGTCGGCCAGGACGAGTTTGCGATGGCCGCCAAGGCCGGCCAGCACCACGTGCCGGTCAGCACCATCTCCTTCGGCACCCCATACGGCTCGATCGACCTGGACGGCCGGCAGATCCCGGTGCCGGTGGACGACCCGTCGCTGGCCCAGGTCGCCCAGATGTCCGGCGGCCAGTTCTACCCGGCACAGAGCAACGCCGAGCTGCACCAGGTCTACGACACCCTCGGCGAGCAGATCGGCTACCAGACCGTGCACGCCGACGTCAGCAAGCCGTGGTTCGTGCTGGGCACCCTGGTCTGTCTGCTGGCCGCGGGGCTGGCGATCGGCCGGTCCCAGCGGCTGCCCGTCTGAGACCCCGTCCAACGGGCGCGACGCGAAAGTGAGCGATGTCGAGCATCAACTACCTCGAGGCGATCGTCATCGGGGCGCTGCAGGGCGTGAGCGAGCTGTTCCCGGTGTCCAGCCTCGGGCACAGCGTGTTGTTCCCGGCCCTGGTCGGCGGGCGGTGGGCCACCGACCTGAGCATGTCCGGCACCGAATCGCCGTACCTGGCGGTGCTCGTGGCGATGCACGTGGCCACCGCGCTGGCGCTGGTGGTGTTCTTCTGGTCGGACTGGGTGCGACTGGTCAGGGCGCTGCTCGGTTCGGTGCGCCGGCGCAGCGTGCGGACCCCGGACGAGCGGCTGGTCTGGCTGTTGCTGCTGGCCACGATCCCGGTCGGGCTGGCCGGCCTGGCGCTGGAGCACGCCCTGCGCAGCGCGCTCGGCCGGCCGGTGCCGGCGGCGATCTTTCTCGCCCTGAACGGCCTGGTGCTGTACGCCGCCGAGCGGATGCGGCGGCCCCGGCCGGTGGCCCCGGTGCCCCCGCCGGGCCGGGCGGCCGGCGACCGGGCCGACCCGGCCGCACCCACCCAGGTGATCGACACGGCGGACCCGGCCGCACCCACCCAGGTGATCGACCTGGCCGACCCGGCGGACCGGCGGCTGGCCGCGCTGTCGGTGCGGGAGGCGGTGCTGATCGGGGCGACCCAGATCCTGGCCCTGCTGCCCGGGATCAGCCGGTCCGGCATCACCATCGTCGGCGGGCTCGCGCGCGGGCTGCGCCATGACGACGCGGCCCGGTTCGCCTTCCTGCTGTCGACCCCGGTCATCCTGGCCGCCGGGGTGCTGAAGGTGCCCAGCCTGTTCGCCCCGGAGTACCACTCGGTGCTCGGCCCGGCGCTGGTCGGCAGCCTGGTCGCGGGGCTCTGCGCGTACGTCTCGGTGCGCTTTCTCACCTCGTACTTCGAGACCAGGACGCTGACCCCGTTCGCGGTCTACTGCGTGGTGGTCGGCCTCGGCAGCCTGGTCTACCTGGCGGGGTAACCGCCGATTGTGCTGGCTCCCCGGTTCGTGGCCGGGCTACGTTGGATGAACCGTTTCAGCCAGCCCAGCCCGCAACGTCCGCGCGCACTCGTCGGGCGGCGCCGCCGCGCCCCCGCCGGGAGGGGAGTCGCACTCGATGGTCGCAACGACGGATCTGGTGGCGGTCGAACGCCCTCTCGGCTGGCGCCGGCTGTGGCGGCGCGAGCTGGCGCACTACCCGGAGCCGAAGGCGCGCTTGCGCTATCTCGCCGTCGTGGTGGCGGCCACCGTGGTGCTGTACTTCCAGCTGTACGTGACCAGTGGGATGGCCACCCTGCTGCTCACCGACCTGCACATGTCGTTCCTGTACTTCGTGCTCGCGCTGGCCGCCGGCAACTTCGTGGGCGCGTTCGGCTCGCTGTTCGCCGGCTTCACCGACCGGTCCGGGCGCGCCAACCTGGTGGTCGTCGGGCTGCTGCTGACCGGGGTGCTCACCCTGGTGGTGATCCCGCGCGTGCATACCGGGCTCGGCTGGGCCATCGGCTCGCTCGCGGTGTCCTTCGTGGAGGGCGTCATCCTGGTCGCCACGCCGGCGCTGATCAGGGACTTCTCGCCGCAGGTCGGCCGGGCCACGGCGATGGGGTTCTGGACGATGGGGCCGGTGCTGGGCAGCCTCGTGGTGAGCGCGGTGGCCAGCCTGACGCTGCCGGTCTACCAGTCCTGGCAGAGCCAGTACGTGATCTGCGGTGTGGTCGGCCTGGTGATGTTCGTCGTCGCGCTGTTCGGGCTGCGCGAGCTGTCGCCGAGGTTGCGCGGCCAGCTGATGGTGTCCGCGCGGGACCGGGCCCTGCTGGAGGCGCGCGCCCGGGGCATCGACGTCGAGGCGTCGCTGCGCCATCCCTGGCGGCAGGTGCTGCACTTCGACGTGATCATCTCGGCGTTCGGTGTCTCGGTGATGCTGCTGATCTACTACACCGAGGTGGCGTTCTTCACCATCTACGCGGTCACCCTGTTCGGCTTCAGCCTGGCCCAGGCCAACCAGCTGGGTAACTGGGCGTGGGCGTTCAACGCGGTGGCCCTGCTGGTCGCCGGGGTGCTGTCCGACCGGCTGCGGGTGCGCAAGCCGTTCATGCTGGTCGGTGGCGTCGGCGGCGCGGTGATGGTGCTGATCTTCCTGCTGCAGGTCGGCCGGCAGCCGTCGTTCGGCACGCTGGCCGTGATCGTCAGCCTGATCTCGGTCACCCTCGGCTTCGCCTACGCCGCCTGGATGGCCGCGTTCACCGAGACCGTCGAGGCCCGCAACCCCGCGTTGACCGGTACCGGACTGGCCGTCTGGGGCTGGCTGCTGCGGCTGGTGGTCACGGCGTCGTTCCTGGTCATCCCGTTCCTGGTGAACACGGTGAGCACGCTGGTGGCCGCGCCGGAGCACCTCGCGGAGTACGAGCGCGCCCGGGCCGCCGGCACCCCGGTGAGCCCCGAGCTGGCCGCCCAGCTGGCCGCGATCAAGCAGGCCGCGCTGGACTCGCCGGGCCAGTGGCGTACCTGGTTCTGGGTCTGCTTCGCCGGCGTGCTGGTGTTCCTGGCGCTGATCTTCGTGATGAAGGGGCGGTGGAGCCCCCGCGCCGCGCTGCGCGACCAACAGGAACACGACCGCAAGGTGGCCGCCGAGCTCGCCCGCCTCACTCCCGCCGCAGGTCAGACCCCGTGAGTGGCAATGGTCGCTACAGCGACCATTGCCACTCACGGGTCTGCTAAGAGATGCGGCTGGCCAGGGCGGCGAGGTGGTCGGCGGTGAACTCGGCGTGGTCGGTGGACTCGCTCAGCTGCTGCCAGCGCGCGTCTTGCTCGCCGAGGTGCCGGTGGGCGGCGGTGGCCAACAGGTAGGCGTCACTGCCCAGCAGCAGGCGCAGCGGCGGCTCGGCCAGCTCGGCCACCTGGAGCACTACCTGGGCGACCTTGGCCGGGTCGCTCGCGGCGCCGTCGGTGAAGGTCCCGGTCGTCGTCATCTTGGCGAACACCCCCACGGTCTGCTCGTACGGCGCGCTGACCGGCGGGATGTGCATCGACGAGCCGGCCCAGTCGGTGCGCATGCCGCCCGGCTCCAGCACCGTGACCTTGATGCCCAGCGGCGCGACCTCCTGTGCCAGCACCGAGGAGAACCCGCCCACCGCCCACTTGGCGGACTGGTAGGCAGACAGCCCCGCGGTGGCCAGCCGACCGCCCACCGAGGAGACCTGGATGATGTGCCCGGCGCCCTGCTCGCGCAGCACCGGCAGCGCCGCCTTGGTCACGTTCACCACGCCGAACAGGTTGGTGTCGAGCTGCGCCCGGAAGTCCTCGGCGGTGATGTCCTCGACGGAGGCCAGGTCGGCGTAGCCGGCGTTGTTCACCACGACGTCGAGCCGGCCGAACGCGTCGACCGCGACAGCGACGGCGGCCTCGGCAGCCGCCGGGTCGGTGACGTCCAGCGCGACGGTGCGCACCCGATCGCCGTACTTCTGCACCAGGTCGTCCAGCTGGCTCGGGGTGCGCGCGGTGCCGACCAGCTGGTGGCCGGCCTCCAGGACCGCCTCGGCGATCGACCGGCCCAGGCCTCGTGAGCTGCTGGTGACCAGGAAGACCTTGCTCATGATCTGCTCCTCAGTGTTCTTCTAAACGGTTAGTTAGAGTGAAGCACCGGCCCGTTCTGTTGTCAACTAGATGGTTAGTCAGCTAAGGTGAGATATGCCCGGAGATGCCGAAGCCACCAAGAAACGCCTCCTCGCGGCGGGCGCGCGCGAGTTCGCCGAGTACGGCATCGCCGGTGCGCGGGTGGACCGGATCGCCGAGGGGGCAAAGTCCAACAAGGCGCAGATCTACCACTACTTCGGCAGCAAGGATGCGCTGTTCGACGCCGTGTTCCACGAGCTCGTGGTGAGTACCGTCCGGGAGCGGCCGATCGACCCGGACGACCTGCCCGGATACGCCGCCCGCCTGTTCGACGGCTATGAGGATCACCCCGACATCGCCCGGATCGCCACGTGGTACCGGCTCGAACGGGCGGGCACCGAGTCTCTGCTGGACGTGATCGTCGAGAGCAACCGGCACAAGGTGGCCGTGATCGAGGCTGCCCAGCGCGACGGGCGGCTGTCCAGTCGGTGGGGCGCCGCCGAGCTGCTCGGGCTGGTACTCAGCATCGCCGGCATGTGGAGCACCATGACGCCGGAGTTCACCGCGCTGTTCAGCGTGACCACTCGGGAGCAGCGCCGGCAGATCGTCGCCGACGCGGTGAAGGCGCTGCTCGCCGCCTAAGCGGGTGGCTGGGGAGTGGCCGCGACCGGTTAGTGCGTGGCCTCAACCGCCACGTGCAGGGCCTCGGTCCACGGCAGCCAACGCGGGTCGGGGCCGGCGGTGTGGTCCCAGGTCAGGTTCGTGCACACGTAGCCGACCGCGAGGCCGCTCTCCGGGTGTGCGAACCCCAGCCGCCCGCCGGCGCCGGAGTGGCCGAACGAGCCTGGGCCGAACTGCGGGTTGCCGGAGCGGGACAGCTCGTAGCCGAGTCCGAAGTGCAGCGGGTGCGGGTCCGGGATCGCGGCCAGGGCAGCCGGGGCCGGCAGCTGCACGGTCTGCGACGCCCGGGCCCTGGCGACCGTGTCCGCGTCGAGCAGCCGGATGCCGTCCACCTCGCCGATGGTCGCCGCGTACAGCCGCGCCAGCGACCGGGCGTTGCCGATGCCGTTGGCCGCCGGGACCTCGACGGCGTGCCCGGCCGGGCTGTTGAGCACGTCGCGCACGCTGTCGACCGTCTCCGCGCCGTACAGCAGGACCTGCGCCAGCGGGGTGGTCAGGTCGACGCCGAGCATGCTCAGGCCGGCGCGCAGCCGCTCGGGGCTGGTTGGGGCGGCCTGGCCGAACTGCGGCACGACCCGGTGCTCCTGCTCGGCCGGCAGCCCGATCCACAGGTCGAGCCCGAGCGGACCGGCGATCTCGTCGGCAAGGAACGTCCCGACCGAGCGGCCGCTGACCCGCCGGATCACCTCGCCGACCAGCCAGCCGAAGGTCACCGAGTGGTACATCATCGCCGTGCCCGGCTGCCACAGCGGAGCCATCGCGGCCAGCGCTTCGGTGCAGGCCGACCAGTCGAGCATCTCCGCCCCGCCGATGCCGGACTCTCGCGTGAAGCCCGGTAGCCCGGCGCGGTGGCTGAGCAGGTCGGCCACGGTGATCCGGGCCTTGCCGGCGGCGCCGAACTCCGGCCAGTAGCGCGCCACCGGGGCGTCCAGGTCCAGCTCACCGCGCTGGGCGAGCAAGTGCGCGCAGGTCGCCGTGATGCCCTTGGAGCAGGACATCAGCACGCTGACCGCGTCGGTATCGGCGTCGGTTTCGGTGGCGGTTTCGGTGGCGGTTTCGGTTTCGGTGGCGCCGGTCCACAGGTCGACCACCGGCTCGCCGTGCAGGTAGACACACAGCTGGCCGAGGCCCGGGTCGTCGCGCTGGCCGGCCTCGAACGCGGCGCGCACGCCGTCGAACCCGGGTCCGACCGTGCCGTGCAGCTGGCTCATGCCGCTCCTCGGTAGGCGGTGCGGGCGGTGGGATACCGGACCCCGGTGAGCTGTTCGGCGACGTCCCACAGCCGGCGGGCGTCGGCCTCGACGAGGGCGCGCTTCGGTATCCGGGCCACCGCCGCGCCACCGGTCAGCTCGCCGAACCCTCCCGGACCGTAGTACCCGCCGCCGACCGCGTCCGGGCTGACCGCCGCGTACAGCGCCGGCACAATGCCCTGGGGGACCTGCTGCCACCTGAACGGGATCCGGTACATCGCCTGGGTGAGCCCGTTCCGGATCGCCAGCCCGAGGCCCTCCCGCCCGGAGTTGGGGCCGGTGAACTGCAGGTTCGTCATCGTGGCGCCGGGGTGTGCCGCGTTGCTCCGGAGGCCCCAGCCGGCCTCGCCGGCGCGCCGGTCCAGCTCGCGGGCGAACACCAGGTTGGCGAGCTTGGAGCGGCCGTAGGCGGGCGTCGGCCGGTACGACCGCTCGCTATGCAGGTCGTCGAAGTCGAACCGGCCGACCCGGTTCACCAGGCTGCTCAGTGTGGTCACCCGGGCTCCGTCGGCGGCGCGCAGCAACGGCAGCAGGTGCCCGGTGAGCGCGAAATGCCCCAGGTAGTTGGCGCCGAACTGCAGCTCGAAGCCGTCCTCGGTGACCTCGCGGTCCGGCGGCGTCATGATGCCGGCGTTGTTGAGCAGGAAATGCACCGGCCGGCCCTCGCGGCCCAGCTGCTCGCCGAACGCGGCGACGCTGGCCAGCGAGGCGAGGTCCAGCCGGCGGGTGCTCAGCACGGCGTCGGGCAGCTCGGCGCGCACCTCGGCGATCGCAGCGGCCCCCTTGGCCTCGTTGCGCACGGCCAGGATCACCACGGCGCCGGCGCGCGCGAACCGGCGGGTCAGGCCGAGGCCGAGGCCGCCGTTCGCGCCGGTGATCACGGCGAGCGTGCCGGCCAGGTCAGGCACCGGCACGTCCGGCGCTGGGTTGCTGCTCATCTCGTCCTCCGGGGTTCGCGGGCGCTTGCTTCGAACATTAACAGACCACTGGTTCTTAAATAACAGACCGTCGACTTCTTAATAACGCACAGCTGGGCTGATAACCTGCTCGGGTGAATGCCGGCCATTGCGGATTCCGGCGCGCCCGCCGCCCGGAACAGGTCGAGGCGCGCCGGATGGCGATCCTCGACGCAGCTGTGGCGATGCTGCGCGAGCGGCCGATCTCGGACATCAGCCTGCGTGAGCTGAGCGAGCGGATCGGCCTGGCCAAGTCGAACGTGCTGCGCTACTTCGACAGCCGCGAGGCGATCTTCCTCGAGGTGCTGGACCAGGTCTGGGGCGATTGGCTGGACGCGCTCGAGGCCGAGTTCGGCACGCTCGGCGCGCCCGCCGGCGGCTACCGGCGGGAGGTCGAGGTGGCCGCCACCGTGGCCGCCGCGCTGATCCGGGACCCGCTGCTCTGCGAGCTGCTCGCCGCGATGGCCGGCGTGCTGGAACGCAACATCTCCGTCGAGTGCGCCCGCGCGTTCAAGCAGCGGGCGCGGGCCAACGCCGAACGGGCCGAGGTGCTGGTGCGGCGGCGGCTGCCCGCGCTGAGCGAGGCCGGCGCCACGCACTTCGTCGCCTCGGTGGGCGTGCTGTTGGCCGGGCTCTGGCCGCACGCCCGCCCGACCGAGGCGGTGGCCACCGTGATGGCCGAGTACGGCACGCCGGACGCGCACGCGATGTTCACCGAGATGTTCACCCTGAGCCTGGTCAACCAGCTCGTCGGGATCACGGTCCGCGAGGCCGAAGCGACCGGTGTGGCCGGGGAGACCGGCGTGGCCGGGCTGCGCTGACCGAGTGGTCCCGGCGCGGCGGGCAACCCCTGGCGACAGCCGGACACTGAGCGTGGTTGAGTTATTACGTGGGTGGTGTTGCGCAAACGGGCGGTTCCGGGTCCTTACCTGCTCCGCCCGAGCTGCTGGCAGCGCCGGGCTATGTGGCTCGGCGGCTGCATCAGGCATACGTGGCGGCGTGGGTTCGGCTGGTGGACGCGACGCTCACCGGGCCGCAGTTCGCGGTACTCACCGCCGTGAACGCGTACCCCGGGGTCGAGCAGGGCTCGCTCGCCTCGTCGGTCGCGCTGGACCGTTCGACCATGGCCAGCATTGTGCGCCGGCTCGAGGACCGTCACCTGATCACGAGGGAGACGCCGGCCGAGGACGGCCGCAAGCGGCTGCTCTTCCTCACCGACGACGGCATCGCCACCCTGCGCGACGCCGACCGTCGGGCCCGCGAGCTCGACGTGCTGCTCATGAAGGGCTACGACCCGGAGCGGCAGACCGCCCTGCTGCGCGAGCTCACCGCGCTCTCCGAGCACTGGGAAAGCCTGGTAGACGACTGACACCGGCCCGCGGCCGGGCGTCGCTGCCCGCGGCTCGGTCGGGTGCGGTCCGGTTGGGCTCGGTCCGGTGGGTGGCTCGCGGTCCGGTGGGTGACTTGCGGTCGGGTGGGTGGCTCGCGGTCCGGTGGGTGGACTTGCGGGTCCGGTAGGTGACTCGCGGCCGGGTAGGTAGGTGGCTTGCGGGTCCGGTAGGTGGCTCGAGTGCGGGTGCGGGGCGGCCCCCGTCCGACTTGTCGTGGGAAATAGGCACGACAAGTGGCACTTGTCGTGGCTATTAGACGCGACAAGTGGCGGCGGCGGGCGGCCTGTGCGGAGGGGTGATCGCTGCGGCTCGTGGTCGCCGCCGCCCGACTGGCTGCAGCTCGCCGTTGCTGAGCTCGCTCGACTCGCCGCTGCTGGCGATTGCGGTGCTCGCCGACCTGTCGTGGGTTGTGGTCGCCCCGCTCGTCCGACTTGTCGTGGGTTTGTGGACGTCGCTGTCCGACTTGTCGTGGGTTGTGGACGTCGCCGTCCGACTTGTCGCTGGAAGTAGGCACGACAAGTGGCACTTGTCGTGGCTAAAAGACGCGACAAGTGGCGGGCGGCGGGGGTCGGTGTGGCGGGCGCGGCCAGGGTGGCGGCGGGGGCGGCGAGGGTGGCGGGGGCCGCCAGGGCGGCGGCCGCGGGGGGCGGGCGGTGCGGCGGGTGCCATTAGTGCGCCGGCTGTGGGGTGTTGCGGTGCGGGGTGGTGGTTGGTGCGGCTGGGTGAGTGGCTGCGCCGAGCGGGTTTCTGACGCGTTAAAGGTGCCGACAACACTTGCTTTTTCAGATCGTCAGTGTTCGGATTATCTCTCATGGGGTGTCCGCCTGGAGGCCCTGAGCTGCTGAGGGACCCATGAGTACGTCGCGCCAGCTATACGTCCACAGTGGACCGGCAGCGGGCGGGCGGGCAGTCCGGACGAGACGGGCGCTCAAGGACGAGCGCGCGAAGGCAACGACGACGTGGAGGAAGCTGTGCCGCCCAGCCAGTCGTACACGGTCACCATCGCCGGTGGCGGACTCGGAGGGCTCACCGCCGCACTGGCGATCCGCCAGCGGGGCCTGCGGGTCACCGTGCTCGAGGCGGCGCCGGAGCTGGGCGAGGTGGGCGCTGGCATCCAGACCGCTCCCAACGCCAGCCGGATCCTGCTCGGCCTTGGGCTGCGCCACCAGCTCGCCGCCATCCGCACCGAACCGCTGGACCAGGTGCGCCGGCGCTGGCGGGACGGCGCGATCATCGCCCAGCTGCCGCTCGGGGAGCGGGTGAAGCGCGAGTTCAACGCGCCGTACTGGCACTACCACCGCGCCGACCTGCACCGCGTGTTGCTGGACGCCTGTCTGGACCCGCAGGGGCCCGGGCCGGTCGTCGAGGTGTACACCAACGCCAAGGTGATCGACATCGACAACGCGGACCCGGCCCGCCCGGTCGCGGTGACCGAGGACGGGCGCCGGTTCCCCGGCCACGTGCTGATCGGCGCCGACGGCATCCGGTCCAGTGTGCGCGACGCGATGGGGCTGCCCGACACGCTCGTCTTCTCCGGTGAGATGGCCTACCGCGCGCTGATCCCCGGCGACAAGATCGCGGCTGACCCGGCGACCCGGTTCCTGCTGGACCGGTACCACTCCACGATCTGGTACGGCCCGGACCGGCACCTCGTGCACTACTGCATCCGCGGCGGCGAGTTCCTCAACGTCGTCGCGATCGTGCCAAACACCCTGGACGTCGAGCAGACCTGGACCGCGCCGGCCACCGCCGACGAGCTGGTCGAGGCGTTCGCCGGCTGGGACGACCGGGTGGCCGCGATGCTGTCCAAGGCCGAGGGCGATGCCTCCAGCTGGGCCCTGTTCCGCCGCCGCCGCGACCCGGTGTGGGTGGACGGACATGTCGCGCTGCTCGGCGACGCCTGCCACGCGATGCTGCCGTACCAGGCGCAGGGCGCGTCTCAGGCCATGGAGGACGCCGCCGTGCTGGCCGAGGAGCTGGGCGGGGTGACCACCGACGGCATCGCCGAGGCACTGGTCCGCTACGTCGGCCGGCGCGCCAAGCACGCCGGTATGGTGCAGGACGCGTCCTGGGCGAACATGCGCTTCTACCACCTGCCGGACGGTCCCGAGCAGGAGGAGCGCGACCGCAAGCTGCGCGAGTTCAACGGCGAGTCCGACGTGTCGTACGACTGGCTCTGGCAGGGGACACCGCTCAACGACCCCGACCTGGAGTCCTTCCACTACCCGTTCGTGCGCTGAGCGCACCCGCTGACCGACCCACACCGAACGGAGCGACCACGCGATGCGCACCGGAGACCAGGTGGTACAGGACCTCCCGTGGAAGTGGGGCGTCCAAGGCAGGATCTTCATCATCGGCGGGCTCGGCTACATGTTCGACGCCTGGGACGTCACGCTGAACGGCTTCCTGACCCCGCTGCTGGGCACCGCGTTCCACCTGAGCACCGCCGAGCGCGGGCTGGTGGCCACGGCCAACCTGATCGGGCTGGCCGCCGGGGCGATCACCTGGGGCACCATCGCCGACCGGGTGGGCCGCAAGCGGGCGTTCGGGCTGACCCTGCTGATCTTCGCGCTGTTCTCCGCGCTGGGTGCGCTCTCGCCCAACTTCGGGGTGTTCCTGGTGCTCCGGTTCATCGCCGGGATCGGCCTCGGCGGTTGCATCCCGGTGGACTACGCGCTGGTCAGCGAGTTCAGCCCGCGCGCGCAGCGGGGACGGGTGCTGACCGCGATGGACGGTTGGTGGCCGATCGGCGCCACCCTGTGCGGGCTGTCGGCGACCCTGCTGCTGCCGCTGCACGGCAACTGGCGGTGGATGCTGGCGGTGATGATCGTGCCCGCCGTG
>Ga0137415_10004690_pt1 | contig 13521 bp, 10 predicted proteins | sample CZODoug3_1_1_16f_FD_183082 | JGI IMG/M metagenome (GOLD analysis project Ga0137415, IMG submission 183082) | Vadose zone soil fungal communities from Angelo Coast Range Reserve, California, USA - CZODoug3_1_1_16fungal (Hybrid Assembly) | ecosystem: Environmental > Terrestrial > Soil > Vadose... | reverse complement strand
ATCGTGGGACTGCGAATCACCGACGGATCGGCCGTCAGGTCGCCGTGCAGCACCACCAGGTCCGCGAGCTTTCCGGTCTCCACGGTCCCGAGTGTCTGCGCCACACCGAGGATCTTCGCGCCGTTCGCGGTCATGATCTGGATGGCTTGCGCGGGCGCGAACCCCGCTTCGATGAACAACTCGTAGTTGCGCTGATCGCCGAATCCCGCGAGCGCGCCGCCGATGCCCGTCGGGTCCACGCCGGCCGCCAACAGGCCGCCGGCGTCGACGAACGCCCGCTCGAACGCCATCGCGTTCTTGAACGCCGGCTGAGAGACCCAGCCGCTGGCGCTCGTGTCGATCTGCTGGCGCATCTTCATGTAGCTGTCGCGCACTTCCGGATCCATCGCCTGCAGCACCCGCTCGTCCTTGGTCGGACGATTGGCCACGAACGGCTCGTACACCGCCAGGGTCGACGTCATGGACACGTGGTGCTGGACGAGCGAGCGAATCGTGGCCTGCCCGGCATCGCCCTTGGGATCCGACGCGCTGATTTGCGTCATCAGATTGACCGGGCACACGTCCGCCTGTTTCCCCGTCGTGAAATCGGAGGCGGTCAGCATCCCGTGCTCGAGATTGTCGATGCCGAGCGCGACCGCTTCCTGGAAACTCACCGAGCACAGGTGGCCGGTGACTTTGATCCCGCGCTTGTGCGCTTCCTGAATCGCGGCGCCCAGCTCGGCGCGGCGGATGTCGGTGTAGGCCTTGATCCAGGTCGCCCCCTCCGCCGCCCAATAGGCGACGAAGCGGCGGGCGGCTTCTGGAGAGTTCAGGATCGCCATCGCGCCGCCGCCATGCTCCCCGGTGATGTACGGCGCGGTCAGGTGGATGCGCGGTCCCGGAGAAAAGCCGTGGTCGATCGCGTCCTTCAAGTTGATCTCGGCGTACGGCGCTCGACTTCCCGTCGTGCGAATCGTCGTGACACCGGAGCCGAGGTAGAGGCGCGGGCCGGTGTAGCCCATCTGCACGGCCCGGCCTCCGGCCGCTGTATAGAAGAGGTGGTCGTGCATGCCGATGACGCCGGGGATGACGGTCGATCCGTTCATATCCATGACGCGCGCGCCCGCCGGAATCTGGACGGACGCCGTGGGACCAACCGCCGCGATCCGGCCGGCGCGAATGACGACCGTCTGATCGCTCTTCGGAGCGGCGCCCGTCCCATCGACGAGCAGCACATGCGTCAACGCAACCACGGAAGTATCGACGGCGATGTACTCACGCACGCCGGCCGCGAATGAGTCGGGGCGCTGCGTGACCAGCGTGAGCAAGAGGGTGAGCGCGTGCATGAAAGCTCCTCGTTAATTCACGGTGAACTGCATCATCATCCCGGCCGAGAGGTGCTCGGCGATGTGACAGTGAAGCATCCAGTCACCGGGGTTCGCGGTATCGAGCAGAATATCCACCACCCCACCGGCCGGCACCAGCACGGTGTCTTTCCACGCCAGGTTTGCGTTGGGGACACCATTCACCGCCAGCACGAGAAAGCGCTGGCCGTGCAGATGGATCGGATGTTGCATGCCGTGAAACGCGCGCCGCTCATTGACCAATCGAATCTTCACCGGATTGCCACGGTGAAACTGCCACGCGATGTCCATGTTTTCGAGACCCGTGGCGGGATCCTTCAAGACCCAGCGGACCTGCTCGCCGGTGGAGGCCCAATTCATCATGGGCATGGTCCCCGCCCATTCGACCGGCGCAAAGTAGATCGAGTCGAGCTGCATCAGCCGCTCGGTCACGAACGGCAAGGCGTGTGTCTGGAGCGTGAGCACCAGCGTTTGGTCCGGCGCCTTGTCGACAAAGCGACGGTATGGTTCGAGCGTGCGTGTCGTCGCGCGGTTACGTCGCAGCGTCGCGAAGCGTGCGCCGAGATCGCGGCGGACAGGATCGCGTGAGGCTGTGACGACACCGAGCGTATCGACGAGCGGGAAGAACCGGCCGAAGAGGTGGTCCAGACCGCGGACCTGATTCACCAGCGGAACGCCTCCCGCCCGGTCGAATCGCACATCCACGACGTAGCGCTCGGCCGGCGCGATGACCACGCTTTCAACCCAGGCTTCGCGCTCGAACGGTCCTGCGTCAGTGGCCACCACCTTCATGCGCGCGCCGGGAAACGAAAGATTCAGCGTCCGCGCACTCGACGCGTTGGTCAGATAGAAGCGCACCACTTCACCGCGACGCACGGACAGCCGGTAGCCTGGCTGGCCGTTCACCAGAAACACATTTCCAAACCGCCCCATCAGCGCGTGGGTCGGTGATTCCCGCCCAAACGGAATGAGATCTGGATCGCCGACCAGAAGATCCTGCAGCATCAGGATCTGTTCTCGATTGGCGGGGATCTGCGCGCCCGGCTCTCGCACGAGGATGTTGCCGTACAGGCCGAGCGCCTGTTGGATGTCTTCGCGAATGTGCGGATGGTACCAGAAGATCCCCGCATCGGGGAAGCGAAGCATGTATGTGAACGCGTCGCTGACCTCGTCGACTCCGTCGAACGCGTTCTCGAGCCGGATGCCATGCCAATGAATGCTCGTCGCGTCTGCAAGGTGATTCGTGAACCGCACCATGATCTCGGATCCACGCGAGACTTCGATCAGTGGTCCCGGATACTGCCCGTTATAGCTGTACATCGTGTAGGTCTGACCGTTGATCGTTCGGCGGACGAGCTCGGCATCGAGATCAATGATCTCGCCGTCCTTCGGACGAAGCACCTCGTGGGAGTCCGCGTTGGGGAGAGGCTCGTCCATCGGGGGAAGAAAGGGAGTCACCTCAGGTCGCAGCGCCATCTCCGACGGCAGCATCGTCACTCCACGAGGCGACGGCACCATTGGCCAGCCGGACTTCCCGTGCTCGCCATGGTCCATCGCGTCCCCGGACCGCGCGGCTCCCAGCGAGAATTCCAGCAAATCGGGCGGAAACGGCCGGGTACTCGGCGACTGGCCGCGCACGATGATGCGCCCGTGCGGCTCGCGCACGCGCCCGCTGCGCTCGGAAGAGATGAGGATGTTGAACTTGTCGAAGTCGATCGCGCGAAGCGTGACGCGACCGTTCTTCACTGCGCCGAGCTTGATCAGCGAATCCATCTGCGGCGTCGCGGCCCACGCGATGTATGTGCCTGTCGGCGGCAGGCCGGAGAGAAATACGACAGGGGTGAATCGCGAGTGGCCGTCGGCGGTGACGGCCACCGTGAACGGGCCGGGAGGACTGGCGAGCTCGACGCGTCCCGACACTCCATTGACCCCGGGCGCGGCGACGAGCTCGATGCAATACAGATCGTGACTGGGGCCGAGCGGGGTGGGCGGGTCGCACGGTCGCGCCCGCCCCAGTCCCTGCCCTGCACAAATCCCCGCCGCGCAGGCGAGGACTACTAGTGCTTCGAGGGCCTTGGCAATCCGAGGACGCCCCACGACTCACGTCGACGAGCAGTCGGGGCAGGTGCCGGACTGCTCAGCGTCGTATCCGCCAGCACATCGAACGTATAGGCACCCGTTTCTCCACCAGCGCTCGTGCCGATGAGAATGTCGTAGTAGTTCGACGAATCGACAACGAACCTGATGAACGCGTTCGAATTCCCCGCGGAACTGTCGTCGTTCGAGGCGACGAGCTCGCGCGCGTAGGCATTGGCCGGATTGACTTTGTAAAGCGCGAGAGACGGGTTCATCGCGGCGGAGCGTTCGGCGATCGACAGCACGGTGCCCGCGAAGACGACGATCCGAGCGACATCGTAGTGGTGCGGTGTCACAGACGAGTCAGCGCAGTCGGACAGCGTGATGGAATCTGAAACCGATACTCCGCGCGTGACCCATACCTGACGGCACCCGTTCATCGCCACCGGCCGAGAAGTGCCTGTCAGCGAATATGCGCCCGTGATGAACGGATCGTACGAGCTTGCCCCAATGATGTAGTCGGCGCCCGGAAGAATGATGTCGAGCAGCGAATTCCGGGCACCCGCCACTCCGAGCACGGAGTCGTCGTCGAACGCCATGAATTTTCCGTCGGAACCCCGGAAGAAATCCATGTACGTGTCATCGAAGGTCGAGGAGGCCCCCCTCATGCTGATGCGTATGCTTTGAGTTCCCGCAGGCAGCGAGAACCCGTAGTAATCATAGTAGAATGTGGCTGTGCCGAATGATCGCCTGCAGTCCGTCGTCGCCAGCGCGGCATTGACCGTCTGTCCAAATGTGTACGGAGTCAGGTAGGTGCAGGGGTCCACGGCCGTTGCGTGGTACACGACATCGGAGACACCCGGCACCGCGGCGTGGATGGTGATGCTCCCGACGACGGCGCCCAACGTTGTCGTCGTCGAGCCAACGCCGTTGACGTCGGTGGTCGTCGAGGTCGGGTTGAACGACGCGCCGCCGGTCGGGGTCACGCTCCATGTGACATGCACCCCCTGCGCCGGCTGCCCGCTCGACCCGAGCGCCACGAAGCTGAGCGGAAACGCGAGCGCTGCGCCGGTCGGCGCGGTCTGATTGTCGCCGGCAACGCCGGTGACGGACGCCGCCTGCGGACCGCTGTCCGTGCTGCCCCCACAAGCCGCGGCGGCCGCGATCGTCGCGGCGACGGCAGCGGGCACGAACTGACGAAGCTGGTTCATGGTGCCTCCTCTTATTTGGGCACGACGCGGTAGAGTACCTCGCCGTCGCGAATCATGCCGAACTGCTCCCGCGCGACGCGCTCCTGCACCGCGGGATTCGTCTCCAGGTCGTGCGCCAGCTTGGCCAATGAATCGAGCTCGATCCGCAGCGCCGCCACTCTGGTCCGCTCTTCCGCGAGCTGCCGCCGGATCGTGATCCAGTCCGCGGTGCCGTATTCCCCGCCCCACACGGCCAACGCGAGCAACCCCACACCGCCCGCGATCCCGGCAATGCGGATGCGGGTCACAGGCCGTAGAGATGACGGCCGGGATAGTGCGCCACGTCCCCGAGCTCCTCGGCGATGCGGAGCAGCTGATTGTACTTCGCGATCCGCTCGCTGCGCGACGCGCTGCCGGTCTTGATCTGCCCGACGCCGGTCGCGACCGCGAGATCCGCGATGAACGTGTCCTCGGTCTCTCCCGAACGGTGCGAGATCACCGAGCCGTAGCCATTGCCCCGCGCCAGCTCGATGCACTGCAGCGTCTCGGTGAGTGTGCCGATCTGATTCACCTTGATGAGGATGGCGTTCGCGACGCTCTCTTCGATGCCCCGCGCCAACCGCTCGACATTGGTGCAGAAGAGATCGTCCCCCACAAGTTGCACCCGTTCCTGTAGGGCCGCAGTGAGCTTTGCCCACCCGGTCCAGTCGTCCTCTGCCAGACCGTCTTCGATGGACACGATCGGGTAGCGATCGATCCAGCCCTTGTAGAGCGCAATCATCTCTTCGGCGCTCTTCTGGCCGCCTTTGCTTTTCTTGAATGTGTACATCCCGTCCGCGTAGAGCTCGGACGCCGCCACGTCGAGCGCGATCGCGATGTCCTTCCCCGCCTCGAACCCCGCCGCCTCGATCGCCGCCATGATCGCCTCGAGCGCCGCTTCATCGTTCGGCAGGTCCGGCGCAAAGCCTCCCTCATCCCCTACCGCCGTCGAGAGCCCCCGCTTGGACAGGACTTTCTTCAACGCATGGAACGTTTCCACGCCCATGCGCAGTCCTTCCGCGAACGTCTCGGCGCCGATCGGCACCACCATGAATTCCTGGCAGTCCACGGTGTTGGCCGCGTGCGCGCCGCCGTTCAGGATGTTCATCATCGGGACCGGCAACACGTGGGCGACGGGACCGCCGAGGTAGCGATATAGCGCCAAGCCGGCATCCTGGGCCGCCGCGCGCGCGACGGCGAGTGAGACGGAGAGAATCGCGTTCGCGCCCAGGTGACTCTTATTGGGCGTGCCGTCGAGGTCGAGCATCGCGTAGTCCACCGCGATCTGATCCTCGGCCGACAGGCCCTCGAGCCGCGGGCCGATCACTTCGTTCACGTTTTTCACAGCTTCGAGCACGCCTTTGCCGCCGTAGCGCTTGTTGTCGCCGTCGCGCAGCTCGACCGCCTCGTGTTCTCCGGTCGACGCCCCGCTGGGAACGGCGGCCGTGCCGCTCGCGCCGCTCGCCAGGGTGACGTCGGTCTCGACGGTGGGATTGCCCCGGCTGTCGAGAATCTCTCGCGCGTGTACCGAGATGAGCGTGCTCATTGCGAACGAACCCTACCGCGCCTTTGACTGAAGGGCAACCATCGCCGCGCGCACTTCATCCCGCAGCCGCTCGCGATCCTCGGGACGCAACCCGCTCGTCATTATTGGAGGACCGGCGAGCAAACGGATCGGACGGGGACGCAGCCGCCACGCGCCCTTCGGCAGGATCTCGAACGTGTGGTGGACGTAGACGGGAACGATCGGAACCTGCGCGGCGATCGCGAGTCCAAATGGCGCGTTCTTGAAAGGCAGCAGGTCACCGGTGCGGCTCCGGGTCCCCTCGGGGAACACGACAATGGACGAAGTCCCCCGCTGAATTGTCCGCGCTGCCTCATCGTACGCCTCGAACGCGCTTTTGCGGGCGACCCGATCGATGGGAATGTGACCCGCGGACAGCATCGCGCGGCCGAGCAGCGGAATCTTGAACAGCTCCCGCTTGGCGACGAACCGCACCGAGCCCGGCAGCGTCGCGAACAGCGCCCAGATGTCGAACATCGACGAGTGATTCGAGGCGTAGATCAGCGGGCGGTCGCGCGGGATGTGCTCCAGACCCTCGGCGATGACCGGGGTCCCCGCTGCCCGAAGGACATCCCGCGCCCAGTCGGTGCCCGCCCAGTCGTACACGCCGCCCCGCCGGTTGCGCACGCCCAACAGCCCGGCCACGGCGGCACCGCCTGCATGAACGATTCCTGACGCAATGAGAACGACATAGTACCAGAGAGTGCGGACACTCACGCGAAGTGATCGTATCCTGAAGGCAAGGCGACGGGCTCGTTGTGGTCGAGGAGCCGCACACCGCCTCGGCGTCCGCCCGCGCCACGCAGGCAGCTGCCAATCCGGCTCAACTGCAGACCGGTTTCTGAGCGGAATGTCGATACGCTGGCGTCACCGAACGTCGGCGGCATGGTGCATAGTAACTCGAATTCTTCACCGCTGGCGACCGCGGCCATCGCCGCCACATTCTCCCAGCACGGGATCTGCTCGAGGTTGATCTCGAGGCCGACTTCGGACGCGGCGGCGAGATGCTGTGCATCGGCGGCGAGGCCATCCGAGATATCGATCATCGCGCTGGCGCCGTGATCGGCCAGCCACATGCCGGCCTGGATGCGAGGCTCCGGGCAGGCATAGCGGTTGCGCAACACGGTGGACATGCTCTTGCCGGCGCGGAAATGCTCGAGTGCCAGCGCTGCACCGCCGAGATATCCGGTCACCCAGAGTCCGTCGCCTTCGCGCGCACCCCAGCGGCGCACCGGTCGCTGGGCTTCGCCGATGACACACACATCGACGATGTATTGCTCGGAGCGGGTCAAATCCCCGCCCAGCACTTTCGCTTCGAGATTGTGCACCACGGTGGCAACACCCGCCATGATGTCGGCGGCGGCATCGGTGCCCTTCTGACCGTCCGCCGGGACACCCAGGGATACGAGCACACCCAGCGGCCTGGCGCCGTCCGCCGCAAGATCGGACAACGCGGAGCCCGCGCAGCGAAAACCGATTTCCTTGAAGTCGAGCCAATCGGTCCGGAAATGGACGTTCTCGAGCGAGTTGTCGATGCTGATCGCGAGGGTCGTGGAGCCCAAAGGAATCAACGCGCAGTCGTCCCCGAGCTCCGAGCAGTCGCCCGTGATCTCCGCGATCCGCTCGATGATGTCGCGGATGCGATCGAATTCCTTCCCAGGACCCAGGTTCATCGGATGATCACGCACTCTGAAGACGGCAGGGGCCGTCGAAGTAACGTTGGATTCGAAGCTCGATCTCCATCGTAACCGGCGTAATCACTGCAAGTTCCAAGATCGAGGCTGTGGCAGCGGTGCAACAAAGGTTCACACTTCCGGAGCCTCAAGTTCTACGAGAACTGGAGGTCGACCGGGTTTCACGTCGCGCCACGCCCGCCATACATCTGGAAGCGCCGCCAGCACGTCGGCGGGCCGCAGGCTGCGCGCCGTCCACTGGCGCGCCCCGAGCTCCGCGGCTCGACCCAGCGCGTGCGCGCCGAGCGCCGCGGCCTCCGCCGGCGCCGTTCCTCGGGCGAGGAATGCGCCGATGAACCCGGCGAGCAGATCACCGCTGCCGCCGGTCGCAAGGCCGGGATTGCCGCTCGCGACGACGTGCTCAGGGCCACGCAGATCGGCGATGACCGTCGGCACACCCTTCAGCAGCATGGTGCACTTGAGCTTCGTGGCCGCGCGCGCCGCGGCGGACCAGCGATCGTTCGCCGCTTCGTCGGCGAGTGCGTCGCCAGCGAGGGCACGAAACTCCCCCAGATGCGGTGTGCAGACGAGAGACCGTTGTGAAGGTTGGTGGAGGTTCTGGATGTTCTGAAGGAAATGCAGAGCGTCAGCATCGACGACCGTCGGCAGCGGACGCTGCGAAAGCACTTGGCGAACGAACTCCTCGCGCGCGTCGCGCGGCTCACGTGCGAGGCCCGGCCCCAGCACCACCGCATCCGCCCAATCGATGGCTTCCGCGACCGCCGGCTCGAGCGTCTCGCCAAGCGTCGACTCGACGGTCAGGACGTCGGGGAGGCTCGCCTGCGCCGCGGCGATCGTCTCGCGAGTGGCGACGAGCTTCACGAGCCCAGCCCCGGCGGCAAGGGCGGCACGGGCGGCATGGAGTGCAGCGCCGCTCATGCCGTCCGCGCCGCCGACGACGCAGACTCGACCGCGATCGCCTTTGTGCATCTGCGGTGCCAGCCGTGGCAGCCGCTCCGCGGCCCACCTGTCGGTTACGAGTACAGGCCACGCGCTATCGGGCGGCGGAAATCCGATGTCGACGACGACGACCTTCCCACACCACTCACGCGCAAGCAGATGTCCGCGTCTCGGGGCCCCGAATGTCACCGTGAGCTGGGCGCGGACCGGGCCATGGGCTTCGCCGCTCGTGAGATCGAGACCTGTCGGCCCGTCCACCGCGAGAATCGGAGCCCCGTATTCCACGAGTCGTTGCGCGAGTGCAAGCGTGTCCCCTTTCGCGGGACCGGCGGCACCGGTGCCGAGCAACGCATCCACGGCGACGGCGGCCTTGGGCCACGCTTCCTCGCGGCCCAATTCGCGCACACCGTCGACGCGCGCAAGCGCGCGATTGTCGATGGCATCGTCGGTTTTGGGATCCATGGCCGCGACCCATACGGGAATGCCGACAGCGTGCAACGCGCGCGCGATGACCCAGCCGTCGCCGCCGTTGTTGCCGGCCCCCGCCGCGACGAGCACGCCGCCCGAGTAAGCGTCGGACATGTCGGCGGCCAACACCTGGACGACGGCCCGGCCCGCGGTCTCCATCAGCACCCGGCTCGGCACCCGGTACTGGGTGCGCGCCGCCGCATCCCACGCTGCCGCCTCGCTCGCTGAGAGCACCGGAATTGGATTCACGGAATCACCACCCCCGCGTATCCCACCACGCGCGCGTTGTCGCCGGACACCCAACCAGAGTGGCGGTAGTCTACCACCTCCGCGCGCTCGGCGCCCAGCGCGCGCGCGGCGGCGATGACGGTGGCCGCCGGCCCGCGCCCACACATCGAGATCCGCTCGCGTTTGCAGCGGGCGAGCAGCTCGGCACCGTCGAGCACGCGTATCGCATCGAGCGCCTGAGCATCCTTCTGCTCCGTCACACGCGCCGGCTCATAGTGATTCATGTCGCTCGAGGCGAGCAGCAGTACGGGCTCGCCCGCCGCCTGGACCAGCCGGGCGACCATCTCTCCCAGCAGGCGCGCGGCGTCCCAGGTATCCCACGCGATCACGAGCGGCACAATGCGCACGTCGGCACGCAGCAACTGGAGAAACGGCAGCTCGACTTCGACGGCGTGCTCGGCGCGATGAGCGTCGTGGTCCACGCCCACGACCCCACGGGAGACCTCGAGGAGCCCTTTCGCCATGTCCGCATCGATCGGGACTTCGCCCAGGGGAGTCCGAAAGGCGCCGGCCTCCCAGAGCGACACTCCACCCTCGGCTTCGGAGATGCCGGTGTGGTTGGGCGCGAGAATGATGACGACGCCGGGGATGGCCGCCTGGGCAAATACGGCGGCCGCAGTTGGTCCCGAGTAGATGTAACCTGCGTGAGGCGCGATAACACCGACGGCCGGACGGCCGGACGGCCGGACGGCCTTACGGGCATCCGCGAGCAATGTCGCGACGGTCGCGCGCAGCTCGACGGGATCAGATGGGTAGAATCGCCCGCTGACGGCGGGCGGACGGACGCTCACCCCGAAGACGAGACTCCCGGCCAGCGATAGCCGGTTCCGGCCTTGAAGACCTCGGCGAACTCGTACACGCGCTCGAAGTGCTCGAGGCGATCGGTGGGTTGGCGCGCCAGCAACCCCACGTCGATCAGCATGAACACGATCTGCCCGAAGTCATCGGTGGTGTGGATGCCCCAATGCGTCAGCACGGCCGACGCCAGCATCCCGAATTGCTCGAGCGCGAAGTCGCGGCAGGCCCACGCCAACTCGACGCCGCTCAAGTGGCGGCGCGCGGAGAGGCGCGTTTGGGCGAACTCCAGCGCCGCGAGCACGAAGACGTAAGCGCGCTCGTTGTATTTGCCGTCGCGGCGGCGAATCTCGGCGAGCGCGGCTTCGAGGGTCGCGACGTCGCTCATCGCCGCACCTCACCGGGAGGCGGGGGCGCTGGAGGCGCCGGCGGCGCCGTGGTGGTCACGACGCGAATGCCGCCTGAGCGGCGTTCGGCCGGGGGGTCGAGCAGCGCCAATGCGAGTACATCGTCGATCGTTTCCACAAGCTTGATATCAAGCAGCTTCCGCACCTCTTCAGGCAAGTCAATAAGGTCGTTCTTGTTGCGCTCGGGGACCAGCACGGATGTGACACCGGCCCGCGCCGCAGCCGTCAGCTTTTCCTTCAACCCGCCGATGGGGAGCACCCTGCCCCGCAGCGTCAGCTCGCCTGTCATGGCGATGTCGTGGCGCGCCGGCCTGCGGCACAACAACGATGCGAGCGCCGTCGCGATGGTGATGCCGGCCGAGGGCCCATCCTTGGGGACGCCGCCGGCCGGGACGTGCAGGTGCACATCTGATTGCGTGAACGCGTCGGGCGGGATGCCGAGCGCGCTGGCGCGGGCCCGCAGCAGACTCCAGGCCGCTTGTGCCGACTCCTTCATCACGTCGCCGAGCTGGCCGGTCAGGGTGATCTGTCCCTTGCCCGGCATCCGGATCGCCTCGATGAACATGATGTCACCACCGACGGGCGTCCACGCGAGGCCGGTCGCAACACCGATCTCCGGCGCCCGGCCCGCCACCTCGCTCTGCACCTTGGGCTGACCGGCGTACTTCTCGAGATTCTTCACGGTGATTTTCACGGCGGTCGACTTCCCCTCGACCACCTCCAGCGCGGCCTTTCGCAGCACACCCTGGATCTCGCGCTCGAGCTGGCGGACGCCGGCTTCCCGCGTGTACTCGCCGATCAGCCGCTCCAGCGCGCCGTCCGCGAGATGGGCGCGTTCGGGCTTTTCCTTGCCGCCCGCGCCGAGCCCCGTCTCCTTGAGCTGGCGAGGCAGCAGATAACGCCGCGCGATCTGCAGCTTCTCGTGTGGCGTGTACCCCACCAGCGTGAGCTGCTCCATGCGGTCGAGCAACGGATCGGGGATCGGCATCGTGCTGTTCGCCGTCGCGATGAACATCACGCCCGAGAGGTCGAACGGCACCTCGAGGTAGTGGTCCACGAACGTCGAGTTCTGCGCCGGATCGAGCACCTCGAGCAGCGCGGCGGTCGGGTCGCCGCGCACGTCGGCGCCCATCTTGTCGACTTCGTCGAGCATCAAGACGGGCGTGCGCGTCTCGCAGCGTTGCAGCGCGTGGATGATGCGCCCGGGGATCGCGCCGACATAGGTGCGGCGGTGGCCGCGAACCTCCGCTTCATCGCGCACACCGCCGAGCGACACGCGCGTGAACTTGCGGCCCAGCGCTTCGGCAATGCTCTGGCCCAAAGACGTCTTGCCCACACCCGGCGGTCCCACGAAGCAGAGGATCGAGCCCTTCGCATCGGGATTCAGCGTCCGGACCGCGAGGTACTCGAGAATCCGCTCCTTTACCGTTTTCAGGTCGTAGTGATCGCGGTCGAGGATTTCGCGCGCCGCCTTGAGATCGAGCCGGTCCTGCGTCACCCGGCTCCACGGCAGCGCGGCGAACACATCGAGGTATGTCCGGGCGACCTGGTACTCGGCGGACTGCGGCGACATCTGGCGCAACCGCTTCAGCTCGCGCTCGGCCACCTTTTTTGCTTCCGGCGAAAGCTGCGCTTCTTCGAGCCGTTTGCCGAGCTCCTCGAGCTCGTCATCGCCCTCCCCTTCGCCCAGCTCCTGGCGAATCACCTGGAGCTGCTCGCGCAGCACGTATTCGCGCTGATTCTGATCGAGCCGCGTCTTCACCTTTTCCTGGATCTGCGTTCCGACCTCCAGGACCTGCAGCTCCTGCATCATGAACTCGCCCAGCCGCTCGAGCCGGTGCGTCACGTCGTCGATCGCGAGCAGCTCGGCCTTTGCCGGCAGCGCGAGATCGAGGTTGGCGGCGATGAAGTCGGCGAGTTTTCCCGCTTCGGAAATGCCGGCGAGCACCTCATGCAGCTCGGCGCCGAGGTAGGGCGCGATGTCGATCACGCGTGAGAACTGCGCGATGACGGTCCGCTTCAGCGCTTCCGTGCGCGAGTCCTCGAGCAGGTTCTCCTGCAGCGGCTCGGGTTCCGCCATCAGCCACTTCTCGCCCTGCGCGATGTCCTTGAGCCGCGCGCGCTCCAATCCCTGCACCATGACGCGCACCGAGCCGTCGCCGAGCTTGAGCATCCGCACGATGGTGCCGAGCGTCCCGACGTCGTAGAGCTGGTGCGGCAGCGTGTTCATCACCGCGCCCTCGGGCGGTTCCATCCCGCCCATCGATTTCACGACGCCGAGCAGCAGGCGCTTTTCACCCTGGATGATCTCGTCGATCAACTGAACGGCTTTGGGATCTGTGAGGGCCAACGGCAAGACAACGTGGGGATAGACGACGAGCTGGCCCAGGGGAAGGACCGGCAGTCGTTCCATTAGGTCACTCGCACCGATTGCGCGCCCGACGAGCGCGGCGGTTGCTTGGCGAGCCGGATCTCGAGAAAGCCGTGCTCGTAGGTGGCGCGAATCGACGCCGGATCGACGACCACGGGCAGCCGGAAGCGGCGCTCGAACGGCCCGATCTGCACTTCCATCGAGTGATAGTGCCGACGGCCTTGCTGCCGCGGGATGCGCTCGCCCGCGATCTTCAGAATCCCTTCATCCACCTCGACCTTGAAGTCCACGGCCTGCATCCCCGCGATGTCCATGTGGACGATCAACTCTTCGTCGGTTTCGTAGAC
>Ga0137415_10004689_pt1 | contig 13522 bp, 11 predicted proteins | sample CZODoug3_1_1_16f_FD_183082 | JGI IMG/M metagenome (GOLD analysis project Ga0137415, IMG submission 183082) | Vadose zone soil fungal communities from Angelo Coast Range Reserve, California, USA - CZODoug3_1_1_16fungal (Hybrid Assembly) | ecosystem: Environmental > Terrestrial > Soil > Vadose... | reverse complement strand
CCGGAATTCGGCTTTCATCCCCATTCAGGAATTGCGACTCTAACCGTAATTCTGGCCGGGCAGGCTTTCTACAAGGAGACCACCGGCCGCGAAGGCGTCATCGAGACCGGCGGTGTCGAGTGGATGCGCGCCAGCAGTGGCGTTTGGCATACCGGCGGAATGTTCGGCACCGAGCGGATCAAGGGCTTTCAGCTCTGGGTCGCGATGCCGCCCGAGCTCGAACTTGCCGAACCCCAAAGCCAATATCTCGGCGCTTCCGATTTCCATTTTGCCGGTCCCGCAAGGGTTATCGCAGGCGAATACGGTGGTGTGAAAAGCATTGTCGCTTCGCCTCGCGGCATCACTTATCTCGATGTGCACCTCAAGGCCGGAGAGCGCTGGACCTTCCAGCCGACCAAGGGGCACGACGTGGCCTGGATCGCGTCGCACCAGGGGATCGTGGCAACGCCGGAGCAGGTATCGATGGGCGAAGCCGTCGTGTTCGAGGAGGGCGATCAGCCGATCGAGTTTGAAGCCCTCTCCGATGCCGGCTTCATCCTCGGCTCTGCGGTCAAGCACCCTTACGACCTCGTGACCGGCCACTACTCCGTGCATACCAACGCGGATTCCCTGCGCATTGGGGAGAGCAACATCGCTGATATCGGCCGGCGGCTGCACAACCAGGGTGTGCTGCCACGCGCAGGACGCTGAGGACTGGAGAGATCAGCCTAGCCGGAGACTCAACTAACGGAGGAAACAATGTTTGGATCAGATGGAGTTCAGCTTTTGCGACGTGTGGCCGGGGCCCGGGAGTGCCGGGACAGATCCGATCGGCGCTTGCCGCTCCGATCGGAACATTTCCCGGTCGAGGCAAGGGGCCGCGAGATCGTCACACAGCAAGGCCTCACGATCGCAGTGGCCAGCGATCCCGCGATGAGCGAGGAGATAGTTCGGCGCCTGAACAAGAGCGACTGGAACGACCAAGAGGATCAATGGGCGCTCTGACCGGAGTCCGAAGCCGCCAGAAAGTGCTCACGATACCGATGGCGCGACCTTGATGGTTGATATGACCGCCAATCGGGCAGTAGAATCCAGCGTTTAGTATCGGTCTGGTCGATAGGTAGGTTCCATGCTCGACGCTGTCTCTCTCGATCAATTGCGCACCTTCATCGCCGCGGTCGATGAAGGAAGCTTTTCTGCCGCCTCCCGCAAATTGTTGCGCTCGCAGTCTGTGGTGAGTGAGACGATCAGCAATCTTGAGGAACAGATTGGCGTGCAGTTGTTCGACCGCTCCGGCCGCTATCCCAAACTCACCCCGGCGGGATCTGCCATTCTGGGCGATGCTCGCGGCATCATCACCGGAGTCGACTTGCTGAAGGCCCGTGCGAAGGGCATGTCGGCTGGCCTGGAGCCTGAATTGTCCGTGGTGATTGACGTCTTCTATCCGATCGACGCGATCACTCAAGTGGCCACGGAGTTTCGGCAGAAATACCCGGGAGTGGCGCTCCGCATCTATGTCGAGGCGCTCGGCGGAGCCATTAAACCCGTGCTCGATGGCCGTTGCAGCATCGGCGTGATCGGATCTCTCCCGACGATTCCGGATACGCTGACCTATGAGCGGTTGCCCGGTATTGCGTTTCTCATGGTTGCTGCCCGTGATCATGCGCTGACTTCCTATCGAGGCAAGATTCCCAAGGAAGTTCTTGGAAAACATACCCAGATCGTTCTCACCGACAGATCGGAGCTATCCGCGGGACGCGAATTCGGCGTCATGTCGCCGGCGACCTGGCGGCTTGCCGATCTCTTCGCCAAGCATCATTTTTTGCTGAAAGGTCTAGGTTGGGGCGGCATGCCACTGCATGCCGTTCGTAAAGATTTGGAAGAGGGCCACCTTTCCGTGCTGCCTATCGAGGACGTGCCTCCGGATGGCTTGATCTTGCCGATGTCGGCGGTGTGGCAGACCAAGTCACCGCCTGGACCCGCCGGCCGATGGTTTGTCGATCGCCTGAAGCAAATTCCGGTGGAAACGGGCAAAGTGCCGAAACCGCCGGTCACCAGGAAGAAGGCGAGACGATCTGAGAAAACTTAGCCGGACGCCGGTGTTGAATGATTCCACGTCCAACGCCTCATGCGCTAGTCAACGCAGTTTGACCGCCTTTCCCACAGGCGATATCCTTTACCCGCCGGGGCCCTTTGCGATCGCAATTTGTTAGGGGTACTCATGGAATGGTCGACACAGCCGCGACGTCCGGATCAGCCCTTTGGAAGTTGGGCTGACGACCTTGCGGCTGCCTTCGTGCGGCTCGAACCACGCAGGATCGCTGACCAGTCCTTTGAAGGCGCAATTTCGAGGGTTGATGCCGCTCCGATTCAGGTATCGCTGGTCACAGCCACCGGGCATACGGTGCTTCGCCTCGCTTCGCACATTGCCTCGAGCACGGAGGATCTTTGCTTTGTCAACCTCCAGCTCGAAGGGTTGGGACGTACGACGCAGCGGGGCCACGAGCAGATCAGTACGCCCGGTGACCTGGCGCTTGCGGATACGACTGAGCCGTTCGAGATCGCCAACTGCCACGACTTCAGACTGTTCTGCTTTGCTGTACCGCGACGACTGTTGCCGATAGCGCTCCTGGATCGCCCGCGACTCAACCTGTCCGCGACCGAAACCGGCCGCGTTCTCTCTCGAACGCTCGCCAGCTACGCCGAACTCTGCCTGAGTGGTTCTCAACTCCCAAGAACCTCGGCACTGATCGGCACGCACGTAACCGAGCTCATTTCGTGCGCGCCAGAAATTCTGTCGGATATGTCCGTGGAGCGCGTGCATACTCCTGTGCTGCTGTCGATGATGCTTGACCATATCGATCGTCACAGCAACGACCCTGAGCTAGGCGCAGCAACATTGGCCGCAAGATTCCGTTGCTCTGAACGCTACGTACACCGTCTGTTTGCGACAACAGGTCGCTCGGTGGGAGAGCACCTCAACGAGAAGCGGATTGCCGCCTGCACACGCAAGCTTCTTGATCGAAATTCCGCTCACGAGACCATTGCCGAGATCGCCTTTGCTGCGGGATTCTGCGACATCTCGCATTTCAACCGCCTGTTCAAGCGTTGCAATGGATTGGCCCCGCGGGAGTTTCGCCGCGCCGCCGCACGCTGACTACTGGTTCACTCCACGCCAAGAAATCGGGCGCTGCCGTCCAAGATTTTCTCTCGAGGCTGGGATAGCCGTTGGCCGAACGGCTGAATCCAGGTCGGAGGGCATTGTTATGGCGATCGATTTCACGCTCACAGCCCAACAGCGGGAGTTCCAGCGCGCTTGCCGCAAATTCGCGAAAGAGGTGCTCGCCGAGGCCAGGAAGGCTGAGTTGCTGGCAACGCCGGAAGAGCGCTTTCTGGCGACGAAGCCGACCTACGAGGCGATGGTGGCCGCCGGCTATTTGCGCAAGTGCATCCCGGCGCCTGCCGGTGGCGACAATGCCGGGTTGATAGATATGGCGATCCTGGCTGAAGAATTCTATAGCGTGAATCCCAGTGTGACGCTCACGATGCTTGGCACTGTGCTCGGCCTGCTGCCGATTCTACTCGGCGGCACACCTGACCAGTGCAAGAGTCTGCTTGTACCGTTCCTAAAGACAAGCGGCGCGCCACTTGCCGGGTTCTGCTCCAGCGAACCGGGCGGCAGCGCCAACGCTGCCTCGCCTCCGCCCGGCGAGGGCGTCCGCACGACGGCCGCGCGAGAGGGTGACAACTGGGTGATCAACGGCCGCAAGAAATGGGTGTCCTCCGCCACGGGTTGGAACCGCGAAGGCGCCAGTGTTCTGTGCGTCGTGTGCCGCACCGACCCGACGGCGGCGCCGGATGCAGCGATCTCCATCATTGCGGTAGAAGGACCGGTGAAGGGCCTTGTATTCGAACGTGCAATTGACACGATCGGTCATCGGGCGCATCTCGTTCCGCAATTCGGCTTCCAGAATGTCGCAACGTCTCGCCACAATCTGCTCGGACAGGAGGGCTCGGGCCTCGTGTTGACGGCTGCGGCGTTCACTGGCACCGCGGCACTCGTCGGCATCTTCGGCGTTGCGTTGATGCGCGCGGCGTTCGATTTTGCTCTTAATTTTGCTCGAACCGAGAAGCGTGGCGGCGTTCACGCGATCATCGAGCATCAGGCGGTCGGATACGCTTTGGCCGATGCAAAAACCACGATTGAAGCTGCGCGTTATCTGAGCTGGTGTGCCTGTCACGCGCTTGACACCCAGTCGCCGGCCGCTGAGGAGCTTGCAGTCGAGGCGAAGATTTTTGGTTCCGAGGCCGCGGTGCGGGTGATCACCGATCTCATGCGCGTGGTCGGCATCGAAAGCTACGATCATGAAGCTCCGCTCGCTCGTCTGCTGCAGGATGCGCTCGCGCTGCCGATCTTCGACGGCGGCAATATGGGTATCCGTCGGCGACAACTACACACGATCTTCAGGCGAGGCGACTATGATCCGCTTACTGCCAGCGGAGCGGCGTAGCCGAGCTTTATTGTCGAGAGGTCGGGATCATGAGTGCTGAGCAAAGAGTGGCCGTTGTAACGGGAGCTTCGCAGGGCATCGGTGCCGGTATCGTTCAAGCTCTTAGAGGTCGGAACTGCCGGGTTGTTGCAACGTCGCGGTCGATTAAGCCCGTCGCCGATTCGGACGTCGTGACGGTGCAAGGTGACGTTGCCGCTCGCGACACGGCAGAGAAGGTGTTCAAAGCGGCGTTAGAGCGCTTCGGTCGTGTCGACACCCTGGTCAACAACGCCGGTATGTTTATGGCAAAGCCCTTTACGGCTTACTCGCAGGACGATTACGACATCTATTTGTCGACGAATGTAACGGGCTTCTTTCATATGACCCAGCGTGCGCTGGAACTGATGAGTAAACAAGGGCATGGTCACATAGTCACGATAACGACAAGCCTCGTTGACCAGCCGATGAGTAGCGTTCCGGCCGCACTGGCCTCTCTCACAAAAGGCGCGTTGAGCGCGACAACCAGGGCCCTGGCCATCGAGTATGCAAAGACCGGAATCCGCGTGAACGCCGTGTCACCGGGAATAATCAAGACTCCAATGCATCCACCCGAAGCGCATCAGGCTTTGGCGGCACTTCATCCAATAGGTCGGATGGGGGAGGTGTCCGACATCGTAGATGCGGTGCTCTATCTCGATGGCGCCGGATTTGTCACCGGAGAGGTACTCCACGTCGACGGAGGACAGGCCGCTGGCCATCACCTTGTAGGGCAAGCGAGGTATCGTTGAGCTCAAACTTCCAACAAATCGATTGGAGCACAACTGCGAAATTTGAGGTAGCTCACCAGGAGCAGCAGGACGGTCTAAGGTCGATCGGACGCTCGAGGAACAGCGAGAATACCACAGGTGGCTCAAGCGAGAGCGGCTTTCACGCGTTCGGGTGTCATGGGAAGTAATCGAAGCCGGCGTCCGGTCGCATGGGCGAAGGCGTTCGCCAGTGCTGCTGAAGTCGGCGCCAGCGAGCCCTCTCCGGCGCCTAGCGATGGTTCGCCACGGTTCATCAGCACAACTTCGATGCTCGGTACCTCCGGAAACGTCAAGATCGGATATCCGGCCCAATCACGACTAGTAATCTGGTGGCGATCGAACGTGACTTGCTCCTTCAATGTGACACTGACAGCCTGAACGATCCCGCCCTCAAGCTGGTTTCTCGCACCGTCCGGATTCACGACACTGCCGATATCGGCGGCTATCACAACCCTGGGAACCCGGACGATACCGCTGTTGCGATCGATGTTCACGTCAACAACGACCGCCGCGTACAGTCCGATCGTCTTGTAACGCGAGTAAGCAAAGCCACGTCCGCGCCGACCATCACCCTTCGCGCCGGCGTTCCAGCCTGCCGTTGCGGCCGCCGCTTCAATGACGGCGCGGGCGCGTGGATCCTTCAGGTGTGCGAGGCGGAAAGCGACGGGATCGAGCCCAGCTGCCTCGGCGAGTTCGTCCATGAAGGATTCGATGGCGAAGACATTGCCGTGAGCGCCCAATGTCCGGAACGATCCGTTGCGGATTGGCGTGTCAAGGAGGAGATGATTCCTGATCTCCTTTCGCGGCAGTTCATAGGGGGGAACCGCATTGCGGTCGCCGTCGCCGAACGGCTGCGGTATCCGCGGAGGAGGAGACTTGGCGAAGGGGACTTTCAAATCCCAGGCCGCAAGCAGGTTGACGCCGCCGGCCTGGCCCGGTCGCATCGCGTGACTATTGCTCCACACGTCATAAGACCAATCGACAATCCTGCCCTCAGACGAAAGCGCCGCCTCAACCTTCGTCGTCATGGCAGGTCCGAGCGGGGCCCGTGCAAACTCATCGTCTCGCATCCACTGGAGCTTGACCGGCCTGCCTTGCACGGCGCGCGCAACCAGGGCGGCGTCCAGCGCGACGTCGTCCGCCCCATTGTGACCGTAACACCCGGATCCTGGCGTATGGATCACGTCGACCTCGGTGTTCTGTATCCCCAGCACCTTGGCTAGATCACCCCGCAGCGGAAACACCCCTTGGGTGTGGGACCAGACGGTCATATGGCCATTCTTCAGCAAGGCCACCGCGCACGACGGCCCGATTGAGCCGTGGGAGACATATGACCGGGTATATTCCGCGCTGATTCTCTTGGCGCCGGGCGGCACCGGCTCGGTCTGACCGGCCGCGCCGACCACACTCGTCTCGCTGCGAAGCTCTCGTAGCTCCTCGGCCAGGTTCGACATGTCAGGCAGTGAAATGCCATCATCACTCCATCGCGCTCCCGACGCCAAGGCGCTTCGAGCTACGATTGCCTGCTCCTCGCGCTCGGCGGCGACCGCCAGGAAATTGCCGTCGCGGATCACTGCAATGACACCCGGGAGCGAGCGCACAGCGGTATCATCGAGCGCCGTCAGCTTTGCCCCGTCACGCGGTGCACGCACGACGCGCGCGAAGACCATTTCAGGAAGCCTCATGTCCTGAATGTAGGATGCACGACCGGTCAATTTGGCAGGGAGATCGGTTCGGTTGATGGACTGGCCGACAATCCGGTAGTCGGCCGGTCGTTTCGGCGCAAAGTTGGCGGCGATTTCTCGCCGGAACATCTCAGGCTTTTCACTCGCAATCTGCCAATACGTTGCCCGCCTGCCGTCCGGTGCAACGACTGATCCGGCCATGGCCTTCAGTTGCGTCTCCGGAAGGTCGAATCGGCGCGCCGCCGCAGCGAGAAGAATCGCCCGGGTTTCGGCGCCAGCAGCGCGAATGGCGGCACCGCTTTGCTCGACCGACTGACTGCCGAAAGTGTATTGCTCGTCTGGCCCGCGCGTGGTGTCAGCGGATACCATTTGGATCTTGTCGAACTCGACATCGAGTTCCTCTGCGGCGATCTGGGCGAGAGCCGTAAGGATGCCCTGGCCGAGCTCGGCCTTGCCGGTGAAGATGACGACGGAGTTGTCCGGTTCGAGTCTAATCCAGCCCTCGAGTTTACGGTGGTTGCGCAGACTGAAGGGTAGATTGGACGGCGCCTGGCCGATCGCAGATCGGGCCGTCCGTGCGAACGTTGCGACGACGATGCCCAGCCCCTGGGCAAAACGCCGCCGTGACAGCGCGAGGTCCGTCATCGCGCGAGCTCCACTGCCGCGCGTCGAACAGCGCGCACCACCCGATTGTGGACGCCGCACCGACAGAGATGGTCCGCGAGCGCGTCCTTGATCTCTTCGTCGTCCGGGTTGCTATTGCGGTCCAGGAGGGCCTTCGCCGCCATGATGATTCCGTTGGTGCAATAGCCGCACTGCGCCGCTTGCTCGGCGATGAATGCCTTCTGCAAGGCGTGAGGATTTTCCACCGAACCCAATCCCTCCAGCGTGGTCACATCATCGGTTCCAACGTCCCGAAGCGGTATCGAACAGGTCCTGACCAGAGTGCCACCGACGATCGCAGCGCAGGCCCCACACTGCCCAAGCCCGCAACCGAATTTGGGCCCGTTCAGTCCGAGATCGTTACGCAGAACGTAGAGCAGGGGTGTGTTGGGGCCGGCATCGACCAGGCGGGATTCGCCGTTCACTGTAATGCGAGTGGACATGTTCCATCCTGTCAGCACGAGCTAAATTGAACGATCTCGAAGCAATCCTGACTGCCTAGCGATCGAGATGACATCGCATTAGCCGTAGAAACCCACGGTCGTGCCATCGCGCCGCCGCTTACCGAGCGCGCCCGATACTTGTTGGCGTCGCGTTCGCTTGCAGTCCTCGTGTTGGTCCATCGGCCTGGATTCAGTCCCTCAGGTAGTCGCGCCCGCGACATTTTTCGGATCGCGCGCGTCCAGACTGAAGCGTCCCGCGCCAAAGTGCGCGATTTGCAGCAGCCCGCCGATGATCATGATGTTCTTCAGAAAATGGATCATCTGATTCTGATCGGCAAAATTCCTGTGAAAGAAGACTGCCGTTGCCAAAACGAACACGGCCAGGCCGAACGCGACCTTTCGCGCACGAAAACCGAGGAGCAGGAGCAACCCACCACCGATCTCGAAGGCGACGGCAATTGCCCAGCCGAGTGGGGCTAACGGCAAGCCCACACTGCTGATATAGGCCGTTGTTGCCGCATAGGTGGTGAGTTTGCCGAGGCCGCTCATGAGAAGCGGCAGGCCGATCAACAGGCGACCAAGCAGGGGCAGAAACCTCGTGACTTCCATGTTCAGCTCTCTTTGCAGGGGTTGAGAATTCGCTTCGGAACGACCGCGCACGGCCTCGCTCAATATTATACTTTACGATCGTAAAGTAAAGTGGTATGGTCTCGAAATGTTGGCGAGCGGCGCCGCAAAAAACGGGCGGAGACGAAGCAATGATCGAGGAGCGGGACATCAGCGTCGCCATGCGGGATGGCACGCGGCTGGCGGTGGACGTCTATCGGCCGGACGAGCCGGGCAAGTATCCCGTGCTTTATGCGTCAGCGCTGCACAACAAGGACATTCAGGGTCCCGACATCGCAGACATACTGCCGCCGCAACCGGCGCACGCGCCGCTCTGGTTCGGTCCCATCGAAGCCGGCGACACAAGGCGTTTCATCGCCAACGGCTATGTTCATGTGATCGCGCAGCCGAGGGGATCCGCCAAGTCGGAAGGGCACTACGGTCATGAGGATACGGATCACTACGACCTGATCGAATGGATCACGCAACAGCCGTGGTCAAACGGCAAGGTCGGAATGGTCGGCATTTCCGGCTATGCCGGCGAACAATGGCGTGCCGCCGCGCAGGGACACCCCGCGCTGAAAGCCATTTTTCCCTACGACGCGTGCAGCGCATATGGCGGCATGTTCGGATTCCGGGATTTCAACCCGGGCGGCGTGTTGCACACATTCCCGTACTTGCTCGACGTCTTCAGCACGGTTCACGAGTCCCGCGACAGTCCCGCCGAGTTACCTCCTGCCGAGGAGGAGCTCTGGCGCCTTGCAATGAAGAATCCGGATTTCAAGCAGTACATCAACCTCTACAACATCCTCACCCAGAAGGGGCAGCGCACCTTCATCATGTATCTCATGATGACTCACCCCTGGGAGTTCGACGGCACCGTCGAACGCGCCGAAGAAGTCTTCAAGAAAATCGAGATACCGTTCTACACGGGCTCGGGAGCCTATGCCTACACCTACAAGCTTCATTGGCTCGGTGCGCAGCATTATTTCCAGAATGTCGATGCGCCCAAAAAGCTGCTGTTTACCGGGCCGGCTCACCTGGAGCGGCCGTTCCATCAACATCACGACGAGATCATCCGCTGGTATGACCATTGGTTGAAGGGGCAGAACACCGGCATCATGGACGAGCCGCCGGTGCGGTATTGGCTGATGGGCGCCAACGAGTGGAGAACCGGGACGGACTGGCCGCTGCCGGAAACGCAATGGACAAAGTATTATCTTTCGCACTGGGAAACCCTGTCGGCCGAGCCGCCACGACCGACCGCCGAACTCGGAGCGGCTGCGCGTGAGCCCGACGTCTTCACGCAGATGCCGGTGACGCGAACGACGAAGGTCGAACGCCTGCGCTACATGACCGATCCGCTGCCGCACGACGTCACGGTCGCCGGCCCAATCACGCTGACGCTTCATGCGGCGATCGATCAGGAAGACACTAACTGGATTGTCGTGCTCAAGGATGTCGGACCCGACGTCTCGGTGCGCACGGCGCGCGAGGGTGAACGCGATGTTCCCTCTTCATTGCCCGAGCGCGAACTGACACGGGGCTGGCTCAAGGCCTCCTACCGGACGCTCGACGAGAAGCGTTCGAAGCCGTGGGAGCCGTTCCACAAGCTCACGCAGGATTCGATTGCGCCGGTAAAGCCGGGCGAAGTGGTCGAGTACCGGATACAGATCCTCGCCACGGCAAACCAGTTCAAGGCAGGGCACCGCATCTGCCTAGACGTCACCTCCATGGACGTTCCGACCGGCACCGGCGCCATGACCAATGTCGAGTACATCCCCTATCACGTCTGCAGCAGCAAGACCGTGACCCACAGAATCTATCGCGACGCAGAACGCCCGTCGCATCTGCTGCTGCCCATCATCCCTCAACCCGCCGATCGGCGCCCGGCCTGAGCAACGCACAGAGGAGAACTGTCACAATGACGACAATCCGATTTGAACGCGACGGCGCGATTGGAAATATCGTGCTCGCCAACCCGCCCTTCAACCGTCTCGACGTTCGCTTTGCCGAGGCTTTGCGAAAGGCCGTGCACCAGGCCAGCGAAAGCGACATTCGCGTGCTGGTGATTCGTTCCGAAGGACCGCATTTCAGTTTTGGCGGCGAGGTTCGGGAATGGCCGGGAAAGGATGTCAACTGGTTCAGGACATTCGTCGCCGACGTCAACGTGTCCTATCGCGCCATCGAGATGCTGAAGGTGCCGACGGTCGCGGTCGTGCAGGGCATCGCCTTTGGCGGCGGCTTCGAGCTGGCGCTGGCGTGTGATTTCCTTGTCGCCGCAGACAATGCCGTCCTGCGCTGCGTGGAAGTCACGACCGCCATGCTGCCGATCGCAGGCGCCCTGCAGCGCATCGCCGAGCGTGCCGGCCGGGCCCGGGCATCGCGCTTTGCCATGCTGGGCGAGCCGATTTCCGGCCACGAGGCCGGAGCGCTTGGAATTGCCACGCATGTCGTGCCGGAGAAGGAGCTTGCCGCGACCGCTGCTGCGTTGGTGAAACAACTCGCAACCGGGCCGACCAGGTCGTACGCCGCGACCCGGACCTTGCTCAAGGCATGGTCGAGCGGAGGCGTGGCGGCTGCCGACCTCGTGATGCTCGACGTGGCGATGGAACTCTACAACGGCCCCGATGCACAACGCGGCTTTGCCAACACGGCGGATGCGTTCAACAAGGATATCGAGCCGCCGACACTGGTGTTCGAGGGGAAGTAGGTCGACCCTCGGATTCAGGTGGATCCGCATCATCGGAGGTGTTCGTGCCCCACGAAAGCTATGTACATGGCAGCAGCGGTCCGCCCTTGATCGGCAAGACCATCGGTGCACTGCTGGACGAGATGAGCGCCGCTGACGGGTCGCGTGACGCGTTGGTCGTTGCGCACCAGAACATTCGCTGGACCTACGCGGAACTCAAGTCACGCTCCGACGCTTTCGCTTCGGGCCTGCTGTCACTCGGCCTCGAGCCCGGCGATCGCGTCGGCATCTGGGCGCCGAACTGCGCGGAATGGACTGTCGCGCAGTTTGCCACGGCCAAAGCCGGTCTCATTCTGGTCAACATCAATCCGGCCCATCGGCTGAGCGAACTGGAGCACGTCCTGCGCGCCGTCGGGTGCCGTGCCTTGATATCAGCGGCTCGCTTCAAGACCAGCGACTATATCGCCATGATCCGCGAGCTGGTTCCGGAACTGGGAAACGGCAGCGGTGAGCTGAAAAGCCGGCGCTTGCCGGAACTACGACACGTGATCTCGATCGGTGACGGCAGCCATGCCGGCTGCATTCCTTTTGATCGAGTGCTGGATCGCGGCAAGCAGCTTGGCAACGAACGGTTGGAATCCGTGACGGCAACGATCCAGATGGATGACGCCGTGAATATCCAGTTCACCAGCGGCACAACGGGATTACCGAAGGGTGCAACCCTTTCGCACCATAATCTGATCAACAATGCCTTCTTCGTGGGAGAAGCGACGGGAATCGAACCGGGCTCGCGTGTCTGCATCCCTGTGCCGCTCTACCACTGCTTTGGCATGGTGATGGGTAATTTGGGTTGTGTGACCCATGCGGCAACTATGGTCTATCCGTCCGAGTCCTTCGATCCGCTAAAGACCCTGGAAACGATCGCAACGGAACGTTGCGACGTGCTCTACGGGGTGCCCACGATGTTCATCGCGCAGCTCAACCATCCCGAATTCTCGCGCTTCGATCTGGGCTCGCTTCGGCGCGGCATCATGGCCGGGGCTCCGTGCCCGATCGAGGTGATGAAGGAAGTCGCGGCTACAATGCACATGAGCGAGATCACGATCGCTTATGGCATGACCGAAACCAGCCCCGTCAGCTTCCAGAGCAGCCGCGACGATTCGCTGGAGCTTCGTGTTTCGACGGTCGGACGAATCCAGCCGCATCTCGAGGTCAAGATCGTCGACCGTAACGGCTGCATCGTTCCGCGCGGCGAAGCCGGCGAGCTTTGCACCAGGGGATACTCGGTCATGCTCGGTTACTGGAATGACGAGGTCCGGACAAAGGAAGCCATCGATTCGGCCGGCTGGATGCATACAGGGGACCTCGCGACCATCGATGAGGATGGATATTGCCGCATCGTGGGCAGGATCAAGGACATGGTGATCCGCGGCGGCGAAAACATTTATCCGCGCGAAGTGGAGGAGTACCTTTACGGCCATCCAGATATTCAGGACGTCCAGATTTTCGGGGTGCCCGACACGAAGTACGGCGAAGAGCTCTGTGCCTGGATCGTGGCCAAGGCCGGTACCACGCTCGATGAGGAGGGGGTCCGCAAGTTTTGTCAGGACCGCATCTCTCATTACAAGGTCCCGCGCTATATCCGGTTCGTCGAGAGCTTCCCGTCCACTGTGACCGGGAAGGTGCAGAAGTTCGCGATGCGCGAGGCGATGATCGAGGAAATTGCGAGTGAGCGCAGAACGGCGTCATGAACCCGCAAGGCGAGCGACATGGAAGCGTTTGAATATACGGCGTTGCCGGCGCGCGTCATTTTCGGGTTCGGAACGCTGCCGCGGGTTGCCGGCGAATTGGCCGCGCTCGACTGCAAGCGGGCTTTCGTTCTCTCCGATCCGCATCACGCGGCGTCAGGTGCGGCGCGTCTCATGGATGCGCTTGGCAAGTTAGCTGTCCACCTCTCGACCGATGCGGTCATGCACACGCCGTCGGACGTTACCGAGCGCGTCATGGCGAAGCTCGTTGCCAGCAATGCCGATTGTCTTGTCTCGCTCGGCGGCGGGTCGACGATCGGCCTCGGCAAGGCACTGGCGCTCAGGACCGACCTCCCGCAGATCGTGCTTCCCACCACCTATGCAGGCTCGGAGGCGACCCCGATTCTCGG
>Ga0137415_10004688_pt1 | contig 13525 bp, 13 predicted proteins | sample CZODoug3_1_1_16f_FD_183082 | JGI IMG/M metagenome (GOLD analysis project Ga0137415, IMG submission 183082) | Vadose zone soil fungal communities from Angelo Coast Range Reserve, California, USA - CZODoug3_1_1_16fungal (Hybrid Assembly) | ecosystem: Environmental > Terrestrial > Soil > Vadose... | reverse complement strand
AGCTGCTCGGCCTTCAGGACGATGTCACCCGACTTGGAGGGATCGATGCGCAAGGTCTCCTTCAGCGCGTCGATGGCCTCCGGAAGCCGCTCGAGGCCGAACAACAGATTCGCCCGTTCGAACCACGCCCGGCGATTTCCGCGGTCCGCGTCGAGCACCCGCTGGTAGGACGTGAGAGCCTCCTCCTTGCGGCCGAGCAGGACCAGCAGTTCGGCCCGATCGAACCAGGTGGAGATCTCCTCCGGCCGATCCCGAAGGAGGCGGTCGTAACACGCGAGCGCGGCTTCGTAGTCGCCCTCTCCGAGGAAGGCGAGAGCCTCTTCCTGAAGGCGAGTCGCGTGCTGTTCCTCGTCGACCTCGCCCGGCACGAGTTCGTATCGAATCGCTCGGGCGAGAGTGTCCGTCACTCCCTGACACTGCGTGAGGGCTTTCGCGTCCGCGGACTCGAGGGAGGCCATATCGGGAAAGGCGGACGCGATCACGTCGGCCTCGGCCTCGGACATCCCAGGGACCGTTCCGAGAAATCGCAGGACATCGCGTCGGGCCGCGTCCTTCTCGAAGGCGACGAGACGGTCCGTGACCGCTTGGGCCTGGGTCTCCACCTCGCGTTCCTTCGACGCGAGTGCCCGCTCGCGTTCCACGAGGAAGGTCTCCTTCGCGCGGAGCTCTTCGGCCCTCGAGCGGGTCTTTGCTTCCAGGGCCGCCTTCTCGCTCTCGAGGGCGTTCCGCATCGCCTCGAACTCCGTCCATTTCGCTTCGTCCTCGGGTGCCTCCTCCGGCTCGGGTTCTGGTTCCGGCTGTGGTTGCGGCACAGGCGGTTCCGGCAACGGCAGAGGTGGTTCGGGCTCCGGGACCGGCAGGGGTCGGAACGGATCGGGTCCGGGAAGAGGGATGTCTTCCTCCTCGGGCCCGAGATCCATCGAGGGAAGTTCCGGGAACGGCTCCGAATCTTCCGGCTCAGCCGGCAAGGATTCGGGAAGCGGAGGCGACGAAGCGATCTCCGTGACCGCAGGTTCGGCGAGCTCCTCGGCCTTGTCGACGGTCTCTCTGGGGTGAGGGGCCAGCGCGTCCGCGCGCAGCCGATACTCCGAGGCCAGATGGGACGGTATCCAATCGCACGCGGACATGTAGCGGTACACCTGGGCCAAAGCGTCCCGTTCTTCCGGATTCGTCGGAGTCGACCGACGCGTGTCGCGCAAGAACCGATGCAACAAGTCGGCGTCCCCCACGCTCAATGTGGGATGCGTGCGACCGTCCAAGCCGAGGAGTCGAATCAGCTGGACCGCATCGGCCGCCGACGGCTCCGTGCGGGGCGACTCCCATTCGATCGTACTCAGGTCCGTCGAGACGAGAGGGGCCTCGGGTGGCGCGACCAGGTCGAGCAGAGAAGGCCCTGGCAGCAGAGCGGGGTTCAACCAGAGCGGATGATACGCAATCAGGTAGTCGATGCACGACGCACAGAGGTAATCGCGACTCACGGCGCCACATCGAACGCACCGCGAGGTGAGCACGGGGTGCCGCAGCGGGCGGGCCCCATATAAATTCTGGGTGGCTAATGATGGACGAGACGACGAGGGAGAAGGGCCAGGGACGGCCGACATCTTCATCGGCCACCGGAGCGCTGGACGATCGGGCGGTGGAACCATCGATCTCCGCATGCGCCGCGCGCGTCGCGCGGACCTCGCACTGATCTGGCCCGCGACCTTGCAGACGGTATGGGACGACCTGCCCGAGGACGAGCGGGCGGGACTCGATCGCGGGACCTGGGAGAACCACTTTCGAAAGAAGATCGAAGCGTTCGTGGAGGGCAATCGGACGGAACGATGGATCGCCGAAGGGCCTTCCGGCGAGACCCTCGGCTACGTGATCCTGGGCGAAAGCGGGTTCCTGACGCCGGAGACCCACGCATTCCTTTACGACATCTGGGTCGCCCCGGACCATCGGGACCAGGGCGTTGGCAAGGCGCTCGTCGACTGGGCGAGCAACTGGGCGCGAGAACGGGGGCACCGGAAAATCAAACTGGAAGTTGGAGAGCGCAACGACCGCGCGCGCCATGTGTACGAGAGCCTGGGTTTTCGCGCGGAACGACGGTATATGGGGAAACCCTTGCAGTGAGGTTTTGCCCGCCGCTCAAGCGCACGAAAACCGTGCGCAAAGTGTTAAATAACGGGGTTATTGTCTTAGAAAGACGCGGGGAACGACGATGATACAGGTCACACTCACAGAAACCGCTGCGAACAAGGTCAAGGAGCTCATCCAGAGGGACGACCCGGAAACGGGCAAGCCTCTGGGGACCCCGGAGGACACCTACCTTCGGATGTACGTCGCGGGCGGAGGATGCTCCGGATTCCGCTACGGGCTCGCTCTCGACCGAGCGATTCACGAAGGCGATGAGGTCGTCCAGGTCCACGGACTCAAGGTCCTCGTCGATGGGAACAGCAAGGACTACCTCGACGGCTCAAGCGTCGATTACGCCGAGAGCGTCGCGGGGAGCGGATTCCTTGTGAGCAACCCGAACAACTGGTCCACGTGCGGCTGCGGGCAGAGCTTCAACCCGAAGGGTGAAGAGGCTCCCGACGCGAATGAGGGCCACCACGGCCACGCGCACACGCACTGAGATCGAACGCGTTGTTGATCCGGTTTCGTGGACGGCGGATGCCGTAGTAAGGCCCAGCAGCGGACTTTTCAACCCGGATGGCTTCTCGGTCCGCCATGGCCAAGGCCAGCTCTCGCGGGGTTCGGGTCCCGGCAAAGGGGAGTATCGACCTCGGAAATCTCCAGGTGACGAATCGGACTGCGAATTCGATTCTTGTGAAGAAGACCGCCAAAGGCCTCGTCGTGGCGGACTGTTGCTTGGAAGAGCAGGGTTTGTAAGAATCGAAACGCGAAACGGCTTCGAAATGAATCCCATCGGTGAAACTCACGCCGGAGAGCTTTAACGGGGTGATGGACCTGGTCCAAGGGAATGGACAGCCCACGGACGATCCGTTCGCAGAACCCCCTCGAGACCGTCATCGTCCGCCCTCCCCTCGATCTCGCGGAGGCGTTGAGGGAAGAGCTGTCCGGGATGCGCAATGTCCCCGGATGGATCTCCGCCGCCGTGACGCGACGGGATGGGCTTGCGATTCAGCACACGTTCGGCAGGGGCCAAGAGGCGAACGCCCTGTGCGCCATGGCGGCCGCCGTCGTCGGAAGCGCCCGGTCCACCGGCGAGGAACTGAGGCAGGGTGCGTTCAACTATTCGGTCGTCCAGTATCGCGACGGTCTGCTCCTCGTCATGGAAGCGGGACCGGAGGCGATCCTCGCGTGCCTCCTGAAGCGCTCCGCGAATCTCGGATTGGCATTGTTGAAGGTGACCCAAGTCGCGAAACGAATCGAGGAACGCCTCGAGGAAATCTGAGGAGGAATCTGAAGATGAAGCACCGCTTCACGGTCACGGAGAAGGAAAGCGAAGCACAATTCCGACGCGTATCGCAAGAGCTGCTCATTCACAATCCTCACCAAGGCGTGAATTACTGGGGCGGGGCCGATTACCCGACGATGCTAATCTGGGCCGGCCGAATCTACGACTTCCTTCGGGTCCTCGAGGGGATCGTCGGTTACTATCCTGCTCGAATGCAAAGCTACCTGGTCGGGTACACGTCCGGTTGGAACGGCGCTGACGTGAGCGCAAGCTTCCCGGCGGATGCTCCAACGAACGACGGCCAGCTGCGCCTCCTTTCCGCGGGGAATGGCATCCTTTCCGGAGCGGGCTGGGGTCGCTGCGAGATCGGATACGACGATGTCACGGGAGCGGTCCACTGGGAATTCCCGGAGGGAACCGCGATCGGTCTCGCGGCTCGACAAGAGGGTCGTCGGACCAAGCCGGCGTGTCCCTTCGTCGCAGGCTTTGTCGCAGGATGGACGAACCGGTCGCTCGGCACGAAGAGCGAGTTCCAGGAAACGGAGTGCGTCAGCAAGGGCGACGCACGGTGCGTCTTCACGTCCGCAGAATTTCTCCGGCCGAAAGCAGACTAGACAGGACCTTCTCAACCTCGCCGGGCCTAGTCCCAGATGGCACGAACGGATTCAGCGCGGCCGGATGAGCCGCCGAAACCGGGTCCGCTCCCTGACGGAACGGTCCTAGCTGGGAGGAGGACCTTCGGGGGGCGACGGCGGTGGCGGTACCGGTGGGACCTGCGGAATCGGTGCGATCGGGGGCGGACGGGCTCGACGTCCCCGTCGATACAGGTAGACCGTGGTCGTCACGACGGCGATTACGATCACGGCACAGATCGCGGCGATGAGGGCCCAGTTCACGGCGAATCGCGCCACGATGGAGCGAGGCTGGACGACCGCAATGGAGTTCGAGGCCGCGCTGCCCGTCAAGTCCCCGGTCCAGCCGGTGAAGACCCAGAAGATCGAGGTCGGGACCGCGGTCAGATCCACGCTATCCCCCGCGAACACGTAGACGATCTCGCTCGCGCCCGAGGCCACGCTGCGGGTGGTCGAATTCGACGTGTAGACGACGGATCCTCCCGAACTCACGTCGATCGCCAGAGGATACTGGACCTTGTAGCGGAATGAATTCGACAAGGAGCGATCCGCGACCCCGTTGAGGTCCGGAGCATCGGACGTTTGAGAGATGTACCTCGCCTGCCCGGACAGTGTAGTGAAGGTCGAGTCCACCTGCCACGCGGTTTTGGGATCCACGAGGAAGGTGGTCGGGTCGGTTCCAATCGCCGCGGAGGCCTGAGTCCCATCCCGGACGAAGTGCAGAGTCGGACCGATGGCAGGCGCGGCGCCTGAGTCGACGGAGTAATTCAGGGTGACCATGGCCTTCACTCGGACGGAAGAAATGTAGGTCCCCCATCGGAGCGGATTGCCGCGACCGAATTCCCCGGCGAACCACAATTGGGCCGGGTCCGACGGGTCGGAACTCGCCCCGAAATAGTCTCCGTACCGGCACTGGGTTGTGTTCGTGTCACAATAGGATAGATCGGCGCCTATGCCCGCCTTCACCAGGACCATCGGTTGCAAGACGCCCGTGGGATCGCCAGAGAGCCGACCGGTCGCCAGGAGGCCCGGATAGTCGTTTCCCGACGCGTATCCGGTCAGAATGGCGAGATCGCCTGCGGCATCGAGGGCGAGGGCCGGGTAGAAGTAATGCCGTGATGCTGAGGAGAGTCGGAAATCTTGGCGGATCGCCTTCGCACTGGTGTCCACCTCGATCAAACGAACGCAAGCGGTCGGCGAGACCCCCTGGCATCCCTCGTTGAAGCCGAGCCACAGAACGCCCCGTGACCAGACCGCGTCGGCAATCCGGAAGTCGGAGGTGTCGAGCCAATAGGAGGTTCCCCGCTGCGCCGCGGGAGGCGGTAGGCCGGCCATCGTGATCGAGTGATCGGTCTCCGATATGAGGACGGGACCCGGTGGCGAGCCGCTCACCTCGAACAATTGGAACACGCTCGATGTGTCGTTGCTCAACTCCCACAGCGTCGCCACCAAGTACTGGATCGGACTGCGGCCTTCCATGCGGACCGGGTGGATGGAGAAATCCGCGACATACAGAGAGGATGCCCAGACGGACGGACTGAGGACACCGCTGACCAGGTCCGTCTTGTTGATCACCCAGAACTGGGCGCCGTTGTACGTGTAGGTCGGCGAGGTGCAGCTCGAATAGATGTTCACGGACACGATCACGTTTAGCGTTCCGACTCCGAGAATCGGCTGGTCCAGGCAGAGGGAGCTGGTCGACGACGGGACCCGATATGTGGACCAGCCGAGGGTGGGATCCTCTGATTTGGAAACCGCAACCAGCACCTGTCCGGTCGTGAAGTCGCCGGCCGTCACGAACCACCGGCCGGACAGGGTGTCGTATTGGATCCGCGGATCGCCCACGTCGTCGGATCCGGTCGCGAAGAAGAGCGGAAGGTGGTAGGTCGCAACGGACACACCCTGTTTCGAGTACACGCCCAGATCGATGTTCACGGCCTCCACGACATGATTCGGGCCCACTGTCACCTGAACATCGGGGGGCGTCAGGCCAGCAGGGACGAACGAGATCGCGTTCCAACCGGTGCTGAGGACGGGGGACGCGTCCTGGACGGTCCGGCCCGGCGTCTGCGCTCCCACTTCGGACACCGCGTCCGCCCTATTGCCGGACACGAAATCAGGAACGCGTGCGCCTCGGTCCGTCACCACCGGATTCGCATTGGAATTCGAAGGCGCGCCCGCGAGCAGACTCGCTTGAACCAAGATGATCGCGATAAGAGACAAGCTTGTCGCACGACCCGCGAGCATCGGCGCACGAACCCCCTTGCATCTGCTCACGCCGTCTAAGGCAATAAAACGTTCTTCATGTGACGGAAGGCTAGCGCTCACCGCCCGCGTGGTGGCGAATTCCGTATCGGAGGAAGGCCAGGAGGATGAACACGGCGTCCTCGCCGCGATCCGTCAACCTGTACGTGACGATATCTCGCCTTTCCATGCGTTGGACAAGGCCCTCCTCCTCCATCTCGTCGAGTCGGCGGGAGAGCACCCGCGGGGTGAGACCGGGATTGTTCCGGAGAATCTGCCCGAATCGATTCAGTTTCAGGAAGGCCATGTCGCGCAGGATGAGCAACGTCCACTTTCGACCCAGACGCTTCACGCTTTCCCGGATGGGGTCGGCCTGATAGGCTAGGAGGGGAGCGATCGGGCGATCCGGCTTCTCGCGGCGATTCCGTGCCACTATCCCCTCAGCCCCTAGCCCGGCTATATACTATCCAATGGATATCGCTTCCGCAGACCGCGGAGTGATGAACTCATGGCACAAAGGAAAACGGTCCGGGCCGAACGGACGGACGGCACGATGGCCTTCTCCGAACTTTCCAGCACGGACCCGGCAGCGACCCGAAACTTTCTCGAGAAGATCTTCGGATGGCGCTTTGAATCCGTGAAGTTCCCGCTCGGCGAGTATCTCTCCTTCGAAGCACCCGGTGGAGGCCGCGGAGGCATCCGTCCCGTGCAAGCGAAAGAGATTCCAGGGAGCATGAACTACGTGCGCGTGGACGATCTCGACGCCGCCTCCCGCAAGATCGAGCGAGCCGGTGGTGCGATCGTCCTTCCGCGGGTCGACGTACCGGGCATGGGGAGTTTCTTCTGGTTCCGGATCCCCGGCGGGCCGATCCTGGCGGCATGGCAGGATGCACCGGCGTTGCCGGAGGAGCGTGACGGATGACGAACGCAAAGGACATCGTGATGGCGTACCAGAAGGCGCTCGGCAAGGGCGACATGGCGGGAGCGAGGAAGTACCTCCACGACGACCTCGCTTTCACCGGCCCGTTCGACTCGTTCCAACGGCCGGAACCCTACCTCGAAGCGCTCGGAAGACTGCACCACATCGTCGAACGGGTGGAGCCTAAGAAGACCTTTGTCGACGGAGATGACGTGTGCCTCTTGTACGACATGGTGACGAACACGCCCGCGGGGACGGCGTTCATCTGCGAATGGTACCGCGTCCGGGGTGACAAGATCGGGTCGATCCGAGCGGTCTTCGACGCCCGCCCCTTCGCGCCAATGTTCAACCGCTGAACGGCGTTTCAGAATCGGAGGACGTTCGGGAAGCGATTCCTATGGGGGACGCAGCCGGGTACTTCACGCCGGAGTTCTTCGATTTCTTCCGGGCCTTGGCCAAGAACAACCGCAAGGAGTGGTTCGATGCGAACAAAGATCGGTTCCAGGCGGTCGTGGTCGAGCCTGCGATACGTTTCGTTCAGGACGCGGGGACCAAGCTAAAGAAACTCAGCCCTCACATCGTCGGAGACGCTCGGGCTTTCGGAGGGTCCATCTCCCGGATCTACCGAGACATTCGATTCTCGCCGGACAAGAGCCCATACAAAACCCATATCGGAATCCATTTCTGGCACGAGAAGGCGAAACCACCGGAGCACATGACGCCGGGCTACTTTCTCCATTTGCAGTCCGGGGAGAGCGGGGTCCACTCCGGCGTGTGGCATCCCGAACCGCCGATCCTCAAGAAGATCCGCGATCGGATCGTCGACGAGCCCGATGCGTGGAAGATCGTCCTTCGATCAAAGCTCCAGCTCGAGGGCGAGTCCCTGAAACGGCCACCGCCCGGCTACGATCCGAACCATCCGTTGATTCTGGACCTGCGTCGAAAGGACTTCATCGCGGCGCGCCGCTTCCGCGACAATGAGGTGACGAGCCCAGGGTTCCTGGAGAATTTCTTGAAAGGGTGCGAGTCGATGGTTCCCCTGAACCGATTCCTCGCGGAGTCGATGGGGTTGCCGTGGTGACCTCGACCTGACGAGACGTCTCACGGAGACCGCGCGGTCGGTCGATTCATGCGCTTCGCGTACCCAAAGTCCTCCCGATCGGAACGACTGAACAGACGCTTCACGATCCATACCGCAAGGAATGACGGCACCCGTTTGAGCGAAACCGCGCCGCTCGTCTTCACCAGCGTGGCTCCCTCAAAGGAGGAGTATGTGTTGTCGACTCGCAAGGTGGACCCGTTCGGGAACACGACCTCATACGCGTAGCGAATGGGCGGCTCGATGCGGTACGTCCAAGTCGATCTTGTGGGACGACCCCCGATACGGATCACCCGCTCTGCCACCTTTTCCCGGGGAAAGGTGAGGCCCTGAAACTCGACGACCTCACTTTCGCGGAGGGACTGGCCGCTGATGATCCGCGGATGAATCTTCCGAAGACGGTCTTCGTCGACGTGGGCATGGAGAAGGTCCCACGTTTCGTCGAGCGAAAGAGGAAGGACACCTTCCGTCCGGAATGCTCTCAACGCAATGCTCCCACAGCCGAAGCTTGGGTAACCACGAAAGGATGAATACCTTTCGAGCGACCGCCCCCGGTACGTGATGGTCGAACGGCCAATGTTGATAATCAAATCCTCGCGGTGGCAGACAAATCATTAAGTCACATGCGCGGCCTCGACCCGCCGGCGAACACATGGCTCGACATTTCCACGGCTCCGAACTGCGTGGCTTGAGCGCGGTCTCCCGATCCCCCCTGTTCGAGGGCCGATTCGGCCGAATGTTCCGCAACCTGCCGCCGCTCCTTCCCGATGACAAGGACCTCGAGGAGCTCGCACGCCAGATGGTCGAACCCGAGCCCACGGGAGACGAGGACCCGTCCGGCGACAATCCGGAGATCCCGGCCGGCTTCACGTATTTCGGCCAGTTCGTGGATCACGACCTCACCTTCGACCCGACATCGCAATTGCAACGGGACAACGACCCGGACGCGCTCGTCGACTTCCGCACGCCTCGATTCGACCTGGATTCCGTGTACGGACGAGGACCGGACGACCAGCCCTTCCTGTACGACGACGATGGCGTCCATCTCTTGATCGGCCACAACAAAGCGAAAGAGGACGATCTCCCGCGAAATGCGAAAGGCCGGGCCCTCCTCGGCGATTCCCGCAATGACGAGAACCTGATCGTCTCCCAGCTGGCGCTCGGAGTGATCAAGTATCACAACAAGGTCGTGGACGCGCCGCCTTTTACCGGGGTTTCGGCAGAGCGACGTTTCGACGAAGGCCGGCGGATCGTTCGATGGCACTACCAGTGGGCCGTGATCCACGATTTCCTCGCGCGGCTCGTCGGGAACGAGGTCATCGAGGATATCCTCCATCCGATCTCGTTCAAGGTCCCTGCGGGCGACGGCACGAAGACGATCAAGACCCTCGCGGTCCTTCCGCGCTTCTTCCACTGGGCGAAACGACCGTTCATGCCCGTCGAGTTCTCCGTGGCCGCGTACCGGTTCGGACACAGCATGGTCCGCGGGGAGTACGAGCTGAACGACAAAGTGCAAAACATCCCGATCTTCGCGAAACCGCCGGAGGAGGACCTCCGCGGCTTCCGGGAACTCCCCGAGGGACACGTGATCCAATGGGCGCGGTTCTTCCGGTTCGAGGAAAGCAAATTGCAGGTGCAGCCGAGTCGCAAGATCGACGCGAAACTCAGTTTCGGCATCAGCATTCTGCCCGAGGCCGTCGCAAAGGAGATCCACGCGCTCGCGGAGCGGGACCTGAAGCGGGCCAAAGCCCTCGGTCTGCCATCCGGCCAAGCGATCGCTCGAGCCATCGGAGTTCCGGACGATCTGATTCTGCATCCCAAAGACATGAAGCCGCTTCCGGAACACTTGGTCAAGATCTTCGGGAGACGGACGCCCTTGTTCTTCTACGTCCTCAAGGAAGCGGAGGTCTTCAGCAGCGGGCGCCGCCTGGGACCAACGGGCGGTCGAATCGTGGCCGAAGTCCTGATCGGCCTGTTGCGCGCGGACCCATGTTCGTATCTCAGCGTGTCCCCGACATGGCATCCGAGGGCGGGCGAATTCGGCGCGCGAAAGGATGGCGAATTCACTGTCGCGGACCTGCTCCGCTTCGCGGGCGTGACCATCGGCTGATGTCGCCGCGTGACGCTGGGTTTCAACTGGGTTCCTCGCGTACGGGTGAAGCTATTTCGCGGTCGTCGCGATGCTCCTTGCGGGCGGACCACGAAAGTTCTTGCGATCGGCGGAACAGGCCGGATTGGCCGGGCCTCATCGAAAATGCTGGCCGAGAACGAAATCGTTTCGCAGATCGCGATTGCCGCGCGTGACGTGCATCTGGCGAAACAGGTCGCGGTAGAAATTGGACCGAAGGCAATCGCAATGGATGCCGATGCGAACGACGAGGCACGACTTGCCTCCCTAGCGCGCGGCTACGACCTCGTCGTGAATACGGCGGGACCGGATTTTCGCGTCGCGTTGCCGGTGACCCGCGCGGCCATTTCAGCCGGGGTCCACTGTTGCGACATCGCCGCGGATGGCCCCTCTCTGGAGAGAGTGCTCGCCCTCCACGGGAAGGCGCAAGAGGCGGGCGTGACCGTCGTGACGGGCATCGGCCACATTCCTGGCACGTCGAACCTGATGATGCAGCATGCGGCGAATCAACTTGACACGGTCACGGATCTGCGGCTGTGCGTGTGGTGGCAATTGAGCCGAGAGGAGACCGACCTCTTCGGAGATGCGGAAGCGATGCGCAAGACGGGCCGGATCAACGCCTCGTGGCAGACCATCCTCACCTGGGTGGCCGGTCGGATTCGGACCTACCGCGACGGACGGCTGGTCGAAGTGGACCCGTTCGAAGAGGCCACCGAAGTCGCTCTCCCAATGAACGGGGGGACGTTGAGAGCGATCCCCATCGGGAGCACGGAACCGATCACGTTCCCTCGACGGATGCCTGCCCTGCGGTCCGTGTCGGTCCTGATGGCACTCCTCCCGCCGCAACTGAACGAGCTCCTCGGAGTCCAATCAAAGCGAATCGCGACCGGGAAGTCCGACGCCGCCACCGCGACCATGGCGTTCCTCGACGCGATTGCGAGGGATCCGGATCATTGGCTTCAGAACCGGACCAAAGTCCCCGCCGACTTCGGCATGATGGCGACGGCGATCGGCACCCGAGGGAATCAGAGGTTGCGTTACTCCTGTTGGCCCGCGGGTCCATGGGAATCCACGGTCGGGCCGCTGACGACCGCGGCGCTTCGAATTCTTCGTCGCGACGTGCGAGCCCGCGGTGTCCTGGCTCCGGAAGCGGTCTTCGAACCAATCCCGTTTCTGGAGGAAGCGGCGCGATACGGATCGAAGTTTCAGAAACCAGGTCGATTGTTTCACGAGACCGAAGAAGTCCTCTCGTGACCGCCGGCCCCTCCATCTCCATGCACGGAGGTTCTATTACGTGTGTCACCCCATACGGGACCCAGGTGGAGGTTGTCGAAAACATGACGGAAGAGGAGTTCTTAGGTGAGCTGGCAGAGAAGACGACATCGGTGACCCTTCGGGAGTTCACGCCAGAGGGCGTGCGGATCTCGTACAATCTGCAAGGGAAGTTGCGAGGCCAATACGACGCGGATCACATGGAGACTGTGGAGGCCATGTTCAAGCCGGACGGCACATACGAGTTTACATCGCTCGGCATGGATCAGACGACCGACGGCGACATGGTCTTGATCAAAGGCAAAGGCACCGGGAGGCAGATCAGCCCGACCTCGGTCCAGGCGGAAGGCGAGGCGACCTTCATGACGCAGTCGAAGAACTTCGGATGGCTGAATTCCGCGAAGGCTCGCTTCGAAGGGACATACACCACGACGACGGGCGAGTTCATCGCGAAAGTCTTCGCCCAGAAGTAGGCCGTCGAGCGCAACGGATTATTCCCGCGAGCGGGCGAAGCCCCGCGACGCTTCACATCGGATCAGGGAACCCCATCGCGTTGCGAGCGCGATGCCTACCGCGGTGGCGTCAGAGGCGGTTGTGGCCTGCGCTTTCGTCGCGTCCACCAAACAAGAAGGATGACTCCGAGGATGACCACCGCAAGGAGCGTGATAGGCCACACGCTTGAGAGAAGAGATGGACTAGCGACGGTCACGGTCCACTCCCGCGTAACAGCGAGCGATCCGTCGGATACCGTGACGTTCACCGTGTGGGTGCCCGGAGCCGTGCCGGTGAAGGTGAACGCGTTCGTCGTCCCGGACACCACAGAGCCATCGACGCGCCATGTGTAGGTGAGGGCATCCCCGTCGGGATCCGACGCGGTCACCGTGAAGGTCTGAGACGAGCCCGTTTCGACCGACACGGGCCCAAGTCCGGGGGATGTCGCCATCTCAGGTGCTCGGTTGCGCACATTGACGGTCGCGGTCGTCCGGTTCGAGAGGCCAGCGTCGTCCCGTACGACCAAGGCGACGGTGAACGTCCCTTTCGAGGCATACTCGTGCGACATCGTGCGGTCTGTCCCTGTAGCCCCGTCGCCAAAGGTCCACGCATACGAGATGATCGTCCCGTCGGAATCGGTGGACGTGGAACCATTGAACGTCACGGGGAAGCCGATGTAGATGGCGGTCGGCGCAAAGACGAAAGCGGCCCTTGGAGAGATGTCCACGACGACTTGGTGTATCTCTGTCGACGAGAGGCTTGAATTGTCCGTGACGGTGAGCGTTATAGTGTAGAGGCCACGGACCGCGTAGGGGTGCGTCGTGATAACGCCGCTGCCCGCGGGTGACGAATCACCGAAGTTCCAGACGTACGACGCAATCGTCCCGTCTGAATCCGAAGAGGTCGAGCCATTGAACGTGACGGGGATCCCTGGATCGACGGGGGAGGGACCCGCGACGAATCGGGCAACCGGCGGCTGAGGCCCCGGAGGCGGCGGCTGCACCACCACGTTCACGTACGCGGTCGCGGTGAAGGATTCGTTGTCCGTGACCGTCAGGGTCACGTTGTATGTCTTCGCACTGGTGTACGAATGGGACGTGACCTGGTTTGTCCCCAACGTCAGGTCTCCGAAGTCCCAGGCGTACGACATGATTCGGCCGTCCGGATCGTTGGATGCCGATGCGTTGAATGTGACGCTCGCCCCGACAATCGTCGGGTTCGGGGCCGCGGTGAAGGAGGCGACCGGCGGCCGGCCGGAGTCCCAGTACCGGTAGATGGTCGAAGGCGTCGTGATCCAAATCGCACCGTCCGGTCCGACCTCCACGTCGAAGATGAT
>Ga0137415_10004687_pt1 | contig 13526 bp, 6 predicted proteins | sample CZODoug3_1_1_16f_FD_183082 | JGI IMG/M metagenome (GOLD analysis project Ga0137415, IMG submission 183082) | Vadose zone soil fungal communities from Angelo Coast Range Reserve, California, USA - CZODoug3_1_1_16fungal (Hybrid Assembly) | ecosystem: Environmental > Terrestrial > Soil > Vadose... | reverse complement strand
GTCGGTCAAGAGCCGATCGAGTTGGGCCTCCGACTTGCCAAGGGAAGACAAAATCTTGCAATGTGCGGTAACGCAATATATATCTCGCCGGGCGGCTGCGACAATCAGGATGATCTGTTCCTTCTGTATTCGGGAGATCGTTCCTTCCTGTAAACGCACGGCACTTCCAAGTTTCGTCTGCGCCTCGATGACGCGAGGTAACAAGGTCTGCGCGTGAAGGAGATTGGGAACAAATCCAAAGGTCTCTTGAAACGCGACAAAGGGGCCGAATTTGTGGTCTAGCTGAACTGTTCGGAGAAAGCTCATTCGCCCACCGTGGGCTTGCGCGGATCAACAATGAGCGGGTGTACCACCTCATCCATCTCCATCCCCACAAACTACGTTGTCGTCGCCGCGCATCCACTCGCCTCCTTATATCATTAACTGAGACGAGTTCTGTTAATTCAAAGTTGCAGTTGAGAGCGATTTTTCAACAAACTGCAGACTAGGCATCTGTCAGACGTTCCTAGAGCCATTATCGAGCGTGCAGGAAAGCACGGCGGACTCGCGGACGATGCTACGGCAATTTGTACGAAGGTTCGATGAGAAAGTCACTATCTGGATTCGATGCCTCGTACACCATGGCTAAAGAAAGCAAGGACAAAAGCAAAACAAAAGGAGTGGAACGGCGAAGCACGACGAACTCCGATCTGGGGCGACCCCGTGGCTCAAGATGGGGAGAATTCACAGGCTCAAGAAAGTCTCGCAATGGTGGTAATGGCTTTTTCTTAGAGGCCTGAACGCGACCGTAATAAAGAGGCGTCTTCTAGTTATCGAAATCATTCCGGGCGGGGTCAATGCCTCCGCGAACCAGAACGGATGTTTTGTCGCTCACGATAAACTCTTCGAAGGAGCGAGACACGCCAGCACTTCATTTATTCCATGTGGGATTGGCTTGAAAAGCCGCAGTACGCGGCGACATCGATTAAGCCTACACTCCGCTTTTCGAGTAGCTCCTGTGCACGCCTGATGGTACTCGAACTACATTTGTCCCAGTGCCGCGCTTGCCGCGTGCTGTACGATTCTAGCCGCAAGACTCTGAAGATCGTGACAGACAGTGGTTCATTCGATTTACCCAATAGCGTCTCGGACCCGATCATAGACCGTGTCATGGCGAGATTGCGAAACGACCGCAGCTAACGGTTCAAATACTATGTTAACCGCAAGCGGTTCAGATTTCCCTCATTTCAATTGACCATTCGCAGCGCTGACTTGGCGAGAGTCGCAGATTCTTGCTGAGTCCTCGGTAGATTCCCAGCGGTTGCCCAATTATGACAGTTTTTTGTGCGTTGATGTAACTTTCCGACGGCAAAGTCGTCCTATCCGGGCGGTGGCCGGATTGGACAGGATAAGCGCAGACCAGGTTCGCTGCCGCTCGGCCGGCAGCCCCTTCGATGGCGGGTGGCCCGGCTCCGGGCACTCCGACTAAAGGTAATGCATGACTGACACCAACCGTCTGACGGGATTTACTGGATGGCTGAGGCGTGCGACATCGAACAGTCCACTCCTCTGCCGCCTCAGCATCCATCGCCGCCTGACAGTGTGCTTCGTTCTCGTCATTGTGCTGATGTTGCTCGGTGAGGGTGCGCTCCTCCGGCAATTGCATTTGATCCGCGCTCAAGCGGACCGTTTGGACGGATTAACCGAGGAGCTAATCGAAGTACAGCGCGTGCACACCAGTCTCGCGTCGCTTTACGGCAGGCTCGGTGTCTCAGCCCAGTCCGAAGACTCTGTCCGGCTGCTGAAGGAATGGGACACACTTCGCACAGGACTTCTTGACGACGCCCAGCGCACCCAGGCAGCTTTTCGTGACTTGCCCCCCGAAGTGAAAGTGGATCCGACAGTGCTAACAACCCTCGAATCAATCGAGCGTACGCTGCCGTCACATCTGGATGCAATCCGAGTTTTGGCCGCATCGGGAGACTGGGAGGCCGTGCATCTTCGGTTGGAGAGGCAACTCCGGCCGCTCGAATTCCTGAGTTCTGAGCTGGTCAAAGACGTTCACCGCGACGCCGGAGAACAGCGCACGCAGGCAGCTCTAGACATTGCGCGTACGGAACATCGAATGTTCCTAGTCGTGCCAATCACTGGATTCGTTACGCTGCTGATTGCCGCTGGCCTCGGAGTAGCAATCACCCGCAGCATCACGGAGCCACTGGGGCTGTTGATGGAAGGGTTCAAGGCGCTGGCCCGAGGCGAATTTCAGCATCAGGTCTGCGTGATCGGGGAGGGCGAACTCGCACACCTCGGCAGAGTCTTCAATGAAACGACGGGGAAGCTGCGGGATCTCCACGAGACTTTGCGCAACAGGGAAGAAGTGCTCCGACAATCCGAGCATCGACTTCGCACTATCATCGACACCATCCCGGTTATGGCATGGGTCGCCGGGGCAGACGGTGACCTTCAAATTCACAATCAAGGCTGGCTTGCCTATACCGGGCTCCCTCAAGAGCAGCTACTGGGTCACGGTTGGAGAGCTGCCGTTCATCCGGATGACTTGCCGGGCCTGGACGATCACTGGCGGGCAGCCTTGGCCTCCGCCGAGCCAGCCGAACACGAAGCACGGTTGCGACGCTTCGATGGAGAATATCGCTGGTTTCTGTTTCGTGGGACGCCTTTCCGCGACAATAGGGGAAATGTTCTCAAGTGGTATGGAATCAACGCAGACATTCACGATCGCAAGCTCGCCGAATTGGAGAATACCCGTCTCTACGCCGACTTGTCGGAATCGGAATATCGTCTTCGCACTACCCTTGACGCGATCCCGGTTATGGCATGGGTCGCTGGGCCAGACGGTGAACTTGAATTTCACAATCAACGCTGGCTTGCGTATACCGGGGTCACTGAGGAGCAGCCACTGGGGCAGGGGTGGAGGGCTTTCGTTCATCCGGACGACGTGCCGGGCTTGGTGAATCGTCGGATGTCACACCTGGCCTCCGGGGAGCCCGGGGAATACGAAGCACGGATTCGACGCTTCGATGGAGAATATCGCTGGTTTCTATTTCGTGGGGGCCCGCTCCGCGACAAGCTGGGAAATATGCTCAAGTGGTATGGAACGAACACGGATATTCACGATCGCAAGCTCGCAGAAGATCGCCTGCGGCGAAGCGAGGCTTATTTGGCGGAAGCTCAAAGGCTCAGTCATACGGGAAGTTGGGCTTGGGATGTTTCTAGCAAACGGATTTTCTGGTCGACCGAAACGTTTCGCATTTTTGGGCTCGACCCAACTACCACAACGCCAACCCTGGAAATATTCTTGCAGCGGATACATCCGGACGATCGTGCCTTCGTCGCGGACGCTGAAAGGGAACTCTCCAAGGGGAATGCTGCGGAATACGACTACCGCGTCGTACTTCCAGACAATCCCATAAAGTATGTTCGCATCGTTGGCCACGCCGTAACCAACGACTCGGGCCAAGTGGTTGAGTTTGTCGGGACCGTCATTGACGTCACGGAACAGCGGAACGCCAGGGGCGCGCTGGAAAAGGCCTTCGAGGAAATTAAGACCTTAAAGGACCAACTCTACCAAGAGAACATTGTTCTGCGCGAAGAAATCGACAAGATGTCCATGTTTGAGGAGATCGTAGGCGACTCTCCGGCCCTCCAAGCGGTGATTGCGCGAGTGTCCAAGGTCGCACCTACGGATTGCACCGTTCTTGTCACCGGTGAAACGGGGACCGGGAAGGAACTGATCGCCCGCGCCATTCACAAACGGTCGCGACGCTCCGCCTGCGCCTTTGTGACTGTCAATTGTGGCGCGCTTTCGGCCGCACTTGTGGAGAGCGAACTGTTTGGTCACGTCAAAGGTGCGTTCACCGGCGCCATCGCCAATCGTGACGGGCGTTTCAAGGTCGCCGACGGCGGCACGATCCTTTTGGACGAGGTGGGTGATCTGCCTCCCGAGACACAGGTGAAACTCCTGCGCGTGCTGCAGGAGCACGAGTTCGAACCCATCGGCAGCAACAAGGCGGTGAAAGTGGACGTGCGAATCCTTGCCGCCACCAACCGGAATCTTGAGGAGGATGTGCGTGCCGGGAAATTCCGTTCCGACCTTTTGTACCGCCTAAACGTCTTCCCGATCCACATCCCGCCGTTACGCGAGCGCCGTCAGGACATACCGATGTTGGTCGCATTTTTAGTCCAGACATTCGCCCTGAAATTAGGCAAGAGCGTGACGCAAGTGCTCGAGGGTACCATGCGGCGCTTGGTGGAGTATTCGTGGCCTGGCAACATCCGCGAATTGCAAAACGTAATCGAACGCGGGGTCATCCTGTCGCCTGGCAATCTTTTCTTTTTAGATCGTGAGTGGCCCGGCACGGCGTGCCTCGACGGCGGCGGGATCATCTCGCTTACAGGCGACGTTGCGTCGGCGCCCACAGCCTTCGGCGCCGCCGAGTCGATTGCTTCTAGTGCTCCATCCAGTTCTTCCACTTCCTCCGCAGTGAGCCCTTCGTTACGAGAGGCCGAGCGCCGGCACATTGAAGCTGCGCTGGCCGCTAGGAACTGGGTTATCGAAGGCGAGAAAGGCGCCGCCAGGATGTTGGACGTTCACCCGAATACGTTACGCAGCCGCATGAAAAGGCTGAACATTCAGAGGCCCTGCGGAGTGCCTGCTGACGGCGCGCCGGCGTACGGGGGCACAAGCTCTTCTTAGAGGAAACATCATCGATCTTTGAACGCACTGGCCTCGACACCCGATTCCAACGCAAGTTTAACCGTTGCGGTAGGTGAACATTCATGCGGCCAGGTCTATCGCCGACGGGGCGACCGTTGCCCAGAACTCTCAATGAGCCGCCCAAAAGCTGAGAAGTTCGTTCTCCAACGGCCTCGCTAATCTTGCTTCAATCCGCGGGGGCCACGGTTTCTTGCCTCCATTTCGCTGAGCGTCGCCGCTTCGTGGGCCCGACCACGAAATCTCGTGGTCGCGTAGTTGGTCCCAGGCTGCACCACGAAATGTGGTGGCCCGCAAAACCGCCTTAACCCGAGAACCGTTGTGGTTTGAGTGGTTTAGTGTTCGGAACCAGCTTGGTTTGGTTTGGCACACCGCTTGCCCTTGAACGAAGCGCAATCAGGTTTTTAGACCGATGCTTCGAATCACAGAGACCGACGTAACGGTTGACGGAACCAAATTGCGTCTCGACGGCAAGCTGGTGGGACCCTGGGTACCTGTATTAAGGCTGCTGTGCGATCGAATTCTGGCGAAAGGTCAACAGATTCAAATCGATTGCAGCGGCGTTTCTTCGCTCGATAGCGACGGGATAGCGCTTTTGCAAAGGTTGCAAGGAGAGGGAGTCACCTTGGTCAACTGCTCACTCTTCATAAAGCTGCGGTTGGCAAAAGAGTAGGGAGAGGCGATGAAGAGGGCCATATGAAGACAATCCGCTTTTTAGTTTTCCGTGCGTTGCTGCTTGTCGCGTTCATCATGAGTTATCTCTATTTTTTGTACGGGCAGGAACGCGGGCATGTCGTTCCTATCGTGCGCAACGTCGCGTGGAACGACCTCGTAACTCAGATCAAATACATGCCGGATGATTCGCCGCAAGAGTCCCTGTTCAAAGAGGTTCTCGTCATTCAGAAGTTCCTCAGCAAACATTCGACCGAGGAGAGCGTAACAGACTATGACATTGCCGTCTTTAGAGCCATCGACCAGGTCCGTGCCCGCTTGCAAAAAGCCGATAAGGACTTGGAAACGATCAGGAAGGAGTTGTCCTACAAGGAACAGGAAGCAAAGCGCGGGAGGTAATCCATGGGGCGGAAGCCCATCTTCTACGCCGGTCAGTGCCATCGGCGCGTTGTCTCGGCGGAACATTTCGTACGTTGCACGTTCCCCTTTCGAGGGATGTTCTTGTTGTCCCGTCGAAGGCTTCGCAGGAATTGGTGGTTGCGGCTTCACACTCCACCGCGCCAACTGGCACCCATTGCACCCGGGGGCTATCAACGACTCGCACAGCTGCCGATTCGCGCCAGGGAGCATCGCATGGGGGTCTTAACCATTCGTTCGCAGACTTTGACCGGGATCAGATCGGATCCTGTTCGCATTGCCCGGTTGCACAATGAGCAGAAGTTGGTGGCGGCGGCAAAGTGCGGGGACGCAGCAGCCTTCGACCAACTCTTCCAACCCATAGGCAAGAGAACGTTCCAAATCGTATATCGCATTACGCGAAATCGAGAAGATGCTGAAGATGCTTTACAGGATTCCTTGCTACGCGCGTTTCTTCACATAAAAGCCTTTGAGACCAGATCGGGCTTCTCCTCCTGGTTCACGAGCATCGCAATCAATTCGGCGCTGATGATTTTGCGGAAAAAGCGGAATTCTTTTGAAATCCCTATGGATGGTTCTGGCAATCCGGACGCGATCGGACGTCATTGGGAAGCAGCGGACCGCGCTCCGAATCCCGAAAAACATTGCTTGCAGAAAGAGCGGGAAAGAATTCTACGAAGAGCAATCCGCGCGCTGCGGCCTTCGATCCGAGGGGTCGTTGAGATGCAGCAGTTGCAAGAACACTCGATGAAGGAAACAGCGCGCATGATGGGCATAACGGTAGCTTCCGCCAAGGCGCGACTGTTTCACGCCAGGGTAGTACTTCGCAAAAACTCGGGCCTAAAAGCAATCGCAAAAACAACACGCAATTCTGAGAGGAACTAAGAAATGTCAAGACTACCGGCAATCCAACCACAAGCAGCCACAGGCAAGGCGAAGGAGTTGCTTGATGCAGTGCAGGCCAAACTCAAGATCACGCCCAATATGACAAGGGTCATGGCCAACTCCCCGGCAGTGCTGGAGGCGTATCTCTCCTTCAGTGGCGCACTGGGGCATGGAGCCTTGGATGGAAGGCTGCGCGAAGAGATCGCTCTGGAAGTTGGCGAACAGAATTCGTGTCAGTACTGCGTATCCGCTCACACGGCGATCGGCAAAATGACCGGTCTGTCTGACTCCGAAATCCAACAAGCGCGGGAAGCGAGGTCGGCTTCCCCGAGGAATGCCGCCGCACTTCAATTCGCGCGCGAACTGGTTGCAAAAAGGGGACGCGCTACGGACGCGGACGTGGAGGCTGTGCGGCGCGCAGGCTTCTCGGATGGTGAAATCGCCGAGATCATCGCGCACGTGGCGCTGAATATTTTCACAAACTATTTCAACAACACAGCGGAAGTGGAAGTCGACTTCCCCAAGATTTCGCTGCGGCAAAGCGCCTAGGATCGAGACGGTCCAGGGTGTCGGATCCGCGCAGCGCTGCGGTGGTCAGGAGCAGGAGTGAGGTGAAACGTGGAGAACAACGAGATGGAATTGGTTCATCAGGCGTGCGGGGGAGACAGAGAAGCTTACTGGCGTCTCGTGCAGCCGCACTTGCGCGCGGTGCTTTCGATAGCCAGGACGATTCTGACGAACTCGGCCGATGCTGAAGAAGTTGCTCAGGAGGCGGTACTAAGAGCGCGCTCCAATATCCAGGGATTTCGCGGGCAGGTGAAATTCAGCACATGGTTAATCCAGATAACAATCAACGAAGCTCGGAACAGACTTCGACAGGACCGGAGACAAGAACTGTCCCAGGAGTTGGACGAGCGGCAAACGGATAATGGCAACGCGTATGTACCGAAAGATTTCACAGAGTGGCGCGAAATTCCGTCCGCAGCGCTTGAGCGCAAGGGGGTGCGAGACGCTTTGCAGCAAGCACTCGCAGCTCTGCCGCAAGACCGCCGCGAAGTCTTCACGCTGAGAGACGTCGCAAACCTGAGCATCGACGAAATAGCGCAAGTGCTTGGGCTTACAGTAAGGAACGTCAAGACGCGGCTCCTGGCGGCGCGACTACAGATGCGGGACGCCGTTGCGCCCTGCTTTAACGGCAGTTGATAGAAGGCCCAGGGCGAGTATCAGAAGGCCGCTAAGTGACAAAGCTGGTTAGCGGTGACCCTTCTCCGCGGTCCCGACATCCAATCTCGGCGCGAACCCGTACTTGGGGATAGACGCCGTGAAAAGAACATTTCTTACTGCATTCGTTTTATTGCTTGCGGCTGGTGCGTCTGGCGCGCAGACCTCAACGTCAAGCGCCGCGCATCGCGAAAGCCACCTAAACTGGCGCCCGTGGTCCGATGCGGTCTTCGCGGAAGCCAAGCGCGACCGCCGTTTCGTGTTGCTCGATCTTGAGGCTGTTTGGTGCCACTGGTGCCATGTAATGGACGCCAACACCTACAGCGACCCGCACGTCATAAGGCTGCTGCAAGAACATTACATCACGGTCAAGGTGGACCAGGACGCCCGGCCGGATCTGTCGAACCGCTACGAGGAATACGGCTGGCCAGCGACAGTCATTTTCGATGGCGCCGGCCACGAGATTGTCAAACGCCAGGGCTATCTTGCGCCAGATGAAATGGCGTCAATGCTTCAAGCTGTCATCGACGATCCCACGCCGGGACCGTCGGTCCAACCCGAGCGCAAGCTGGAATTGCCCGAACAGCCGCTGCTGACCTCCGCGCTCCGCCAGCAGTTGATCCAGAATTTCTTCGCCGGTTATGACAATGAACACGGCAGTTGGGGCACGGACCAGAAATTTCTCGACTGGGATTCGGTGGAATACGCGATGGATCTCGCTCGTCTGAAGAATGACGCGCGCGCGGAGCACATGGCCCGCCAGACTCTCGCCGAGCAGCTCCACCTGCTGGATCCGGCGTGGGGCGGCGTCTACCAATACTCGACCGACGGTGACTGGAACTCGCCGCATTTCGAGAAAATCATGCAAATGCAGGCGGAGAACCTGCGAATCTATTCCCTGGCGTACGCGCAATGGCGCGACCCACAGTACCTTCACGCCGCACAGGAGATTCAACGCTACCTCAGGACATTTCTCACATCGCCCACCGGCGCTTTCTATACCAGCCAGGATGCCGACCTCGTTGACGGTAAGCACAGCGCCGATTACTTCGCGCTAAGCGATGCGCAGCGCCGCAAGCTTGGCATTCCGCGAGTCGATAAGCGTATCTATGCGCGCGAGAACGGCTGGGCCGTCAACGGGCTTGTCACGCTCTATGCAGCTACTGGCGATCGCGCCACGCTCGATGAGGCCGTCCGGGCCACGCGCTGGGTGCTTGCCAATCGCTCGCTTCCAGGAGGCGGCTTCCGTCACGGGTCAGCCGATGGGTCGGGCCCTTATTTGGGCGACACAATTGCCATGACACGGGCGTTCCTCACGCTCTATGGTGCAACAGGCGATCGCGAATGGCTCGCTCGCGCGCGAGAAGCGGTGGGCTTCGTCACGAAGAATTTCCGCGATCCAAAGGGCGTTGGCTTTCTCACCGCGAGGCCCGCCGGTCACAGCGATTCGCCGCATCCCCAACGCGATGAAAACGTGACGGTCGCGCGCACCGCGAATCTCCTCTTCCATTACACGGGCAGTGCAGAATACGAACAGCTCGCCAAAGACGCCATGCGCTACCTGGCCGCGAAGCCGGTCGTCGATCGTCTTCCGGCGTCCAGCGCACTCCTCGCCGATCTGGAGATAGGCTCTGAGCCACTGCACCTCACCGTGGTCGGCCATAAGGACGACGCCGTCGCGCAGACTCTCTTTCAAGCGGCACTGCGCTATCCTTCCGATTACAAACAGCTCGAATGGTGGGACGTTCGCGAAGGCCGCTTGCCGAATCCCGACGTGCAGTATCCTGAGTTGAAACAAGCCGCGGCGTTTATTTGCACCAGCCACACCTGCTCGCCGCCGATCTTTGATCCAAACAAGCTGCCGTCCCGCGTGGACAAGCTATTGAGCATTCGCTGAACACTCCGCAGCCTCAGAAGTCTTAGTTGCGGGCAGATGATTCCGTGCAAAAGCCTGGAAAAGATCAAAAGATAAGAAGGGAAGTCGACGGGGACTACCCTTCTTAGCGTGTTGGTCGAACTAGAAATCGAGCCGCACACCGAATTGAAGTTGGCGCAGCCCGTTTGGAGCGTTCGGGGAAGCGTCGGTTTCGATAGCGGTGATGCGGCCACCCGCGCCGTTATCCACGGAGAGGTTTCCCTGGGCGCTGTTGAATCCCAGAACGGGGTGATTAAAGAGGTTGTAAGCGTCGAAGCGGAACCGGGCTATGACGGTCTCAGTAATGTTGAAGGCCTTAGTGAGCGAAAGATCCGAGCCAAAGAAGTGAGGCCCGCGGTAGGAGTTGCGACCAATATTACCGATCTGTCCGCAGGCTGGGAGAGCGAATGGGCCGGCTGTTGGACGCGGCAACGTGCAGAGGTCCGTTCCTTCAAGCGGGTTGTTCCCGGTCGGATTGGCCAAATTGACGGGATAGACGAGCGGTGCAACCGGAGTGAACCAAGTGATGTTCCCGCTGGCATCGCGATGCAAACCGGTCTTGAGAGACTGACCTGGCAGGAGGTTCGGCCGGCAATCGTCGTCCGATATGTGCACATCGGAGATGTTTCCGCACTCGCCGAGGGTGGGGGTAAATGGCAGGCCACCACTCCAATTGGTGGTGCTGGAGACTTGCCAGCCGCCGACCAAGTAATTTTTCCAACGACCTGCGTCGGTAAAGAATTTCTTGCCTTTGCCAACAGGCAATTCATAAACGAGGTTATTCACCCAGACGTGGTTACGATTATAGTCGTCCGGGCCGTAAGCGATTTTGGGATTAACCGAGTAATAGTTGCTATCGAAGTTGTAGGCATGGGAGAAGGTGTAGTGCGACAGCAGTTGGAGGCCATGACTGAAGCGCTTTTCTACCTTCACTTGGAGGGCATTGTAGTGGTTGCTGGCGTCATTGCCGAAGTAGTTGCCCACGTCTTCTGAACAACAGGTGAGGCCTGCAAACTGCCCAGTGTATGTAAATGCGGGCACGCCGTTGAGGAAGAGACGTCGGCGATTCGCCTGCGGAATGGAGGGCCTGAAAGTGGCGGTGCAAGGATTGATGGGAAGACCCGTCGTCGGGTCATGGCAAATCACGACTTGGGTACCCGAGCCAATGGCCGGTTCATTCGTATTGTATGCCGGTCCGTTGCCGGCGAACACATGGGTACCTTTGTTGCCGATGTAGGCGACTTCCACATTCAACGTCGCGGTCACCTGTCTCTGGACGGTGGCGTTCCATGCGTCAATCGTGGGTAAGCGTTGGGTGGTGGGTCTGATCCGCGGGTCAACGGCGTTCTGCGGCCCGCGCAACGGCAGGATACCATCCGCTGGAATAGCAATCGGCGTGAGTTGAGGCGGTCCCTGTGCAAGGGTGAAAATAGCGCTGCGATCATTCGTAGCGGCCGAGTTGATGCTCGAATCCGAGAGATCCTGGTTGGCGAGAACCGGCAGATTTTGAGTTACGACGTGGCCGAAATTGGAGCCGAACACGCCGATATCATAGCTACGACCATAGCCCAGGCGAAGCACGGTCTTCGGATCATACTGATAGGCGATCCCCAGTCGCGGAGCAAATGCAGTCAAAGCGTTGTTGGTATTGCCATTCAGGCCGTTATTGCCCACGCCGGCGACGCGGATGATGCCCTGGTCGAGATTGGCGAACCCTCCGTTGCGTGCTCCGTTCACTGTTTCTGGGAAATAGATCTCCCAACGCAAGCCGTAATTGAACGATAGCTTCGGCGTCACCCGCCAAGTATCCTGGCCGTAGAAGAACCATCGCTTCTGGCGCTCAGCGGCGTTCAAACTGGTGCTCACGAACCGATTAAAACTGGTCACGTCACCCAGAAGGAAGGTCGCAAGATCCAGACCGCCCGTTCCGCCGTTCGACGTGTCGCCAGAGTGGAAGTTCAGAATACCGGTGCGGTTGGCGTCGCTCGGCACGCGGAGGTTTTCCGCATAGCGGATGTCCGCTCCGAATTTGATTTGGTGATTGCCCTTGACCCTCGTCCAATTATTGACGAATTGGAATTGCTGTTCGCTCTCCGTAAGCGGGCAGTTGCAGCGCCCGACGTTCAAACCGTCGCCGAAGGAAGCGTTGCTATTGAGCTGAGCCCCGTTTCCCTGAAAGAAGAAGGAGGGCGAACCGCCGGTATCCGGGGTCCCGCGATTCAGACCGGGGATATGGAATAGCGTGTTCGCTGGCGTGGCGTTGCCGTCGGAATACGCCGTCTGGGGATTGTATTTGAAGTATCCAAAGCGGAAGTCGGTCAACCAGATAGTGCCGACGGGCTTGTCGAAGCCAGTCGCGAGGCTATAGTTGTGCACCGTTGACGAACCGTTCAAGCCGCCTGGGCCGAAACCGACGCCGCCGAGAACACCGAGGGTCCCCGTTCCGTTGAGATTGAAATAATCCAAGCTGAATCGACCGAAGATATTGAAGCCACGAGGCGCGTTGTAATCAATGCGGGTGTCAAAACTGTTCTGGTTATAAGGTCCGGAGCCCGAGCCAATGAAGTTGTTGGTCACACCGGGTGCAGTTGGGGCTGGGAAGAGGGCGAGAATCGCCGCAGCCTGCGGAGAGATCCTACCGATAGGAATATGGTTGGAGGCAAAAGGCGTCCGGCCGGATCCATTCAGCGGGTTTCCAGTGGCAGGATCGTAGATTTGACCCGTACTGTTGACGTTGGCGTTGCCCAAGTATTCGCTTAGGTCGCAAAATCCTGTCGTGTTGGTCGCCGGGTTGCAGGTTCTCTGGACCAGAGCTGTGGGAATGCTCAACTGGTTGGTAATGCCGTTCGTTTGACGAGTGCCTTGGTAATCCCCAAAGAAGAACAGCTTATCTTTAAGAATCGGCCCTCCAACGGCGCCCCCGAACTGCTTAAAGCTGGCAGCGGGAAGCGGCACGTTCGGGGGATTCGTAAAGGGATTGCGTGCTTCCTGGCCGTCGCCGCGATAGTCATAGAAACCGCTGCCGTGGAAATGGTTTGAGCCGGACTTAGTTTGCACGGTGACAATACCAGCGACCGCTTTGCCAAACTCCGCGTCGTAGTTCTGCAGCGTAATTTTGGATTCCTGAATGGCATCGAGATTGGGGTTTACAACGATGATTCCCAAAATCGGATCTTGGTTATCGGTTCCATCGAGCTCAAAGGCCGTGCCGCTGAAGTGCTGGCCGTTCACGAAAATTTGTTGCCCACCCTGGGGGTTTTCCGTAGCCGCATGAGAAAAACCGGTCAGCTTTTGTGTGCCGGGCGAGAGTAACTCGAAGGTTGTAAAGTTGCGGTTCAAAATGGGGAGGTCTTGGACATACTTCTGATTGAACGTGATGGCTACGTCGGCGCGGTCTGTCTTCAGCTGTGGAAGATCGTCAGTGACTTCGACCGACTGCGTCACGGCCCCGACCTGCATCGTGGCATCCACTCGCGAGCCCGTGTCGGCGGATATCTGTATAGAGGGAATGTCGAGAGCTTTGAATCCGTTCGCTTCGATTCGCACCTTGTAGGTATCCGGAATCAAGTGCGTCACGGAGTAGTTGCCGCTTTCGTTCGTCGTCGTTTCTTCCGCCGTTCCCTTGGTCAACGAAGTGACCGTGACCTTGGCACCAGCCACAGAACTGCCCTGCGGGTCGGTGACTGTGCCGAGAATGCTTCCATA
>Ga0137415_10004686_pt1 | contig 13527 bp, 23 predicted proteins | sample CZODoug3_1_1_16f_FD_183082 | JGI IMG/M metagenome (GOLD analysis project Ga0137415, IMG submission 183082) | Vadose zone soil fungal communities from Angelo Coast Range Reserve, California, USA - CZODoug3_1_1_16fungal (Hybrid Assembly) | ecosystem: Environmental > Terrestrial > Soil > Vadose... | reverse complement strand
CTCGGCGCCTACGGAGCCGAAGGACTCGGTCAGCGGCCCACGTCCTTCCTCGTCAACGATCGAATCCTCATCGACGCGGGCACCGTTGGCGGTGCACTGACCATGCCCGAGCAGACCCTCATCGAGCACGCGCTCATCACGCACTCCCATCTCGATCACGTCGCCGGCCTCGCCTTCCTCACCGAGACGCTGGCGTTTTCCGAGACGCGCAGGCCGCTGACGGTGGCGAGTCTCGAGCCGGTGGTGAACGCGCTGCGCGCGGGCGTCTTCAACAACATGGCGTGGCCGGACTTCGCCCAGATTCCGCTCGACGCCCCGGTGATGAAGTACCGGACGCTGGTGGAAGAGGCGGAGCAGCGCGTGGGCGAGGCGTGGGTGACGCCGGTGGCGGTGAACCACACGGTGCCCACGAGCGGGTTCATCTTCCACGACGGCACCACGGGCTTCATCTTCTCCGGCGACACCGGGCCCACGGAGGCGCTGTGGAAGGCGGCGCGAGGCCTGCGCGGGCTGCGCGCGGCCTTCGTCGAGTGCGCATTCCCGAACCGGATGGCGAAGCTGGCGGAGGTCGCGCGGCACATGACGCCGGCCCTGATCGGCCGCGAGCTCGACAAGCTGCCGCCTGACATCCCGATCTGGATCTACCACGTCAAGCCGCAGTTCTATGACGAGATCGCCGACGAGCTCTCCCGCGTCGACGCCTCTCGCATCACGATCCTCGAGCAGGACAAGACCTACACTCTTTAATCGGAGGGGGCGTCGCACAGGCGCGCCTCCGGCGCGACGGCCCCCTCCGACGGTCGTCGCACGGCTTCGCCGTGCTCCTCCCTGCCTCCCCAGAACCGGATTGCGCCGGCGAAGCCGGCGCTCGAACTCATGTTCAGATGCGCGGAGACGAGCGCGCACTCACGACGTACTCCTCGGTCGGCGCCTCGGCGAGCACGCCGGGACCCAGCCGTCGCGCCTCCGCGTCTGGGGGCAGAAAATCGCCGCGCTTGAGCAGCTCGACGAAGTCGAACAGGGCGTGCTGCGCCGTGAAATCGATCGGCAACCGATCGCGTGCCCGCCCGTCGCTCATCGCGCCTCCCGCGCCGCGTCGGGCACCAGCACCGCCGTCTCGCTCGACAGCTCCACCCGCACGCGCTCGCCCAGGCGGAAGATCCGGCTCTCATGCTGCGACGGCAATTCGACGCGCACCGGCGCGGCGGCGCCGATGTCGACCTCGTAGAGCTGGCGCGCGCCCTCGAACACGCGCAGGCTGACCGTGCCGGGCAGGCCGGGCCCCCGGCCCATCGCGGCGTCGCTCATCGACAGCAGCTCCGGCCGCAGCACGAGCAGACCGCGGCTGCCCTCGCGATACTCGCCCACGCCCGCCACCGGCACGCGATGGCCGCCCTCCGTCTCGACGACCACGCCGAGGTCGCGCACCTCGACGACGCGCACGGGCAGGAAGTTCGCGGGGCCGAGCGCCTCGGCGACGACGCGCGTGCGCGGATGCTGGTACACCTCGGACGGCTCGCCGAGCTGCGCCACCTGCCCGTCGTGCAGCACGGCGAGCCGGTCGGACAGGGCCAGCGCGTCGGCGGCGTCGCGGGTGACGTGGATCGTCGTGACGGCGAGGTCGCGGTGCAGCTTGGCCAGCTCGATCCGCAGCGTCTTGCGCGTCAGCGGATCGAGATGGGCGAGCGGCTCGTCCAGCAGCAGCACGCGCGGCTCGGGCGCGAGCGCGCGCGCGAGGGCGAGCCGGCGGCGGTCCTCCAGCGTCAGCTCGGGCGGCCGGCGCTCGGCGACGCCGGCCAGCCCCAGCCGGCCGAGCACGGTCGACACGCGGCGCTCGACCTCGTCGGCGGCCACGCCCTGCGCCTGCAGGCCGAAGGCCACGTGCTCGCGCACGCTCATGTGACGCCAGAGCGCGCCCTCCTGGAAGACGTAGCCGATCGAGCGCGCGCCGGGCGGGAGAGCCACGATGTCCTCCCCGTCCACCACCACGCGCCCGGCGCTCGGCGTCATGAAGCCGGCGACGGCACGCAGGACGTCGGTCTTGCCGGAATGCGGCGGACCGAGGAACGTGAAGAACTCGCCGTAGCGGACGTGGACGCTGATGCCCAGCAGCCCGGGCGGCACGCCGCCGCGCGTGGCCAGCGCCTCCAGCCGGATGTCGACGAGCGGCCGGCTCATGCGCGCCGCGGGCTCGCGTCACGCGCGAGGGGCACGCACGCCAGCCCGATGAGGGCCAGCGCCGCGTAGAGCGCGCCCGGCGCCGACCAGGCCAGGAGCGTGGTGGCGAGCACCGGACCCACGAAGGCCGCCCCGATGCGCGCGGAGTTGACCACGCCGATGGCCACGCCACCCGACTGCGCGATCCGCGCGACGGCGAGCGGGAACACCGGCGCGATGCAGAGCACCTGCAGGAAGCGCAGCGCGCCGTAGGCCCACACGTTCCGCACCGGCGCCAGCGCGACGACGAAGATCGACGAGAGCACGAGCAGCCCGGAGATCAGCCGGCGCTCGGGCAGCAGGTCGGCGAGCCGCGAGGCCAGGACGGAGCCGAGCGCGGCGGCGACGGCGGAGGCGAAGATGACGAGGCCGCCGACTTCCAGCGTGCGATCACCGGCGACGCCGAGGTCGGGGAGCACCTGCGGCAGGATCGAGGTGAGGAAGAAGATCTGGGTCGAGCCGCCGAGCACGATGCCGGCCACGGCGAAGACGTCGCGCCAGTTCGGCCGGGCCGCGCTCGCGCCGGACGCGGCGCCGTCGTTCCGGTCGGGCACGCCCCAGCGCACGAGCGCGCCGCAGCCGAAGAGGATCGCGGCGCCGAGCACGAACGACGCGCGGAAGCCGAGCCGCGCGGCGGCGATGGCGCCGACGAGCGGACCGATCACCTGCCCGATCGTCATGCCCGACTGGATCGCCGCCACCTGGCGGCGCACGTCCCGCGGATCATCGGAGCGGCCGGCGCTGACGAACGCGAAGGTGGAGGCGGCGCCGGTGACGCCGAGCACGATGCGGCAGAGAAACAGCTCGATCAGGGTGCGCGCGGCGGCCGTGCCGAGGAAGGCGAGGCCCTGGGTCACCTGGACCATCGCGTAGAGCGTCTTGGGATTGCCGCGCTCGGCCCAGCGGCCCCACAGCGGCGCCGTGAGCACGGTGGCGAGCGGCGTGATGCCCATGATCCACCCCGTCCAGGTGAGAGTGCCCGCGGCGTCCGACGTCGAGATGCGCTGGATGTGGAACGGCAGGCTGATGTAGACGAACGACCACGAGAACGAGCCGAAGAACATGGCGAGCGGCAGGACCTGCCGCTCGTCAAATCGCGCCGAGGTCACCGCACCACAGTACCACCACAACGTTGGCCGGTTGACGTCGGACGTGACGCACCGTCGGACGATCGACGCGCGTCCGGGCCGCGTCGCGCCATGTGGCGCCACGCGGGCGCGGCACTGCGCTTGCTCCTACCTCCCGTGGTGATTGTGACATCGGACGGCATCGTTTTTCTCACCTCGACGGGGGCCACCGCAGTATGGATACGCCATACCAGCTCATCGGCCAGTTTCTGAGAGAGCATCCGGACGTCGTTTGCGTCGACTGTCTCGCGGAGGCCATCGAGACGTCGCCCGGCCAGGTGAGCATGGCGACGCAGCGTCTGCTGGCGGGCGAGGCGGCGTTCGCCGCGCGTCTGGATGTCTGCTCGCGCTGCGCCCGCCGGCGCATCGTGATCAGGGCCGCCGCCTAGCGCACCGGCTATCCCGTTAGTCCTTGATCGCGTCCCCGACCTTCTTCACTGCTTCGCCCACCTTACGGCGCGCCTTGCCGACGTTCTCCTGGACGGCTCCGGCGACACGCTGTCCGGTCCCTTCGGCCTCGAGATCGGGGTCGTCGGTGGCCTTGCCCACCTGTTCCTTGACGTAGCCCTTCGCCTTTTCGACCTTCCCCTTCAGCTCATCCTTGTTCATGCGCGCCTCCTCAGGCGCCGGATCCGCAACCGTCATGCCAGCGACCATTGACTGAGTGCAGGTGAGTCAGGCGGTCTTGCGCTGTCGGGCAATCGAGAAGACCGAAGGCTTCAGCGGCCTTGCGGCCTGCTTGGACGTGGCCGCGGCATGCTGAGCGGCTTTCCTGACGATCTCGTGGAACCGCCGGCGCACTTCCCGAACGTCGCTAGGCGTGAATATCGACTTCGAACGACGAGCGATCATCACCGGTCCCTCCTGTCGCACGCGCAACGCCGCGCTGGAGGCTCGTACCGTACCCGTGATCTGCCGCGCCGCTCAAGGCGCGGCGCGGCATGATGAAGGCCGGTCTTCCGGACGCCTGAGGATGGCGGCGATCGTCATTACGAATTGCTCGACGTCGAGCGGCTTCTGAAAATACGCCGCCCAGCCGCTGATCGCTGCCGGCGGATAGCGTTCGTGGTATGCGGTGACCGCGACCGCGGGCAGATTGCCGCCCCGGTCGCTCGGCTGCTCGCGAAGCCACGTCAGGAACGAGGCGCCGTCCACGCCGGGCAGGGCGAGGTCGGTGACGATCAAGTCGAGCTTCGCTGTGCTGACGTACCGCTGGGCGGTGCCGACGTCTTCGGCGTCGAGGACGGTCGCCCCGCAGGACTGCAGCACCTCTCGCATGAGGTCGCGACTGTCGGCGTCATCCTCCACGACCAACACGGCGAGCGCCGAGAAATCGGGACGGTTCGCCCACGGGCGGTTGCTGGTCATCACGTCTCCTCGTCACGGTTTGACGCAAGGATCGCCGCGACGACCACCGCGACGGTCACGACCGTCACGCCGACGATGCGCGCTGTGCGGTTGGTCGCCAGATCACCATAGACGAAGACCCCGAGGCCGACGAGAGCCAGCGCGGCGTCGAGCGCGATGCTCACCACGCGCACGGTTCAGGTCCGGGCGTCAGGCGCACCAGCGCCTCGCACGCAGCGCTTGATCCATGATGCGCGGCACTGTAGGCGGGTCGGCTCAGCAAGTCAATTCAGGCCGGGCGGTGCCAACGAGGGCGCCGTCCGAGCAGCGCGCAGCGCGCGGTACCGGGCGGGCGTCAGTCCGAACGCGGCCTTGAACGCACGGGTGAAGTGCGCCTGGTCCGCGAACCCCGCGTCGCACGCGATCTCCACGAGTGGCCGCTCCTGGTGAATCCGCTTGCGGGCGAACTCGAGGCGGCGCATCAGCAGATACCGGTAGGGGCTCGTGCCAAACATGATCCTGAACTGGCGGGCGAGGTCGTATCGCGTCAGGCCGGTGATCGCCTCGAGCTCCGTCGACCGCACGACGCGCGTGCGCTCCGTGGCGAGAAACTGCCGCGCACGCTCGAGGGCCCGGACATCGACGTGGCGCGAGAGGACCGGTCGCCCGGCCCCGCGCCGCTCCCCGGCCATCAATCCTTCGGCCAGGCCGACAACGAGGCTGTCGATCGCCAGGGAGTCCGGCGGCGCCCGAAAGGCTTCCCCGATCGCGCGTGCCAGCCGCGCGTTCCTCGACACCGGATCGCGGAGGAACGGCAGCGGAGAGGGCCGTCCGCGCAGCACCCGCAGCGCCTCGGTCAGGCGGGACGGCTCGACGTAGACGATCCGGTACCCGAATCCCTCGTCGGTGCCGGCCCGCCCGTCGTGGGGCTCGTCCGGATAGAGCACGACGACCTCGCCGGGCGTGCTGGTCCTGACCGATCCTCGGTAATCGAAGACCTGGACTCCGCGGTCGGTCAGGCCGATCGCGTACGTGTCGTGGCGGTGCTTCTGGTAGGCCTCGCCGGCGAACCACGCGCGGAACAGCTCGACGCCGTCCGCCGGCGCCCTGCTCGCGATCCAGCTCGTGACCGTGCGCGCGCACGATCGTTCAAGACCCTCGCCGCCCGATCTCGTTACCTTGGATCGCATCAGGAGCCGTCCTGGAGGCAGCGTACGACGAGAGAGCAGGTCGTGGCGTTTCTTCTCTTCGCGGTCGTGGCCGCGGTCACGCCGGGTCCGAGCAACATCATGCTGACGGCGGCCGGCGCGAACGCGGGCGTCCTGAAGGGGCTCCCGTGTCTCTTCGGCGTCGCCACGGGCATGGGGCTGATGATGTTCCTCGTACCGTTCGGACTGGGCAGCCTCGTGCTGAGAACGCCAATCCTATTGTCGGTACTCCACTGGGGCGGCGCCGCGTTTCTCCTCTGGTTGTCGTGGACGATCGCGGCCGCCGGCCGTCGCGAATCGGCCGCCGAACGGGAGCCCGTCGGCTACGTCGGTGCCGCGGTCTTTCAGTGGATCAACCCGAAGTCGTGGCTCGTGAGCACGAGCGCCGCCGGAACGTTTCTCCATCCCGAGGCCGGCAGCGCGATGTCACAGTCGGCCTCGCTCGGCGGGCTGTTCGTCCTGGCCGCGCTGCCCAGCGGCTTCGTGTGGCTGGCGTTCGGCGCGACCGTGCAGCACGCCCTGCACGACGAACGCAGGCGCAGAATCTTCAACATCGTCATGGGAACGCTGCTGGCCCTGTCGGTCGCTCTCATCGTCTGGTAGAGTCGCGACGTGAAGAACGACAGCGCCACGACCGGGCGCGCCGCGATCGAGCGGTGGCTGGCCACCGCGGCGTTCAACGCGTACTTCCGGTTCCGCGTCGGCGCCGTCGGCGAAGGGACCTGCACGCTCGAGGTGCCGTTCCACGAGGAGTTCCTGCGGCCGGGGGACGTCGTCAGCGGGCCGGTGTTCATGGCGGCGGCAGACGCGGCGACGTGGCTGGCGATCGCGAGCGTGCGCGGAACCGAGGAAGCCTGGGTCACCGTAGACCTCACGACGGCCTTCCTGCGGCCGGCGCTCCGCGAGCCGTTCACATGTACAGGCCGACTCCTGAAGGTCGGCCGGCAGCTGATCTACGGCGTCGCGGACTGCGTGCGCGAGGACGGCACGCTGCTGAGCCACCACACGGTGACGTACGCGCGCGCGGCGCCCGGGCAGTAGCGGGCTAGCGAAATGGGGGGCCCCGAAATGGCCCCCCAAACCCCCCAACGTTCGGAGCGTCCCGGCACAGCCGGGTCGCTCCTCTAAAACGCCCCCGGCGCGGCTTCGATTACTCCGACAGGCTCCTGGACGTTGACGAGGCGTTGCGTCGGGCGTAGCGTCGGCACAGAGGTTGACCGGGGTGATGTTGATCAGACGGATCGGGGCCATCGTCGTCCTCGCGACACTCCTACTTCTGCTGCCGGTGCCTCCCAGTGAAGGACGGGGCGGCCATCGCGGCGGTCAGCACGGTCGACATCACTTCCACGGTGGCCGTGTCATCGTGGGCGTCGGACCGTGGTGGTGGGGACCGCCCTACCCGTATTGGTACTATCCTCCGCCTGCGTACTACGTCCCTCGATCGGTCGTCGTAGAAGAACCACCGGTCTACATCGAACGGTCGCCGGTGACTCACCCGGAAGGCTACTGGTACTACTGCCCGAGCGCGAAGGCCTACTATCCGCAGATATCGAACTGCCAGGAGCCCTGGGTCCCCGTTCCGCCGACGACGAACTGACGCGTCAACGCGGCAGGACGCAGAAGCCCTCGCTCTCGATGCGGAAGGCGACGTTGAGCTTGCTGCGGTTGTCGCGCCTATATATAGAGGACGCGAACATGCGCCCCGCCGCGATGCAGATCGCGGCACCGCACGCAACCCGGCCGCAGCCAGAGCCGCGCCCGAGAACCGATCGAGGCCCCTAGCCCGTCGCTTCAGGAGGACGACCGTGAGGTTCGCCGCGACGGTCCTGACCCTGCTGTGCGTGCTCTCACTGCTCTCGCCCCTCGCCGGCTGCGCGAGGCTGATGCAGCCGGGCGTACTGCCCTCCGACCAGGAGCGGTGTGCGAACGCCGGCGGCAGTTGGTCCGCCAGCGGCGCTTTGTGTAGGTACCCGGGACAATAGCTCAGACGCCACGTCGCGGGTGATGAGGCCTTCCCAACCGCCGCGGGGGCCTCGCATGCCCGCCCAGGAGACCGACATCTACGTGACAGTTGACGTTATCAATGTCGCGCTACGGACGAACAACAGCGAGAATGATGTGGCTGCGGTGCGGCATTTCGCTTGCTCAGCAGAGTGTTGGGCGATTGTCACATCGACTGAGAAATACTTTCCCCACTCTTTCTCACGGAGCAGCGGCCATGAACCACTACGACTTCATTTACTTCGGTCCATACCTGTACAACCTCAGGCAGACGATCGAAGAATGGTGCAAAGAGCATGGATGTCGCCTCGAAACAACGGCTCTCCTCGAGGGATCCAGATTTTCCATCTCCGGATCGGAGGACACGATCCGCGCGGCGGTCCGCTCAGTGCGATTATGGCTCCGCACGGCTGCCTGATTGCGGCTCTGGTGGGGCACGCCTCTGATCGTTGCCTGGCCTAAACCTCGATTACGTCGTCGGCCCGCTCAGGATCGCGTGCCCGGACAGCAGCCGCGCGGTGAGGTCCTCGAGCTTTTCCAGCGTCAGCGGCTTCTCGAGATGGGCGTCGTATCCGGCGCCCCATGTCCGTGTGTACGCCACGGGGTCGCGGATCGCCGTCAGCGCGATCAGTCGGACGTGACGGCACGGGGAATGGGTGCGGAGTTCGCGCGCGAACTCGAAACCGTCCATCACCGGCATGCGCAGGTCGCACAGGATGAGATCGGGGCAGCCGTCCTTGATGAGTCGCTTGACCCCTTCCTCGCCGTTCGTCGCGACGGTCACGCGAGCGTCGAGCACCGTGAGCATGTCCCGAGCGAGGTCACGATGGTCTCTGTCATCCTCGCCTGAGGGGAGTGCCCAGGGGTGTCAAGAGCAAGACCGGAAAACTTCCTTTCCGGCCCGGCGACTGTGCAACGAGCGTTCACATCTAGAGCGTCCATCCTCGAACGGTTTCTCGATCACGAAGGCACCGGCGGCGCGCAGCCGCTCCCCCTCGGACACATCCTCGCCCGGTTCAAGCGATCGTCCTGAAAGACGCGGCACGGTTGGTGCCCTCGCGAGTATCAACTGGTCGCGCTGGCCATGACCTATGAAGTCATCGCCGGCTGGCGACGATCCGCTCCTTGAGGCGCTCTAGACTCGGGTCGCTGAACGTCGCGGCGAGGCCATTGAAGGGGCCCGTGAAATAAGCGTACTCACCATCGACCCGGAAGATGTGGCCGATGACCCCGTCGCTCGACTGGACGGTGAGCCTCCAGACTCCGTCTGGGGTGGTGGCGTCAACGGAGAGAAGGGGCGCGGTTTCCATGGGAGGCGCCTATTGGACTAAAATCCAATACCGTTGCACGAACGCCGGCGACCAGGTTCGCGTCATGGCCTCCGTCCTCGACCTGCTGACCCGCACGGCGCGTGGCCTTGTGCATGGAGTGTGTCGTCGCCCAGACGCGCCTCCGCACAGTGCCCACAACGCCGACAGGGGTCGGGGATGGTGATTGAACGGGCCCCCGGCCACAGCAGTCTCATTGACGTTCTCGACCGCGTACTCGATAAGGGCATTGTGATCGACGCCTGGGTCCGCGTGTCCGTGGTCGGGATAGAACTCGTGACGGTTGAAGCCCGCCTCGTCATCGCCTCGATAGCGACGTACCTGTCGCACGCCGAAGTTCTACCCGGAGCGTCGCCGGCAAGTCCTGTTCTGCGGCCCGCACAACGTTGACGGGGGCGCGTCAGTTGAGTGCGCGTCAGCGCGGCAGGACGCAGAAGCCCTGGCTCTCGATGCCGAGGGCGACGTTGAACTTGCTGCGGAAGTTCTCGAGGGCGACCGCCGCCGTCAGCTCCACCACCTGCGCCTCAGAGAAATGCCGGCGGGCCTCGGCGAACAGCTCGTCGGTGACCTTCTGGCCGGTGATCGTCATGGCTTCGGCGAAGGCGAGCGCGGCGCGCTCGGGCGCCGAGTAGTGGCGGCTGGTCGCGAACGAGACCACCTCGCGGATCTTGTCCTCCGAGGCGCCGGCCCGCAGACCGCGGGAGCTGTTGATGTCGATTCAGAACGGGCAGCCGTTGATGAGCGCGACGCGGAGATAGACGAGGGCGAGCAGCTCCTTGTCGAGCAGGCCTGAGCGGTCGACGGCCGCCGACAGCGCCTTGGCGGCCTTCATGATGCCCGGCGTATGGGCCTGGACCTTCGTGGTGTTGAACACGGCGCCGAACGTCTCCTGCTCCTTCGCGAAGGCCTCCTTCAGGATGGGATCGTCGCCGGGCTCGGTGATCTCGCGCACGCGGGGCATGGCGTGATTATAGCCGCGGGCCCGCTCGCATGATCATCGCCGCGCGGCCGGCTGAGTCGTCAGATACTGCTCGATCGAGGGCAGCGCGTCGAGCAGCACGTCGCCGACGACGGCGAGGCTCTGCGCGGAGACCTTGTCGAGCGTGTCGCCGGCGGTGTGCCACGGCGGAAAGTCGAAGTCGATCAGGAGCGCGGCGGGCACCCCCGCCTTGAGGAACGGCACGTGATCGTCCTCCACCGGCAGCGGGTCGTTCAGGAAATGCTTGCCGTGGCCGAGGCGTGCGGCGCTCGCCCAGAGGATGTCGTTGAGCCACGGCGTGGAATACGTGTCGCGACGGATGTTCAGGTCCCGGTCGCCGATCATGTCCACGAGCACCAGCGCCCGCGGCAGCCGTCCCGCCCGCTCGAGCTCGGCCGCGAGATGGCGCGAGCCGTACAGGCTGTCGGTGGCCGTCCACGCCTCCCGTGCCTCCTCGCCGTCGAACCACACCAGCCACACCGTGTACTCGCGCGGGGCCTTCGAAAGTCGCCGCGCCAGCTCGATCAGCAGCGCCGCGCTGGAGCCGCCGTCGTTGGCGCCCACGAAGCGGAACGACGTGAAGAGCTTCGTGTCGTAGTGGCCGGCGAGCGCGACGACGTCGGCGCGGCGGCCCGGCAATCGCGCCACGACGTTGGCCATGCGCATCCGTCCGTGCGGCGTCATGTCCTCGAACGGTTGCACCTCCGCCTCGACGCCGGCCTTCCGCAGCTCGCCCACGATGTAGGCGCGCGCCTTCTCGCCGCCGGGTGAGCCGGCCACGCGCGGGCCGATGGCCACCAGCCGCTCCACGTGGCGCAGCGCGGCCGCGCCGTCCACGCGAAGCATCGCCTGGGTGTCGCGGAGCGGAGCCGGCGCCTGGCCATCGCCGGCGCGCGGGGCGCCGCCGAGGACGGCGAGGAGCACTGCCACGGCGAGCGCGGCGCGGCCGCTCATGCCGGTCCCCTCCGGGCGGACCGGCCTTCCGCGGCCGGCTTGAGGCCGGCGGCGCCGAAGTACTGCATCGTCAACACGAAGTTGCCCTCGGCGTGCAGCGCGTTGAAGCCGTCGAGCCAGCGCTCGGCCGTCGGCGCGTCCACGATGCCGAAGCGCACGGCGTTCTCGGCGCGCCGGCCGAGGAAGTTGCGCGAGAACTGGGTGAGCGTCGTGTCCTGGTAAACGTCGGCGAGCATCTTGACGTCGACCAATCCCGCCGCGCGCAGGAGCGCGCCGAGCCGGCGGCCGCTGTGCGGCTCGGGGTAGATGCGCGCGGCGACGCCGTCGAGGATGCGGGCGGTCAGCTCTCGGTCCGGATGCGCGGCGCCGATGAGCCCGAAATCCTGGTCCTGCAGCCCGACGCGACCGCCCGGACGCGCGACGCGCGCCATCTCCTTCACCACGCGCAGCGGGTCCTCGACGTGCAGGATCACCGTGATGGCGAGGACGACGTCGAAGCGGCGATCGCCGAACGGCAGCCGCTGACCGTCGGCGCGACGGAACGCGATGCGGCCGCCGGCCGCACCGCGTGACAGCGAGCGCGCGCGCGCGAGCAGCGTGGCGCTCGTGTCCACCGCGGTCACCGCGCCGCGGCGCCCCACGAGCGCGGCGAGGTCGCGCACGACGACGCCGGTGCCGCAGCCGACCTCCAGCACGCGATCGCCCGCGCGGACGGGGACCCAGCGGAGGAAGCGGCGACGGAGGCGGACCTGGCTCGGGGTGCGGCCGCGCACCTCGAGAGCGGCGGCCATCGTCTCGGCCGTGGGCTGAGCGTCGACCGCGCGCCAGGGATCGGGATGGAGGCTAGCCAACGTAGCGGCGCGCGCACTCCTCGCTGCAGAAGTAGGGCGCCCCGTCGGCGCCGCGGCCGCGCACGGCGCGCGAGCGCACGACGTACGTCTGGCAGACGGGATCCTTCACCAGCTCGTCGCTGATCGCGACGCGAGGCCGCGTCCTCTTCGCGAGCGGATGGCGCAGGAGCGGGAGCAGCACGGTAAGGACGAGCAGCGCAACGGCAAAAAGCAATACCACGCGCACGGGTTACCGCTCCGGCTTGATCGAGACGGCTCGAAGGAATTCCTTGTCCTGCGCGGTCAGCTCGGAGGAGAAGCCACGGCTCTTGGCGCCCGCGAAGAAGATGCCGGTGTCGGCGCCGCGCCGGAGGATCTCCTGGACGGCGTCGCGCGCGGCATCGGTGGCCGACAGCGAGGCCTCGATCGTCTGCACGAGGCGCTTGAAGAGGCCGTCGAGGTGACGTTCTCTCGCCATGAGACTCTTACGATAACATACGCCGCGTGCGCGGCCCCTGGAGCCCGCTCGCATCGTCGATCCTCTGGTCGCGCGGCAAGCTCGCGCTGCGCGACGATGCCTGGCGGCTGCCCGACGGCACCGAACGCGCCTACCCCGTGCTGGCCGTCGGCGCCACCGTCGGCGTCCTCGGCTTCGTCGAGCCTGACCGCGTGCTGCTCGTGCGCCAGTTCCGTCACCTTGCGCGCGCGCCGTCGTGGGAGCTGCCGGGCGGGGGCGCGCGGGCCGGCGAGGCGCCCGAGGCCGCCGCGCAGCGGGAGCTGCGCGAGGAGGGCGGCTACCGCGCCGAGCGCCTCGTGTTTCTCACGCGCTTCTGGCCGTCCGCCGCCTACCTCGACGAGGTGGCGTGGTGCTACGTGGCGCACGGCCTCACGCCCGATCCCCTGCCCGCCGACGACGACGAGTTCTTCGAGCGCTCCGTGGTGCCGGTGGCGGAGGCGATCCGCATGGCGCTGGATGGGGAGATCACGGAATCGGTTTCCAAGGTGACGCTGCTCCAGTACGCGCTCCAGGGATGGCGCCCGGTCTGAGCCGACCTGGCGACGCGATCGACGCCGTCATCTTCGATATGGACGGCGTGCTGGCAGATTCCGAGCCGCTGCACCAGCACGCCGTCCGCGTCTTGCTGGCGGAGTACGGCGTCGACTGGGCTCCCGACGGTCGCGATCCCACCGTCGGGCTGACGTCGCTCGAGTCGTTCGCCGTGATCTGCGCGCGGCACGCCCTGCCGCACGACCCCCGGCGCCTCGACGAGCTCTACACGGCGCGCGTGCTGCCGCTCCTGCGCGAGCGGGTGACGCCGCTGCCCGGAGTGCCCGACGTGCCGCGCACGCTCGTGGCGCGCGGCCTGCGCCTCGGCCTCGCGTCGTCGTCGGGACCCGACGTCATCGAGACGACGCTCGCGACGCTCGGCGTCCGGCCGCTCTTCGAGGTGGTCGTGTCGGGCGTCGAGGTCGCGCGCGGCAAGCCGGCGCCCGACGTGTTCCTCGAAGCGGCCAAGCGGCTCGGCGTGGCGCCCG
>Ga0137415_10004685_pt1 | contig 13527 bp, 11 predicted proteins | sample CZODoug3_1_1_16f_FD_183082 | JGI IMG/M metagenome (GOLD analysis project Ga0137415, IMG submission 183082) | Vadose zone soil fungal communities from Angelo Coast Range Reserve, California, USA - CZODoug3_1_1_16fungal (Hybrid Assembly) | ecosystem: Environmental > Terrestrial > Soil > Vadose... | reverse complement strand
TTCTCCCCCGCGGACTACGAGCAGCAGATGTACGACGAGTTCGAACAGCTCTACGCCGAGGGCGCACACCGCCGGCGGATGATGGTGATCGGCCTGCACGAACGTCTCTCCGGGCACGCCTCCCGGGTACGCGTGCTGGACCGCATCCTCACCAGGCTGCGCGAGCACGAGGACATCTGGTGGGCACGCAAGGACGAGATCGCCGAGTGGACCCTCAAACACGCCGACACGGCGACCTGGGTGAACCGCGAACCAGCACCGATCAGCGGACTACCCGGCCGCAGCAGCTGAGCCGGCACAGCGACAGACTGCACCTAGTGTTCCCCCTCGCGGGAGCAGCAGCCCTTCGATACGTGCGAGGTTCAGATGACCGACTCCGGCGACCTGCCCGCCTACTCCGACCTGCCGACGGCATCAGCAGGGGGCAGGTCGGCGTGGGGCGTATTCACCGATCCCGACATCGGAGCCTTCGAACTGCAGACCGCCGAACGGGTCGCCGCGGCCGCGCGCCTGGTGCGCCGCGGCGCGACGTTCGCGCTGCAGGCCCCGCTCGACGTGATCGACCCGGGGATGTTCACCCGGAGCACACCACGCCACACCAGGATCGTGCGGCCGGGAGCTCGCATCCTCGACGACGTGATCGACAACTTCTATCCCCAGGTATCGAGCCAGTGGGATGCCCTTGGCCACGTCGGATACCGGCCCGGGACCTTCTTCGGCGGCGCCACGCTCGAGGACGTCCACGGCGGGAGCCGGTGCATGCACCACCTGGCTCGACGGGGCGTCGCGGGTCGGGCCGTGCTGCTGGACGCCGAGCGCGTATTGGCCGAGCGCCACGATGACTACCACCCCGGACGCAGCTACCCGATCACCACCGACGATCTCGAAGCCTGCCGGAAGGCCGCCGGCGTCAGCTACCAGCCAGGGGACGTGATCATGCTCAATAGCGGTTTCCTGCGCTGGTACCGCGAGCAGCCGCAATCCGCCCGCGCGGCGATGGCACCCCGCGATCGACTGACCAGCACGGGTATCGAGCACACCGAACGGATGGCGGAGTACCTGTGGAACAGCCATGCCAGCGCCATCGTCTCCGATCTGCCGGCCACCGAGACCTGGCCACCGGACGAGTCCGAGGCGAGCGAACCCTTCGGGTTCCTACACCGGCTGCTGCTCGGCCAGCTGGGCATCTTCATCGGCGAACTCTGGCACCTGCAGGACCTCGCAGACGACTGCCGCAATGACGGCGTGTACGAAACTTTCCTGGTCAGCGCTCCGCTCAACGTCACCAACGCGGTCGGCTCCCCTGCCAACGCCCTCGCCCTGAAATGACCGGCGCCCGGGGCCCAGACCGTCCCCACGGCGACTTGCGGACTGTGTGTGCGATCCAGGTGATAATGTCGTTCGTAACACTGACGTGTTACCTGCAACATGCCACCGACAGTGTGTAGCCTGACACCATGGTTACGAGGCCGTCCCTGGTCGGGCCGATCATTGACGTGTCGCCATCGTTGACCGAACGGGCGATCGAGGCTGTGCGCCTCGCGATCCGCAACGGTGCGATGGTGCCCGGAGAGCTCTACACCGTGAATCAGCTGGCCACCGAACTCGGTGTCTCCCGCAGTCCGGTGCGTGACGCGCTGTTGCGGCTCGAAGAAACCGGCATGATCAAGTTCGAGCGTTACCGCGGGTTTCGCCTACAGCTTCCCGGTCCGCAAGACCTGGCTCAGATATTCGCGGTGCGAGTGGCGCTGGAGATCCCCGCGGCGCGCAAGGCGGCCGCCCGCGCGACCGACGAGCAGATCGCCGAACTGAAGGCTGTGGCGGAGGCGCTCCGGAAGGCGGCCATGGCTGACGAAGAGCCGGAGTTCATGCTCCACGACCAGAAACTCCACGGACTCGTTCTGGATTTCGCGGGGAACCTCTACTCCCGCAAGGTGATCGACAACATTCGCGATGCCACACGACTCGTCGGAGCGTCGACTTTCCAGAATTTTCGCAGTCTCGTCGAGGTGTATCAGGAGCACGTTCCCATCGTCGATGCGATTGCGGCTCGGGACCCGGCGGCCGCCGCTTCGGCGATGTATCAGCATCTTCGACGGACCGGCGGGCTACTACTGCAGAAGTCGATCGGCGTGAACCGGCCCGAGGCCGAGAGCGAAAGCAAGCGGCTCTGGAACGAGTTCGTGGAATTTTCGCCGCTCGCACAGACGTACTAGCCGTACTGTCAGGTCGACGGCGTGCGGAGCAGTCGGAACACGCAATGCCACTGGCAGCTTGAGATGTATGCGGCCGCACCCTCGACCGGCCGCACGCGAGGGGGGCATACAAGTGAACGGTGCGCACAGCCTGTTGAACACGCTGATGGCCAACGGCGTTGATGTCTGCTTCGCCAATCCCGGCACGTCGGAGATGCACTTCGTGGCTGCCCTCGACCAACTCGACGGTATGCGCTGCGTCCTGGGCCTGTTCGAGGGTGTGGTCACCGGCGCCGCGGACGGGTACGCGCGGATGGCCGACCGACCGGCGTCGACGCTGCTCCACCTGGGGCCGGGCCTGGCGAACGGGCTCTCGAACCTGCACAACGCGATGCGCGCTCGGTCGCCAATCGTGAACGTCATTGGCGACCATGCCACCTACCACCGTCATTACGACGCGCCCCTGACCTCCGATATCGAAGGCACTGCCCGCCCGTTCAGCCATTGGGTGCGGACATCACCGACAGCGGACACAGTCGCGGCCGACGCCGCCGCCGCGGTGGCCGCGGCCAAAACCGCTCCGGGCCGCATCGCGTCACTGATCCTGCCCGCCGACGTCGCCTGGAGCCCCGTCTCCGCACAGTCCGCCCCCGGCCCGGCCCCCATTGCCGCCGTCCCGCCGACCGCAAGACCGGCCGACTCAGTGATCGACGCCGCTGCCGCCATCCTGCGATCCGAGAAGAACGTCGCCCTCGTCCTGGGGCCGAGCGCTACCCGCGAGCAGCCACTGGAGCTAGCCGGAAAGATCGCGAGGGCAACCGGGGCACGGCTCTACGCACCGACGCACACCGCACGGATCACCCGCGGCGCGGGCCGAGTCCCGGTACAACGCCTGCCCTACCCCATCGACCAAGCCGTGGACGCTCTGCGGGACATCGAGAACCTCATCCTGATCGGCGCGAAGACCCCGGTGGCATTCTTTGCCTATCCCGACAAGCCCAGTCAGCTCATCCAGCCTGGCACCCGGGTGCACGAGCTCGCGCGCACCGACGAGGACGCGGTCTACGCGCTGCGGGCGCTGGCTGACGCCCTCAACGCGACGGAGGCGACCGCCCCGGTCGCCGAGCTCCAGATCGCCGACCGGCCCACCGGTGAACTCACCCCGGAGAAGATCGGCGCTCTGCTCGCCGCCATCCTGCCCGCCCATGCGATCGTGATCGACGAGTCGATCACCACCGGCCGCTCGTTCCTCGACGACACCCGTACCGCGCGTCCCCACGACTGGATCCTCGGAACCGGTGGAGCAATCGGCTACGCCCTGCCCTGCGCAACCGGGGCCGCAATCGCCTGCCCGGACCGCAAGGTCATCGTGCTCGAGAGCGACGGAAGCGGGATGTACATGCCGCAGGCGCTCTGGACCCACGCCCGTGAAGGACTGAACATCCTGACGCTCGTCTTCGCCAACCGCAAATACCAGATTCTCCGGAACGAAATGAAGAACGTCGGCGTCGCCCGGACAGGACCGAACGCGGACGCACTGCTGAACATCGACAACCCGAACATCGACTGGCTCGCCCTGGCGCGAACCTTCGGAGTCGAGGCCTTCCGCGCCCGCACCGCGGACGAGCTATCACGCCACCTCGACGCCGGCCTTGCCATCCAAGGACCGTGCGTGATCGAAGTGGCCTGCTGATCCACAAGAACTGGCGGTTGCGCCGGACGGCGGTAGGGCCCGCCGGCCGGTAGTCATACGGTGTCGGGCGGGATTGCGCCGGCGCGCGGGTTGGACCGCCGCGACGGGCCTCACCTCGGTGCAATCGCGGTCTCAGGCCCGGCTACGGAAGGGGTGGAAGTCATGATCGGTGGCCAGTTAGGACACGAGGACGGCCAGCTCACCGGCACGAGAGTGTTGGCTTCGGAAGGCGAGGGCGCGCGCGTGGAGGTGTCGTTCCAGGCCAGCGGGCAGCTCTGCGATGTCGATGTCACCGATATGGGCACCTATGTCTCGGTCATGCGCCCTGACGGTTCCCTGTTCGGGCAGGGTCAGGGCGTGGTGATGACCGCGAGCGGCGGTCGGACAAGCTGGACGGGCCAGGGCGCGGGGAAGCTCCTCGGGCGTGGCGCGGTGGCGTGGCGGGGCGCGATCTATTACCAGACCGACGCTCCCGAGCTGGCACGACTCAACGGGATTGCGGTTATCTATGAGTTCCAGGCCGACGAGGCCGGAAAGACACAGGCGACCTATTTCGAGTGGAAGTAGCCGCGCGCCTGAGCGCCACCGGCCCGCTCGGCAGCGGTCACGTACCGCAGAACGTGCGGTACGTGCCGAAACTGGGCGGCGCCGGGGCGGCGTACAGCTCCAGACCGGGTCGTTCGTCGAACGGCTGGGCGAGCACGCCCAGGAGTCGGCGGAACGGTGCCTGGTCGCCGGCAGTGGCCTCTGCCAGCGCTGACTCCATCTGGTGGTTCCGCGGGATGTAGACGGGATTGACCCGGTCCATCGCCGTCGCTGTCGCGTGCAGGTCGGCCCCTGGGGATGACAGCCGGGCACACCAACGGTCCGACCACGCGTCGAAGGCGGCGGGTTCGGCGAATTGCGACCGCGCGGACGCGGAACTGCCGAGCACCGCCGAGGACAGCGCCCGGAAGAACGAGGTGAAGTCGATCCGCTGAGTGTGCAGCAGCGCCAGCAGGTCGTCGATCAGCGCGCCGTCCTCCGGCCGGACCTCCGCCAGCCCCAGCTTGGCATGCATCCCGTCGGCCCAGTAGCGGTGATACCGCTCGGAGAACGACCGCAGCACCTCGGTAGCCGCCGAGATCGCCGTGTCCGCGTCGTCGTCGATCAGCGGCAGCAGGGTCTCGGCCAGCCGCGCCAGGTTCCACTGCGCGATGCCCGGCTGGTTGCCGTATGCATAGCGGGCACCGTCGTCGATCGAGCTGAACACGGTGGCCGGATCGTAGGAGTCCATGAAGGCGCACGGGCCGTAGTCGATGGTCTCGCCGGAGATCGTCATGTTGTCGGTGTTCATGACGCCGTGGATGAACCCGACGAGCATCCAGCGAGCGATCAACGACGCCTGGGCGTCCACGACACTGTCGAAGAACGCGAGATACGGGTTCACCGGCTCGACCGGCCGGGGGTGGTGGCGGGCGATCGCGTAGTCGGCGAGACGCCGCACGAGCGTCGGCCCACCGTGTATCGCCGCGTACTGGAACGTACCGACGCGGAGGTGGCTCGCCGCGACCCGGACCAGTACCGCGCCGGGCAGCATCGTCTCCCGCGCGACCTCGTCGCCGGTCGCCACCACAGCGAGCGCCCGAGTGGTGGGGATGCCCAGCGCATGCATCGCCTCCCCCATCGCATACTCGCGCAGCATCGGACCCAGCGGCGCCAACCCGTCGCCGCCGCGGGCGAACGGGGTACGGCCGGAGCCCTTCAGGTGCAGATCCCGACGGCGTCCGTGGACGTCGAGAACCTCACCGAGCAACAGCGCACGCCCATCACCGAGGCGCGGCACGAACCCACCGAACTGATGCCCGGCGTAGGCCTGTGCCACCGGTGAGGCCCCGTAGGGAACAGCATTGCCGACGAGGACGTCGACACCGTCAGATGCGCTCAGCGCACCGACATTGGCGCCCAACTCCGCGGTCAGCTGCTCGTTGAGCATCACCAACCGGGGCGCCGGCGCCGGCGTCGCTTGCCAGGCCACGTACAGGCCCGCCAGCTCGCGCACGTAGGAATTGTCGAACGCGAACAGCGGTCGAACGGCGACGCCCATAGCTCGAGGTTAATCGGAGCTGGTCGCCAGCACCCACGCCCAGTGTGAACATCACCGTGCACGTCCAGAAGAACTGAACGAGACTTCGGTGACGGGTATCCGCTGCCCGGACGGAGCGGAAGGTTGGCGGCGCTGGTCGATTGGGTGCGCATCGCCCCCGGGAGAGCAAGGAGCACCGCACCATGACCGCCGCCGGCCCGGTGACCCGGAGAGCGGTCGGTCTGCGTTCAGAACGCGGACCGATCCTCGCCGCCGTCATGCTCACCACCGCTCTGGTGGCCCTCGACAGCACCATCATCGCCACCGCCATCCCATCCATTGTCGGCGATCTTGGCGGGTTCTCCCAGTTCCCGTGGCTGTTCTCGATCTACCTGCTCACCCAGGCGGTGACCACGCCGCTCTACGGCAAGTTCGCCGACACGGTCGGCCGCAAGCCCATCATGTTGATCGGCGTCGCGATCTTCCTGCTCGGCTCCGTGCTGTGTGGCGCCGCGTGGAGCATGCCGGTGCTGATCGCGGCACGCGCGCTGCAGGGCATCGGCGCCGGCGCGGTGCAGCCCATGGGCATGACCGTGCTCGGCGACCTATACACCGTCGCGGAACGCGCCAGGGTGCAGTCCTACATCACCAGCATGTGGGGCATTGCTTCAGTGGTCGGACCCACCTTGGGCGGGCTGTTCTCCGAGTACCTGTCGTGGCGTTGGATCTTCTACGTGAACGTGCCGCTGGGCGCGGTCGCCGTATTGGTGCTGGCCACGAAATTCACCGAGCGGGTGGCCCGCCAGCGCCGCCGGATCGACTATGCCGGCGCCGCGCTGCTCATCGCCGGCCTGCCACTACTGCTGCTGGGCCTTCTCGAAGGCGGCGTGGCCTGGTCCTGGAACTCCATCCCGAGCCTCGCCGTCTTCACCGCCGGCGCGGTCGTGCTCATCACGTTCGGGTTCGTGGAACGCCGTGCGGCGGAGCCGATGCTGCCGCTGTGGGTGTTCCGCCATCGCACTCTCGTCGGTGGCAACCTGGCGGCGATAGTCGTCGGCGCCATGCTGATGGGTCTGAGCTCCTACCTGCCGACCTTTGTGGAAAACGTGCTGGGCACCCGGGCCACCGTCGCCGGGCTCACACTCGGGGCGATGATCATCGCCTGGGCCATCGCCAGCGGTCTGTCCGGGCAGGTGTACCTGCGAATCGGCCTCCGGGACACCGCGTTGATCGGGAGTGTCCTCGTCGTCGCCGGTGCGGTGCTCATCTCGCGGCTCGCCCGGGATGCGCACGTCTGGCAGGCCGCCGCCGCCGCGCTCGTGGTGGGGACCGGGTTGGGCCTGTCCGCGGGCCCGGTCCTCATCGCCGTGCAGTCGACGGTCGGATGGGAACACCGTGGCGTGGTCACCGGCACGAACATGTTCAGCCGCTCACTCGGCAGCACGGTCGGCGTCGCCATCTTCGGGGCCATCAGCAATGGCGTCCTGACCAGCCGCTTCGCCCACCCGTCCGCCGACGTCGCCGGGCACCTGCCCGACGTCGACTCGGCCAGCAGTGTGCTCGGCGGACCCGCCGGGGACGACTCGCCCGTCGCGGCCTTCGTGCGCGGCGCGGTGTACGACGCCACCCACCATGTCTTCGTCGTGATGATCGCCGTCGCCGCCGTCAGCATCGCGGCTCTACTGCTCATGCCCCGCCGCACCAAGCAGATCACGGTCGACTGAGGGGTCTCGAACCGCGGCCGCCCGCACGACGGCGGCCACTCCGCGCGGCTCCGGGTCCCGCTCGGGGCGCCAGTGCCGGGTACCGGCGGGTGGCTCGCCGATCGGCAAGCCGCAGGCGAAGGAGAACGGCTAGCCGCGGTGGTCAGCTCGCCCCTGATGCCTCCCGCATTGTGCGAGGGCTCCTGGCCCGCAGGTCCGCCTCGATCTGCTCGAGGCTGCGGCCGCGGGTCTCCGGAACCAGGTAGATGGTGAACGCAATGGAGAGGAAGCAGATCACCGCAAATACCAGGTACACCTCGCCCACGACCCCCAGCAGAACCGGGAAGGCAGCGGAAACAACGAAATTGGCCGCCCAGTTGGCGAGCGTCGCAATTCCGGCGGCAGCCCCACGGTAACGGAGGGGGAACACCTCCGGCACCATGACCCACACAATGGGCCCCCAACTGAGCGAAAAGGCGACAACGTACAACCACAAGCAGGCGATGTCGATGACCACCGGAGCACCGCTGGCGAACCCGTTCACCACGATGTTGACGCCCATGACGCCCATCGCCACGCCCATTCCGACCAGCCCGATCACCAAGAGCGGCTTCCGACCCACCCGATCTACGAGGACGAGGGAAATAAGTGTCGTAATGAGACCGATTACGCTGAGGCCGACGCTGTTCAAGATCGCCGCGGAGTCACCAAGGCCCGCCTTGCTCAGGAACGTCGGGGCGTAGTAGGCGATCGTATTGATGCCGATGAACTGCTGGAGGACGGTCAGGCCGCACGCGGCCACCAGTGCCGGTCGAACCCAGCGGGCCCGGAGCAGTTCCCGGAAGCTCGCCTCGTTCCGGGAGGCTCGCTCAACGGCCTGAATCTCGGCGAGCTCGGCTTCCACATCCTCGGGCCCGCGTGACCGGGCCAGGACCGTGCGGGCCTCGTCGAGGCGATCGTGTCGCACCAGCCAACGCGGCGACTCCGCCTGGAACGCAATGCCGACGGCGAGCAGGACGCCGGGAATTACCGCAAGGCCAATCATCCATCGCCATGCGCCCGAGCTGGACAGCCACAGGTCAGCGCCGTAGGCCAGGAAAAACCCGAGTCCGATGAACACCTGGTTCAGCGTGGTCACGGCGCCCCGGATTCGCGTGGGCGCTGATTCGGAAAGGTAGAGCGGCACCGACACCGCCGCCGCGCCGACCGCCAGCCCCAGCAGGAACCGGAAGAAATACAGCGCTCCGACGCCCGGAGCGAGCGCGGCCCCCAACGCCCCCACGGTGAAGGTGATGCCGGCCCAGATCAGCAGCCGCCGCCGCCCGTAACGATCGTTGAGCGGCCCGGCGAGCGCGGAACCCACGATTGCTCCGAGCAGCAGCAGGCTCACCACGAGCCCTTGGGCGGCCGGACTCAGGTGGAATTCATCCCGAATGTAGAGGATTGCCCCGCCGATTACGCCCGTGTCGTAGCCGAAGAGCAGGCCTCCCAACGCGGCGAAGAAGTAAACCCACATCTGCCCACGCTTTGCTACCTGCTCAGAACGTCCGGTGATCACCATTGATCCCTTCTCTTGGTGCTACAACACGCGCCCTTTCGCACTCCGCGCGGGTATGCGCCGCGCGGCCGGCCTCAATAGGAATCTCCCCGTGTCCACGATCGGTGTCAGGCCTTGAACTCGATGACGGCCTTGATCCGTTCCGGACTGGACTCGAACGCCGAGCGCCAGGCGGTCAGCGGCACCCGGTCGGTCAGCAGCCCCTCCAGCCACCGCCGGTCGACCTCGCGGAGCGCTTGGTGCGCGGCCTCGAAGTGGGACCGGTTCGAGTTGATGGTGCCCATCACCAGCTTGTTCTGGATCACCAGGTCGAGGCTCAGATCGGCCAGATTCACCGTCGCCGCCCGTTCGGGATCACCGATGCCGACCAGGCAGGCGGCGCCGCCCGCGGCGGTGTGCGCGATGGCCTCCCCCACCAGCACCCCGGAGCACTCGACGACCGCGTCGAACGTGCCGGTGAGGTCTTGCAAGGAGCTGTGGTAAACCGCGCCGAGGTCGCGGGTCTGTCTGGGCTTGGCCCCGTGCTCCACCTGGTCCACCACGTGGACCTCCAAGCCGCGCTGCACCCCGAGCAGCGCGGCCAGCAGTCCTATCGGCCCGGCACCCAGCACCAGCGCTCGGCGGCGGGCGCGCCGCGCAACGTGGTCCAACTGCTCCCACGCCTTGGCCACCACGCTGGCCGGCTCGACCAGCACCGCGGCCAGGCCGAGCGCGGGGTCGACCCGAACCGCGTAGTCCGGTTCGAGCCGGAACCGTTCCGACCCGAAGCCATCCCGCCCGACAATGCCGCGCTCGGTGTACTGACCGTTCTCGCAGAGATCGAACCGACCCACGGCACAATAGGCACAGGGCACGGGGTCCGGCCGGCGAACGATGCCGACCACAAGATCGCCGGGGTCGAAGCCCGATCTGTCGGGCGCCTCCAAGACCCGGCCCAGCGACTCGTGACCGAGGATGAACCGGCTCCGCCCCTCGGTCGCCCAGCCGGCGCCCCGCGCCACGATCTCCCGGTCAGTCCCGCAGACGCCGAGCGCGAGTGCCTCGACCAGCAGGTCCCCATCCCGCGGGTCCGGCTCGGGGACATCATCGAGTACGAGCGTGCCGCCCGTTGCGTTCCGGTGAATGCTCAGCGCGCGCACCAGCCGGCCTCCTCGTACAAACGAGCCATAGGTGGTTAGGAGAAGTGCGGCCGAGAGGCCGGAGCTACCGACCTGGGGGTCGCTTCGCTTATCGATCAGCGGAAGAATAGTTTTGTTTCCACACTTAACATACGCGGGGTGAGAGGGTTGTCAACCCGCAATGCGAGGATCGTTCGGGGAGGCGAGAGATGGGCTTGGGCACCGGGCGAGACACGATCAGCGTGCGCCAGCACAACCTGCGAACCGTCCTGCGCCACCTCCACCTGAACGGACCCACCACCCGGGTCGAGCTCGGGAAGGTGACCGGGCTGACTCGCAGCGCGGTGGGTGATTTGGTCGCCGAGCTGAGCGCGCGCGAGCTGGTCACCGAGTCCGAGGTGGAGGTCTCCAGCGGCGCGCGCGGACGTCCGTCCCTGGTCGTCGCCCCCCGCGACGACAACGCCCGGGTCCTCGCGGTGAGCATTCGGGTGGATACCTTGCGGGTCACCTCGGTCGGCCTCGGGGGCACCGTGGGTGAGGTCGTCGAGGTAAGCCACGAGCACGATCCCCGTGACCCCAGGCCCAGCTTCGAGCAGCTTGCCGTGCTGCTGGAGAACCAGCTGAAGGCGCTCACCGCGCCCCCGCTCGCGGTCGGCGTCGCCGTTCCCGGCCTGGTCCGCACCACGGACGGCACCGTCGCGCTCGCCCCTCGGCTGCGCTGGCGGGATCTCTCCCTACGCGAAGAGCTCGGCCGCCGGGTGAATCTCGGCGTCCCGCTGGTGACCGGCAATGACAGTAACTTCTCCACGCTCGCCGAGCACCTGCGCGGTGCCGGGCGCGGCCACGACCACCTGATCTACCTGTTCGCCGAGCTCGGCGTGGGCGGCGGCATCATCGTGGACAACCAGCTGCTGGTAGGCGGCCGGCCGGGCTACGGCGGCGAGGTCGGCCACATGGTGACCGATCCCGGTGGCCGGCCGTGCGACTGCGGCGGCCACGGCTGCTGGGAGACGCAGATCGCCGCCGGCGCGCTGCTCCGGCACGCCGGCATCTCCGCCGCTACCGACCACGACCGGCACGTCGCCCTCACCGAGTTACTCGCCCGAGCCGATCGGGGCGATCAGGACGCCCTCGCCGCGCTCACCGCCCTGGTTCCCCCGCTCGGGGCTGGCATCGCCACCCTGCTTTCCCTGTTCAACCCAGAGCGGATCATCCTCGACGGCCTGTTTGCCCACGTTCTGCGACACGCCGACGCCGAGGTCCGGGCCGCGATCGCCTACCACCGACCCACGCTGTCCAATCCCCCGGTCGACCTCGTCCCCGCTGCGCTCGGCGAGAAGGCTCCACTGTTGGGCGCCGCCGAAGCGGCGATCAACACATTTCTCGACACGTTCACCCGCGGCGGCACGCGAGACCGCGAAGGAGCCGAATGAGCGGTCACTCGTTCAGCAAGCCGTGCCAGTAGCTGTCCGCGCCGACGAGGTGGGCGTCGAGCAGCCGCACGGCGCGTTGCTCGTCGCGGTCCACGACCGCTTCGAAGATCTCTCGGTGCTCGGCGTCGGACTGGATGCGCCGGTCTGAGTCACGGAAGTAGTACTCCCGCCGACGCTCGGTCATCAGGTAAAAGATGTTGACCAGTCGCAGCAGCACCATGTTCTGCGTGGCCTTGACGATCTCACAGTGGAAGACGCGGTCCAGCGCGGCGATCGTTTTGCCGGCCTCGATCGCCGCCTTGCAGTCGGCCAGGCAGTCGCGGAGCGCTTCGATGTTCTCCGGATGGTGTCGTCGGCAGGCGAGGCGGATGGCCTCGAGCTCCTGTATGCGCCGGACCTCGACGATTTGGCTGAGCTCGTCCCGAGACAGCGGAATACCGATCTGGGAGAACAAGGTCAGCGCCTCGATGCTGGCCGAATCCGTCGTCATGTAGATGCCGGATTTTGGCCGACGCTCGATCATGCGTAGCGCCTCCAGCACAGAGAGCGCCTCGCGGACCTGCGTACGGCTGGCACCGAAGCGATCGGCCAACTCGCGCTCGGAGGGAGCCCGCTCGTTCCGCCCGTAGCCCCGGGAAAGCAGGAACGGGACGAGCTGGGCCACCAGCGTGTGCTGCTCCTTCATCGGCATGCCCGTCCCGGTCTCCGCTCGGCGCGATCGGCACAGTGAAGCAGGTCCCGCCGCCGGTCTTCCAATCTGGTCGGTCCAGATGTAGCGTACGGAACCGGTCCGCCACACCGCTCCCGGCCCGCCGCCGGGCTCAGCCACTGGCCTTCGTCGTCGGTCGCGTGTCACGCGTGATGTCGGAAGGAGTACCTGTGCGAGCCCCGCTCGACCCCTCCGAACTGGACGCGCTGAAGAACTACGATTCGCCGACTCTTTCCAATGCGATCGAGCTCTTCGACGTGCGACCGCGCGACGAGGGCTACCTGAGCCACGACATTCGGTGCATGTTCCCGGACCTCGGCGTGATGGTGGGCTACGCCGCCACCGCGACCATGCGCGCCCGCGGCAAGCCGACCGGCGAGACTCCATCGCCCTGGGCGCACATCCGGGCGGTTCCCGGGCCCAGGGTGGTAGTGGTCCAGGATCTGGATGAGCCACCCGCGCACGGAGCCCTGTGGGGCGAAGTCATGGCCACCACGTTCACCGCGCTGGGCTGCGTGGGAACGGTGACCGACGGCTGCGTGCGCGACCTGGCCGAGGCCCACGCGATCGGCTTCCAGTTCTATGCGCGGGCCGCCGGCGTCTCCCACGGGTACGCGCGGATCGAGTCGGTCGGCGAGCCGGTGACCGTCGGCGGACTGAACGTGCGGCCCGGCGACCTCATCCACGCCGACCAGCACGGCGTGCTGCTGATCCCGGCCGAGATCGCCCCAGAGCTGCCCGCCGCCGCTGACCGGGTAATCGCCGCCGAACAAGAGTTCATCCGGTGGGTCCGGTCCGACGACTTCGATCCCGAGCTACTGGCGGAGCGGCGGAACACCCTGCGGGAAGCGATCTCCACGAAGGCATCGCCTTCCACCATCCCCTGATCGGTTCGCGATGCCCAGAAACACCATCGAGCCCCCGGAGCGCACCCTGCCCACGCCGCCCTCCGATTCGGCGCGGCCCAGGGAGTCAACATCCTGGCTGACCCGCGTGCCGCCGCTGGTGAATTGGCCGGTGGTCTTTGTCATCCCCTTTGTGATCGTCACGCTG
>Ga0137415_10004682_pt1 | contig 13532 bp, 15 predicted proteins | sample CZODoug3_1_1_16f_FD_183082 | JGI IMG/M metagenome (GOLD analysis project Ga0137415, IMG submission 183082) | Vadose zone soil fungal communities from Angelo Coast Range Reserve, California, USA - CZODoug3_1_1_16fungal (Hybrid Assembly) | ecosystem: Environmental > Terrestrial > Soil > Vadose... | reverse complement strand
CCTAGTCTTCGGCAGAGGTCGGCTACGACTCGATAATTGGTGCCTGCAAGACGACAGTTGACGTAGGCTGTCTGGAGGGCACGGTTGTATTGACCCGCTTTACGTACCAGTCTTTCCAAGACGAATTTCGCGACGATCGTTTTGCCGGTTCCCGTTTTGCCGTAGGCGAAGAAGTTGGACACCCTATCCTTGGTTAACGCGGGCGCGAGGACTGATCCGAGCCTCTCGATCTGAGATTCTCTATGTGGAAGGTTTTGCGGCATGTAATCATGACGTAATAGGTTCCGATCCCTGAATACGTCTCCTCCAGAAAGCATACGGTCGAATATCACGTCTAGTTGTGACAAGTGGATATTCATAATCTCCTAATGGAAGGGATTCAGCAGACCCGGCTTTCCAGTGGAATAAGAGTTCTCGTACAAATGATTCGTGTGGAAGAACTAAAACGTGGACATCCGGGGGGTGTCAACAGGCCCCCCACCCCTCCATTTCCGCTCCAGAATACTATTGAGAAATATTTGATTATATTCCTGTTCGGTTAGAATACTCCAGATGGTAATCAGGAGCTCGATTGATTTAGGATGGATTGTACACTTCGACTATTGAAAGTGTACTGTAGATTGTAGTAGATTTCGACGGCTGTGAAGGATTCTTATGGTTTCCAGTGGACGGCTGGGGTGTGGGTTCACTTGTCGCATGAGCTGCAAAGCACTGTCTTGTTAAGAACGCCCTTCACTCTACTGCACTCTTCACATACGCGTCGCTTACACGTAACGCAGATTCGTTTGTGATCATGACAAGTAGTCCTCAAACAATTCTCACAGACTGCGATGCTGGAATGATCACAGAAGCTGCATTTTCCGGCCTCGTCCCAGATCACCTTGCCTGTAGTAGCTTGGACGATCTTCTTGTACGCGATCTGTCCTCCTCCGAGTTCTACCGTAACTATGGGAACATGTAGCATGCTGATTCCCGATACGTTGACGCTTTCAGGGTCGACTTTAGCGTCCTCTCTGAGAACTTGGGGGACCTTTTGCTTGATGATGTCCTCGCTTACTCCTGCTGCTGCTACTGCGACCGTGTTTTTCATCTCCATCTCCTGAGGTAACTCGGGTAATGATCCGGTCGATGGCTCTATTTCTAGACATTCAACGAAAAATCCCGTAGACGGTATCCCCTGCAGCTCCCCATGGTACATCGAGGCGTCGCAGACTCTGCCGTCGACGCCATCGAATACGAGGACTCCACCAGAAAGTGCCTTCTTCTTTCCTTGTATTGAAAACTCAGCGAAGTAATACGGTCGATATTCAAGCCTCGGCCAACCCATTGGCTTCAGAACCCTGCCGTTTTCTAGATGGCTTGATAGAATCCGTTCCGGTAGTGCCCTGCTGACCGGAAGGGTACTTGGGATCCGGCTCTTTTCCTTGACGCTGATCTTCTCAAACCTCTCTTTCAGTTTGGAGAGGTCCCAAAGTTCGATGCCAAGTTTTCGGGCTACGAATTCGGCGCTGCCGGTAAATCCCTTCGGAGAAACGTAGACGCCATTTGTGATTCTTAAGGCTCGGAGCCGGGACCGAAAAGCTTCGATCTCGCGAGTGTCTATTTGTTGATCGCTTTCAGAGCACTCGAAAGCAACCTGCTTCTTATCGTCGCCCTCTGTTCGGGTTGCGATTACGCTTACATGACCAGGTCCGGGTCCTTTAGCGTCTTCTTCGTCTAACTCGCGTTCTACTTGGAACCCTTCTATGCGACAGACATCACATACCATATCCACTACTAGAGGTCTGCTCGCAAGTTGGCCCGCCATGTAGGCTATCGCCTAGTTTCTTTCCTCCCGTTTGCGAACGTTGCGAATCAGAATAAGCGTGCTGTAACCTCAGAGCTTCTCAGAGCGAAACCTTTGCCAGCATGGTGGTTAGGGTAGCGATGTACCTTAATCTGCGACGGATACGGAACTGTATCCACTAGGGCTGATCGTGTGGTAACACCGTGGAAGGAGACGGCGCGAGCGAGCATTCGAGATTTATTGTCCGACCCCGTTCTTCGCACTATGCTTGAGAGGAGCAGCCTCACTAGAGCACAGTTTGAGACGTTTCTTCTAGATCAGATGGGCAGCGAAATGGCCGAGAAACGCTTGAATCGGTTTGAAATGGGGTTGTTGAGGAGGGATAGGGGCGGAATCACGCGTGGATCGTTCAATCGAACGCTGAAACAGGGGAGAACGAACGTATCCGAATCTATCCACACCATGCTCCTGCTGGGCTATTGTGGTCTCCTAGAGTCTCCAGGGTTGGCTCCGTTCGTCGAGGCTTCGGACCGCCTACGCTCTCAAATGGAAGAGCTTCGAAGGGCAACTGGCTCTGACAAAGCTCTGTTTGAGAAGACAGTGAAGCAGATGTTGGAGGACCTAGAGCAGGCGTACCATGCTCTAATGGGGTGGGACCGTGATGTGTGACGTCACAATTGGGTTTAGTGCATCACGAGATGTCACGAATATCACGGCTCACAATTTCTGAGCTGATTACCGGATTGGAATCACAGGTTCACGGTGGGGAGCATAGTTCTCAGTATCACTATGACGTCACTATGCAACACTGGAGTCACGTAGCTATCACTCGTGATGATACGGGCGTGACATCTGGGTCTAGACCTTGGTAAAAGTTATATGCTCTCCTTAGGTAACCGTGACGTCACCACCGGTAGACGTGACATCACAAGTGTTTGGCTCTAGAACTTCCAAACCAAATCAGAGCAGTTCTGAGTCCACCGATGACATTGCTAAATTGTTCTTTGACTCTTTCTCCAGTAGAGTAGGTCAAGTAGAGCATGGGCTCAGGGGTCTTGGAATTGAACTGGAGAAGCTCAAGCTATCATCTGAAAGGTCCCAGGTGTCTGACCTTGTGCTGTTGGAAAGGATACAACGTGCCGAGGGATTGTTAGAGGAATCGCTAAATTGGATCAAAAGGGTCGCGGAACTGGTGCCCCAACAGGTAAGCGCATCACGAGCAAGACCGCTGACCGTTTCTCCTGCAACTGGAGTGTACGAGGCTCACTCTCAGATTGCGTCGAGGCAGATCATCTCTCCGAGTGGAGAGGCTGGCCCTTTGTCCTCGATAACTACGCCAACGGAGATGCAAGTACTGTCATTGTTATCGGAGAAGGGAGCATTGGCGGCACCAGAGATAGGACGCCTGGTTGGCAGGTCTAGGGAACATACCTCTCGTTTGATGAAGCGATTGTATGAGGAAGGCTATGTTAGGAGGGATCAGAACCGGATCCCATTCAGGTATGCCTTAGTTGATAGGGTTAAACAGAGCTTCAGTAAGACCGCGAACACTACTGTTCCGAAGGAGGAGGCGAAGGTCGAGGGAGAGGAAGAAGGTGTTGTCGCTCAACCTCCTCCCGCTTAACCCTATAATGTAGATGAGGCCGCTCGGCACCTCGTTCGACTATTCCCCGTTCTGCCAAGCGCGATAGATATGTCGCAACTGTGCTAAGGGTTAGCCTGTCTCCGTAGGCCTCTTCGAACGCCTTCTTGGCTTGGGCTGCCGTGAACTCTTCATTTTTCAATTGGGTTACGATTAGGCTTGCAAGCCTATCATACTTGCGAGGCGAGGATCCCAAAGCGACCGATGCCATCTTTGGTCCACCAGACATTATCTCGACTAGGTCCAATAGCTTCCCGATCTTTTCCCTCGAAACCGGTCCGTCAACCGTTACAGAATGCCTTACGCCATCGTTGTCATAGAATTCCAGTTTCAACCTGCGAGGCTTCAGACTCTTTCGACCCATCTGTGAAGTTGTCTATAGAACAGATTCACACTTCACCCTTCACAAGCTAAAAAGCCCTTGCGTTGCGGATCGAATGGAACGCAGGATCATTCTCGTGAACTCCAGATGTTCCAGTGGAAATGAAGGGGTCGCTGTTCGAGGCTGTTTCACAAGTAGTGAAGCCAAATCATGTCGATATTGGTTCGTTTCGCGATAAATTGTGGCGCGATACTCTTTCTGTTATTACCCAGTGAAGGTAGAATGTCAGTTCGAACTGCGGAATCCTAACTGGACTGTTAGGCCGCCCCCAACACGAGGGCTAGTAGTCCCATACGGAGGACGAGTCCGTACCAAACTTGTTCGAAATACTTTGCGTGCTTTGTGTTATCAACGTCGGGCGCCACTTCGTCGACGCGGGGTAGCGGATGCATTACTATCGAATCCTTCCTCGCCTTGGACAATTCTTGTGCTGTCAGTCGGTATGATCCTTTCACTTTCTCATACTCGGCTAGATCGGCGAAGCGCTCTTTCTGAATTCGGGTCATGTAGATCACGTCCAGTTCGGGCAGCAACTCGTGGAGCGAGGTTGACTCTTTCACATGGACCCTGTTTGAGACCTCCTCCAGAACCTCTCGTCGCATTCGAAGAATCTCGGGCGATATTAGGAAGAGGTTGACCTTGTATTGTGAAAGGGCATAGGCCAAAGAGTGAACCGTCCTACCATATCTCAAGTCGCCGATCAAGCCGACACTTGCTCCGTCTATCGAGCCCCTGGCTTTTCGGATTGTGTAGAGGTCAAGTAATGCTTGGGTGGGATGCTCCTCCGCGCCAGACCCCGCATTGATCACAGGAATCTTGGAGAACTCGGCGGCCATACGTGCCGCGCCCTCAAGCGGATGCCTGACAACGAGAACATCCGCGTAGTTCTCAACGACACGTACCGTATCTGCTAGATTCTCGCCTTTCTCAACCGAGGTTCCCTTGCTCTCGCTGAATCCTAGAGATGCCCCGCCGAGTCTGGACATTGCGGATTCGAAGCTCAACCTTGTCCGTGTGCTTGCCTCGAAAAATAATGTGGCCATGATTTTTCCACGCAACATGTCCGAGCCGGACTTTGCTAGGGGCTCCATAGTCTCCGCAACGTCTAGGATGTGATCGATCCCTTCACGGGAGAGGTCTCGGACCGAGACAATGTCTTTCCCGGCGAAAACAGGCTTGGGCGACATTATCGTTTTACAGCTCTCGACCAAACGGAGGGGACGAGGCTAATAACTCTCTTGAGAGCTCAAGTTGAAGTGAGCGGGGAGCCGATGCCGCGAAAAATTATCGTCGCAGTGTCCGATCTGTTCGTACAATCCCGGGTCCTACAAATCGCCCATTCGCAGAGCATCGATGTGGAGGTTCTAGCGCCACCATTGAATCTTCCTAAATCATCAGAACAGCGGTTGGTCATTTTAGATCTGGACTCTTCAGACTATGACCCGTACCAAGTTGCTCGGGAGCTCAAGACACTGGCTGGTCCTCCTATCCTCTTCGGCTTCTATCCCCACGTGAAGGCTGACCTAAAGCATCGGGCCGAACAGGCAGGGTTTGATCATGTCGTCACAAACCGTGAACTTGTACCTCGTCTTGCCAGATTGCTGGAAGAGTGGAAGAATGAATCGCGATGAGCTGGATCGTTACCGACCTGTGGCAGGAACTCGAAGAACACCGAGCTGAATACGCTCCACAACTCTCCGCGTCCAGTCTGAAGGCCTTCGCCTTGATTAACGAGATCGCGGCTCGTGTAGGCGCCAGGTGGGGTCTCATGGTTCAGGTGAACTTTCCTGCGGGTGCTAAGAATGTGCGACAATCCCTTGGTCATGAAAACGTCAGTTTATTGATGGAGCCCGGCAGGAAAAAGTTCCTCCACTCAACCGAGGCTGAAGTCAGACGCCATCTAGAACTGCTAGGGTCGTCAAGTCTCGAACCTATTGCCCTGGGCTACGAAGGATTTCAGGCAAGACTCGACTCTGGTAGAATTGACTGCCTCCCTGGAGGCGTCCACCTCTGGTGTATCATCACGCCTCAGGTTCTCGACTTCTTGGACTGGATTTTCACAAACGCTTATGGATTCGCTGCGCCCGCACGGACGATGTGAGCAGCAGCGGTCACTGGGCTAGTGGGACTATTCTCTTGCCTAATCGTCTTTCCATTTCCATCTTCGCTCTCTTCAGCTGTCTGGCACGCTTCAGGAGCTCGATGATATAGTCGAGGTCTACAATCGGTCTCAACGCCGTGTACTCCCATGGCGTTTTGTTGATCTCATCCGGATAGATCATGTACCCGCTTGGATAATGGGTCATCAACACTCCGGTGGGGTCGGTTTCGAGAACCTTGGCAAACTCGCGGAAGGTGTAACCTGCCTTCTTCAACTGCTCGAGAGTGCGATCTAGCTCGTCACAAGCTCGTTCGAGCTCGGCGTACACGTCTCCACGACCATCTTCTCCCATAGGACTAGAATACTCCTCTTGATTTCTGGGCGTTGACCTTCTGTTTGCGGTTGCCAGGAAGGTGTTTGAGGTGGGTCGCGGGCATAAGCGTTCTTTAACCCTAAAGCTCTGGGCGAAGGAGACAAGTATCAACAGTATCTAGGACCGATCGTCCTAGGGTGCATCATACTGGACGAGACGGTCAAGATCTCGACGCTTCGCCTCAGGCCACATCTCAAGCGGCAGAGTCCTTCCTGAACAGCGTCCAAGTGTCACGAGATGATCGGATCCACAATTTTGACATCTAGCTTCTATCCAGGTCGTCGTGTTGTAGCAACGTGGACAGTATGAGATCATCTTGGCATACGTGAAGAAGCTTGAGCCTCTCTCCGCGATTTTCCGTGAGAGCTCTGCGAGTCCTGGCGGATCTGTCTTTTCACTTATCCATAGGGGAACGAGTCCGTCTCCGTCGAGGAGTCTTTGGATCTCTCCTTCTATGGATATTCGCTTGTCGAGTGGGATTTTTCTTGTCGCTGGCAGGGCCGGCATGTCAGTATAATAGGGGAGTCTCTTAGAGCCTTGATACGCTATAGTGGAGAATCCGTACTTTTCAGCGTCAACTCGTGCTAGTCGAGTAGATGCTTCCGGTGAGCCATGAAGTCCGATTCTTATCGCGAGGCCATGCGTCTCGCTTTCTTGGACAGCTTTTCTGGCCGATTCGATGATTTTCTTTACTAAGCCTAGGTTGTCTTTCTCGTCTAAGGGCGAGTGAGTATGATGGGCTATGGCTTCGTCCAGTCCGAGGAGGCCGATCTCTCCACTCGCTCCTTTGGGATCGAAGTAGGCTCCACCGTTTGGATGCCAGGAGAGCAATGGGAGCAGTCCCTCGCCAAGCCTTTCTTGGATGAGTTGACGGCGCAGGTCTAGACCGTTGACGGCATGCCTTGTTCCCTGCATAATATTCTGAAAGAGTCTCTCGTCTCGCCCCGCCGCTTCATAGGCGGCGCGGGGGAGATTGATCAATACTGTACCCAAGACGCTGCCCTGGCCAGTGGTCGGCGACGTGTTGTGTCCTGTTGGGACGATGCTTCCGTCTGAACTAGCCATCACCTCTTCTTTGTCGATCAGGAAGTTCGGAATCGCGTTTGTCGACGAGTTTTCGTACGCGACAGCGAGAGGTCCACCTTTTTCGGTAAGATCTTCCTTACTGAGCCGGAGTATTACTGACGGGTTCACAAGCGGGATGGTCCGGCTTATTTCGACTAGAGCCTCTAGTACAATTCGAAAGAGTTCTTCCGACTCTCTCTGATAATCCCCGTAGACTCCGGATTGTTTTCCGTCCGGTCCAATGGATCGGACATCCTTCAAACGTTCCGGGACCTGTCTGTCCAGACCGATTGTGAATCTTGGAGGTATGAGATTTGAGAATCCGTCCCAGTTGAGCGCATTGAGGAATAGCATGACAGTGTCCCTTACACGTTGAGTGGAAGCGTCTCTAAGGAACGGGGCGAGGAAGACGTTGAGACTGTCGAAAACTTGTTCCCTGGCGACTTGTCCGTCGCCAGTCCGGACAAGTTTGAGGATGCCTCCTATCGCAAACTCAAGTGAGTGAGGCGCGGGCGTTCCTGGTGACCCGTGTTGTAGTATTACTCGTGTGTTGTGGAAGAATTTGCTGGGTTTGAGTATCCAGGAATCCGGTTGGTCCAGATGTATCTGTCCAGATAAGTGGGCGTCAACCAGGTCTCTCGGCAGACTGTTGAGCAAAACATATTCCTCTGTGACGGCGGTGCCGGCCGATCGTTCCACCCATCCCGGATCGAGTCGCCTCGTACTCGCTTCTTTCAGCAAGATAGTTACATCGTTCACAGGGAGGCCTAGACGGGTGAGTTTGTGCCTGTATTCGTCGAGTTTTCTCTCGACTAGTATTGTGTTGACGAGTTCCCTGATCAACGGGGCTGTTAGATAGCTGGTGCTGATCTTCAGCAGTCTCTCTTCCGCTTCGGTTGCTACCTCGTTCGCTAGAGTTTGCGGCATGCCCGCCTCCTTGACTAGAGAGCTGGCGATGCGTGTCCGATCGAACTCTTCTATTGTCATACGGGATGTGCGGACGAAGAGGCGGCCACGTTTCACTGCGAGATACTCTTCTAGATCTCGCGAGAATTCGACCAGGACTTTGCCTAGCTCAGTTATCCCGTACTTCTTTGTACCTTTCTCAACACTTACGAGCCCGGCTTTTCGTAGCGTTTTGAGATGGTAGACGAATTTTCCAGCGTCCCGGACCGGGTCCAGTTTGGACGCGTACATGATCTCAGTATAGGCTAAGGGTCCCTTGGACGAGAGAAGCCTCAGCACCTGCAGACGTACAGGGGCAGAGGCAGCATCCAGAACTTCCGAACTGAGCCTCTCATACGATCGTTGCAAGAAGAAATCCCGGACGTCGTGCAACGTCATTTCGTTGTTTAAAAATTTAGTGTGATGAAACGCTAAATCCTTGTTCCGAGGTGTTTTCTCAGAGCCTTGTCGGCTCCGGCCTCATGTCCAAACTGCGGGAAGGCGCTAGCCTCAGACACCAAGTTCTGTCCAAATTGTGGAAGAGCGATTACGCCGGTCCAACCCGACATCTGTCCTAAATGTGGAGCGAGAAACGTCCAGGGTCACAACTATTGCCCGGGTTGTGGATTTCCTCTTACACCAGCCCTGAGGGCCAGCGAAGCTCTTCATCAGCCGACCTCTGACTCGAGCACCTATAGACAATCTGTCCCAACGGCGGACTATTCCCAGGTCCCCCCAGCTTACCAGAAGATGAGGGATTACCAGGAGATGACGGCCATCGGTCGCACCAAGAATGGCCTTCTCCTTTTGGCAGTTAGCGGATTGCTCGGTCCATTTCCGATTTTGAATTACCTTGGCGGAATATTGGCGATTGTGGGCGCTGTTCTCATGATACTCGGGCGCGGAGCTTTTGGGGACGCGCATTCGAGGAATGTGGTTTTGTCTGTTGTCATCTACATTGTCGGCCTTGTGATATTGTTCATCATAGGGGCCTCATTTGCTCTCTCTATTGCATCCATTGAACTTAGCGGGGCCAGCGGGGCCTCCGCGGCCGCTGCGATTTCTTCTTCGTTCAATGATCTTCTGACGGGTGCCATAGTCGTTGGTGCCGTCCTAGGTGTTGCCACCATACTTTTCACCTATGCGATTCAGAGTCGGACCGGAAGGATACTCCTTCTGGCAGGTTATGTCTCCTCTCTACTAATCGGTATCATGGTGTTTTCTATCATCGGTCCCCAACTTTCGACCGTGGTCAGTAATTCAATCGCTACTCGAAATGTCGATCGTTCTGGAATTGATGCTCTCCAATCGGAGATTCAATTATTGCGGTTTCTTAACTTCATTCCAGGAATAATTTACGCTGTCGCCTACTATTTGCTTTGGGAACGAATCGACATGGGAGATATTCCTTAATCGTTCCTCACTAGGAACTGATTGGGTGGAGATATTGTCAGAGGGGAAAAAGAATGGGGAAGGAAGAAGGGGATGGAATCGATGCAGTGTGGACTATGCCCCTGTGTAAGGGACGATCAGTACCATGATCCCTCTAGCTGACGATAGCGAACCAGTTCCCACCATGTTCACTGTGACGGTTGTTGGTGATGTCCAGCCACTTCGGTCTATCGAGCTACCTGATAGTGTTGAGCATGTAGTGCCCGACACTACACGTGAAAGCGCAACTATTGTTATGTTTGGTGTCGCTCCTGATCCTGTATAGGCTAGGTTTACTGTCAGCTGGTTACTGCTGGAGATGTTGAAGCCGGTCACCGATACATTGGCCACTTGACTTGATGCTCGGAAGAGTAGTCCTCCTTGTTCACCAAAACCTCCACGTCCCCATCGCAGTCCTGCGTTGGTTGTTGCTGGGTCGCTTGTGGTGTTGGTTTGAAGTGTCGTTGTGTTGAGTCCGAGCCCGTTCGCTAAGCCTATGGTCCCTATTTCGTATGCTACGAGTCCAGATGCTAGTCCGACCATGAGTGTCAAGAGCAAGACTGAACTTGTAGTGAACCTCCTCCCCACGTTTTTTTGATCGTTTAATTGTTCCGCCATTTCACCTCACTCTGCTACAGGTAAATAGGAGTCGAATCATCTGGATTCTCCTAGGAATTTGCTTAAATCCCGTTTCGGCCCAGCTAGCTTATCACAAAGACGAGACGGGATGAACCGGGAAGCTAGGCTATGTCATCGATAGACGATCCCGTACTGAAGGAACTGCTTGCTGCCTTTCGGCAGGACGTCCATCAGCTCGCTGACGATATCGTAAGGGGGATGTGGGTGCAGGCCGCAATATCTATGGTAGCATTCTTTCTGGCGTTGTCTTCAACGATCCGACTGCTTGTAGAGATTTACCTGCGGTATCAGCCCTTTCCGGTAGGGCCGCGATTCAACCCTAACAACCTGTCCGTGCTAGTACCGGAGATAGTGCTTGACGTTATCCTCTTCGTACTGTCCATCTACGCATTTCGTAGCTATCTTGTTCTCAGAAGTAGATATAGCCGACTCTGGACTTTGGCTGACAAGCTCGGCCGGTAGGGCCCCTTGCCATTATCACCTGAGACCAAAAAAGAGGCAGAAAAGAGACTGACGATACTGAAACTGATAGAGCTCTATACCGACAAGTGTCCGAAGAGTACCTTGCTTAACGGACCGTTTGGAGGGGACGACAAGGCATTCGAAAGACTTCTTGGACCTAGTGGAGTATTGGTCCGCACAAGAATGGTCAGTATAGCAGAAAATGATCGTGTGACTCATTTCTCTAGGACAGATGCCGGGAAAATATACCAGCAGGTCTTGGACATGCAGCTGAACTTTCTGGATCCTTACACTGGTGGAGAGGTCTGGAGCAAATAGATTGAATATTAGAATCCTGCTCGATCTTGTTCTTGATTGCTCTGACCTGTGAAATATAACTGGAATCCTAAGGAGAACTGAGTACTACAGGGTCTGCTCGTCATATTGGCTGGGGTGATATAGCCAAGATGAATCAGCAAACACGTGCATACGCGAACACTGTCATGGTTTGGGGTTCCATGATAGCTGTCAGTGCGACGATTGGCTGGGTCGTAGGATACATTCTATTCGGATGAAAATAGGATGAAGAAGAGGTGGGGACTTGCAAGGTTGGGGGGCTTTGCAAAACCTCTTCTCAACACACGACTAATGGAGAGAATAAAGAATGTGCGGGGAAACCTTCCGGGTGGTTATCATGAATGTTACTAGGAATTTGCTTAAGTTGCCGAGGCCAAGACATCTTGTCCGAAACTGAGTGTTTCCGTCAAGGACGAGATTAGTCTGGATTAGTGTTCGATCCAATCCGTTACTCGTTCTTTCTGTATTGTACGTGAGCGTGTTACTGTTTGCATATGTTCGCTACGGCATTATCTTCCAACTGTCCTTGGGAATAATTTCTCTTGCTGTGCTGCCGGTAACATTAGTCTTAGGCCGGACCGGACGTTTCTTGCGAGAACTAAGTCCGTTCCTCCTTATCCTCCTAGCCTACGAGGCGCTAGAAGGACTTGCGGGAACAGTCTGGGTCGCCCCTCTGGTCCAGATTGTCGGTCCCCGTGGAATGACGTCTCAGAGTTGGGTAACGATAATTCAGACTACATTCTACTCGCCGTTTCTGACTCAGCTAACTACATTGTTCTACAGCCTTCACTTCTTCCTAATCATAGTCTCTGCGATGATCCTTTGGTATTCGAATAAGTTCCTCTACAACAGCTACATGAGTTCGCTGGTGATCTGTTCTTATGTTTCATTGATCGTCTACGTCTTATTTCCGACCGCTCCCCCATGGTATAACGGTGTAGCTACGAATCTATTGCAAACTACAACAGTCTCCAATTCTCAAGGTCTCGTCCCGACTCTCATCCAGCTCGGGGAAATGATCGAGTCTGACAAGCTTGCCGCTTTTCCTAGTCTTCATGCAGCGTATGCTGTGTTATTCTGTTACTTCACGATGAAGGCGAGATGGATCTACGGAATAGTAAGCGTTCCGATTATGATTGGGGTGTTATTCTCCACAATCTATCTGGGGCAACACTATCTTGTTGACATTTTCGCCGGGGCCGGGGTCGCTATCGCCTCGACGTTCATTGCTAAACGGCTGGTGTCTGTTAGTCTGCATGCGCGGACTAGTCCCTCCTTAGCCATCTAACTCTCAGCCTTTGGCTCCCTTATCACTTGAGTAGTTCCCGGTCTTCTTGTTCTCGTACTGAATGGGTTTATCTTCCTATTCTATTCTCACGCCCGAGCAGCGGGGCGGTGGTCCAGACCACCAAAGAGTGGGGACAGCATGGTCTAAGGGCGTCGCCCGACCAGAGATACTGGTCTCGGGCACCAGTGATCGTGGGTTCAAATCCCACCCGCCCCACCATGGATGGTGAAATCACCTATGCGTTTCGATTCGTTCATGTGAATTCTTTTCTCTCAAAGATGAGAAGGCCGATTACTGCGGTGATAAGGAAGTAGCCGACTAGGATCGCGATCCCCTCGGGGATACTCACAGCGAATACCCTCGAAGTGTCTCCTCGGAATCCTCCTCTCACAGTCTGAGTCGTCGGATACGGATCTGTGAGCACATTGCCGATTATTCCTGAACCGTAGGTAATAATGAACCAAGGTTCTACCTGGGCAAGTGTTGAGACTATTACTTGGATGAGCGAGAAGGCAAAGAGAAAGAGGATAGCGGTTACAAGGATGGACATCGAACTACTTTTGAAAAGTGAGCTGAAGAAGAAAGTGAAACCGAGTACAGCGATCAGATAGAGTATGGAGAAGATGAGCGACTCGCCAAACTGGTAGGGTATGTTTGTACCGAAGTATTAAATGCCATTGCCTATGGCGATTGCGGCATAGATGGCGAGGATGATCAGGGATGCTGTCAACGCGGCGATCCATTTGCCGATATAGATTGAGGATCGTCGTAAGGGGTTTCCGACCAGGAAATAGCCTGTCTTGTTCTGGAACTCTCCCGATATTGCGTCTCCTCCGAAAAATATTCCTGAGAGGATGACGACTAGGGTGATGGAGTTGCCCCACCAGAAGGAGTAGAATCCGAGGGCTGTGGTTGCGAAGCTGCTAACGCCATAGTATGCAACTAGTGCTGTGAAAATGGAGCTTATGATAAGGCCGATTATCAGAAGTATGAAGAACCGTCGGGATCTGAAATAGTTCAAAAGTTCGTATTTGGTCATCACTCCGATTTGGACGATGCTGCTTGGGAGATCCGGAAGGACT
>Ga0137415_10004681_pt1 | contig 13534 bp, 12 predicted proteins | sample CZODoug3_1_1_16f_FD_183082 | JGI IMG/M metagenome (GOLD analysis project Ga0137415, IMG submission 183082) | Vadose zone soil fungal communities from Angelo Coast Range Reserve, California, USA - CZODoug3_1_1_16fungal (Hybrid Assembly) | ecosystem: Environmental > Terrestrial > Soil > Vadose... | reverse complement strand
ATGCGGGCGCGGTCGGTGGCGTAGCTGACGAAGTCACAATACGGGCACTTGGCCAGGCACCACGGAAAATGCACGTACACGCCGGTGACGCATTCGGGCGAGATGGCAACGGACTGGTTATGATTCATCGGAGCGCCGTCTAAAGAACGTGAGAAACGCCTTTCGCGGCGTCACAGAGAACGAGAGATGCCAAAAACCGCAACCAAAAGACACTCACCCTGCGTCGTGACAGAGTCTCCAATTGCCGGCGAAAACGGCGAATGTTACGTTTCGGTTTCGGCCTCTTCGCAGGCTAACCTATGCTCCAAGTAGATGACCTAATCCAGCGCGTTCGAGGATATCAGCCGCTGGCGGACGCCGATCTGATCAAGCGAGCTTACGATTTCAGCTATCGGGCCCACTCGGGGCAGATGCGAAAGTCGGGCGATCCCTACTTCGTGCACCCCGCTGGGGTGGCCGGCATCATCACCGAGCTGCGCCTGGATACCGCCAGCGTATGCGCGGGTTTGCTGCACGATGTGGTGGAAGACACCCTGGCCTCCACCAAAGATCTGGAGCGCGAGTTCGGCCACGAGATCGCCAACCTGGTCGACGGCGTCACCAAGCTCTCCAAGATCAACTTCACCTCCAAGGAAGACCGGCAGGCCGAGAACTTCCGCAAGATGGTGGTCGCCATGGCACGCGACATCCGCGTGCTCCTGGTGAAGCTCTGCGACCGCGTGGACAACATGCGGACGCTCGAATTCATGAAGCCTGATGCGCAGGAGCGCATCGCCCGCGAGACGCTCGACATCTACGCACCCCTGGCCAACCGCCTCGGTATGCAGAACTTCAAGAGCGAGCTCGAGGATCTCTCCTTCAAATACCTGGAGCCGGAGACCTACGCGGAGCTGGCGTCGGCCATCAACCGCACCAAGCGCGAGCGCGACAAGTACATCTCCGATGTCTCCAAGACCTTGCTCGCGCGGCTGGCCGAGCAGGGGTTTGCTTGCGACGTGAGCGGGCGCGCCAAGCACCTCTATTCGATCTGGCGCAAGATGAAGGCGCAGGATTGCGGGCTCGATCAGATTCACGACCTCATCGCCTTCCGGCTGCTGGTCGAGTCGGTGAGCGACTGCTACGCGGCGCTCGGCGTGGTTCATTCGAAGTGGACGCCGGTGCCGGGCCGCTTCAAGGACTACGTGGCGCTGCCCAAGCCCAACATGTATCAGTCGCTGCACACCACGGTCATCGGGCCGTCGCGCGAGCGCCTGGAGATTCAGATCCGCACCCACGAGATGCACCGGGTGGCCGAGCGCGGCATCGCCGCCCACTGGCGCTACAAGGAGCGCAACGGCGGCGGCGTGGCCGATCAAGACGCGCAGCGCTTCGGATGGCTCCGCCAGCTCATGGAGTGGCAGAAGGAGCTCAAGGATCCGGCCGAGTTCCTGGAGGGCGTCAAGGTCGACCTGTTCGAGGGCGAGGTCTACGTCTTCACGCCCAAGGGAGACGTGCGCGTCTTTCCGCGCGGCGCCACGCCCATCGACTTTGCCTTCGCCATCCACTCGCAGGTGGGCGAGCACATCACCGGCGCGCGCATCAACGGCAAGCTCGAGCCCCTCCGCTACAAGCTTCGCAACGGCGACATTGTCGACATCGTCACCAACCCGAACCAGCATCCTTCGAAAGACTGGCTCGATTTCGCCGGTACCACGCGGGCGCGCGCCAAGATTCGCAACTACCTGCGGGCCGAGGAGCGCGATAAGTCCCTTCGCCTCGGGCGCGAGCTGCTCGAGCGCGATTTGCGCAAGTCCGGTCTGAGCTTGAACCGGCTCCTGAAGAACGAGCACGAGCTCGGCAAGCTGTTCGACTCGCTCAAGGTGCAGAACCAAGAGGAGCTTTTCATCAGCATCGGCTACGGCAAGTTGAAGCCGGGCGATGTGGTGTCGGCGGTCTCGCCGCCCGAAGAAGACGGGCGCGAGAGCATTCCGCCCGCGGAGCTTCGCGAGGGACGGTTCGAAGGTCTGGTCCGCAAGGTCATCAAGCGCGACGAAGAGGGCATCCGACTCAACGGCATCGACGACGTGCTGGTGCGCTACGCGCGCTGCTGCAATCCGCTGCCGGGCGACGACATCTTGGGATTCATCACGCGCGGGCGCGGCATCACCATCCATCGGCGCGGCTGTCCCAAGGCGTTCGACACGGATCCGGCGCGAAGGGTCGAGATTTCGTGGGACGCCAAGGCGAAGATCAATCGAAATGTGGCGCTTCGGGTGACCACCGCCAACCGGCCGGGCATTCTCGCCACCGTCGGGCACACCTTCAGCGCCCAGGGCATCAACATCAGCGAGGCGAACTGCCGCGCCGGCGACGACGGGCGCGCTGTCAATGTATTTACGTTCGTTTGCGCGGACATGAATCAGCTCAAGCTCGTCATGAAGGCCCTTCAAAAGGTCGAGGGCGTGGTCGCCGTGGAGCGAGCCTAAGCGACACCGTGGGCTCATTTTGCGGCCCGGCGGCGGTGAAACTGTGGACCCCGATTGCAAAGGTCGCGGTAAACTGGCGGGGTGCAGCAACCCAAGAAAGACCTCGTGAGGGGGCCACTGGACGCGGAAAAGGTTCGACCCATTCTCGTCGTCGACGACGATGAGGACTTGCTCGAGGTGCTGGTCGACCTGTTGGCCGCCGCGGGATACACCGTGGGCTGGGCCAAGAACGGACAGGATGCGCTGTCCGAGATCGAAAAGGGCGGCCTGCCCAGCGTCATCTTTCTCGACATGCACATGCCCGTGATGACCGGCGCCGAATTTCTCGAGCACCGCATGCGCGATCGGGACCTTCGCAAGGTGCCGGTGGTGGTCATGTCCGCGCACGCCGTCACCTTCTCTCGCTCGGCTTTTGGCGTGGTCGACGTCATCGTGAAGCCCTTCAGTTTCGACGATCTGCTCCGCGCCGCCAAACGGCATACGGGCTCGGCCATCACGCATTGACGGAGCCAACAGAGTGACACACGTACGCATCATCGGCGGGGGTCTTGCCGGCTGCGAGGCCGCCTTTCAACTTGCCGAGCGGGGCATCCGCGTCACCTTGCTGGAACAGAAGCCCGCGCGGCGCACGCCCGCGCAGATCACCGATTGGCTTTGCGAGCTCGTGTGCTCGAACTCCATGCGCTCGAACGCGTGGGTCAACGCGGTGGGGCTCTTGAAGGAGGAGCTGCGGCGCTGCGGTTCGTTGGTGCTCGCGTGCGCGGAGGAAACGCGCGTTCCCGCGGGCGGGGCGCTGGCTGTCGATCGCGAGCGGTTCGCGCAAAGGGTGACCGAACGGGTTCGCACACATCCGCGCATCGCCATCGAGCATTGCGTGGTCACGCGCGTTCCCGAGGCATCGCGCGAGGAGCCGGTCATCGTAGCCACCGGTCCGCTCACCGGCGACGAGCTCGCGGCCGATCTCGCGGCGAAAATCGGCGTGTCGCAGCTCGCGTACTACGACGCCATCGCGCCCATCGTCAGCCACGACTCGATCGATCTCGACAAAGTGTTCCGGCAATCGCGCTGGGGAAAAGGCGGCGAGGACGACGCGCCGGACAAGGGCGAGATTCTTCGCGACAGCTCTGCGCTCGGCGACGAGGCGTACATCAATTGCCCCATGGACGAGGCGACCTACAAGGCGTTCGTCGCCGCCATCGTCGCCGCGGAAAAGGTGGCAGCGCGCAGCTTCGAGGACATTCGCTATTTCGAAGGGTGTCTGCCCATCGAGGTGATGGCCGGCCGCGGGGAGCTGACCTTGGCCTATGGACCGATGAAGCCCGTGGGGCTGACCGATCCGCGCACGGGCCAGCAGCCCTTCGCCGTGGTGCAACTGCGCAAAGAAGACGCCGCGGGCACCGCGTACAACTTGGTCGGCTTTCAGACGCGCATGACTTACGGCGAGCAGACGCACATCTTCCGGATGATCCCCGGGCTCGAGGCGTGCGAGATCCTTCGCTACGGAAGCGTGCACCGCAACACCTTCGTCAATGCGCCGGAGCTGCTCGACGAACGCATGCAACTCCGCACCGTGCCGCATGTGTATCTCGCGGGGCAGATCACCGGCGTCGAGGGCTACGTGGAGAGCGCCGCCGGCGGATACGTCTGCGCGGTACTGCTCGCGCAATGGCTGGCGGCAGAAAACGTCGTCCCGCCGCCCGAGACCACCGCGCTCGGCGGCATCCGCACCCACTTGGCGCGCAAGCAGCCCAACTACCAGCCCTCGAACATCACCTGGGCGTGTCTCCCGCCGCATCCCAGTCGACGCCTCAAAAAGCGCGAGCGCTACGCCGCGCTCGCTGAGAGAGCTCTTGCGGATCTGGGCAAGTGGTTGGACACGGCGCCGCTGGCGCGCGTCGACTGAGCTGTTCGCGACGCCGCAGCATGTATCTCGTCATGTAGCAGCATGCGTGAAGATACTTCTTCGCCCCGGCAACGTAATCGCCGGTACGAGAGGGAGGACGAACATGCGCACGAACCGTAGCGGAAGAGCCGTCGTAGCATTGTCCGCCGTAGCGCTCATCGGGTGTGGTGCATCCGATGGCGCTTCTGAGGACGCGTCTGGGATCGTTTCTGATCCCGCGGCGCAACAACAAGGAGAGTCGTCCGGAAGCAGCGGTTCGGCTGCGTCGAGCGCAGCAGGTTCGCTGGACCCTTCGTTCGGCGCGTCCGGCAAAGTGACCACGAGCAACATCGCGCCTAGCGGAGCCGTCAAAGCGGCCCTGCAGCCAGATGGCAACATCGTGGTGGCCACCACGTTGTCGAATCAGTTTGGCGTGGTGAGATACCTGCCGAGCGGCACACTCGATTCCAGTTTCGGTTCGGGTGGCGTGGTTCGGACATCGCTGACGAACGGCTTCGATACGGTCAAGTCCATGGCCATCGATGGCGCGGGCAGGATCGTGGTCGCGGGAAGTGCGAGCGATCCGACCAATGCCACGGCTGTCGTCGGGATCGTTCGCTACGAAGCGAATGGAACGCTGGACGCGTCATTTGGCCGCGGTGGCGTCGTTACGACATCACTTCTCGGTAACCGCGATGTCGGCAATGTCGTGCTCCTCGAACCCGACGGGAAAATTCTCGTCGGTGGTTCGGCGCTCACCTGCTTCGGTCGCGGATGCGTTAACGACACCGCGCTCGTTCGCTACGACGCGAACGGCGCTCTCGATTCGACCTTCGGAAGCGGCGGCAAGTCGGTCACGAAGGGAAACGGAGCGGTCGACGCGCTGGCTCTCGAGAACGACGGGAGCATTTTGGTCCTCGATGCGAATGCGCTCGCGAGCCATAGCCCACAGGCGGCGATGCGTTTCGGTTCGGCGGGTGGCACGACGCCGCTCGCGCTGGGCGGCGGGGTGCTTTCCGCCATTGCCACCGGAGGGCCCGCGACGTTTGAGGCGGATGGAAAAATCGTCGTAGGCCGCGGCGCGCACGGGGCCGGACGATTCGGCGTGAACGTGCAGACGCTTCGATTCACGCTCGCAGATGTCGCCGATTCCAGCTGGAGCAGCCCCGCCTTCGCCTTCGATGGTCCGGTCGTCAACGGGCAAAATCTCGCTCAAGCGATTGCCATCGACGCGAAAGGTCGCGTCCTCGTCGGCGGGATCGCCGCGATGGCGACGCCACCCAGGGCATTCGGTCTCGCGCGTCTCGCCCCGACAGGAGCCCTGGACGCGAGCTTCGGAAAAGGTGGGATTGTCACCACCGAATTTGCGACCAATTCCAGCGACGACAGCCAACTGACCTCGATGGTCGTGCAGCCCGACGGAAAGATAGTCGCCGTCGGATTGACCCGAGTCGACGACTTCGGCGATACCGGCATCGCGCTGGCGCGTTATATGGGCGACTAGGCGACCTTCGGCAGTCTGTGGCGTGTGCTAAGGACACGCCCTTGGCGTCATTGGCGCGAACACGACAGATTCGATTGTAGGTGGACGTTGCTACCGGTGTCAGAGGTCGCCCATGGTCGGCGGCTACCCGGGTCGCGGCGGACCTGCCGTGATCGATTGGATCATGTAGGCGCGCCCCCCGCGCGAAGGCGCAAGTATGCGTTTTCGCGAGCTTATTCATTTATAAACATTCCAAATGATCCATGATCTGATCGATCACAACCCCGATCGACGCGATCACCATCAAATGGGCTCGAATTGACTGGAGCGCTAGCGGCATGCTCGGTGCACCGGGCAGCGCACGCCTTCGCGCGCAAATCGCATTCATGCGAAGTGCGAATTCGATCGTCTGAATTCGACGACGAGCGAAGTCGAAGTCGATGTCGAGCACATTTAGTGAGTAAAGCGCGCACCGTGCAAACATGGTGTTCTCGGGAAACCTGCGCGCGTCGATCGAGCGGAAATCGTGCTGTTCTCTACTGGAGGGCCTCATGGACTCACGGCTGCGTCAAAGTATTCTCTGGGGATGTCTTGCCGTACTTGCTGGACTGGGGTGCGCGGATGCAAAAGCGAATTGGGATTCTGCGGGCGAATCCAATCTACAATCAGCGGTCGATGTAGTTCCAAATGCGGCGCCGGCCGGGCCGAATGTATCCTCGGTGGGAACGGACCCGGGGCCGCGCGCAGGTGCAGCGTGCACGCCCTCTCAGGGCGGGTGCGCCGGAGGGTTCTTTCCGACGTTGAATTTGAACGAGCAGGGGTTTTTCACCGCGGCGGCGGAGGTTTTCGCAGAAGTGGATTCCGTTGCCGGCGCGGTCGCCGGCGAGAACGGCACGGGATTGGGGCCCCAGTTCAATGGCAACAGTTGCGCGATGTGCCACGCGCAGCCCGCGGTGGGAGGCAGTAGTCCCGGTTTGAAGAGTCCCCAGCATCCGGTTCCCAATCCGCAGGTGGCCCTGGCGACCCTGGATGGCGCGACGAACACCGTGCCCTCCTTCATCACGGCGGCGGGACCCGTTCGCGAGGCGCGGTTCGTGGTGACATCCACGGCCGACCATGCACCGTTCGACGGCGGGGTTCACGCCCTGTACACGATCAAGGGCCGCTCGGACGCGCCAGGGTGCAACCTCGCCCAACCCGATTTTGCGACCCAAATCGCGAACAACAACATCATTTTCCGTATTCCAACTCCGCTCTTCGGGCTCGGACTGGTGGAAAATACGACCGACGCCAGCCTTCGGGCCAACCTCGCAGCCAACGCGTCGACCAAGTCGTCGCTCGGAATCTCGGGCAAGTTCAATACGAGCGGCAACGACGGGACGATCACGAGGTTCGGCTGGAAGGCACAAAATAAGTCGCTCTTGATCTTCTCTGGAGAGGCTTACAACGTCGAACAGGGCGTCACCAACGAGCTATTTGGCAACGAGCGCTCCGAGGTGGCGAGCTGCATCTTCAATGCAACGCCAGAAGACGCGACCCACAGCCTCAATCCCGACGACGGCACGGACGTGGGCACCGCAACGACGATGTCGGGCGATGTCATTAGTTTTGCTGCGTTCATGCGCCTCTCGGCGCCGCCCACCCCCGCGGCGCAATCGACCTCCGCGCAAAATGGCTCGAAACTGTTCGACAGCGTCGGCTGCGTGCAATGCCATTCGCGCAACCTGACGACCGCGAAATCGCGTTTTACCGGTATGTCCAACGTGACTTTTCATCCGTTCTCCGATTTCGCGCTTCATCACATGGGATCGGTCTTGGCCGACGGCGTCGTTCAAGGCGCCGCGGTGGCCGATGAATTCCGCACCGCGCCCTTGTGGGGCGTCGGACAGCGTCTGTTCTTCTTGCACGACGGTCGCACGTCCGACTTGGGCGCCGCCATCGAAGCGCACGCCGATACGAGCGGGAATTGTACGACCGTGCAGAATTTCGAACAGTTCGTGGCCAACGCCCCCGGCACGCGCAACTTCGACCCCTTCGTGCAGACGCAGACGTGCACCTCGGAGGCCAATACGGTCGTCAACAATTACAATGCGCTCAGCGCGTCGCAGCAGACGGATCTTTTGAACTTTCTGCGCACGCTGTGATTTCGGAATAGGCGCGGTTGTGACCGCGCTTCACCGCGAGCAGCCGAGTTGGCGACTTTCGCCACTCGGCTTCTTGCGCTGTGACGGAAGCTGGTTTCGAGCGCTCAGCGTCGGTTTGCGTGCGGTTCTTCGTAGACGGCGCTGTGCAACCCGCACTCGGTTTTGCCTCGGCCTCTCCAGCGGCCGGAGCGCTCGTCCTCGCCTTCGCGGACGGGGCTCGTGCATGGCCAGCAACCGATGGACAAGTAGCGACGCGCGACCAGCGGGTGCTCTTCGATACGATGTTGTTCCATGTACGCGCGCCCCTCCGCGGCGGTCATGGTCGCGATGGGGTGCACCTTGATGGGGCCCTCTTCGCTCGGGAGCAAAATCGGAACGTCGGCGCGCGTTGCGCTCTGATCGCGGCGTAGACCGGAGACCCAACCGCCCGCCTCGCGCAGCAAGGGCGCCAGCGGCGCGATCTTGTTGACCGAGCAGCAAAAGTCCGGGTTGCGCGCTTGGATGTCCGCGCCATGTTCGACCAGAAAATCGTCGCGCGCGATGGCGGAACGAACGACATGCACCGTGAGCCCGAGCTCTGCGACGAGGCGCTCTTTGTAGGCGAGCGTCTCGTCGAAGAGAAACCCGGTGTCGATGAACACCACGGGCAAATGCCGCGCGACCTGGCTCCACATGTGAAGGAGCACGCCGCTGCCCGCGCCGAACGACGAGGTGAAGAGCAGCCGCTCGCCCCATCGCTCGACCGCGTAGGCCAGGCGGTCCGTGCAACTTGCACGCTCGAGCCGCGCGTTGATCACGTCGAGCTCGCGTTGGGGGTCGGCCACGGCGTTCAAGCGGCGCACTCTCCTTCTTTCGTGTCGATGACGAAGCCCTGGGTCTCGCCGATGTCGATCGCTTCGTGCGCCTGGGCCTCCGGCGGCCCCGCGAGGCTCGCCAGCGTGGCGGTGACTCGCTTGGGATCGACGCGCTGGAAGAACTGCCTCGGGCGCTCGCTCTCTTTGCGGTCGGTTTCGTAGAGCTTCATCAAGAGCACCACGGCGTCCGGCACGCGCCGCGCGATGATCTTGACCACCTGCTTGCCGAATCGCGCCCCGCGCTCGTCGACGCCGCCGCCCAAATGGAGCTGGTACACGGGCACGGTTAGCCCGCCGAAGGTCTTCGCCCCGCCGTGAAAGCCGATGTCGGCGACGTGATGTTGCCCGCAGCTATTGGGGCACCCGCTGATCTTGATGGCCGTGTCGACCGAGGCGGCGAGCTCGCGCGCATCGTCTTTCTCGAGCCGCTCGGTGATGGCGGCGCCGAGCGCGCGCGAAGACGTCACCGCGAGGTTGCACGACTCTGCGCCGGGGCACGCGACCACGTCGCGCGCAGTGTGCACGCCGCTCTTGGTGAGCCCGAGCTCCGAGAGCGCCTCGTACAGCGCCGGCAAGCTCTTTTGGTGCACCCACGAGAGCAGCGCATTTTGATCGATGGTGACCCGCAGCGACCCATCGCCGAATCGCCCGAGGATGCTCGCCAGCCCGCGCATGTTCGCCGACGTGAGCTCGCCGTGTTGCAGCCGCACGTACACGGCCACGAACCCATCTTGCTTCTGATCGACCACCGCGCCCGCACGCCACGCGAGAAATCCCGGGATGCGGTCGGCCGGCGCTTCCACCGTCCGGGGGCCTCGGGCAATTTGAGCTCGCCCGCGGCCTCGGCGTCGACCTCGGCGCGGATCTGCGCGTAGGTCTCGCGGAACTTCGCCTCGCCCAGCTTGCGCAGGACGTACTTCAGCCGCGCGCGGTGCTTGTTGTCGCGGTTGCCGAGGCGGTGGAAGAGCCGCAAGATGGCCTCGCCCACGCGCGCGATCTCGCCGGGGTGCACGAACTCGTGCAGCACGATGGCCGCTTGCGGACTGGTGGACAATCCGCCAGCGCACACCACGGTGAATCCGGGCTCGCCGTCTTTGAGCTTGGCGATGAACCCCACGTCGTTGATCTGCGCCATCGCGCAATCGTGCGCGCAGCCGCTGAAGGCCGTCTTGAACTTGCGCGGCAGTCCGCCCGAGAGCGGGTGGCGGAGGAAATAGCGGGTGAGCGCCTCGGCGTACGGGCTCACGTCGAAGGGTGCGGTCTTGCAGACCTCGGCCACCTCGCACGCGGTGACCGTGCGCGCCGTGTTTCCGCACGCTTCGCGCGTGGTCAATCCGGCCTCGTCGAGCCTTCGCATCGCCGGCTCGACGTCCTTCATTTGCACGAAGTGAAACTGCACGTTCTGCCGGGTGGTGACGTTGCCGATGCCGTGGGCGTAGCGGTCGGCCACATCGGCCAGCGCCTCGAGCTGCGCGGCGCCGACGAGCCCGTAGGGGATCTTCACCCGGATCATCTGCACGTCGGACTGCCGTTGCCCGTAGACGCCGCGCTGCAAGCGAAAGGTGCGGAAGTTCTCGGGGCTGATGCGGCTCTGTTCGAAGGCTTCGAGCTGGGTGACGAAGTCCTCGATGTCTTTGGGATCGGAGTAGCGCGGGAGATAAGGTGCGTGTTCGCTCATGGATACATTCGCCGTGTGACCGACGCCTCGTGTTCTACTTGGCCGAGTTGGCCTAGTCCCCCACCCCGACCCTCTCCGGAGAGAGGGACCCGCGTTCGAGATCGGCGTCCGCGAGGTAGCCGAGCTCACGCAATCGGATGAGTATCTGCCATGTCGCCTGATCGACCGAGAGCTTGCTCGTATCGAGCGTGAGCTCGGCCGAAAGGGGTTCTTCGTACGGGTCGTTGACCCCGGTAAATTGCGGAATCTCGCCCGCGAGCGCCTTTTGATAGAGGCCCTTCACGTCGCGCTTGATGCATTCCTCGACGGGCGGCGCCACATGCACCTCCACGAAATCGCCGATGGTCTCGCGCGCATGATCGCGCCCTACCCGATACGGCGAGATGGCCGCCACGAGCACGACGACCCCGTTGCGCGCGAGAAGATGCGCCACGAAGGCGATGCGCGCGACGTTGAGGTCGCGATCTTCGCGGGAGAAGCCGAGCCCTTTGGAGAGGTGTGTGCGCACGATGTCGCCGTCGAGCAGCTCGACTTTTTTTCCCGCGGCGCGCAGGCGCGGAAGCAGAGCCTCTGCCAGCGTCGACTTTCCCGCGCCCGACAAGCCCGTGAACCACACGACCACCCCTCCTTGATTCCCGGACATCGATACTCGGTCCTTTCGCTCGCTCGAGTGTGTGTGACGTGGCTTCACCGTCGCCTTGCGCTCCTTCCATGGTAGGGTGCGCTCCGGAGCGACGTGTGGGTCTGCCATGCCACACTTGTTTGTCCAGAATAATGGAGGACCGTTTGGCTGTTCGCAAGGGCAATCCGGGAGCGCGCGCGCGTGCCGCCGAGGCATTGGGAGACGACATCGGAGCTGCGGAGCTTGGTCGGCGCGTGGCCGAAAATCTTCGCCAGAGGCGCAAGGCGCGCGGCATGTCGCTCGACGATCTCGCGCAATCTTCGGGGGTGAGCCGCGCGGCGCTCTCGCAGATCGAGACGCAGAAGTCGAACCCGACCTTGGGCATCCTCTGGAAGATCGCGGTCGGTCTCGGCGTGCCGTTCGCCGATCTCATTGGCGAGGCCAAGGGCGGTGTCTCCATCTTGCGCCGCGGCGATGCACAGATCCTGAGATCGCTCGATGGCAAACTGGAGAGCCGTCCGCTGGCACCGGCGGGAGCGTCGCCGGTGGTCGAGCTCTACGAGCTCCGTCTGGCGGCGCGCTCCACGCACGTATCGGAGGCGCACGCGCCGGGCACGCACGAGTTGGTCGTGGTGCTCACGGGCTCTTTGCGCATGCGCCTCGAGGGCGAGGTCTACGATCTGGTTGCCGGTGACTCCATTTCGTTTCCGGCAGATGTCGGCCACGCGTACGAGAACACGGGCGGCTCCGAATCGCGCTATCACAACGTGATTGTGTACGAACGCTGATCGAGGGCTGCTGTAGGTCGCCGGGGGAATCGCTCTTGCCGCGGTGCGGCGCGTTCGTTATCTTGAAGTGGCAATTCATGATAGCGGAAGTCGCTCTAGGGCAGCAGAGAAGGGTGCAGCGGTGAAGAGCGAATCAAGCGCGTTCGGCATGCGTCGGGTGCAACGAGGGAAGGTGTGGCTCGTGGGCGCGGGTCCAGGCGATCCCGAGCTGCTCACGGTGCGTGCGCATCGCCTTCTCGCCAGTGCCGAAACGCTCGCCTACGACGAATTGGTCTCGCCCGAGATTCTGGCCATCGCACCGCCCGAGGCCGAGCGAATCGCGGTGGGACGTCGAGGCGGAGGATGCAGGCACCACGAGGCGAAGATTCACCCGCGCGTGTTGGAGCTCGCCCTTTCGGGACGCGAAGTGGTGCGCATCAAGGGCGGTGATCCCTTCATCTTCGGTCGCGGGGGCGAAGAAGCCGAGGAGCTCTTTGCCGCGCGCATCCCCTTCGAGGTGGTCCCCGGCATTTCTGCGGCGCTGGGTGCGGCGGCGCGTCTGCATGTTCCGCTCACGCATCGGGGGGTTTCTTCTTCGGTCACCTTCGCGACCGCGCACGCCGCGAGCCCCGAGGGCGAGGCCACCTTGCCGAATCATCTTCCCAGCGACGGTACCCTTGTATTCTACATGGGCCTCGGCCGGCTCGAAGAGCGCCTCGCGGAGCTCGTCCGCGCGGGCCGTTCCCCTTCGACGCCCGCGGTGGTCGTCGCATCCGCCACGCTGCCCCAAGAGCGCGCGGTGTTTGGGACGCTCGCCGATCTGGCCGAGCGGGTCCGCGATGCCAACCTCGGGGCGCCGGCGCTGGTGATCGTGGGCGAAGTGGTCGCGCGCGCCGTGGCGAGCCCCACGCCGCTGCAGTCGGGCGAGCTCGGAGAACTAGATGAGGGCTTGCTGCGCGCGGCGGGGATTCGCGCGTAAGCGCGCGTCTCAGTCGGCCGGTTCTACTTCGCGCGCTCCTTGAAGGCGCGGACCAGCTCCGAAAACCGCGAACCCATCGGTGCACCTTCCTTGCGCCAGCGTTTGCGAAGCTCGCGTGCGGCTTGGACCCAGCGGTCGTCGGGAAGCACCTGCTCCACGAGCTCGCGTTGATTCCTAGAATTTCGGCGATGGCCTTCCCCGGCGCGCCGGGTCCCGGCCATCCGGAAGGGGCGGGCAAAATCCTCTGTGACTTTCGCCCTGCGTACCTACCCGCATTCCAACGTGATGCAGAAAGGAAACTTGAAAAGTGCAGTGAAAAAGAGGCTGAATCCGGGGCGTGCAATTTTCGTCTCGGGCATGATTAACAAGGAGCTTGTGTCGAGGCTGACCCCCGAGATTGTTAGACTCTTGGATCGGAGTCGCGAACCCATCACGGTGTACATCGATAGCCCTGGAGGCGTAGTGGCGCACGCCGAGACGTAGCAAGCTACGTCTCTACGGGGATTTGGCCGCGATCACAATCCCGCGCGAAAGACCATGTCCTTCCGGGAATCCTCCTTCCTTCGCGACAACGTCGTTCCGGTGGTAACTTGCACCCGAAGTTACTTTTCATTTTTACTTAAGACATCGTTAAAGATTCAGAGGGAATTCTTTCTCTCG
>Ga0137415_10004680_pt1 | contig 13536 bp, 11 predicted proteins | sample CZODoug3_1_1_16f_FD_183082 | JGI IMG/M metagenome (GOLD analysis project Ga0137415, IMG submission 183082) | Vadose zone soil fungal communities from Angelo Coast Range Reserve, California, USA - CZODoug3_1_1_16fungal (Hybrid Assembly) | ecosystem: Environmental > Terrestrial > Soil > Vadose... | reverse complement strand
ATCAGCCCAGGATAGTCAGTTGTATATTTTGGATCTTTGAACCGGGTCTCCCTGATAACCAACGTAGCGCCGACCAAGGCCGCGATTCCTATCGGGATGTTGATGAAAAACGCCCACCGCCAAGAAATGTAAGTTGTAAAGTAGCCGCCTAAGACTGGACCTAGAACTGCAGCTGCCCCCGCGGTCGCGCCCCAGATTCCGAATGCGACGCCTCGTGCTTTGCCAGTGAACGTTGTCGTTAGTATCGACAGAGTAGAAGGAGAAGCCATTGCCGCCCCAAATCCCTGGACCACTCGGCCAATAAGCATCTGAGAGAGGTTAGCTGAGAATCCGTCGATTATCGATCCGATGATGAAGAGGAAGATTCCTGCGATGAAGATCCGTTTTCTTCCGAACTCATCGCTCAGTTTCCCCCAAGAGAGCAGGAAAGAGCCGAAGATGAGGGCGTAGAGGGAAGTTATCCATTCAAGGTCCTTTAGGGTGATGTTGAAGTCTCTCTGAATCTGAGGCAGAGCGACAATCACTATCGTCGCGTCAATGACGATGATTGCAAGGGACAGGCTCAGGATGAGAAGAATGAGAAGCTGCTTGGGCTCGATCTTGCCCGATTCTGCCTGGGCAGCCTGGCTGGCGGAGCCTTCCCAATTCTGGCCCGACTCCTTACCATGATGCTCACCTGACATAGAGACAACGCCGCCTTCTCAGGGGGTAATCAACTTCACTCTCAACACGATCAGGAGATGAGATGGGATCCATCTCAACGTCCCACCTTTGAGCATTAGAGTTTGGAGCTACGAAGCCGAAACTCACGGGTCTGGATCCCGCTTTGCTAGAGGATACTAAGCAAGTTTCGATTGGCCTCGTCTTGTCTTGTGGGCTTCCATGCTTGTCCTCGCATTATCATATGCGAGCTGAATGAGTTTCTTGGCCCGGTCGAGATCTTCCGCTTTCTCGATCCTGAAGCTTACCCATCCGGCTTGAGGGGCGAACCGGTGAGGGAGCGCTGTTTCATTCTTCATCGCGGTTGCTTGGTCGTTCTTTGAGAGGCGGATGTCGAGGAAGGATGGTCCGTGGTGGTGCATGAACTCTAGCCCTTCGACTTGGAATTCTGTTCCTCCGAAGCGGTGAGCCGCTTGGGTCACGCCTGGAAGCTGTAGTATCCAAGTCTTCAAGGTCTCGAAGAGTTCGTTCCGGTCAGCCATGATTAGGTCTCACTGCTAATCATCTGATGCAAGTATTTGTTGACCAACATCCGCGCTCGGCTGGTCATTTCATAGAGGTTCTATAGAACTAGTTGATTGGTCTAATCTCGACAGGAAAGAATGATAGTATGGAGCAGCCTTCGAAACTCGCGATTCTCGGCATATCTGGTAGCGGGCGTAAAGGGTCGTACAACACTGCTCTGCTAGAGACAGCGAAACAGCTTCTCCCACAGAACGCAACTCTCGAAGTCGCTGATGTCTCAAGACTACCGTTGTACAATCAGGATCTTGAGCATGACATGCCCGAAGTTGTCAAGGAATTCAAGAAGAAGATTCGGGGAGCAGACGCGATTCTGATTGCTACTCCCGAGCACAATTATTCCATCACAGCGATTCTAAAGAACGCAATCGAATGGGGCAACAGGCCCCCGAGAGACGCTTCCTGGAGCGGGAAACCCGCTGCGATTATCAGCGCCTCAACAGGGTTGCGAGGAGGAGCGAGGGCCCAGCTGCACCTTCGACAGATAATGATAGACCTAAACATGCACTCGATCAACAGGCCTCTGCTATTGGTCGCGAATGCTAGAGACAAATTCAATGAAAATCTACAATTGACTGACGAGGAGACTCTACAGACTCTACGAGAAGTTCTCTCCAGCCTTGTAGAGTGGACACGCAAGCTTCAACGATGACGTCCTGGATCTGGACCTCCGGTTCGTCCTAGCTTCTAGGCGTTCAGTCTGCATGCCTTATGTCCCGAGTATGTCTGAAGCCTGCCTTAGATGAGCGGAGCGTTCTGATGGATGACAAGACTATTATGATAGTACCATTACGATCGAACCTTCGAAGATTACGGAGGACAAGAAACATGCCTTTAACTTGGAAGACCAACATCCTGACACTTGCAGTAGTATTTCTAGCACTTGCTGCATTCCCATCAGTGTTTGCCGCCGGCACCCCGAAGATCACCAATGCAGGCTTCAACCAACCGGGAAATATTCTGATCACTGACCAGTTCAACAATCGCGTCATCGAAATCTCTCCCTCTGGCAGTATCGTCTGGCAGTTCGGGAACGGTCCAGGTGATACTTCAGCCAACGCGATCGCTGGAACCAACGATGCCGAGCGGGTGGGCAGCCTGACTCTGATGTCCGGCACGGGCGTCCCGCCCGGGGCTACGACAAACTGCAAAGCTGGCTGTATCGACAACCGTGTTCTCCTCGTCGACCAGGGCGGTAACATCGTCTGGCAGTATGGCCAGTTCGGTGTGACCGGGTTTGGATCGAACCAGTTGAACACTCCAGTCCAGAACACATTTCTACCAACCGGCAACGTGCTCATCACCGACCAGGGTAACGAGCGGATCATAGAAGTTCAGCGGACTGACAATTCTATAGTATGGCAGTACGGCCAAAATGGTGTAGTCGGTATAGGTCGTAACCAGTTGAATAATCCGAACGCTGCTGAGCTTCTCCCCAATGGCCACATACTCATCTCTGACGAGAACAACAATCGTGCTATCGAGGTGACTCACACGACGCCGAGCCACATCGTTGCAACCTTTACTGCTCACGGAACCGTCAGCGGAGTCGCGTTCGCTAGTCGGTTGACTAACGGTGACACGTTGATCACAGACTCCAACAATGCCCGCATCGTCGAAGTCGACGCGAAAGACAATCCTGTATGGCAGTACGTCACAACCGCCCGTCCGTTCAGCAATATGTCACCCCTGCCGACAAGGGCGGTGAGGCTGGCCAACGGCAACACTCTGATCAGCGATCAATTCAACGACCAAGTGATCGAGGTCACGTCCACGGCGCACCCCACAATCGTAGTCAGCTATGGCACGATCAACAGCCCCGGCTTTAGTCCCAGCAACGCTAACGTGTTGAATGCGCCCTATAGTGCGTACGTGATAGGCGACTACACAGGTCTAACAATTCCATAACAACTCCCCTCCCCATTTTTTTAGACCTCTTCGAACTAACAACCGAGCATTATGTGAATAGTTTCTCTCCCGTCACTCTTTTATCCCGGCGAGCAGAAGGCGAATTTCACTATGCAATCTGTCACGAGTAAACCGAGACCGATTCCGCAAGGCTACCACTCTGTTACGCCATACCTCGCCGTTCAGGGAGTACCCAAACTGATCAATTTTCTCAAACAGGCCTTTGACGCTGAAGAGCGAGAACGAATGACAACCCCCGATGGCCGCGTAAGCCATGCAGAAGTGAAAATTGGCGACTCCATCGTGATGATGGGAGAGCCAACTGGAGAATCGAAATCCATGCCCTGCATGATATACCTGTACTTGGAGGACACCGACGCTGCTTACGAGCGAGCGCTTGAGGCTGGCGCAACCTCACTGAGGGCGCCCACTGACATGTTTTACGGGGACCGAAATGCCGCGGTTACTGATCGAGTCGGCAACCAGTGGTGGATAGCCACTCACGTCGAAGACGTTCCGCCAGAAGAAATGCAGCGACGCGCCAAAGCCCAGCAGAGCCAGTAGACTGAAACAGAGCATCGCTCCCAGCCTCGACGCTTTCGCCCCGAGGAGCCAACATGTTTTCGCCTTTTTCAGATCTGAATCTTGAAATTGTCCAAGATTGGACCAACTTTTACTCAATTATCACGTGCGGGGTTTCGAGCATTCCTACTACTTGAATAAGACTAATGAACCCATTTAGGGAGCGAAGCGTTTTTTCGAGAAAAAAATGCTGAAGCACAAGCGACTAACGATAACGGTGATGCTACTTGGTATCTTTCTGGTAGCGCTTCCTTCTACCACCCCTCGTGTCTATGGGGCCGCGGCTCCCTGTAATCCCCTTCACAAGTGCGGCATCTCCATTCTATCCCCAGGCGGAGGTCTGAACACGAATCGCACGGTGAACCCATCTTTCTCGGTGTCGTTCGCTGTCTTCAATTTCACTCTCGTGCAACCCGGACAAGCTAGCGATGTCAATACTACTACGACCGGCGGACCCGGCGGAGTCAACGAAGGCCACATACACGTGTGGGTCGACGGTCAGTATGTAACGATCTGGACAAGCACCAATGGTATACCCCTGAATCTATCGCCAGGTAGCCACACAATCCGGCTGGACTTGGTGAACGATTTGCACCAAAAGTTCAAGCCCGGAATCAACGCGACAACGACGGTGAATGTCATTGACCCGAACGCATCAATTCAGTCAACCGCTACCAATGCACAGAACAATGCCAGCAACGCCATGTATTACAGTCTCGGCGCGCTGATAGTCTCTATCATAAGCGTCATTTTAGTGGCGTACGTTGCGTTCAAGCCGAAGCCAAAACCATAGGGGTCGCCCGTACTTGGGCACCCTGCCCCATTTTTCTCAATATGCATTATCTAGAACAGCTCTCGCGCTGATTCTTGTTAGCCTCGCAATCTTTCCACAAATTCAAATTTCGCCTGGACCCGTTCGAGCTAGTGATCCCACATTCATTGCAACAATAGTCGACAATGCCTACCAACCAACTCGCATCAACATCACCACAGGAACCCAAGTAGTCTGGACCTATGCAAGCACTGGCAAGGCGCAACACACGGTCACGTCAGCCCCGAATACAAACACAACACAGGGCGGAACCCCCCTCATTAGCAGCGGGCCCATGAATCCGGGACAGAGCTTTTCCTACATCTTTTACAAACACGGTTCATATCCGATCCAATGCGCCTTCCACTCGTTCATGAACGAATTGGTAAATGTGACCGGTTCGGATATCCAACCACCCCCACTCACGACGACGCCATCCACAGGCTACACGCCTTACGCAATCGGCGGAGCAATCGCTGGGGTCATCGTAATAGTGTCAGTTGCGCTGCTTGTTAGGCGTCGGACCCAAAAAGCCACGAGGACTTCCCGGCCAAGGCCACCGTGAAGCTATACTTCCAGTCGAGAATTCTCCTAGGCAGACTGTTTCGCCAAAGAACTGAGAATCTTTTCAATCGTCTCAGGTGCGAGCTTGAGGGTTCTATGCTCCTCACCTGCATGAACCTCGACGAGCTTCATCATTTCGTCGACTGAGTGGGTACCCCTCGCTTCGAATTCACATTCTTTCAGGAGAAAATCCTTGCACTTGAATTTGATCATGGAACCTTAGCCAAAACTGAGCAGCGGATAACGTTTGTCCGACTGTCGAACTCCCATCTTCGCTCCTCATCATTGCGAGAACACGAGCCTCGCTGAGCATGCATTCGAGCGATTCTTTCTTAAGTAGATGGCAACCGAAGTCGAAAGGGTTTACTCATGCAGCTCACCACAACCCAGGCTGAAAAGAACGTTCAGGAGGTCCGAGAATATGACCTATTCCTTGATGTTGACTTTACCGGTCTCAAGTATACTGGTAAAGTAAAAGTGGATCTGGAATCCATCGGAGATGTTTCCCTCGACGCAGTGGGCCAACAGATCAATAGCGTGAAGTCTCGAGGCAACAAAGTCCCCTTCAAACATTCCGGGAAGGTTCTAGAGATTCAGACGGGCAAGTTCTCGGGTCCGTTGGAAATAGAGTTCAGTGGTAAAGTCTCCGACAACTTCACCGGGCTCTACAAGGCATCCTACGGAGACGGCTACATCCTCACCACGCACCTCGAGGCAGTTCAGGCTCGCAAGGTCCTCCCTTGCTTGGACCACCCTGCGTTCAAGGCAGTGTTCAAAGTCGGAGTGAGAACCGACGCTAACCTCTCCGTCATCTCGAACATGCCCATCGAATCAGAAACAAAGGAAGGGAGAAAGAAGACCGTCACGTTCAAGAAGACGCCGAAAATGTCCACGTACCTCCTCTACTTGGGCGTTGGAAAATTCGTCCAGGAGAAGAGCCGACATGGCGGGACAGAACTTTACGCAGCCTACGCGGACCGGCCGACGGGGAAGATCAATACAGAATTCTCATTCGACGCCACTCGGAAAGTCTTAGACTTCTACGAGTCATACTTCGGAATCCCATTCCAGCTACCCAAGCTCCACAATGTAGCCGTCCCGGAATTCGCTTATGGTGCGATGGAGAACTGGGGAGCCATAACCTACCGAGAAATTCTCCTGCATGTAGACAAGGACACGAGTATCCGGGCGAGGAAATCGGTAGCTCATGTGATCGCCCATGAGATTGCTCACATGTGGTTCGGAGATCTGGTCACGATGAAATGGTGGGACGATCTCTGGCTGAACGAGAGCTTCGCCACCTTCATGGATTTCAAATCCACAGACCGCGCCTATCCGGAATGGAAGGTCTGGCAAGACTTCGTTCGCACCTCCACCTCCGGCGCAATGGGCCGAGACGCCCTGACCAAGACTCATCCCATCATGGCGAAGGTCCACGACCCTGAGGAGATTGAGGAATTATTCGACGAGATAAGCTATGGGAAAGGCGCAAGCATCCTGCGAATGATCGAGGCTTACATTGGCTCAGAGAATTTCAAGAAGGGCGTCGCTCAGTATTTGCAGAAATTCCGCTACAGCAACGCTTCGGGCCACGATCTCTGGTCGAGCCTCCAAGAAGCTTCCGGAACAGATGTAAGCCGAATAATGGAAGGCTGGATCAGCCAAGAAGGCTTCCCGGTAGTCAAAGCCTCATTAGTTGGCGGCAAACTAATTCTTGAACAGGAGAGGTTCCTTCTTACTGGCGGGACTTCCAAGCAAGCCTGGCCGATCCCGGTCACAATGAATGTTGACGGCAAGACACAGTCGTTATTGCTGGACAAGAAGAGGGCCGAGGTCAATCTCTCCACAAACCCACGGTCTCTCAAGCTGAACGTGGACCAGACGGGATTCTACCTCGTACAGTATGATGGAAAGGAATTACAAGACTTAGTGTGGAAGGCAAGGCTCTCCCCGTTCGACCTTTGGGGAATGATCAGCGACGCCAAGGCCTTCCTGCTATCCGGACGAACGTCCTTCAAAGAATACCTCGACCTAATCGAAAAGTATTCGAACGAAGAGGAGTATCTTCCCGCGGTCGAAGTCTCTGACCAGCTGTCATTCCTCTACCAGATCGCACCCTCAAAACTAATCGAGACTTCCCGCAAGTTCCACAGCGCTGGGCTCAGAATCTTCGGGAGCAAGAAGGACGACAATAGCACGACCCTCAAGGGCATCATCGCAGCCCGTCTCACGCTTCTGGATGATGGCTACGCAAAGTTGGCCGGTTCGAAGCTCAACGAGCTGGCCAATGTCGAGCCGGACATGAAACGATCAGTCGTTATGGGATACGCGAGATCTTCAAACGATTATGACGGCCTCATTAGCAGATACACAAAAAGCACAACGGACGAAGAACGACTAAGATACTTGGAAGGACTAGCCAGCTTCAAGAATCCAGAACTCGTAGCAAAAACGCTAGACTTCGCATTGAGTAGCAAGGTAAAGAGACAAGATGTCAGGAACGTGATCCTCTACGCCACCGCCAACCCAGATGCGAAAACTGCCCTCTGGGAATGGTTCAAGAAGAACATGGCTAAGCTGGAGCAGATGTACGCTGGCACAGCCCAGTTCTCCATCATCTTACGAGAATACTTCTCGATTGTCGGCGTCGGCCGCTCGGCCGAGATCCAGAAATTCTTCAGCGAACACAAGGTTATCGGAGCCGACATCGCTCTAGAGAGGTTGAGAATCTACGATCGGCTCGCAAACAACATCACTACAAACGCGTAAGACTCAGCTGCCAATTCTAGTGTCGCTGGACCAATCTTCAGCAGTGTGTGAACTGACTTGAGAGCCTTTTTCGGATAACTGGCAGAATGGTGGGGGGGTGGGATTTGAGCTACAGTTTACTAGTACGTATAAGCAATTAGTGAGCTAAACTTGAGGCAGGGATTCATAAGACCAGTAGACATGTCCACTGGTTTTTGTCCGGTCATGTCCGGCAGGTCATCCGACTGGTCGTGAATGTATCGACTAGGACTTTGGCATACACGGTGAAGAAGGCCGAGTCAGTGGACGAGGCTTCGGTGCCAGTATAGGACTGCTGGGGCCAGGCTGCAGCGCTGGCCGTGTCGGTTTTGAATGCGAGGATAGCTCACGGCCGACTGCGATGTCATGAGTAGACCATAGGAGAGCTTCACTCCGAGTAGTATGCTCTGACCAGGCATCAAGGGATGGCGTATGTCCGTAGCGTTGAAGCTCGGAATCGAGAGATGAACCTTCTCCGGGTTGCCCGTCGAGACGGTGATTGCGGAAGGCTGGGTAATCTCTGGGTCCGTGCTGAGACTGGTCGTATCAGCGTAGTATACGTGTATTGCTCCCCTTGCTGGCATCCAGCCCGGGCTAATTACCCAGTCCCCCGGTAATGTCTCGCTGAGCCTGAACGAGTCTAGCGGTGTGGAGCCGGTGTTGGTAAGGCTCACCAAGGCTAAGACCTGGCGGAGACTCGTGTTCTCGACAATACCCATAACCAGTAACATGTTCACCATCCGATTCCCGTTGGTGTCTAGACGTAGCAGATTGAGGTTGGGTCCGGTGAAGAACATGGAGACTCCGATCGATGGTGAAGGAAAGCTGACTGTAACAAAACGAGTGAGGAGCGCTGAGCACCGGTAGCCGCAAGCCAGCCTATCCGCCTTGCCCATCGAACTGGTAATGTACGCTTTATCGCTGCCGGGGGTGTAGGAGCCGGCCACCCACATGAATTCATTACCTGTCCCGGTGCAATTCGTGGGGGGAAGATTCCGTGCAGTAGTAAGGTCCTTGAGGGGTCATTCGAACATTAGTGGCCCATGAAATCCCGTCATATGAATAGCTATAGTAAATGTCGGCCAGAGCATAGTTCCCTCCATTATTCCTCCAGTCGAGCCATGTCACATCCAGACGCCCTGTCTGCTGTGATATGCCCAGATCCCACATAGAATTGACCTGATTGACCACGTGAATATAGTCCGGAGAGGTAACATCATCGATCCTGGCGATTGACGACCAGCTTCTACCACCATCGCGAGAGACGACACTATACAGGTGCTGACCCATCCCGTTATCGCCGTAAACTACGACGTAGACCATGCTGGAGCTAGCAGCGGCCACTTCGAGACTACTGACGCCAATTGTAGGAGCGTCAGGACATATCTCCTGGAAGCTCGCACCCCGTCAGTCGACTTCAAGACTGCTGCGCCACCTAGTGCGCCGCAATGCCCCAGCCCGGACAAGAATACTGTTCCGTCAGGAGCAACCGCCATCCCCCGATTATCCGATAATGCAAAATCACTTCCAAAATAACTCGGCCCAACCACATCCCGGATCCCTCGCCGCCTCGGACTGGCCCCTACAACTGACTCAACTTAGCGGGAACACCTGCTATGTCTTCGATCCTAGACTTGAGGGCGAATTCGCGCAGCTCCACCAACCCCATCGTGCATTTTACCCCCTAACTCAAAACCCCTCCTCTTTTTGGGAGACACCTACAGTTGTCGAACCCGCACGTACACAGATGCGGACCCCGGGAGCTGACGCTGCACGATAACCTTTCACTCTCCCTTTCTCTATTGACCCATGCGGAACCCACATGGGATGTGGGACCGCTGGGACTAGGGTCTCGCGGAGGCAATTTTGTACTCCTCCCTTTCATCACATGAAGTTCTAGGCCAGAGGTTTTTCTTCACATATCTTGACGGTCGGTAATGCCAAACTGCTCTTTCTTTCCTGTACCATAGTCATGAATTCGTCTCGATGTTGAATGAAGGCATTGCACGTCGTTATGTCGGCCGTTGTGACCCGTCGCCTTGATACGACAATCGTGGAGAGCAGTTCCTAGATTGGTATGGGTTGAAACTCGAAGCCTGAGTTGTATAATTTAAGCGTACAAATGGAGTTTCTGAATCACTGAGAGTGGAAGATGACGCTGTAAATTGCCCAAATGCGGTATCAGAAACTTTAGCCTGGTTGAGAAGACTATGTCGAAGGGCTGGTACATACCTAGACCCGCTAATAATCTGCCTTTTGGGGTCAAAGTCACATAACTGTAGATTACCGTAGCGCCAGTAAAACCATGACTGGCTTTGAAACGGTCAAGTCCAGCCAGTACATCCAACTTTCCGTAGACTAGGAATCTTATGCCTTTCTGACTTAGTGCTTCAATCTGAGCCGATAGCAGAGCATTTGAAACACCTCTCACTTTCTTCCTGATTGAAAGACTCGATAGCATTGTACCTACTACTGCAACTTGTCCATTGAATATCGTCTTGGCGAAGCCTACAACCTGATTTTCGTAAACTGCAACTACCGAGAGCTGCCTACGGTCAGTTAGGTCCTTACCTAACAGCTTTTCTGCAGTCCAGGCAGAATACTCAGCAAAATATCTACCTTCTCTGAAGGGACTCTCTGTGTATAGGCCAACTATCTGCTCAGCTTCCGGCTTTGTTGCGCGTTCTATGATTCTTGTTTGAATCATCTTCCTACTCTTGCGTATCTCATACCGTGTGTCTTTGTTCAGTCGTGAAAGCCAGTGGTCATAGCTGTCAAACTGTAAGAGTGCTATTCTTAGTGTGTTAGATAGTTCAGTCGAATGTCTTGATTCTTTCATCCATGGAAGGTCAGAATAGACTAGCACATCTGCGCCTAACGATTTTGCCTTTTCAACGTGAGCAGCAGTAAATGGCTCAAGAAAATCATCCAGCCTTGCAAAAGTTAGTAAGCCCTCTTTAGTTAGCTTCATGGTACGAGTCTTCAACCTGGATATTGTTTCCACAAATCTCATCGACTCCCCTGTAGAGGGTCAGCGATACCTAGGGAACACAGATTCAGGCCGCTCATATGCATCCAAAGAAGACAGTGTTACTTGCAAAACGGCCACGAGGTTCTGAGACTCTTTTTCATCGCTTGAAGCGTCCGGCGTGATCACCGTCACCTAGTGACTGTAACAGCGATAATGGGGCCTCTATCTCGCACGGCCAATCTGGCGATGACTGGGACTGTTCAAGGGTCCGTAGGGGGCGTGCTCGTTCCGTTGGACAATGCTAGATTACTAGCACCGTATTTCATGTTGACGGCCTTCATTTTGACCGTTTTCGTTTTCGTCGTAGCGCTCCCCACGCGCCATAGAAGATTCCAGTGTGCATAGCACAGTATCTCTGCCAATGATTGCTGGTGGGATTTGAACCCCCAATTGCTGGTACATATGAGTGGGGTCGATCATGGCGAAAATTAGAAATTAATCCTCAATTTTTCCGGGGCCAAACTTCACGCATTAGATGATTAGTTTCGCTACGCCAGCTCGGAATGGGTTTTCGGGTTCTTCATTAATCATCATATCAATTCACATGCAATCAGTGATATTGATCACGAGGTGTCGGACTTACATCCGACGCCAACCGTCACTCTAGAGTCAAGCAAGATTCGCTGGAACTTTCGGAGCACAATGGTCTATCAAAGATCGAAATTGCGATGTAAACCCGGATTGCCCCGAGCAGAGGTTGAGACGCTCGCCAGAAATCTACTTCCTTCGGCTTTTCTGAACTTCACATAGGATTGTATGGTCTCCTTGTTTGGATCGGGACCAGATGATCTTGACTCAGCCCGGCGAAGGCGAGTTCTAGTCTTCGTGCGTAGTGGTGGATGTCGTTAGCAATATCTTGCATTGCAGCGATTGATGGCTTGTGTGGAATTAATACCTATAGTGTGGTGCGGGGGGTGGGATTTGAACCCACGAACCCCTACGGGACGAGGTCCTGAGCTTCGCTGTTCCTCAACCATTTTTGACATGGCCGAGTTCTCGCGCCTTTGACCTGTCTTGGCAACCCCCGCTGGTGGACGAGGGATTTCTGAACTAGTCTGATAAAGCCTTCAAGCTTTGAAGCGAGGCAGACAAAGATTCTGCTATGTCTGGATTCTGGGTCCGGCTTCTCTGACAAGAGCGTCTTGCTTCGAGCGTGACGAGTTCCCTGATTGGTCGCATCATCCTTCAGAGTATTCCTCCAAAGCCGCAATAGTCTGGACCCGGTACTGCTGAGCAGTCGCTTTTGTCCCTGGTCCAGAGTCTTATCCCTACCCCCCTGTTCGAGATTGTCTAGGACCGCTATCGTTAGCCTGCGGACACTTGCCAGCAGCTCCTTCCGACTTGCCGACTCTCCAGAACTCTCTAGCGCCATTTTCCTTCTCCTCTCCAATTCCTCTTCCATCGGGCGTCACGTCCCGTAGACGAGGCAAGACCAAGAAGCGCGTCAAAACCCGCCTACAAGACCGTTGCTCGATGATTCCAAGCAGTAAGACGACAGCTGATCCTCCAATAAACACCATCGTCCGGAGACCCGAACAACAAATGGAACAGGGAAAGCCAAGATACGAAACCGCTCTATCCCTACTGAACGTATCCCAGTATCCGAGATAGACGGAAAAATACGTTTTCTGATACAGGAAAAGCATTCTTAACACCCCCCGGGGGGGCCCCTCAAAAATTCCACAGACACAAGAAAGACTCTATTCTGCCGAGCCCCGAAAAGGGCCGCCTATCATCGCTCGACCCGTGTAAGAAGGGTCTTAGAAAAATGGGGTTTGTGTCCCAGGTGGGTCTCCAGAGATATTCCTATTTCAGTCGTTCAAGTATTATCTCTATGGTGGAGACGTTCCGTGCATCCTGGCCCTCACCGACAATCTCCGTGCCCAGGTTCACATGCTTCGACAAGCCGCCCTGGAAGAAGCGGTTATTCACCACCTCAGCCACATCAACGGCAGTGCTGATGGCTCTTCCACGAGCCTTTAGGGTCAGCTTCTTGGCACCCGTGTTATAGTGCATCATGACAGCCGTAGCATAAGCCATGATCGGCTTCTTACCGATCAGTATAGTGTCCGCTGGAATATCAGTTCTACGCACAGGGGCAGGAGCCCTCTCCGTCTTCCTTGGTTCTTCTGACAAGCAATTCACCTCCGACAGCGCGAGTACGATGTCCGGCAGAGCGCCACTAAGGCCAAAGACCCCTAAATAGCTATCTGAAACCCGGGACCTGAACGCAGCTCAACGAGACCTCTGAAGACGCCGACTCAACCAAGGAATACGCACACTCGCTCATTCTCAATCTAGCCCAAACGACCTCGGAGTGAAACTCTCCTGAGCAACCTTGATCCCTCTTCAGGCAGACTCGAGCGGAAATGATGACAATACGTTCGGCACTTATCTCCTAAGATTTCTTGATGCGATAGCTACGGAAATCCGACACCCAAACTTAGCGCCCAGCCAGAAAATGTTTCTCGATTGTATAATCAAATCCCAGAAAACCCCTTCGCGGCCTGTTCAAATTAGCTGAACAAGCAATGAATTGTTCCTTCCTTCTTGTTCAAATTTCAACGTTTATCTCCAACGGATGCATAAGATATCCTCCTATGCCCAAGTT
>Ga0137415_10004679_pt1 | contig 13537 bp, 15 predicted proteins | sample CZODoug3_1_1_16f_FD_183082 | JGI IMG/M metagenome (GOLD analysis project Ga0137415, IMG submission 183082) | Vadose zone soil fungal communities from Angelo Coast Range Reserve, California, USA - CZODoug3_1_1_16fungal (Hybrid Assembly) | ecosystem: Environmental > Terrestrial > Soil > Vadose... | reverse complement strand
ATTACGCGAATGGGGCGCAAAAACAATTCTTGATGCGCCCCATTCGCGTAATCGGCGTAATTCGCGGCTAATTCTTTGTCTTTGTTTTTACCGGGTGATCATCTGGTAATTGAAATACCCGACGCGATCGCGGCCGCCGTTCTTCGCCATGTAGAGCGCCTGGTCGGCCACGCGGATGAGGTCCTCTTTGCTGAGAGCGTTCACAGGATAGTTGGAAACGCCGATCGATGCCGTGATACTTCCGATTCCCGAAAAGACCTCGGCCGCGATTCTTTCACGAATCCGGTCTGCCACCTGAATGGCGCTGGGCAACGACGTCTCCGGAAGAATCACGGTGAACTCTTCGCCCCCGTAGCGGGCCGCGAAGTCAATTTCGCGGCAATTGTTGCGGATCGTTTCGGCGACCGATCGAATGACTGTGTCTCCGGCGGGATGTCCGAACCGGTCATTAACTTCCTTAAGAAAGTCCAGGTCGATGATCAGCAGTGACAGGGATCGATTGTGCCGCTGTGCCCTGCCCAGCTCCACCGACAGCGTCGCCTGGAAGAATCGGTGATTCGACAATCCTGTGAGGTAATCCGTGCGAGCGCGATGTTCGACTTCTTCGAATAGCTGCGCATTACGCAGCGCATTTGCGGCCGTGCTCGCAATCACCTCGAAGAATCGGACATTGGATTCGGATAAAGTTGGGCCAAGGGTTGTCGAGCGAATGTAAATCAGTCCCAGAGCCGAATCGTGCGCGATCATGGGAACTGCGATGATGCCCTCGGGGCTGGCGTCGGGAAGATAAAGCAGTTCCCCGGAGTCGTAAGCCTGTTTGAGTTCCGGGTAGTCGGACAGCTCGATCGGGACGTTGCGACAGGCCGGATCGGAAGACTTCACCAGGATCTGGGCCGTGCCGCTCTTCGGATCGATACGTACAATCGAACACTCCTGCGCGTCGAGGACTTCCCGCAGCCTGGAGACAATCGCGAACAGGACCTCCACGCTGTTGAGCGACGAGGACAGCGCACGCGTAATTTCGACCATCACCCCGGCCAGGCGGTTCTCTTCCAGCAGTGCGTCGGAAACCTTTGCATCCTGGGTCAGCCGTTCTGAAAGAAAGATGTAGAAAATCGAAACCACAAAAAACAGCGCCAGTCTGAGGAACTGCTCGATGTTGACATCCGTCTGGAAGCGAAACAGACGGAAATAACTGAACACACCGAAGAGCAGACTCACAACAAACAAGGAGAACAGCACCAGCCTCAAGTCGCGCCACACGACGGCAAGCAGGAACACGGCAAGAAACGCCAGGTACAGGTAGGTCTCGGGATTGCGCAAAAGATAGAACGTCGTGGAAACGAATACGAAGTCCAGCAAAGCGATTCCCTGCTGAACTCGTTTCATCAGGAAGTAGCGGCGAGGAATCAATGTCAGCAGGACGTTGGTCAACGAAAAAGCTGCGGCAGCGGCAAAAACCAGCGGAAATCGTTCGGTGCCGAGATAGCTGAACAGCGTAAGATACGAAGCCAGGATAATGACCAGCCAGCGGAGGGACAGGATGGCTTTTCGATGGTCGATTTCTTGGAACTTTGGTTTGTAGTCAAGAGGTGGCATTCTGTTGGTACATTTATATTTTGACACCTGTATTGACCTTTAGGCCAATTCTTAGGAGGACGGCGTGAAATTCATGAATTTTTCGCGGAAAAATTCCCCAACCCTGGTCCGGCTGGGGTGCGCTTTCGGCGACACATGCTTTGACGTTACCAAGGCGATCGGGGACGACCTCCTGGAATTTCCGCGAGTCGTGTTTACGATTGAAGAAGTTCTGCCGGTGAAGGATGGACTTCAACTTCTCGAAGACCAGCTCCGCGGGTTGGAGCGCTCGTCCAGCGGCATTCAGAGCTATCTCTTCGACGCATCCGAAATCATCTTCCGTGCGCCCATCACACACCCTCAAAAACTCATCGGGATTGGTTTGAATTACAAGGACCACGTCGAGGAGATCAAGGCGCAGACTCCGAAGCAGCCGCTCCTGTTCGGCATGTACGCGAACGCCATCATCGGACCGAACGAGCCGATTGTTATTCCGCCAATGAGCAGTCAGGTCGACTACGAGGCTGAGATGGGCGTTGTGATCGGCCGCCGAGCCCGTCACGTTGGAGTTGAAAATGCCCTCGATTACGTAGCCGGCTATACGATCGTGAACGATGTTTCCGCGCGAGACCTTCAGTTCTCCGACGGCCAGTGGCTCCGGGCAAAATCGTTCGATACATTTGCGCCGATAGGTCCCTACCTCGTTACCAAGGAGACACTCCGCGACGGGGACGGCCTGGCGATTGAACTACGGCTCAACGCCAAAACCATGCAGAAATCGAACACCCGGAATCTGATTTTCAAGGTGCCCGACCTGGTTTCCTTTATTTCACAGGTGATGACCCTGGAAGTCGGCGACGTGATCGCCACCGGCACGCCGGGAGGCGTGGGCTTCGTGAGGAACCCTCAGGTTTTCATGAAGCCCGGTGATATTGTCGAGATCGAGGTCGAAGGGATCGGTTTGCTCAGAAATTCTGTGGCTGAGTTCGACTGAGTACCTTCTCAATCGCTTCCACCAGTTCCTGGATCCGGAAGGGCTTCCGGACATACTGAACGCCGGCCTGCAGAAAGAACCGCTTCGTCTGGTCGTTCACCACATCTCCCGTCACAAACAGGAATCGGTGCTGAAGGTCCGGATTCAACGATTCGACCATCCGATACAATCGCTGGCCGCTGAGGCCCGGCATGCGCTGATCGCAGATGATCACGTCGTAGTTCTTTTTCTTTATGTGCTCGAGCGCATCCACGCCGCTGTTGGCGAGATCGATTCTCGCACCCTGGCGGGCAAGGACATCGAATATGAGCTCCGTGATATGGATCTCATCATCGACCACAAGAAACTGCTTGCCGCGCAGAGAATGGGCCTGCGATGCGCGAATCGGCTGAATTTCTTCGATTTCGATTTCATTCCTGATCGGCAATTCCAGCGTGAACGTTGAACCGCTCCCGTAGGTGCTCCAGGCGTAGAGTTCGCCTCCATGGTCTTTTATGATTTCCGCGCAAATGCTCAGGCCGAGGCCCGTGCCACGGTGCTTTTCTTTCGTGGTAAAGAACGGGTCGAAGATGCGGGCCATGTCGCGGGCGTGAATGCCGCTGCCGTTGTCGGTCACGGTTACCTGGATATGACCGGCCTCCACGGTGGTCCTGATGTGGATAGATCCCGGACGCCGCTGCATGTCGTCGATGGCGTCTTCCGCATTCACGATCAAATTGAGGAAAACCTGCTCGAGCTGGTGCGGATCGCCCCAGGCGAGCGGCAGACCATCGGAAAACTCGGTCGTGATGATGACGTTGTCGACGTTCTCCTGGTACTCCCGCAACTGCATGACGTTCCGGATCGCGTCGTTCAGATCGAACCCGACGCGCTTCGGCTCCGTCTTTGCGGCCAGGCTCAGGAAATTCTGGACGATCTTCCCCGCTCGCTCGGCCTGCGCCAGAATGACGGCGATCATGTGTGCCGTGGATGGATCGAGATCGGACCGCGAAGCCAGTTGCGCGTATCCCAGAATCCCAGCCAGCGGGTTGTTCAACTCGTGTGCAACACCCGACACAAGCCGGCCGATAGAGGCCATCTTTTCCATGTGGACAACCTGGCGGCGAAGCTGGACTTCATTAGTAATCTCCGTCGCATACACGATCTTCATTCCCTGATCATTCAGGGGCACGGTTTCCAGTTCGTAGGTTCCGCGGCCCGGAATTTCCACCTCATGGTGTGGCATCAATTGAATATTTTGAACTCCCGGAAAAAGATCGGTGAACGCCGAATTGGAGAGAATGATGCGGCCGCTTTCCTCGGCAATCGCGACCGGAATCGGAATCAAAGCGAAGAGTTTGGTTATCAATTGTGTATCAGCAGCGAGTCCCGTACCTTCCCTGGTCATTGAAACTCCCTTCATGGGGCGTTTTATAAACGGGAGGGATTATTCTCATGGGCCATCCTCAATGCAATAAAAAAGTGTATTTTTCCAAAAAAATCCAGCTCCGTGCTGTAGCGGCGGTCTATGACCGCCGGCTACAGCCGGCAGATTGCCAAAATGGGGCAACGGGCACACTTTTGCAGGTCCCGCTTCTTCGGACAATCGCCCGCAATGCCGAGATGGCAAAGCGCGAAATCGTACCGCAGCGGGTCGTCGCAATGAAGCTTTCGCAGGCTTCGCGTGATGTCCAGAGCCATCGGCCAACCAGGGCTTCGCATATCTGTCAGCCCGATGTAACTCGATATTCGAGCGATGTGCGTATCCAGCGGAATCACCAGCTGGCGCGGCTTGATGCGCATCCAGACACCGCAGTCGATGCCATCCTCCGGACGCACCATCCATCTTAAATAAAGGTTGAGGCGCTTGCAGGCGCTTCCCTGCGATGGAGCCGGAAAGAAGAAGCGGACGCCCACCCGCCTTTTGAGTTCGCCGCGTGGATAGAATCGCTCGTGGCCAAAGCCGAGCAGAGTGCCGGAGAAGTTCTCCAGCGCGCCGGTAACATCCGTGTCGTTCGGCGAGAGCGCCGAAACAAGGACGGATTCCAGGGAGCCGTACTCTTCCAGGGCGCGCCGAATGATCCAGAACAGGACAGCGAGGTCACGACTGGTGTTGAACCGATGATAAAAGCCGCGCAGGCGGCGGCTATCCCTGCGGGGATCGAAAGAGGCTATTGTCCGTGACGGAGCCGGGCCGAGATAGCTCAATACGTTGTTCACGGTTCGCAGGACGATCTTCACATTGCCGTAGGCGAACACGGAAGCAATGAGGCCGACAATTTCGCGGTCTACCGGGTCTTCATAACGGTGCACGAACTGAACAGGATCGCTGCCAAGGTGTTTTTCCTTCGGGAAATTGTCGAGGAACGTGTCGAGATGGTGCTTGAGGGACATACCGCTCTAGGGTAGGCGTAATTCGGGAAACGCGGGCTAAAGCCCGCGACTACATTGGGTGCACAACCGTGATTCCGTAAATGTAGTCGCAGGCTTTAGCCCGCGTTCCCCGAATTAGGCGTTCTACTTATTCGGGAAGTTCAGCGTGGGCTTTCCACGCTCGACGCTATCGCTCGTGCGCGAAGCAGGACCGCGGAGCGGATCGGCCGCCCGGTTCGAGCGGTCATTATCGCGTGCAAAGACGTCAACCCCGGAAGGGGCGCCCTTGGAATCTGTATTCGGTCCATCCTTCTTTACAAGGCGTATGACGCGATTCCGCGCGATCGGTTCATCCATACCGACTGGAGGGAGAGGATATTCGCCCGGACGAACCAGCGTCTTGCGACCCTGATCGAGAATGACTTCGCGATCCGAGAGGCCGAGGGATTCCACGGTAACGCGGCCCTCGAAGCAGCGGACTTCCGCAAACTGCGCCTCATCGACGTTCACTTCGAAAGTCGTTCCGCGGACCGCAATCAGAGCAGTAGGCGTGGTCACGCGGTAGGGATTCGGTCTGCCGCCGAGGCGTTGGATATAGAAGCGGACTTTACCCATCATCAGGTTCACAAGGCTGCGAAGATTCGAGCTCCAGTAATCCTGGATGGTCAATGTTGTATTTTCGGAAACGACCATGTAGGAGCCGTCCGGAACCTCGAGGTAAACGTTTCCGTCCGGCCCTGTTTTCAATTCGTCGCCGACCTGAACGGTCTGTGCGGACGTTGTGAGCGGGCTGAATGCTCCGCTGAAAGCAGACCTCCACTGGACCGAACCGCTCACGTGAGTAACCTTCAATGTTCCCTGCGCCAATGCTGCTGAAGGCAGAAGCAGCGCCAATAGAAACGGTAGAACTTTTCTCATTTCTCCCCTTTAGCAAGGCCGCCTACACCCTCGTGAATCTTGGTGGGTGATGGCGACTCAAGGCGGTGGAAGTCCAGAGCTTCCTGGAACAATCCAAAGCCGCTGCCCAGATCCGGCAGCGGATGGACTTTCCGGGACGCGCGCAATTTTTCAAAGATGCGCGTGTTTCGTTCCCTCTCTGCCCGCTTCATAAAACTTTCCAGCGCGCGAGCCATTTTTTCGCAACTCATCCCGGCATTCTCGGCATACGACCAGAAATCATCACGAGCATTTTCTCTGGTCATTTCCGCAAAGCTTTTTCCGATGGTTGCTTCAATATACGCAAGAGTGGTGATCTCACCCCAGCCTAAAGATTGTTTCACAGCCCAGCGTAATTCTTCCTCTCGAGTACCGAATTCTTTCTGGACCAGGTCAGCCAGTAGCAAGGAACGTTCCACATCCTGCGCATCTTCTTTGTCCAGAGCCGCGATGACATCCTTCAGCGTCGCGTCAGACTCCGGCTTTCCGTTGCCGGCAAAAAGAGGCATTCCGAAAACCAGAGACACAACGAAGAGGCCGAGAAAAGTTCTTGTTATCTTCATGATATAGCGCATAAAACCGCGCTCATGTTACTCCCTAGATTGCTCTGAAATCAATGCCCAAGCGCTTTGCCTTGTTATAAAGCGTCCGCCGTTCGATACCCAGAATCTCTGCCGCCTTCTTCTTGTTGCCCCCTGTTTCCTTCAAGATACGGATGATGTGCTCTCTTTCCATCTCGTCCAGAGAGCCTGTCGGAGCTTGTCCTATGACAGCGGCGGAAGGCGAAGCCGAAGGCTTTTCGGCTCCCGGGCACGCTTCTCCAAACTCCAGTTCGCCGAACTGGATCACGCCGGTGGAATTAAAGGTTATCGCCCGTTCCAGCATGTTCTTTAGCTCTCTCACATTCCCTGGCCAGGAATACCGCTTCATCGCGTCCAGAGCTTCCGGGGCCAACCGGACGGTCCTGCCATTCTTTTCAGAAAAGATTTTCATGTAGTAGCTGGCCAGCATTGGAATGTCTTCCACACGATCCCGGAGGGCCGGCAGAGCGATGGTAAAGACGTTCAACCGATGGAACAGGTCCTCGCGGAACTGGTTACTGCGGACCATCTCTCGGAGATCGCGATTGGTGGCGGCAATCAGCCGGATGTTCACCTGGGTGGTCTCATTCGATCCGACGCGGCGGATCTCACGCTCCTGGATGACGCGCAACAGTTTCACTTGAAACGTCAGCGAGGTTTCCGAGATTTCATCCAGGAAGACGGTACCTCCTGACCCGCTCTCCAGAAGGCCTTTACGAGCCCCGGTGGCGCCGGTAAATGCTCCCCGTTCGTGACCGAAGAGTTCGCTCTCAAGCAGCGTTTCCGTCAGCGCTCCGCAGTTGATAACGGTGAACGGAGCCGACGCTCTTGCGCTGTTGGCATGAAGCGCGCGCGCGATAAGTTCCTTACCCGAGCCGCTATCACCAATCACCAGGACGGGAGCGTCGATGCGTGCGATCTTGGCGACCTTCTTATAGACATCGACCATCTTCGGCGTGGTCCCGATGATTTCGGTATTCGGAAAGCTCTCGATGAGCTCCGGAGTCGTTGCCGAGTCTTCCACCATGCGGAATTTTTCCTCGATGCGGTGAAGAATTCCCAGCATTTCATCGACGACGAACGGCTTGCTGATGTAATCGAATGCCCCGTTGTGGACGGCATGGACGGCGGTTTCCATCGATCCATGCGCCGTCATGATAACAACTTCGGCGTCGGAGTTGACGGCCTTCATCCGCTCCAGCAGATTCAGTCCGGAATCGTCGCCGAGATAAATATCGCTGACGAGGATATCGAAGGACTCTTCCTCGATCGCTCGCCTCGCTTGTTCACCACTGGTCGCGAGACGGAAGGGATACGATTCCATCTCCAGGATCGATCCCATGAGTTTGCAGATCGAACGATCGTCGTCGACCACAAGGATTTTGGGTTTACTCATACTAAGTTTTACTGTAGCGGCGGTCTATGACCGCCGATCGGCGCTCACCGAGCGCCGCTACAGCTCAGTTCGGTATCCACAGCGTGAACACCGAGCCTTTACCTACCTCACTTTCCACTACAACGTCGCCTCCATGCCGCATTGCGACTTCCTTCACGAACGCCAGTCCGAGGCCGAACCCGCTTTGTTCCCGGGTCTCCTTGTTTCCCCGGCGGTAAAACTTTTCGAAAATTCTGGATGTCTCGTCCGCAGGAATGCCGAACCCCTGGTCGGTCACCTGGAATCGAACCCGGTCATTGCCGTTCGAGAAACCCATCCGCACTGTCGTGCCCGCGGGGCTGTACTTGATCGCATTCGTGATCAGGTTCATCAGCGCCTGATAAAGCAACAGCCTGTCCGCTCGAACGCGCATTTCGCCGGCGGCCGGGATCTCAATGGCGATCTGCTTCTCTGCGGCCACCGGCCCGATCGCGTTGAGCATGTCGCGGAAAACGGGTGCCATTTCAAAATCGGATTTGGTGACCTTTTGACGTCCCGACTCGATATACGCTATGTCCAAAAACGACTGAATGAGCTGATTCAGCCGCTGGCTCTCATCGATGATCGTGCCGAGAAACGCTTTGCCCTTCTCCTGGACCATGTCGTACTTGAGCAATAAGTCGCTGTAGCCGCGGATGGAGGTCAGGGGGGTCCTCAACTCGTGCGAAACTAATGAGACCATGTCGCTTTTCGCCTGGTTTAATTCATGTTGTGCCGTGGCGTCATGCATGCTGAATACCACGCCGGCTCCGGGAATGGGCGACAGCACCACATTATAGAAACTTCTGGCGTTTTTTGCCGGGACAAACTCCATCACCACCGGCTCTATCTTTGCCATAACCCCTGCAAATTCAGTCACAAAGGATCGCCCATCGAGTAGCGAGGCAAAGTACTCCGGAGCGAACGGCGGGTCATTACGGTGGCCTTCCAGCCGGGTCGCTGCCGGATTCTGATAAACAACCCGTCCGGCAGGATCGCTCACAATAATGACGTCCTTGATGCTGGCCAGGATGGCGTTATTAAAGGCAAGGAAACGCACGAGTTCCTCGCTGAAGAAATCCACGGCGTCGAGCTTCCAGCGCGAATTTCGCCTCTGTGTCCCAAAGAGGTTTTCCCGATGTTCGTCGCGGCTTTTGGACTCCCGCTCGTAGGCGTCGAGGGCGGTCACCCATGTGTCTCTTTCGCTCCCGGCGGGAAGATGAGTGAGAATCTTCTGACGCGCTTCCAGCTGTAGCGGCGGTCTATGACCGCCGGCAATCCGGCGGTCATAGACCGCCGCTACAGTCAGTCGTTCTATCTTCCTGTCCAGATCGCGATTCACGAGTACCAGCTTGGCGACTTCCAGTCCCGGCACCACCACGACGATTGCCGCCCAGAACGGCGGAAACGGTAACCACAAGCTCCCATACTTTATGAGCAGCCATGACAACGCCAGAATTGACGGCCCGGCCATGACCGCGGCCGCATAAAACCGCCGGCCTTCAAATCGCGAATCCACCCACCAGAGGCCCATCACCATGAGGAACAGCCCGGCGAGCACGGCGATATCGGAGGCCTCGGCAATGGCGCTTCCGTTGTAGAGGGTCTCGATCGCGTTCGCGTGTATCTCGACACCGCTCATTTTCTGTCCGCTTTGCGCGAAAGGCGTGAACCACTGATCCAGATCCGATCCCTCGGCTGTAAATCCGATCAAAACAATTTCATTTTTGAACTCATCCGGATTCACTGCTCCATCCAGGACCTTCCATGCCGGAACGTGTTTGAAACTTCCGTTGTCCCCGATGAATCGAATGTTGAAAGCCTGCGGCCGAACAACCCTGGCACGGCCGGCCCTCAGTTCCCCGGCGCCTTTCCCGGGCAGACCCGCAGCGTCAAGCACGACCGCCGCGAACGCAGGGACGACGCGGCCTTCGGCAACTTTTGCTGAGAAGATTCTCCTGCTGATGCCATCAAAATCCGGATCGGCATGGACATGGCCGAGTGCCACGTGCTTTTGCACAAATTGCTCATTCGGTTGATGCCAGTGCTCGACTCCGTTATCTGAAATGATCCGGGTGGCCAGAACGATTGACGGCACTTTCGAGATCGCTGCGGCCAGCGCATTGTCCTCTTCCTCGGTTTTGTTCTCGTCCAGCAGCAGATCCATCCCGATCACTCGCGGCCCACCGGCTTCGATGCCATCGAGCAAACGCGCGAGCTTTACGCGAGACCACGGCCATGCGCCGTTACGATAGAGACTCTCGTCATCGATGGCGACGATAACGATCGGGCTGGTCGGCGTAACCGAGCCGGCGAGTCGAAGCGTGAAATCGTATGCGGTGGAGTTGAGTTGCGCGAAGTACGTCGTCCACGAGAGCAGGAGGATCGATACTGCCACGAAACCGCTGGCCCCTACCGCTCGGAGAACGGGTTTCATCGGAGCGGTATTATACAATGACGGGCGGCAATATAATTGCTGTAAGGAGCAGACATGGCACGGGTTCCGCTCATCGCCCCCCAGGTAAATGCAGGCAAGTTCGTGCTTAACGCCGAATCCGTCGGACTTAGCGCCGAACAATTTTTCAGCTATGTCGCGACAATCCCGACCTTCGTATCGAACTCACGGCCCGGAAAGAGATCGAAATCATGGCTCCTACGAACTCCAGGACGGGCTTTCGAAATGCCGAGATCTGTCGACAACTTGGAAATTGGGCCGTAAGCGACCGTTCCGGCGTTTCCTTCGATTCGAATGCAGGTTTTACTCTCGCAAATGGTGCCAGGCGGGCGCCCGACGCATCCTGGATTCGACGCGAACGATGGGATGCGCTCACGCCCGAGGACCAGGAAACCCTCGCGCCTATCTGCCCGGACTTTGTGATTGAGCTCTGGTCCGCCAGCGACACAATTCCGGACCTGCAAGCAAAGTTGGAAGAGTACATTGCCAACGGCGCCCGTCTCGGTTTTCTGATCGATCCCAAGCACCAACAGGTTCACATTTATCGCCCCGGCCGGCACCCTGAGCGCCTGGATCAACCCCGATCCGTCTCAGGCGATCCTGAACTTCCGGGTTTCACTCTGGAGTTGATCGAAATCTGGAAATAACAACAACCCCTTCGCGCTTCATAAACGCGCATGTCACTCCTTGAATCATGTGTCGCCGTGGCGATTATTTCGATTGCGGCGGTGGTGGCCGTCCCTTCGCTGGTGAGATCCCGGGAGATCTACGAGTTGGACGCAACCGCCCGGCAGGTTGCCGGCAAAATGCAATCGGCGCGCATCCTGGCAGTGAGCCGAAATCGGGATTGCCGGGTCCGTGTAACTTCCGAAGTCTCATACCTGATCGAATGCGAGGATCCGTTATGGGTGACTGAAGAAAGCATCGTCCTGCCACGCGGAATCCGGATTGCAGCAAATGCCTCGCCCCGGTTCCACCGGCGCGGGAATGCGTCGCCAACAGCCACGATCAGCATTTCGGACAGCCGCAGCCGATCAAGACGCGTGATCGTGAATATTGCGGGACGTGTGAGGGTGGAGTGACATGCCAATCTGTGATAAACAACTTTGCTCATGACTGATCCCGAACAAGTGGTGGAGGCAAATCTCAAGTTCTACTTCGCGCTCGAAAGCCTCGACGTCGATCTCATGGATGAGGTATGGGCCACCGATGCGAGTGCCATCTGCGTTCACCCCGGCTCCGTCCGTCTGGCGGGATGGGAAAACATCCGCGCAAGCTGGGAACGGATTTTCCGTAACACGACCTACATGCGGATCGACGTTTCGGAAGTATCCGTCGAAGTCCAGGGAACCGTCGCCTGGGTCACATGCCTCGAAAACATGACGATGGCAAACAATGAAACGATGAGCCGCGCCCAGGCTTATGCGACGAATATTTTCATCTTTGAAGACGATCGATGGCTTCTGGTCCTGCACCACTCATCGATCCTGGCCAACTCGGAGGAAAGCGTCTGATCAGGTCCTGTCCTTCATCGCCCGCACCACGAAAAACACCCACACCACGATCAAGACTGCCGCAATTCCAAAGACTCCGAGGATGAGTCTCATCTGCGCGTCTCCTGGAACTGCAGACCTCTCGCGAACACCCAATGCGAAACCAGCAGCGGAAAACTTGCCGACATCCATCCCTGCGGCAACATGTATCCGAGCACGCCTCTCCCCAGCACGGGATACACAACCAGAACGTTCGCCAGCCACAAAACCAGGCCCGCGATGAACGCATTCCGGAGATATGGCTTCAGCCACTGCCAGAACATCGCAAAGACAAGATAACCGCCGAAATAAATCAGGCCCGCATTAATGATGACCACCAGTTGCAGGTCCTCGAGCAGCGGCACTGCCCGCACCACAGACCGCGTCACCAAAAGCGGCATGAATACGGCGCCTGCATACCACCACAGGAAAACGCTGACGCTCAGATACAGAACCGGCCCAAGCCACATCGCGCCATTCTACGACACCACGGACACATTGACCGCCCTTCACTCTTTCCGCTACGATGGATTGTTGTTCAACGGGCCTGTGGCGCAGTTGGGAGCGCGCATGACTGGCAGTCATGAGGTCAGGGGTTCGAACCCCCTCAGGTCCACTTCAAAATAAAACAGTTAAGGCCGGACGTGAAACCCGGCCTTTTTTGCTGTGCCCAATTTTGTGCCCACTGGGCTTTACTGTGCGGTTGCGGTCTGCGCCGTTTCTTTCGCTTCTGTTCTTCGATTTTGGGCTTGGTTGTAGACCTCAAGTTTCGCGAAAGCATCTTCCAGGCCCTCTGGGGTCGGATGCACGTAGCGTTGAGAGATCAGGATGCTCGCGTGACCAGCAATCTTCTGAATCGTGAAGGGATCAGCCCCCGCTTCACCAAGGCGTGTCAGGAAAGTATGCCGCAGATCATAGAGTCAGAAATGCGGAACATCTTTCAAATCCGCGACCGTTCTACCGTGCTGTGAGTCGATTGTGGAATAGGAGGCATGGACCAACCGATGAAGGGGATTCCCAGCGTCGATCGAGACCCGGATGAGTCCGAAATACGCACCTGTATCGAGCGCTCATTGTGAAGAAAGAGACGGTGCTTTTGAAGGCGGGCCCGCGCGAACAAGGTCCATCCCACATCAGGAGGACTGAGGCTCAAATTAGGGCCACCAACCCTGTACCGTAAAGCCATTTGTCGGGCGGTGCCGGCCTGACCCTATCTCGGCTTATACACCTTGGTGCACTTCGTGCAAATGATCGCACCGCCCGATGTTGGGTGCGCTCCGCGATAACCACAGCCAGGACATTGAACATATTTCGATTTCTTCACGAAAATAGTTTAGCGCGTTCCACCAACTACCGGACGCTCTGCGAGACTGTGCTCGCGTGAAGCTGCTCGCGTGCGGTCAGTCGTGCTGAAAACCGTGCGGCAAAACCTTATCAGCCAATCTCCTCAGATGGTCTGCTCCGGACCTCAAGGCCTGCGATTGGTTCTTCTGCTTCTGCCGATTGCCGTCAGTGAATTGATCGATGAACCCGATCATCTCGAAGGCATCTTTATCGATTTGATCCGCCATTTCGCGGAGACGTACTGCCGTAGGATGCGGTTGTTGAGTCATAACATTGAATCCTCCAGTCCGACTCTCGCAAGTCCTCTGCAAACGGAATCAGGCTGACGCCGTGACCGACTGCCGCGCCCTT
>Ga0137415_10004678_pt1 | contig 13538 bp, 11 predicted proteins | sample CZODoug3_1_1_16f_FD_183082 | JGI IMG/M metagenome (GOLD analysis project Ga0137415, IMG submission 183082) | Vadose zone soil fungal communities from Angelo Coast Range Reserve, California, USA - CZODoug3_1_1_16fungal (Hybrid Assembly) | ecosystem: Environmental > Terrestrial > Soil > Vadose... | reverse complement strand
ACCGTTTGCACACTATGCGTGTCCTATGTGTCGACTGCATGAAGTCGTGCCGCTGCCTGACGCGCGCGTAATAAGTCCTCAAGGGGCACTTCGTCATAGGGGGTGGTTCCGCGGTAGGCGGCATACGCCGAGGACACCGGATGATCATCGCCGCCTGGCGACGCCGCCTGCCTGCAGCCGAGCTTGTTGTGCTGGTGCTGCTTCCTATCAGCCCTTCGATGCTGTCGCGTTGGTGGCCGCGATTCCACGGGCGAGTTCCAGAAGCAGGCGTGGTGCATCCATCCGCGGCAGCATTACTTCGATGAGCCAGGCCTGTCCGGGGGCCGAGGCACCTTGCAGGGCGTCCCGCAGCTCGCGGACGGTACGGACCTTCGCGGTGCGTACGTTCGTGCCACCGAGGGCGGCGGGCAGTGCTGTCCAGTTCCACGGGACGATGTCCTGATAGTCGGCCCTTGGACTCTGGATCGCCCGCTCGATTGTGTAGCCGTCGTTGTTGAGCACGAACACGATGGGCCGGATACCGCGGGCGTAGAACGTTCCGAGTTCCTGCACGGTCAGCTGCGCCGAACCGTCCCCGATGAAGAGGACCGGTCGCCGGTCGGGCCGGGCCAGCGCGGCGCCGAGCAGGGCCGGCAGGGTGAATCCGATCGACGACCACACCGGCTGGCCGAGCAGGTCGGACTCGGGGGGCAGCCGCAGATCGAGTGCCCCGTAGAACGCCGTCCCGGCTTCGGCGGCCACTGTCGTCGACGGCGGAAGCCAGTCCTGCACAAGTGCCCAGAATCGTTCGTGGTTCAGAGGTTCGTCGAGGTTCGCGCCGGGGACGGATGCGGGCGCTGTGAGCGCGACCGCGCTGGCGTCGGCGAAGTGGCTTTTGTTCACCAGCTGGTGCAGGACGGGCAGCGAATCTTCCAGCCGCACACCGGGGTACACCGCCCGCCCGATCCGGGCGTGATCGACCGTCAGCTCCACCGAGCGGGCAGAGTCGTAGCGGTGGGTGAAGAATCCGGTGGTGAAGTCGCTTTCCACCGTTCCGGCCATGACCAGCAGGGAAGCGGTGTCGATCGCTTCACGGGCCTCGTCCGAGCGGGTGGTGGCGCCGAGATAGGTGCCCAGGCTGGCCGGGTGGTCCTCGTCCAGCAGCGCCTTCGATCCGGGCTGGGAGGCAATCCGAACCCCGGGCAGTCCGGCGAGTTCGGCGACCAGCGTCTCCAGGCCCCGGCGATGAATGCGTGGCCCGGCCAGCATGGTGATCCCTGTCTCGCCGGAGAATCGGAGTTCGAGGGCCTTGCGGAACTCCTCGACTGCGGCGGGCTCACTGCCCATGCACCGCAGAGGGTTTCGTAAAGGGTGCGCGAGGATCGGCGCGTTCGCCACGTCCAGCGGCACGCCGAGGTAGACGGGCTTGCTCGTGTTCAGTGCGATCAGCAGGACCCGGTCGATTTCCTGCGCCGCGGTGCGCGGATCCAGGACCGCCTGCGCCGCGGTGACTTCACGGAACATCCGCTCGAAGCGCAGGAAATCACCGTCGAGGAAGGTGTGGTGCAGCGGGGCGCGGCGCTCCATTGCCGCACGCGAGGGCATGCCGGCTATGTGCACGACAGGTACGTCTTCGGCGTAACTGCCGGCGATACCATTGATCGCCGACAACTCGCCCACCCCGTAGGTAGTGACGAGTGCGCCGGGGCGGCGGCCCACCCGGGCGTATCCGTCCGCGGTGTAGGCGGCGTTGAGTTCGTTCGTTGATCCCGACCAGTCGATGCCCTCTACGGCGAGCATTTCGTCGAGTAGCGTCAGGTTGTAATCACCGGGCAGCCCGAAAAGGTGGGTGACACCGAGCTGCACCAGCCGCGTCGCCAGGTAGGAGCCGACGGTTGTTGTAGTGGTAGAGGGTGTCATTGGGCGTTTCCTGACTTGGATGTGAATACGGGTCTCTTGATTGCTTGCGGCAGGAGATCAACACCGGAACGCCGCCCTGCCCCTGCCGCCGATGTGATGTCTCACAACATCTGAAAAGTTCCGAACCTGCTTGAGGTTCGGAACTTTATGTTGGGGGGCTTTAAACGGCAGCTCAGTCAGAGTCGATGCATTTCGCGTTCCATCCGCGAATACTCGAGGTAGCTGGCTCGCGGCGGACAATGCCGTCGCCTCGGCTGCGGATCCGCCGATGACGTCACGAAGACGTGGCGCATGGCCACCGCGACAACACGGGTCGCTTCCGTCCACCATCGAATCGGCTGCGCCGGTACGACGGCCGCAGTGCTGAAGATGACCTCTTGCTCGGTGATGAGGGTCGAATGCGGCGGCACCTCGGCTTCGGTGAGTGATGGAGCCGACTGTAGGACCACGTCCACCTGCGGTGTCGGGTCGATGTCGTCGACTAGATGCAGCGGATCGGCGGTTGCCGTCGGCAATTCAGACATTCCGGGGTGCCTCCTTCGGTGCTGGCGAACTCTTCGCCCAAACCAAGGGTGATCGCGCCCGCGCCCACGCAGCTATAGAGTTCTCTTGTACAGAAAACGCCCCAGATGCGGACGATCGAAAAGCCGACCTACCTGGTGGAGACCGTCGACAAAGCCCTACCTCTCTTGCATGCCATAGTTCTGTAGACCAGAATTATGTGACTCCCGCCTCCCGCGTCGCCCTACCGTTGTCCCAACAGCACATAACGCGCGACAAGGTTGAAAGGGAGATCCGTGGTGAGTCAGTCATTACCCACCGAGGCGGCGGAGCCGGCCACGGGTGCCGAGCTGCTGGTGCAGTGCCTGGAACGGCAGGGTGTCCGGCATGTTTTCGCCATCCCGGGGGCAAAGATCGACAAGGTGTTCGACGTCATCGTTGACCACAGTCCGCAGCTGGTGGTGTGCCGTCACGAGCAGAACGCGGCCTTCATGGCCGCGGCCGTGGGCCGGCTGACCGGGACGCCGGGCGTGTGCCTGGTGACATCGGGACCGGGTGCGTCGAACCTGGCCACCGGCCTGGTCACGGCCACCACGGAGGGTGACCCCATGGTCGCGATCGCCGGCGCGGTGCCGCGAGCCGACCGACTCAAGCGGACCCACCAGTCGATGGACGCGGTGTCCCTGTTCACCCCGATCACGAAGTTCGCCGGCGAAGTCAACGACACCGCCAACGTGCCCGAGGTCGTCACCAATGCCTTCCGCAAGGCGAGCGGGCCTGCTGGCGGCGCCTCGGTCGTGGTGCTGCCCCAAGACGTGGCGGCCGGTTCGGCGAGCGTGGCCGTGCCCGCGGCCGGACCCTCGCCGGTCCCGGCCATGGGCGCCGCACCCGCGCAAGCCGTCGACCGCGCGGTCCAGATGCTGCGCGCCGCGCGGCTGCCCGTACTGCTGCTGGGCGTGCGCGCCGGCGCCATCGATGCCACCGTCGCGATCCGCCGGTTGCTGGCCCGCACCGACCTTCCGGTGGTGGAGACCTACCAGGCCGCCGGGGCGCTCTCCCGCGAACTGGAGGATCACTTCGTCGGACGCATCGGACTGTTCCGCAACCAGCCAGGAGATGTGCTGCTGGCCCACGCCGACGCGGTCTTGACCATCGGCTACGACCCGGTGGAATACGACCCCAAGCTGTGGAACGTGGCGCCCGGCGCGCAGCTCATCCACCTTGACGCCCTGCCGGCCGAGATTGACAACACCTACCAGCCCGCCCTGGAGCTATGGGGAGACGTCGCGCAGACCGTGGATGCGCTGGCCGCGCGGTTGGGCGAACTCAAGCTGTCGGAGCAGAGCAGCTCACTTGTCACCGACCTGCGCCACACGCTTATGGAGCTGGAGGAGATGCCCTACCGGGAGCTGCCCGACCGCGTGCATCCATTGCGGATGGTGCGGGCACTGCGCGGGTTGCTCGACGATGACACGATCGTGACGTGCGACGTCGGCTCTCATGCCATCTGGATGTCGCGTCACTTCCGCTCCTACCAGCCGCGCACGCTGCTGATCTCCAACGGTCAGCAGACGTTGGGGGTGGCCCTGCCCTGGGCGATCGCGGCCACCCTGGTCTACCCCGGAAAGAAGGTCGTCTCTATCTCAGGAGACGGTGGCTTCCTGTTCTCGGCCATGGAGCTGGAGACGGCGGTGCGGCTGAAGTCCAACCTGGTGCACCTGGTGTGGCGTGACGGCACATACGACATGGTCGCCATCCAGGAGCGGGCCAAATACGGGCGGACCTCGGGGGTCGACTTCGGTCCGGTCGACACCGTCACATTTGCCGAGAGCTTCGGGGCCTCCGGACTGCGCGTGGCCTCACCAGACGACTTCGAGCGGGTGCTCAAAGAGGCCATGGACACCCCAGGTCCGGTGATCGTCGACGTGCCCGTGGACTACAGCGACAACCACACACTCAGCGCCCTCGTCCAACAGGACGACCTATCGGCGCCGGCGCAGAAAACGTACCGATCATGAGCACTTTCGCCACGGACCAGCAGATACGCCTGCCCTCGGGCACCCCTGTGGTCAGGCATCCGCACGTCGGGCCGCTACACCAGAACCCAGGACCCCAACGCGGCATCTACCAGACGTCCACGATGGCGGCCCTGCTTGACGGGGTATACGACGGTGACGTCACCTTCGCCGAGATCGCCAAGCACGGCGACTTCGGGCTGGGCACCTTCAACCAACTGGACGGCGAGATGGTGGCCGTCGAGGGACAGTTCTACCGCCTCCGCGCCGACGGCACCGCCACACCCGTCGACCCACAGGAGACCACACCCTTCGCCCAGGTCACCTTCTTCAGCACCGACACGACCCACCGGCTCGATGGCCCGGTGCAACGCGCGGCACTGGAGGCCTTCATCGACACGCTGACGGCGAGCAAGAACCTGTTCTACGCCATCCGCGTCGACGGTCGGTTCCAGGAGGTGCACACCCGCACCGTCGCCAAGGTGGAACAACCCTACCCAGCCTTCGTCGAAGCCACCCGACACCAGGCCACCACGACATTCACCAACGTGCACGGAACGCTGATCGGCTTCCGTACCCCCGACTACGCCCAGGGTCTGGGAGTCGCCGGCTACCACCTGCACTTCCTCACCGAAGACCGCACCGGTGGCGGACACGTCATCGACTTCACCCTCGACAAGGCCACCATCCACATCAGCGCCCAAGTCGACGTGCACCTCAACCTGCCGCAAACCCCAGCCTTTATGTCCGCCGACCTGACCGGACGCGACCTCGACGCCGAAATCGAGCTCACCGAGGGCGGCGCCGTGCCGGCCGCCTGACAATGCCACCGGTCAATCTCCGCTACGCGCTGTGGCGCTCGTCGCGGCGATAGTCATCTACATAATTTCCTGGTCGCGGTACACCCAATAGCCAAGGCACAGATGCTACAGCGCGCCGTCGAGCTGTCCCACGGCGTCGGTGAGGCGCAGGTTCTCGGCGTAGTCCACCGGGCAGGCGATGATGGACACACCCTCCTGGTCGAGCGCGGTGCACAAGTCGGCAGTAGCCCCTCGGCGCTGGATGCGCGACATCCCTTGGCGCCGAAGCTTTCCGCGTACTTGACCACGTCCGGATTGGTGAACGCGAGGTAGTCATGTTCACCCAGTTCCAGATCCATCTTCCACTCGATCCATCCGTACCCGCCGTCTTCCCAGACCAACACCATCAGCGGGATCTTGTTCCCGGACAGCGGTTTCGATCTCTTGGGAGCTCATCAGGAAGGCGCCGTCCCCGATCACGGCCAGCACCTTCGAATCGGGTTCGGCCAGTCTGACACCGAGCGCCCCGGGCAGCGCGAAGGCCGGAGTAGACAGGCCGTTGGAGATGGGGCAGGTGTTCGGCTGATAGGCCGGGTAGAGGCGAGCCATCCACATCTTCGCCGCACCGGTGTCGACAAGCACGACGTCGCCGCGGCGCAGCGCGCCCGGGTATCGGCAACCACCCGCTGCGGGGCGAGCGGAAAACGCGAATCCGACTGACCGCGCGCGATTTCCTGGGTCAGCAGGTCACAACTGGCGGTGTCCTTTGTCGTATTCGGGCACCCACATGGTGTCCGCGATGGCTTGCGCAACGTTGTTGGGCGTTTTGGATGCCACGCCGTCCTCGACGGCCGCGGCGTAGACTGCCTCGGCCACCACCGCCGATATGGCCCGCAGGTTCTTCACATCGGGCAGCAGGGCGGCACCTGGTGTGGCGGGGTCGACTTGTCGGCCAAGGGCTTTGGCGGCGGCGTCGAGCATCCCTTTGGTCACCCGCTTGGCTCCGGCGACGATCACCCCCAGCCCGAGACCGGGGAACACCAGCGCGTTGTTGGCCTGACCGATGCTGTGGCTGGTGCCGTTGTGTTCCACGGGGCCGACCGGGGTGCCGGTAGCGACAAGTGCCTTGCCGTCGGACCAGGCCAGGACATCGTCCGGCATGGCCTCCATCCGCGAGGTCGGGTTGGAAAGCGGCAAGATCAGCGGACGCTCCGTGGATGCGGCCATCGCCTCGATTACCTCGCGGTCAAACGCGCCGTGCACCGTTGAGGTGCCCACCAGCATCGTCGGTGCGGCCATCTTGATCGCCTCGAGCAGCCCCACCCGATTCCCGGCGGCACTACCCAACTGCCCGCGGTTCTTGGCGTAGGGAATCTGGAAATCGCGCAGGTCGTCCATGTCGTCAAAGAGCAACCCTTGCCTGCCGATCGGCCAGATTTGAGACGTGGCCTGCTCCACGGTGGCGCCGTCGGCCACCATCGCGTCACGGATTTGATCGGCGATACCCACCCCGGCGGTGCCGGCACCGAAGATGGCGACCTTCTGATCCTTCATCGGTATGCCGCTGACCTTGACCCCGGAGTGCACGGCGGCCATCACCACGGCGCCGGTGCCCTGCACGTCATCGTTGAACACGCAGTAATCAGGTGAATACTTGTCCAGGATGGCGCCCGCATGCTCGGGTCCGAAGTCTTCGAAATGCAACATCGCGTCGGGGAATAGCCGATCAGCGGTTTCGATGAAGGTCTGGATGAACGCGTCATACTGCGCGCCGCGGCGGCGAGCATGGCGGTTGCCCAAATAGAACGGGTCGTTGAGCAGCTGCTCGTTGTCGGTGCCGACATCCAGCGACACCGCGATGGCGCGCCGGGGATCGATGCCGCCTCCGGCGGTGTAGAGCGCTAATTTCCCGACCGCGATCTGGATTCCGTTCACACCCCAGTCACCGATGCCCAGGATGGCCTCGGCGTCGGTGCACACGATCAGATCGACGTCGTCGGGACCCAGCCCCAACGTCTCAAAGGATTCAGCGATCTCATCAGGTGAGTCGATCGACAGATACAGCCCCCGCTGCCCCCGGTATTCATCGGAGAACGCTTGGATCGCTTCCCCGACCGTCGGCGTGTAAACCACCGGCAACAACTCGGTCAGATGCTCGCAGAGCACCTTGAAATACAGCACCTCATGGCGGTAATGCAGCTGATCGAGAAGCAGATTGCGAGCCAAATCGGTGGGCAAGGCTTGCAACTGCTGCCAGACACGGTCCGCCTGCTGCTCCAAAGTGAGCACCGCCGAGGGGAGCCGGCCCGTCAGCCCCAGCCGGCGTCGCTCCCCATGACTGAACCCGACGCCATGATTTAGGCTCGGCGTGGTGATGGCAACCGGGATCTGTGGCGCACTACGTTCCATAATTTTCACCTTTTCTTGCTTGAACATTGAGCAATCAATGTTGTCCAACAAAACTTTTCGGTTCGGCGGGTGTTGGGTGCGCCGGGTGGGTTATGCGGTTTTGTTGTGGTTCCATAGCCAGTCGGTGTATCGGTAGTTGGCGGTGTCGAGGGTGCGGAAGAGTTCGTTGCGGGCGATGCGCGCGGTTCCGTCGAGGTGCCATAGTTCTCCCCACATCCGTGCGGTGGTTTGGATGCGGCCGCAGCGTGGTGCTCGTTCCTGGTTGACCTCTTTGAGGATCTTCGGCCAGGCAGGGTTGCCGCCGGTGGGGTAGTGCTGGGATGCGTAATCGGCGAGGCATTTGGCGTCCTCGAGGGCCATGACCGCACCCGATGCGAGGTACTGCAGGGGCGGATGGGCCGCGTCGCCGAGCAGGATCATCCGTCCGTCCACCCAGTTGTCGATGGGTTCACGGTCATACATCGGCCACCAGTGGTCGGTCCACAGGTAGCCGATACCGCCCTGGACGTTGGGGTGGCAGTGGGCGAAGGCCTGTTCGAGTTCTTCGGGGCCGCCCCAGTTCTGGATGCCGCGGTGGTAGCCGGGAGACTCGAATACGGCGACCTGGTTGAGGATCTGACCGCCACGCAACGGGTACTGGATGAAGTGACAGTGCGGGCCGATGTAGCCGACCACATCATCGATGTCTTCCTCAAGGGGCACCTCGTCATAGGGGGTGGTTCCGCGGTAGGCGGCATACGCCGAGGACACCGGATGGTCATCGGAAATCTTTTGGCGCAGCCGGGATTTGATCCCGTCCACCCCGAGCGCGATATCGGCCTCGTGGGTGGCACCGTCGTCGGTGGTCACGAGCACCTTGTCACCGTCGGTGACGATATCGGTGACAGTGATGCCGGTGTGCAGCTGCGCGCCGGCACGGCGGGCGGCTGCGACCAGGCAGGCGTGCAGATCACTGCGGTGGGTGACGAAGTACGGTCCGCCGTAGCGGGCACGGTATTCGGTGCCGAGGTCGATTTTTGCCAGCACCTCTGCGGTGATCGCATCGCGGAACACCAGGTTTTTGGGCAAGACCCCCTGGGAGAGAACCTCGTCGAGCAGTCCCCAGGAGTCCAGGATGCGCGCCCCGTGCGGACCGACCTGAAGCCCGGCGCCGACCTCGCCGAACTGGGCAGCGCGTTCGAACAGCGTCACATTCGCCCCCTCACGCGCCAGGGCGAGGGCGTTGGCGACGCCGCCGATACCGCCTCCGGCGATGATGATGCGGGCGTTCTTCAGGTTCGACATCGGCGTTCCTTGTCTTCGAGCGGATGGGCGGGTCAGCGGCGCAGTGCCTGGGCACGCAGCTTGGCGTTGGGGCACTGCCATGGGTTCAGGGTGATGGCGCCCGCGCCCACCAAGCTATAGAATTCTCGTGTGCAGAAAAAGGCCCAGTTGCGGACGATCGAAAAGCCGACCTACCTGTTGGAGTCCGTCGACAACGCTCTGCGGCTCTTGCAGATGCTGCGCGACCTTGGAGTCCTGCGGCTCACCGACGCGGCGCAGGAGTTGGGTATCGCCCCGTCGACAGCGCATCGGTTGTTCGCGATGCTGATGTACCGGGGGTTCGCCGTCCAGGACGAGAAACGCGGGTATCACCCCGGGCCGGCGATGGGCGCCGGCCCCGCGCAGCGCGGCTGGACGCGCGAGTTCAACGACCTGTGCCGTCCACACATGGAGGCGTTGTCGATGCTGTGCGGCGAAACCGTCAATCTGGTGATCCGCGTCGGCACCCAGGTTCGCTTCCTGTCGTCGGCCGAGTCGACTCAAGTGTTGCGCGTCGGCGACAGGCAGGGTCAGGTGCTGGCCGCGGAGCGCACCGCAGGTGGGCGCATCTTGTTGGCCGAACTACCCCGTGACGTGCTGGCACAGCTATATCTGCGCCCAGCCGCCGATGACCAGGCGCTGCGGGTCGATCGGCGCCTTCCTCCCGACGAATTCGACGCACTTGTCCGCGATTTGCAGGCCGCCAAGGCCGTCGGATTCGCCCTGAACGTGCAACAGACCGAGGAGGGTGTGGCCGCCTTCGGCGTCGCGGTCCGCAACCGTTCTGGCCGCGCGATCGGGGCCATCAGCGTATCGGTACCGATCACCCGCTACCAGCAGCATTCGCGAGGCCCACTGGTGGCGCAGTTGAAGAACGCGGTTCGCGAACTCGAGGTCGACGTCGCCGACATCCAACCCTGACTCAGGAATTCTGCACAACAGAATCATGTGACTCTTGCCTTGGGTCTCGGCCTACCGTTGTCCCAACAGCCAATGTGTAAGCCGCGACGACGGCGCCGAGGAGGCAAGGGCCATGACGACTACCCAGCAGCACACCGATGATCCCGAAGTCGACCAGTTGTATCGCGACTTCGCAAGTGAGCACCTTGATCCGCTGTGGACTCAGCTCGGCGACCTCATGCCGATGGCGCCGACATCGAAAGCCGTTCCGTTCGTGTGGAAGTGGTCGACGTTGTATCCACTGGCCCAACGTGCCGGTGACCTGGTGCCCGTCGGAAGGGGCGGGGAACGGCGGGCGATCGCGCTGGCCAACCCCGGGCTGGGCGGAGTTCCTCATGTGACGCCGACGCTGTGGGCGGCGATTCAGTACCTGGGCCCCAAGGAGACGGCGCCGGAGCACCGTCACAGCCAGAACGCCTTCCGTTTCGTCGTCGAGGGCGAGGGGGTGTGGACGGTGGTCAACGGGGATCCGGTCGCGATGCGCCGTGGTGACTTCCTGCTCACCCCGGGTTGGCATTTCCACGGTCACCACAACCAGACCGACCAGCCGATGGTGTGGATTGACGGCCTCGACATCCCGTTCGTCCATTACACCGACACCGGGTTCTTCGAGTTCGGGTCCGACGGCGTGACCGACGAGTCGACTCCCGAGGTATCGCGGTCCGAGCGGCTGTGGGCGTACCCCGGTCTGCGACCTCTGGTTGGCCTCGGCGCGAAGACGAGCTCACCGATCGCCGCATACCGGTGGGAGCACACCGACGCCGCGCTGACCGCACAGCTGGCGCTGGAGGACGAGGGCCACGCGGCCACCACCGAACCCGGCCATGCCGCAGTCCGTTACACCAACCCGACCACCGGCGGGGACGTCATGCCGACCATCCGCGCCGAGTTCCACCGGTTGCGCGAAGGTGCCCGCACCCGTGCGCGCCGCGACGTGGGGTCGACCGTGTACCAGGTGTTCGAGGGCTCGGGCCGGTTCCGGCTCGGCGACACGGACACCGAGGTCGGCGCGGGCGACATCGTCGTTGTCCCGTCGTGGACGGAATGGTCAGTCGAGGCCAAGACCCCGCTGGATCTGTTCGCCTTTTCCGACGCGCCCATCGTGGAGCGTCTGCATTTCCACCGCACCTACATCTCCGAAGGAGCCTGACACTCATGAAACTAGCCACCCTGCGCCTAGAGGACACCACCGCTGCCGTGCGCGTCGACGACGACACCGCCACCGTCATCGACGGCTACCCAGATCTGTCCGCCCTGCTGGTCCACGCGGACTGGAAGTCGATCGCGCACAACGCATCCGGCCGCACCGTCGACCTCGCGCGCGCCGACTACGCACCCGTGGTTCCGCACCCGGGCAAGATCGTCTGTGTGGGACTGAATTACGCCACCCACATCAAGGAAATGGGGCGCGATTTGCCCCAATACCCCACCCTGTTCTCGAAGTTCAAAGAAGCCCTCACCGGCCCCTACGACGACGTCGTCGTCCCGGATTACGCGGGGTCCGAGCTTGACTGGGAAGCCGAACTCGCCGTCGTCGTCGGCAAGCAGGCCTACCAGGTGTCGCAGGCCGACGCCGACGCCTATATCGCGGGCTACTCCGTCATCAACGACTACACGATGCGCGACTATCAGTACCGCACGCTGCAGTGGGACCAGGGCAAGACGTTCGACAAGACAAGCGGGTTCGGCCCGTTCCTGGACACCGACTACACCCTCGGCACCAAAATCGAGACCCGGCTCGAGGGTGAGGTCATGCAGAGCGCGAGCACCGACGACCTGGTGTTCACCCCGGCGAAGCTGGTCGAGTACATCTCGCACATCGTCACCCTGCAGCCCGGTGACGTGATCATCACCGGCACCACCGGCGGCGTCGGGCACGCCCGCAAACCCGCGCGCTACATCCAGGATGGGCAGACCGTCGAGGTCAGCATCGAGGGCCTCGGCTCAGTCAAGAACAAGACGATCATCAAGTAAGGACGTGACTCCGTGCATTTCAACGATCTCCCACTCACCGAACGGCTGCTGATCGCTCGCCGAGGCACCGCGTACTTCGCGCAGCGCCTCGCCGAGCTGACCGACGACGACCTCGACGGTGACTCGCTGCTGGACGAGTGGACACGCAAGCACGTGGTTGCCCACGTGGCATACAACGCCGCGGCATTGTGCCGATTGATGGACTGGGCCGCCACCGGCATCGAGACACCGATGTACGAATCGCCAGAGCAACGCAGCCAGGAAATCAAGCAGGGCGCCACCCTCAGCGCCGCTGCGCTTCGAAATCTGTTCGACCACACGGTCGCTCGGCTGGACGAGAGGTGGCGGCACCTGCCCGCAACCGCGTGGGATGCCGACGTGCGCACCGCCCAGGGACGTACCGTTCCTGCCGCTGAAACCGCGTGGATGCGTACCCGTGAGGTGTGGATCCACGCGGTCGACCTCGACAACGGTGCACGGTTCGGTGATTTCCCGGACGTCGTTCTCGACTCGCTTCTCGCCGACATCGTCGGCATGTGGCGGACGAAGGACCTTGGTGCCGACCTGGTGCTCCACATCGACGGGAGGGCTCCGCTCGCAATAGGTGAGGGCTGCGATGCCCGCGAAGTGCGCGGAGCCCCGGCCGCGGTGGTGCGGTGGGCAGCAGGCCGCGGTGCGATCGGACTGACTGCAGACGGTGAGGTTCCCCAGTCCCCACCCTGGCTCTGAACGAATCGCCAGAAACAACCCCATTTCCGAGGACTAGCGATATGAACAGAAAACGAATACGCGATCGATTGCCATGGGTGAACTCCGCGCGCGGCACTTCCGATGCGCAAGCAGGTCCGGCACCCATGAGCGCACGCTTCCGGGGGGTCGAGGCGAGCCGTGACGAGCTCGCGGTGGTCGCGGAGCTACAGGCCTCGTTGCGACGGATTGCGACACTGGTCGCGCGCGGGGTCCCCCCATCCGAAGTGTTCTCCGCGGTGGTGGGAGAGGTGTCGCGGTGCCTGGGGGTGCACCACTCGGTTCTGTTCCGCTACGAGCCCGACGGCACGGCCTACCTCGTCGCGGCCCGCGATGACGATCCCGGGATGAAGAACATGCCGGTCGGTGAGCGATTTTCACTCGACGGCGAAAGCGTCACGGCGATGATCTTCCGCACCGGCCGCGCCGCCCGGATGATCAGCTACGAGAATGCTTCCGGTTCCGTCGCCGCGCGCATGCGTGATCTGGGCCTGCGCACGGCGGTCGGCGCGCCGATTGTCGTCGACGGCCGCTTGTGGGGCGCGGCCACCGTCGGCTGGTCGCGACCCGAGCCCCTGCCGCCCGACACCGAGGCGCGCGTCGGAGACTTCGCGGATCTTGTCGCGACCGCCATCGCCAACACCGAGGCCCACGCGCAACTCACCGCGTCTCGGGCCCGGATCGTGGCGGCCGCCGATGATGCCCGACGCCGTATCGAACGCGATCTGCACGACGGCGCCCAACAGCGGCTGGTCTCGCTGGGCCTCGCGCTCCGTGCCGCGGAGGCTTCAGTGCCGCCCGAACAGCAGGCGCTGCGGGAGCAGATTTCGGATATCGTCAGCGGTTTGGCCGGCGTGTCGAAGGATCTGCAGGAGATCTCACGAGGAATCCATCCGGCGATCCTGTCCAAGGGCGGACTGGGCCCCGCGCT
>Ga0137415_10004677_pt1 | contig 13540 bp, 10 predicted proteins | sample CZODoug3_1_1_16f_FD_183082 | JGI IMG/M metagenome (GOLD analysis project Ga0137415, IMG submission 183082) | Vadose zone soil fungal communities from Angelo Coast Range Reserve, California, USA - CZODoug3_1_1_16fungal (Hybrid Assembly) | ecosystem: Environmental > Terrestrial > Soil > Vadose... | reverse complement strand
AAGTTGACGCAGTATGATTTTCCGGGGTGGGCGGTGCTGGAGTGGGAGTGCTGCATCAAGAGCAGCGAGCAGGGAGCGGCAGAAGGGGCGCCGTTTATTCAGCGGCATATCATTCAGGCGGCGGGGAGCACGTTTGATGATTTTGCGAGTTCGGGCGCGAATCAGGCGGCGAACCGGCGGATGTTGGGGCTGGGATAGCGAGTTGGAAAAAGAAACTTTACACAGAGTTCGCCGGGGACGCAGAGGACACAGAGCGGAGAGATACACCCGGGCGTGGCAAGCCCCGCCACTACAACCGATTACGACCTACGAGATTGGATTGAGGTGGGAAGAGGGACATGACTGCGAACTTAGCGAGTGATGGAACGAAGCGGCGGCTGCGGCTTGGGATGGTCGGCGGGGGGCCGGGGGCGTTTATTGGGGCGGTGCACCGGATTGCGGCACGGATGGATGATCGATTCGGGTTGGTGGCGGGGGCGTTGTCTTCTGACCCGGCGAAGAGCAAGGCGGCAGCACTGGAACTGCACATTGCGCCGGAACGCGCTTACGGAAGTTTTGCGGAAATGGCGGCGGGCGAGGCGAAGAGGCCGGACCGGATTGACGCGGTGTCGATCGTTACGCCCAATCACGTTCATTTCGGGCCGGCGAAAGCGTTTTTGGAGGCGGGGATTCACGTTATTTGCGATAAGCCGCTGACCACGACGGTGGAAGATGCGCTGGCGCTGGCGGAGATCGTGCGAAAGAGCGGGCTTATTTTTGGCTTGACGCACAACTACACGGGGTATCCCCTGGTGCGGCAGGCGCGGGAGATGATTGAGGCGGGAGAAGTTGGGCGGATTCGCGTGGTACAAGTGGAGTACGCTCAAGACTGGCTGACTACGGCAGTGGAGGCAACCGGACAGAAGCAGGCGGTTTGGCGGACGGATCCGGCGCAGAGCGGCCCGGCGGGATCGCTGGGGGATATTGGGACGCACGCTTACAACATCGCGTGTTTTGTTACGGGGCTGCGATGCGAGCAGGTGGCGGCGGACGTCTCGATTTTTGTGCCGGGGCGGCGGCTCGACGACAACGTCCAACTGCTATTGAGGTTTGAGGGCGGGGCCCGGGGAATGTTGTGGGCAAGCCAGGTGGCTACCGGAAATGAGAACAACCTGCGCTTGCGGGTGTATGGGGAGAAGGCTGGGCTCGAGTGGGGGCAAGAAAATCCGAATTATCTGAGGTTCACGCCTTACGGCAAGCCGCCGGTCACGATCAGCCGGGCAGGGGCTGGGGCGACACCTTCGGCGAAGCATGCTAGCCGGATTCCGTCGGGGCATCCGGAGGGGTACTTGGAGGCGTTTGCGCAGCTCTATGCGGACTTGGCAGAGCAAATTGTGGCGCGAAATGCGGGGCGCAAGCCGGCGGCGTCCGCCCTGCTGGTGCCGGGGATCAAGGAGGGGGTGGAAGGAGTACAATTTATCGAGGGAGTGCTGAAGTCCTCGAAGCAGAATTCGGCGTGGGTGAAACTCCCAACCGCGGATTAGGGCAAGAGTAAAGCAGGCCGGACTGAAGTCCGGCCTCTACAAATTCAGGAGAGGTCGGACGGCAGGCTTGTTCGATGGTGGGACAGGTAATCCCATTTCCGGGCGATTTGGACGGATTTTAGAGAGAGAAGGCTCGCCAACTCGTTGAAAACAAATATGGTTAATTAAGGGAACCTGGGGCCGGAGAGTTGCGTTCTATAGAGTATCAATATATATGGACATCCAACGACCATCTAACGCTCGCGCCAAAAAGATCCGACGAATTGCTTACGGTACTGTCACGCTCCTGCTGGTGGGGGGCGTCACCTATGGACTCTCAAAACTGCGACCGGCTGCGCCCAGCGTGGACCGGGCCACGATTTGGCCGGACGAAGTGAAGAGGGGACCTATGCTGCGGGAGGTCCGCGGGTTGGGGACGCTGGTGCCCGAAGACATCCGGTGGATTCCGGCGCAGACGGATTCGCGGGTGGACCGCTGGGTATTACGTCCAGGGGCTATCGTCAAGCCAAATTCCATCATTATGGAGCTGAGTGACCCGACTTTGCAGCGAGACGCGCTTGACGCGGAATTCCTGCTCAAAGGCGCGGAGGCGGACTATGCGAACCTGCAGGTGCAGGTCAATAGCGAGCTTATGAATCAGAAGGCGGCGGAGGCAGCGGTTCGCAGCGATTTCGAGCAGGCCCGGCTTCAGCATGACGTAGACGAAAAACTATACAAAGAGGGCATCGGGTCTGACCACATCCGGAATCTCTCCAGAGTACGAGAAGAACAGCTGGCCATTCGCTTAAAGCTGGAAACTGAAAGGACTGCGGTGGCTGCCGATTCCGCGAAGGCACGGCTGGCCGCCCAGCAGGCAAAGATCGATCAACAGAAAGCGCTCTATCAACTGAAAAAGGGCCAGTTGGATGCGCTGCATGTTCGGGCGGGCATCGATGGCGTTTTACAGCTTGTGCCCGTGGAAGTTGGGCAGCGCGTGACGCCGGGGACAAACCTGGCGCGGGTGGCGGACCCCAAGAAGCTGAAAGCGGAAATCAAGATTGCGGAAACTCAGGCGAAGGATGTGGCTATCGGACAAAAAGCGACGATTGACACGCGGAACGGGGTGGTGAACGGGCATGTTTCGCGAATCGATCCCTCCGTGGTGAATGGCACGGTGACCGTGGACGTGGCGATCACCGATCCACTGCCGAATGGGGCGAGGCCGGACTTGAGCGTGGATGGGACCGTGGAGCTGGAGAATTTGAAGGACGTGCTTTATGTGGGGCGGCCGGTGCACGGGCAGGCGGACAGCACGATCGGAATTTTCAAGATCATTGATGACGGATCGGAGGCGGTGCGCGTCAATGTTAAGTTGGGGCGAAGCTCGGTGAACACCATCGAAGTGGTGCAGGGGTTGAAGGTCGGGGACAAAGTGATCCTGTCCGACATGTCGGCGTGGGACAACTTCGACCGGGTGCGCTTGAAATAAAGGATTTGCCGCCCTTCGAGGGCGCTTCGGAATATAGGGTTCCCGATTTCTGCGCCCGGTAAGAAATCGCAAGGGCGCTCCCGGAGGATGGTACAGATGCACACGCTCTTGCAGGACGTGCGGTACGGCCTGCGGATGCTGGCGAAGAATCCCGGGTTTACGTGCATCGCCATTCTGACGCTCGCGCTGGGCATCGGCGCGAATACAGCTATCTTTTCCCTGCTCAATCAAGTGCTGTTGCGACGGCTTCCGGTGCGGAAGCCGAGCGAACTGGTCATTCTGAAGTCGCCCGGACCGAAGCGCGGACATGTGTGGAGCGATGGGGACGATTCGGAGATTTTTTCGTACCCGCTCTATAAGGGGCTGGCGAAGAACACGGCGGTTTTCGATGGAGTGATCGCGCGCTACCCATTCGAGGCGAGCATCGCGAGCCATGGGCAGACGGAGCGCGGTTCTGGCGAACTGGTGACTGGGAATTATTTCGAAGTGCTGGGTGTGCGGCCGGTCCTAGGCCGGGTGCTTTCACCTGCCGATGACGACGTGCAGGGGGCGCACCCCGTACTTGTATTGAGTCATTCCTACTGGACCCGGCATTTCGGCGGGGATGCAGGTGTGCTGAATCAGGCGATTCTGGTGAATAACGCGGAAATGACGATTGTCGGAGTAGCGCAAGCGGGATTCAGCGGCATCCAGGTGGGACAGACGCCGGACTTTTTTGCGCCCATGACCATGAAGGGGCAGATGACGCCGATCCGGAATGGGCTGGACGATTGGAATGATTCGTTTTTGGCGGTGTTGGCGCGACGGAAGCCAAGCGTGTCCATGGGGCAGGCACAGGCGGGAATCAACGTCGACTACCCGGGGCTGCTCGAGCAGCAAGCTGCGACTCTCAAGCTGCGCGAAGGAAAAGACAAGAAAGAGTTCTTGAGCAAGAAGATTGTGCTGTATCCCGGGGCGCAAGGGAGGACGACGGTTCAGCGGGATTCGGGGCCCGCGCTAATGGCGCTCTTTGCAATGGTGGCGCTGGTTTTACTCATTGCGTGTACCAATGTGGCGAATTTACTGCTGGCCAAGGCGGCGGCACGGCAGCGCGAGTTTGCGATACGGTCGGCACTAGGGGCTTCGCCGGGGCGAATGATGCAGCAACTGCTAGTGGAAAGCTTGCTGTGCGCACTAGGGGGAGGGGTTCTGGGGCTGATTCTGGGCACCTGGATCATGAACATTCTGACGCAAGCGGTCGTTTCTGAAGCGGGCGTAAAAGGAATCACGGCCCGGGTGGATGGAAGCGTCTTGGGGTTTGCGGCAGCGGCCACGGTGGTATCCGCGCTGCTTTTCGGACTGATTCCAGCGTGGCGCGCGACACGAACGGGCGTTTCGCAAATGCTGAAGGATCAAGGGTCGACGACGTCCGCGGGGCCGGGGCACGTGCGATTCCGAAAGTATCTCGTTGCGGGGCAGGTGGCGTTCACGCTGCTGTTGCTGACAGGCGGGGCGCTATTTGCGCGGACGTTGTGGAACCTGCGAAAGCAGAACCTGGGATTGAGCACGGAGAACCTGATCACGTTTTCGATTGCACCGCAGTTGAGCGGCTATGATGCGCCCAGAACCGTGGCGCTGGTCGACCAGTTGAGGGAGAGGCTGGGGGCGGTGCCTGGAGTGCTGGGCGTGGGGTCATCGCAGATTCCGGTGCTGACGGGGACCGACATGGGCGGGAACATCACGGTGGAAGGGCGTCAAAACCTGGATACCGATGACAGGCATGTGAATTTTGACGCGGTGAGTCCGAATTATTTTTCGACCATGAGGGTCCCGCTGCTTTCCGGGCGTGAATTCAATGCGGGGGACACGGCGACGAACACGAAAGTGGCGATCATCAATGAGGCGATGGTAAAGGAGTTCTTTCCGAAGAGAAACCCGATCGGAGTGCATTTCGGGATGGGCTCCGGTGACGACGTGAAGCTGAACATTGAGATCGTTGGAGTGGTGAAGGATACAAAAGAGTCGCACGTCCGGGATGCGGATCGGCCGTATTTCTATCAACCGTATTCGCAGTTTGGAAAGCTTTTCGGGATGAGTTTCTATGTGCGCAGTCAACAAGACCCTTTATTGATTGCGAACGCCATGCGCGAAACGGTTCGGGGAGCGGACGCGAATTTGCCGGTGTACGACCTGAAGACGGTGCAGCGGGTCGTGGACGAGGATTTATTTGCGGAGCGCGTCGTCGCGGGGCTTTCGGCGGCGTTCGGCGGTCTGGCAGCGTTGCTGGCGGCGCTAGGGATTTATGGCGTACTGGCGTACCTCGTGGTTCAGCGGACGCGCGAGATTGGAATTCGGTTGGCGCTGGGGGCATCGGCCGGGCACGTGAGAGGGCTAGTGTTCAAGGAAGTGGGATGGATGGTACTGGCGGGTGCGCTGGTAGGATTGCCAGCGGCGTATGGGATGGCGCGGCTGAGCGAGTCGCTGCTGTACGGGGTCCACGCAGGAGACGCAGCGGTGTATGCGACATCGCTAGGAATTATCTGCCTGGTGGCGTTTGTTGCGTGCTACATCCCATCGCGGAGAGCGACGCGGATCGATCCCATCGTGGCGCTGCGCTATGAATGAATTTCCGGATTGAAGGGATTGGGGTGCAAGGAATAGGCAAATTCTTGGGGAACATTCGCAAGATGAGATTCGTAGATTCCATTCGAAGGAGACACCATGACGGACGTGACGGCAACGCTCATCAAGATGGAAGGCGTGAAGAAGGTTTTTTATACGGACGAAGTCGAGACGCATGCTTTGTCCGAGATTCACCTGGAGATCAAGAAGGGGCAATACATTTCGATCGCCGGGCCGTCGGGCTGCGGCAAGTCGACGTTGCTCTCGATTCTTGGGCTGCTCGATTCACCGACGGGCGGCGAATACACGCTCAACGGCCAGCCGGTCGCGAATCTTTCGATCAGCGAACGCACGCGGATTCGGAACCGTGAGATTGGATTTATTTTCCAGGCGTTCAATCTGATCGGCGACCTGACGGTTTATGAAAACGTGGAGCTGCCGTTGACGTATCGTGGCACGAGCGCTGCCGAGCGGAAGCAGAAAGTGCAGCACGCACTGGAGCGCGTCGGCATGGCTCACCGGCTGCGGCACTATCCCTCGCAGCTCTCCGGCGGTCAACAGCAACGTGTCGCCGTGGCCCGCGCGCTTGTCGGTGATCCGCTAATTCTGATGGCTGACGAGCCTACCGGAAACTTGGACTCCAAGAATGGAGAAGCCGTTATGGAGCTGCTACGCGACTTGCACCGCAACGGCGCGACCGTTTGCATGGTTACGCACGACCAGCGCTACGCGAATTTCGCTGAGCGCACGATTCACCTGTTCGATGGCAGGATCGTCGAGGAGACGCAGGAAGCGCGCGTCGGCGCGTAGCGTCCGGGGAGCAGTTCATGGAAACCATCTGGCAAGACGTTCGATTCGGTCTGCGAATGTTGATCAAGCACCGGATCGCGACGATCGTCTGCGTGGTAGCGCTTGGCCTGGGGATCGGTGCAAACACAGCGATATTCAGCCTGGCCGAGGCGTTTCTACTGCATCCGGTGCCGTTCGAGAATTCCGACCGGATCGTCGCTCTAGTGGACGCGCGCGCAGCTAGCCAGGATGGCGGCGCAGGTTTCGGTCCCCAGGACCTTAATGCGGTTGCGCCTGCGACGTATCTCGATTGGAAAAAGGAGGTGCGTTCGTTCGATGATCTGGCCGCGTACGCATGGGATGAAGTAAACCTGACCGGCGACCGCGAAGCGCAAAAAATCCAAGACTTCAGAGTAACAGCTAACTTTTTCCCGATGATCGGCGTGCAGCCGCTCCTGGGCCGCACATTTCTTCCGGAAGAGGAAGAGCCGGGCCGTAATCAGGAAATCATCTTGAGCCACGGGCTGTGGGAACAACGCTATGCTTCCGACCCGAACATCCTGAAGCGGGTCATAAAAGTGGACGGAAAGAGCTTCAATGTTATCGGCGTTATGAAGAAGGGCTTCGATTTTCCGATGCCCGCTGAGGCGTGGATTCCGCTGGCGATGGACGTGAAGGAACGGCTCCGGCGCGACAATCGGTGGCTCTGGGTGCTGGGACGGCTGAAGCCGGGCGTTTCTTATTCCGCGGGCGCCGCAGAGATGCAAGCCATCTCGGAGCGGCAAGCGGAAGCTTATCCTGATACCAATAAAGGCTGGCGGCTGCGGCCGCAGCCGCTGAGGCAATTCATCACCGGAACGTTGACCCGGCAATATACGGTACTGCTCATGGTGGCGGTTGGGTTTGTGCTGCTGATCGCGTGCGCCGACGTCGCGAACGTGCAATTCGCGCGCATCACGGGACGAACGAACGAGTTCGCGGTGCGCACGGCGCTGGGCGGCAGCCGCTGGAGGCTCGTTCGCCAATTGCTGATCGAGAGCATCATGTTGTCGCTGGCAGGCGCGGCACTCGGGCTGTTTCTGGCCCAATGGGACATCCAGATGATTCTGGCGCACATGCCGCCGGACGTAGCCCGATTCGTGGCCGGATGGAAGACAATTCGTTTGGACGCCAATGCGTTTCTGTTCGCGCTGGTGATCGCGGTGGTCAGCGGACTGGTCTCGGGGATCGCGCCTTCCCTGCTGGGTTCCCGCGCCAGCATTGCGGAAACGCTGAAAGAAAGCGGCCGTGGTTCTTCCATTAGCCATACGCGGCACCGTCTGCGAGGAGCGCTGGTGGTTGCCGAAGTGGCGCTCGCGCTTGTGCTTCTGGTCGGCGCGGGACTGATGGTGAAAGGCTTCCAGGGACTGCTGAGCGTGAACGAGAGCTACGCTCCGCAAACGCTGCTGACGCTCAACTTTTCGCTGCCGGAAGTACAGTACGCGCGGCCCGCCGCGCGGCTGAACTTCAACGAACAAATCGTGCGGCGGCTTGGTTCTGTTTCCGGGGTGCAAGCGGCTTCGCTGGTGACGTATGTCCCTTACGCGGATGGAGGAGCCGTCAACGAGAGAGAGTTTTCGATCGAAGGACGACCGCTGACGCAACGCGGCGAAGCGCGCAGCGCCATTGTGGAGACAACCACACCGAATTACTTCAGTACGCTAAACATCGCGCTGCGCGACGGCCGATTGCTGAGCGATGCGGACGGAGCGGAAGCACCGCAAGTGGCGGTGATCAGCGAGAGTCTGGCAAGGCGTTATTTTCCCGGCGAAAATCCACTGAGCCGCCATATCAAGGCCGGCAAGGCGGAAGCCGAAGGCGCGTGGATGACCGTCGTCGGTGTGGTGAACGACGTGCGCTACAGCTGGATCGTCAAGGAGGATGTACCCACGATTTACCGTTCGTTCCGGCAGGCGCCTCCGTATTACACGACCGTGGTGCTACGCACGGCAGGTGATCCGCTGAAATTCGTTTCCGCGGCTCGCGCGGAAATTGCGGCGGTCGATGCAAACCTGCCGCTATACAACATCAAGCCGATGGATAAGGTGATCACGGAATCGATTGTTGGCATCGCGTATGTGGCCACGATGATGGCGGTGCTGGGGGCTATCGCACTGGTGCTGGCATCGGTGGGCGTGTTCGGGGTCATGTCTTATTCGGTGAGCGAGAGGACCCACGAGATCGGAATCCGCATGTCGATGGGTGCGCAGACAAGCAACGTCCTCGCGTTGGTGCTTCGAGGCGGGATGTTCCTTACCGTGCTTGGGCTGGCCATTGGCCTGCCTGTTGCATTCCTACTGGCGCAGGGTCTTTCGTCGCTTCTCTACGGAGTGCAGGCTGCCGACCCAGCGTCATTCATCGGGCTGCCCTTACTACTGCTCGCCGTGGCCGGAATAGCGTGCTACCTTCCCGCGCGACGGGCAGCGCACCTCGATCCGCTCCGGGCCTTGCGGCACGATTGAGGTCCTGCGCCGCGCCTTCAGTCGGCGCTTGGAATGAACCGACGACTTGCGCTACAACAGAGAGACGGGCAAGGACTTGGAATGCCTGCTGCCCAGATTGCGGTAAGGAGAGATTGTGGAACTTTTGATTCAACTGCGAAACCTGGAAAAAGTGATCGAGGCAGGGCCAAATAAATTTTGGCTATTGCGCAGAGTCAATTTAGATATTCAGCCGGGCGAATTTGTGACCATCATGGGCCCTTCCGGCGCGGGAAAGTCCACGCTGCTGAGCATCATCGGGATGCTTGATGGGGCATGGACCGGCGACTTTTATTTCTTGGGCGAAGCCGTTCACAAACTCAACGTCAAGAAGAGGAACGAGCTGCATAAAGCGAATATTGGATTTGTGTTTCAGAGCTATCACCTGATCGACAATCTGACGGTATTCGAGAATCTGGAAGTTCCCCTCTCGTACAAGAACGTGCCTCACAAAGAGCGCGTTAGCCTGGTTTGCGACACGCTGGACCGCTTCCACATCGTGGGCAAGAAAGACCTGTTCCCGAATCAGCTTTCCGGCGGGCAGCAGCAGCTTGTGGGCGTGGCCCGGGCGGTAATTCTTAGTCCGAAATTGATTTTGGCTGATGAGCCGACTGGAAACCTTCATTCCGCGCAAGGCGATGAGATCATGCAGCTCTTCAAAAGGCTGAATGATGGGGGAACCACAATTATTCAAGTCACGCACTCGGAGAGAAATGCATCCTACGGGAGCCGCATTATCCAGTTGAAAGACGGGTGGGTTGTGGGAGACGGCGCAACGGCGGGGGCGCAAGTCGGGGCGGCACAACCCGCATGAGCAGATGCTTGCCAAGCGTGAGGCGGTACTCCGAACGCCTCTCACCGTGCCTGAACGACGGCAGTAGGATAAACTTCACAAAATCATTCGAATGAAGACGACTAGCCCGCACCCTTATCGAGTACTTTTAGCTGACGACCAGGCGGACATCCGCGATGCTCTGCGCTTGCTGTTGAAGCGCGAGGGGTATGAAACGCAAGGTGTTGCGTCCCCGGCAGAGGCACTGAGCGCGATTGAATCGCGGGAATTTGACGCGGCGCTGATGGATCTTAATTACACACGGGACACGACGTCAGGCCAAGAAGGGCTCGACCTGCTGACGCGTATCCAGATGCTCGACAGTACGTTGCCGGTGATCGTCATGACGGCGTGGAGCAGCATCGAAGTGGCTGTGGAGGCGATGCGCCGCGGGGCGCGGGACTTTGTCCAGAAGCCGTGGGAAAACACGCGCCTGCTTGCCATTCTGCGGACGCAAATCGATTTGCGCCAGGCGCTGAGACAAGCGTCGCGTCTTGAAGCTGAGAACCGCATCCTGCGCGCGGAATCGCGGCCGACGTTTCTGGCAAAGTCTCCGGCGATGGCGCCGGTGCTGGAGCTGATTGGCCAAATCGGACCTTCAGACGCCAATGTTTTGATCACGGGAGAACACGGCACCGGAAAGGAAGTTGTAGCGCGAACACTGCATGCGTTGTCGGGACGTTCGACTAAGCCAATGGTGACCGTAAATGCGGGCGGGCTGTCCGAAGGCGTGTTCGAAAGCGAGCTTTTCGGTCACGTAAAAGGCGCGTTCACAGATGCACGGTCCGACCGTGTTGGACGATTCGAACTCGCGGATGGCAGCACGCTGTTTCTGGACGAAATTGCGAACGTTCCGCTTAACCTGCAGGCAAAACTTTTGCGCGTGCTGGAAACGGGGGATCTTGAGCGTGTCGGCTCGTCCACGACGCGGCGCGTGAATGTGAGAGTGCTGGCGGCTACCAACGCCGATGTGAATGCCGAGGCCGCCGCGGGCCGGTTCCGTCAGGACCTGCTCTTTCGCTTGAATACGATCGAGATTCACATTCCTCCATTGCGCGACCGGCGCGAGGACGTCGACCTTCTTGCGCACCATTTTCTCCATGGCTACTCGCAACGTTATCGCAAGAATATTTCAGGTTTCGATCAGGCGGCCGTTAAAGCTCTTCATGAACATGCATGGCCAGGTAACGTTCGCGAGCTCGATCACGCGGTGGAGCGAGGCGTGCTTCTTTCGCCCGGACCTTCGGTGCGCGCGGCGGACCTCGGTTTGCGCGCGCATGCCGCCGGCGGCGCGGCCAAGCTGGAGGAGATGAGCCTCGACGAAGTTGAGCGCTATCTGATCCAGCGCACTCTTTCCCGCCACGAAGGGAACGTCAGTCAGGCAGCCAAGGCTCTAGGATTGAGCCGCAGCGCCATGTATCGCCGGCTGCAAAAACATGGACTGGAATGAGGGAATTGTCCTATGTGCGCCGGATCCAGCTCCTCGCGCTAGCAGCGGGTTTCCCAGGCTCTTTGATCGCCATGCTTCTCTTGTGGCACGGTAAATATTCCTCCGGCGCCGTGTGGACGCTGGCTTTTCTCATTTTTTCTCTCTGGCTTGGCTTCGCCTTCTCGCTGCGGCATCGCGTTGTTTTTTCCTTGCAAACACTCTCGAATCTCCTGGCGGCCCTGCGCGAGGAAGACTTCTCGCTGCGCGCCCGCGGAGCACGAAGCGACGATGCCATGGGAGAAGTGATGATTGAAGTCAATGCCCTCGGCGAAGTCCTTCGGCAGCAGCGGTTGGGCGCGCTCGAAGCCAATGCCCTGTTGCGCACCGTGATGGAGGAGATCGATCTCGCCGTCTTCACCTTCGACAACAACAACAAGCTGCGGCTGGTTAATCGCGCCGGGGAGCGATTGCTGGGCCGGCCGGAAGAGCGGCTGCTGGGATTTACGGCGGAGGAATTGGGACTCAGCGCCTGTCTGGAAGGTGAGGCCGCGCACACGATGGAGCTGGCATTTCCGGGCGGTTCGGGTCGCTGGGGGCTGCGCCGCGGCACGTTTCGTCAGGGAGGCTTGCCTCACCAGCTTGTGGTCTTGAGCGATTTGAGCCGCACGCTGCGTGATGAAGAGCGCAAAGCATGGCAGCGGCTCATTCGCGTTCTCGGGCACGAACTAAACAATTCGCTTGCCCCTATTCAATCGGTCGCCCAGGGTTTGGAGAGCGGGCTGCTGAGTGCTTCCAAATCTCCGGAACTGAACAGCGAAGCGACTGCTTCCATCCTGGATGATCTCCGGCAGGGGCTGAGCATCATTCGGTCTCGCACCGAAGCGCTTGGGCGATTCATGGCCGCTTATTCCCAGCTTGCGCGGCTGCCGCAGCCGAAGCTGCTGCCTGTTAATGTCACAGAATGGATATGCCGGACGGTGAAACTCGAGACGCGAGTGAAGGTCAGCGTTGATAAGGGGCCCGACGTGGTTATTTCAGCGGACGCCGACCAGCTGGAGCAGTTGCTGATTAACCTGATTCGGAATGCGGCGGACGCGACGCTGGAAACCGGCGGATGCGTTCGAGTCGGCTGGTCCCGGAAAGGGGCACAGCTTGACGTGTGGGTGGTGGACGAAGGCCTGGGCCTTCCAAATACTTCGAACCTGTTCGTTCCGTTCTTTACCACGAAGCCGGGCGGCTCCGGAATTGGACTTGTTCTGAGCCGCCAGATCGCCGAAGCTCATGGCGGCGAACTAACTTTAAAGAACCGATCCGATGCCCGCGGTTGCAGGGCGATGCTTCGACTGCCGGTCTAGGCCACGCTTCACAGAATCCTCGGGCCTCGACCCGGACATTTCTTCCGCTACCGCAGAATATCAGGAGTTTTCTTATTTTCGGGAGGGCGACTTAGTAGTGTTCACGCGCGGTGGTTGAAAACGATAGCCGACCCAGGGTTCCGTCCGGATATATTTCGGCTGTGCCGGATCGCTTTCAATCTTCTTGCGCAACTGATTGATCACCACGCGCAGATTTTCAGTCTCTTCTCCATATTCTGGGCCCCAAACGGACTGCAGAAGCCTTCGATGAGTCAGCGGCTTGCCCTGGTTGGCAATCAAGTGCTTGAGTACGTCGAATTCCTTTGGTGTCAGGTGCACTTCCTGGCCGCGCACGGTCAACTGCCGGCTTTCAAAATCCAGCGTCAGCTCTTTCGAAACAAAAGGAGGCAGCGACTCAGCGGGAGCGTACCGGCGCAAAGCGGCACGAATCCGCGCCAGCAATTCTTCGATGCCGAAGGGTTTGACCACATAATCGTCCGCCCCGGCGTCTAATGCGAGGACTTTGTCCCGTTCCGCGTTTCGAACCGTAAGCATGATGATGGGTGCCTCGGACGATTCGCGAATCTCGCGGCACGCCGCAATTCCTCCGATGCCCGGCATGTTCACGTCGAGCAGCACCAAGTCGGGCTTTTCTTTACGAACGGCTTCCACGGCTTCTTCGCCTGTTTTGGCTTCGATGATCACGTAACCCTGGCTGGAGAGTGTGGAACGAAGCACTCGCCGAATTTGCGGCTCATCGTCTGCGACCAGAATCGATGCGCCCGTCATAAGGACCGTTCCGCTCTGCGCGCGACAGGCAGGGAAAAAGAAAAGACCGAGCCATGACCGAGCTGGCTGGTCACATTGATGGTTCCTTTGTGAGCCGCCACAATCGCCTTGGCGATCGGCAATCCCATTCCGGTACCGCGCACAAGATAGCGCTGATCTTTTCCGCGATAGAATTTATCGAAAATCATTCCCTGCTCAAGGTCGTCGATGCCCGGGCCCCGGTCAGCCACGCTGG
>Ga0137415_10004676_pt1 | contig 13543 bp, 14 predicted proteins | sample CZODoug3_1_1_16f_FD_183082 | JGI IMG/M metagenome (GOLD analysis project Ga0137415, IMG submission 183082) | Vadose zone soil fungal communities from Angelo Coast Range Reserve, California, USA - CZODoug3_1_1_16fungal (Hybrid Assembly) | ecosystem: Environmental > Terrestrial > Soil > Vadose... | reverse complement strand
GCGTCGCGCTTGAGGCCCGCGCGGAGGTTCGCCAGGATCCCCTCATGTGTCACCTGCACGTCGCCGTCGTACCAGTCGCCGTCGAGGTCGATGCGAAGCTTCGGGAGCGTCCATGGATTTGCCGTCGGGGCGCGATCCTCGGTCATGTTACCGCTCGCCTCGCGGCGCGGCGCCGCTCGGCTCGCACTGCGGCCCGACGTTCGGGGTCTCATCGCGCGGCGTCATTGGAAGGTGACGCTCGCGAACGTCACGACGCCTTCAGGGTCGGGCCACTGGGCATACCGCCGGAGCACGCCGTGCCCGCCGCCGAGCGTCCGGAGCAGCGCGTAGATCGGCGAGAGGCCGCAGATGCGCCGGCGGTCGCTGTCGCGCGCCACCGACTCAAAGAACGCCCGCGCGTCCGCCGCCTCCACCGCCGCGAGCATTTCGCGGTCCTCTCGCCCGATCCGCTCCAGCTCGAGCGCCGAGACGGGCTCCGGGTCGCCGAAGCGCGGGCCCACGTGGGCGAGGTCGGCGCCGGCGACGAGAGCCACGCGCCGCGCGCTCCCTGCGATCGCGTCGCCGAGGGCGTCCAGAAACCGCGGGATCCGCGGGTCGTCCTCGGGCGCGCCCCCGCGCGCCAGCGCCTCGTGGGCGAAGCTCGTCAGCACGGGCACGATCTCGACGTCGCGGCGCCCAGCAAAAAGATAGCGGAGGAACACCGCTTGGAACTCGATCGAGTGCTCGGCGCGGTGCGCCAGCTCCGAGCCGAAGCAGTCCTGCCCGGCGCGGGCCGCCAGGGCCTCGACGAAGTCCCGCGCCACGCGCGCAGGACCGAGCGGCGTGTCGTAGTCCTTGCGGGTCATGGCGAACGGGTCCTCCATCCCGGCGTGACAGGTGCCGAGGATGACGAAGAGGTCGGCGTCGGATCGCTCGGCGACGTCGCGGTACGCCCAGGCGTACGCGGGCCCACCCCGATGGAAATCGATGTGGGGCGCGATCACCGCCCGCACCCGCGTCGCCCCGACGACCTGTCCGTCCACGGCGCCCGGGCCGCCCGGCGGCGCGAAGAACGCGTCGAACGTCCGGCGGAGCGCCTCGGGCTCGGCCGGATACGCGCCGTCGGCGTGGGCCGCCGGCCGTGTCGGCGCGCCGAGAAACTCCCGGTCCACGCCTGCTCGACGCTCGGCGAATCGCTTGGTGTCGAGGAACCCCTGGGCGTCGAGCGCGTCGGCGATCGCCTGGATGCGCTCGCGCGGCAACAGCTCGCCGTGGCGTCGCATGACCGCGGCCTGGATGTCGAGGATCGTGTGCTCGCCGTCGAAGAGCGAGACCACCTCCAGGAGCGGCTGCGGCAGAACGACCACCGCATCGGTGTAGCCCGCGGGATCGCGAAAGGCGATGCAGGACCGCCCCTCGTGCTCGACGGGGAAGGCGTCCACCCGACGGAGACGCGGAAGGGGCTCGGACACTATGAAAGGAAGATCAGCGCCGACGCGACGTAAATCCGTGCCGCATCGACGAGCTCGGCCACCTCGACGTACTCGTCGATCTGGTGGGGGATCAGGCGGTTGCCGGGCCCGCAGGTGACGATCGGAATGCCGAGCGTCATCCGGAGGACCGTGCCGTCCGTCGAGCCCGGGACGCCACCGAAGCGCGGGGGCTTGCCCGTCGCCCGGCGCACGCCCGCCGTCATGGCGCGCACGAGGGATTCGCCGCGCTCGACCCGGGTCGGGAGGCGATAGCCGTTGATCGGTTGCCACTCGATCGTGACGCCGGGGAGACGCTGCATCGCCGCGGCGCACGTGGCGTCGATTTCCGCGGCGACCGCCGTCTCGTCGGGCCCCGGCGTGAGCCTCACGTCGAGCACGGCGTGGGCGGCCGATGGGATCACATTCGACTGCGGGACGCCGTCGACGGGCGCCCTCACGACCGTCGGAGTCACCGTCGCCGGGCGGAGGTGCGGGCTCCGCCGACAGAGCTTCCTCAGGCGTCGCTCGAGCCTCGGGATCTCGTCCAGCAGCGCGCCGAGGGCGCCGATCGGGTTCACACCCGCCTCGGGCATCGCACCGTGGGCCATCCGGCCACGGATCGTGACGCGCGCCCAGACGACCCCGCGCTGCTCGAGGCATAGCTCGTTCTGCTCGGGCTCGCAGATGATCGCGGCATCGAGCTCACGACCGATCGGCGTCGCGGAGAGATGCTTCGCGCCGAGCATGTCGCCTTCCTCGTCCACCAGGGCGCCGACGACGAGCTTCCCGCGGAAGGCGCCGCCGCTCCGCTTGATCGCCGCGGCCGCGATCATCGCCGCCGCGAGCCCGCTCTTCATGTCGGCCGCGCCGCGTCCGTAGATCCGCCCGTCCACCAGCTCGGCGCCGAAGGGCGGGTGCGACCACTCCTTCACGGCGCCCTCGGTGACGACATCGGTGTGGCCCTCGAACAGCAGGCTCTTCGTCCCGCTCCCCTTCTCGCCGAGCCAGGCCACGACGTTCGGCCGGCCCGGCGCGACCTCGTGGACCTCGAGGGCGAAGCCTTCCTTCCTGAAGAATTGCTCGACGCGGCGGGCGACGGCGGCCTCGTTGCCGTCCGGGTCGCCCGGCTTCACGACGCTCGGGATGCGGACGAGCTCGCGCGTCAGCTCGATCAGCTCATCGGGATCGACGCGGGCGAGCGCGGCCTCGAGAGCTCGGCTCCGGGCCACTGGGACCTACTCGTGCGGGAAGGACAGGATGACGGAGTCCAGCCGGATGACGCGGTACTCCTCGCCCGCGATGTAGAAATAGTGACCCTCGACCTCTTCGGCCGATTCCTCGAACGCGACGACGACGTTCAGCTCCGGCATGTCCCGGAAGGCGTTGGCGCCCTCGTCGAAGCCGTCGCCGCGCGCCGCGACCTCTCCGTAACGGATCGGCGAGCCCTTCGGGCAGTGCACGCGGACGTCCGCAGGCCCTTCCGCCATGAGTCGAACCAGGAGATTGATCCCGTAGACCTGGATGGGGATCGGCTTGGTCGTCATCGAGCCAACTATACCACGCCGCTTTTCGGGCCCGGTTTCGCGTCGGTGGAAGCCAGGCGGACACTCGGCGCAAAGGGGGCTCGATGAGTTTCCGGAAAGCCCCAGAATCAAGACTCAAGAACAGAGTTGCGCCTGCTGTCCCGCCGGCGTATTGTCCCGGCCCATGGAACGCAGGGCGTCGATCGTAGTCCCGCTGCTGGGCGCCCTGCTCCTGCTTGCGCCTCTCGCCCATGCCAGCCCGCCGGACCCGACGTGGATCCCCGGCTTCTACGATGACGCAGACTACGACGACGTCGTCCTCGCCATCACGGGCGCCGTCACCGTCTTCGAGTCCGGTACCGTGGATCCTGTTGGGCGCGTCGCGATGTGTCTCGGCCTGATCCTCCCGAGCGGACCACAAACCGTCTCGGCCGATCCGCTCGAGTCCGCCTCCACCCGAGCTCCTCCTCACCCGTTCGCGTAACGTCGTTCCGGCACCCGCGGTCCCTCAGGACCGCGAACCAGGCCACACTTCACACGCGGAAAGGAGGAAGAGTCGTCTCTTCTCTGCCCATCGCTTGATGCTGGCGTTCCCACAACGGGAGGTTTTGTCATGATGCGAAGGTGCTCGCTCACGCTCGTCCTGCTTCTCGCCGCCATCGTTCCACTCCTGATGCTCAGCGCCGGATCGGACCGAGCTTGGGCGCAGGGCGAGGGGCGAACGGGAGGGGCCATCAAGCTTCTCACGACCATCTCACTTCCGACGACACTCAAGCCCCTCCACGGCTGGGATATCAGCTGGCTCGACGCGGACACGCAACTTCTCTATGTCGCCGATCGTTCCAACAAGAGCGTCGACGTCTTCAACGCGAGGACCAATACATTCGTGAGGCCGATCACGGGCGGGTCGGCGCCCTTCGCGGGAGTCGCCTTTGATCCCGTGAAAGGCACGGCGGACAACGGCCGATCCGGCCCCAACGGCGTCGTGGTCAGTGGACACTGGCTCTTTGTGACCGACGCCAACAGCAGGGTGGTCACCATCGATCTCCGGAGCGACACCATCGTGAGCGACGTCAGGACCGCGCTCAACGATCCCCTGCGGGCCGATGAGCTCGCGTACGACCCGGACCACGGAATCCTGCTCGTCGCCAACAACGCGGACGACCCGCCGTTTGGGACCTTGATCACGGTCAACAAGGCCAACGGACACCTGACCGTCGGCGCGACGATCACGCTCGACCCGGCGCACAGTGGCTTCGATGCGACCAATGGTGCGGAACAGCCGGTGTACCATCGGGGCAAGTTCTATCTTTCCATCCCCGAAGTGAACTGTCCTCGGAAGATTGGCAGCCCGCCCGTCGACAACCCGGTCTGCGGCGGCTCCTTCGCCGACGGAGGGGTCGTGAGAATCGACCCGCATAGCACCGGCACGATCGACGAGCTGTTCCACGTTGAGCTCTGCCAGCCGGCTGGACTCACCGTCGGCCCGCACGACGATCTGCTCGTCGGCTGCAGCCAGGCCTTCGATACGGCTGGCAAGGCGTGGTCCGCCTCTGATCCGAACTCCGCCAAGCCGATCTCGGTGATCATGGACGCAAAAACCGGCGCCATCGACCGGAATGTCCCCGGAGTCTCCGGAAGCGACGAAGTCTGGTTCAACCGCGGCGACGGACGCTATTACCTCGCCGCCCGCAACCAGCCGGGCGGCCCGGTGCTCGGCGTGATCGACGCGGAAAGCCAGAGCCTGGTCCAAGTCGTTCCGACCCTCAATGTCGCCGCCAAGAACTGCACCCTCAACCCGCTCAACTGTAGTGCCGCGTTCCCCGCGGGAACGGCGCACTCGCTCGCAGTGGATCCGCACAACAACCACGTGCTGGTGCCCTTGGCGGCCAACAACGTCTTCCCGAACTGTCTGAACGGCTGTGTCGCGGTGTACGGCAGGTCGAGCAGCGACGACGACTGAGCCTCGGTCCGCCTGAGCTAAGACACTGAAGTGAACGAGCGCACGCTGGCCTAGAGCGAGCGAAACGGCGGCGCCCTGCCGCCGTTTCGTTTCGAGCCGTCGATCGCCCCGCGCTCACGCGTTGTATTGCCTCATTGCTTTTCCACGACGACCCGGCCCTGCGCGTTTATGAACACCCTGTAGCGGTGCCCGTCCTGGCACGACGCCACGTAATCGTTGTCGCCCTGCCGGACGGCGGTGACGACCCGACCACAGGGCTGCCCCTGCAGCGCGATCGTGGCCGTCAGATCCCTGAGAAGCGACGCGTCATCCTGCGCAAGCGACGGGCCGGAGAAGAGCGTCGTCAACGCGGCGACCACGGCCCAGCCTCCGACACGTTTGCTCACAGGTCTTCTCCTCCCATCAGGTGATGTCTTTGAACTTGACCGGATCCACGAGGAGGTTCCAGATCGCCTCTCGAGACGCCACGATGTCGCGGGCGAGCACTGGGTCACTATCCTGCAGGATCGACAGCACCTTGAGGAGCAGCAGGTCATACTCTTGCCGAAGCTTGCTGAGAGCGACTCCGGCGCCCTGATGGAACGCCCGGAATTGAGCCACCAGGTCATCGACCTGATTCTTCAGCGAGAGCTTGGTGAAGAGCCCGATGGCCCTCGTTTCTCGGAGTCGTTTCTCCAGAGCAGCCAGGTCCAGGGCCGGCGGAGCCGGCGGCTTCGCAGCGACCGGCGGCGCATTCTCCTTTGGAGGAACCCTTGACGGGGTCGCGGCGCCCGGCGAGGGTGCTGGGGCCGGAGCTGGGGCGCGAGCCGCCGGCGGGGGTGGTGCGGGCGCGGCCGGCCCAGGCGCGGCAGGCGTCGGCGCCGAAGCCGCGGGCGGGGGCGGGGCGGCCGCGACCGGAGTCGGTGCGTCCGGTTTCGGGGAGGATACGACGGCGCAATTTCGCGACGTCGCGCAGCCTGCGAGTCCCAGTGCGCAGCCGAGGACGGCGATCGCGACCGCCGCCGGTCGGACACGCCTGGGCACGGCACCACCCCCGTGGACGGATCCGGATCTCACCCCGCCGATGGTGCCGACTCGCCCCTGAAGGAGCGCGAGATCCAGTAGAACGCCGACGCCGCGACGGCAAGCATCACCATGCCGGTCCCGGTGTAGCCGAAGACGAGCTTCCCTATCCCGAACAGCGTCGCGTACACCGCCACGATGCCGGCGACCCAGTTCGTCCACGCGAGCGCGCCGCCGGGGATGGGCTCGCGCCCGAAGCCGAGCCGCTCCGACACACGTGCCCAGCCGGGACCGCCGGGACGCACACGCCGGTAGAACGACTCGAGCACCGCGTCGGGCTCGGGCCGCGTGAGCAGGGTTACGGCGAGCCACACCGCCGTGCTGCAGGCGACCGTCACGAGCATGACCGTCGCCTGCGCGTTCGGGTCATTCTCCGCGAATCGCGGAGCGATGAACGCGAACGCGAGCAGGCTCACCGCCAAGCTGGCCAGCATCGCCGAGATCTCGCTCCACGCGTTGATGCGCCACCAGTACCAGCGCAGGATGAGCACGAGCCCCGTGCCGGCGCCGATGGCGAGAAGCAGCTCCCATGCCTTCTCGATGCTCGAGAGCTGCGAGGTCACCGCCACCGACGCGAAGAAGAGGAGCCCCGTGGTGACGCGCGAGACGGCGACGTAGTGCTTCTCGCTCCCGTCCTTCCTGAGGAAGCGCTTGTAGAAATCGTTGACGAGATAGGACGCCCCCCAGTTGAGGTGCGTGCCGACGGTGCTCATGTACGCCGCGGCGAACCCGGCGAGCATGAAGCCGCGCCACGGCGTCGGCAAGAGATCCACGAACGCCTGCACGTATCCCGCCTCCTTGTCCTGAAGCGCCGGGTAGAGGATCACCGTCGCCAGACCGGTCACGATCCACGGCCACGGCCGCAGCGCGTAGTGAGCGATCTGGAAGAAGAGCGTGGCGAGCACGCCGTCCCGCTCGGAGCGCGCGCTGAAGATTCGTTGCGCCACATAGCCGCCGCCGCCCGGCTCCGCGCCCGGGTACCATGCCGCCCACCACTGCACCGACAGGTACACGGCCAGGGTCAGCAGGGGCATCCACGCATACGAGTAGATACCGCCCGCCGTCACGCTCACCGGGAGCACCGAGAGCGCCGCCGTCTCGCTGCCGAAATGCTCGACGAGTTTCGTCTTCATCACCTCGATCCCGCCCACCGCGCGCACCGAGTAGACCGCAAGCACGATCACCGCGCTCATCTTGATGACGAACTGGACGAGGTCGGTCCACAGCACGGCCCACATCCCCGCGGCGACCGCGTAGAGGACGGTGATCAGAAAGCAGATGCCCACGGCGATGACCTCGCCACCGACCGTCATCCCGGCGAGCGTGACGTCCCTCAGCCCGAGCGCGATCGTCAGGATCTTGATCATCGCGCGCGTGACCCAGCCGAGGATGATCAGGTTGATCGGCAGCGCGAGGTACAGCGCGCGGAACCCGCGCAGGAACGCCGCCGGCGTGCCGCTGTAGCGCACCTCGGCCAGCTCCACGTCGGTCATCACCCGGGCGCGGCGCCAGAGCCGCGCGAAGAAGAAGACGGTGAGCATCCCGCTCATCACGAAGTTCCACCAGAGCCAGTTCCCCGCGACGCCCTTGGTCGCGACGAGGCCCGTGACGACGAGCGGCGTGTCGGCGGCGAACGTCGTGGCGACCATGGCCGTGCCGGCGAGCCACCACTGCGCCTGGCGGCCGGAGAGGAAGTATTGGTCGAGGCTCTCGCCCCCGCGCCTCGTGAAGTAGAGCCCCATCCCGGTGCAGAGCGCGAAATAGGCCACGACGATCGCCCAGTCGATCGCGCTCAGCGTCATCCTGGACCCTCCGGGAGCGCCGCCTGCTCCCCCTTGCGCTCGATGGCCTCGAGCTTGTCCTTGAAGCGGTCGAGCGCGCGCTCGGCATCGGTGAACTGGCTCTGCGCGTTGCCGAGGTGCTTGCCGAGCGTCCGGATGGGCTCGCGCACTTTTTCCAGATCGCCGGCGAGCCGGGCGAGGTCGTTCTGGATCTCCCGCGCGTGCGCCTCGATCCGCAACCCGCTCAGGCCGAGGATGATCACTTGCAGGTAGGCGTAGAAGCTGTTCGGCGACACGGGCACGACGCGCCGCGACAGGGCGTAGGTGGCGATGGCCTCGTCGCCCGCGTCCGCGTCGTCCTTGATGATGATCTCGTAGTAGACGTTCTCCGCCGGCACGTACATCAGCGCGAAGTCGAAGGTGCCCTCGTCCGGCAGGATGTACTTCTTCGCGATCTCGTCGATCCGGGTCTTCACGTCCCGGGCGAACTGCTTCCGCAGAGGCCGGCGCCGCTCCTCCTCGGGCTCGGCGAGCATCCGGCGGAAGTTTTCGAGCGGGAACTTGGCGTCCACGGGCACCAGCCGCCCGGCGAGGCTGATCGCGGCGTCGACTCTCTCGCCGCTCTTGAACAGATGCTGGAGCTCGTAGTGCTCGCGCGGGAGCATCTGGGCCAGGAGCTGCTCCAGCAGCATCTCGCCGAGCCCGCCTCTGACCTTGGGCGACTTGAGAATCTGCTCGAGCCCCTGGATCTCCTTGCCGACCTCGACGACCCGCTGCGTGGCCTCGCCGAGCTTGCCGAGACTCCCCTGCACCTCGCCCACGACTTTCGCCGCCCGGTCAAGGCGCTCGCCGAGTGTCGTCTGAGAGGTGGAGATGAGCCTCATACCCGCCTCGAGCTGGCGCGTCACCTCCGCGCTCACGCCCTTGAGCTCGGTCGCCACGCGGAGCGCGAGGCCGTCGACCTGCCGGCGCACGGCCTCCTGGCCCTCGCGGCCCTCGCTCCGGACGCCTTCGATCTGGCGGAGCAGCATCCACGCGAGCAGGACCAGCGCGACGAAGAGCGCTCCGGCGACGGCGGCAAAGACCTCGGTCATGTCTTTGACCCCGTCGTCCGACGCACGCGGCCCTTCCAGTGCCGGCAGACCGGCTTGAAGCCGCACGGCGCGCAGACCTTCGCGTCGCGCCGGTCCAGGCAGTCGCCGGACATCCGCTTGTGACAGAGCGCGAAATCGTACTTCACCGGGTCGGCGGGGTCGATCGCGGCGAGTCGCTCCGTGATCTCCTCGGCCATCCGCCAGTTCCGCGAGCGGCGGCGCGTGAGCCCGATGGCGCGCGAGATGTTCTCGACGTGCGTGTCGACGGGGACCAGGAGGCGCGCCGGCGAGACGCCCGTCCAGAGGCCGAAGTCGGGGCGCTCGCGGCGGACCATCCAGCGCAGGAAGAGGTGGAGTCGCTTGCAGGGCCCGCCCGCCGACGGCAACGGGAAGAGGTGGCGGTAGCCTCGGGAGCGCCGGCCACGCGGAAAAACCTCGCGCAGGTCCGCCTCCAGGAACGCGCGTGCGAACCGCTCGAGGGCGGGGCCGATCGGCCCCTGCCCGTCGGGGTCGCCGGCGGCGAAGCACTTCTCGAGGGTGCCGTAGCGCGCGAGAATCTCGCGCGCTGCCACGCAGAAGGCCACGAGATCGCGCGGCCGGTTGAACCGGTAACGGAAGCCGTCGAATACGCGGGCGTCGCGCGCGAGATCGAAGTCGACCACGAAACGGAAGGGCGACGGTGCCATCGCCCGGAGAGCGCCGTCCAGCTCGCGTCCGAACAGGTCCACGCGCCCGTAGGCGAGGCACGCGGTCAGCAGGGCAACGAGCTCGCGATCGCGCGGGTCGGCGTAGCGGAGGGGAAACTGCAGAGCGTCGCGCCCGACGCGGGCGCCGTAGTCGAACTCGCGGTAGAGCCGCTCGAGCGGCTCCCTGAGCGTTCGCGTGGGCGTCATCCCACCACGCGCATGATACCATGCGCCCATCATGGACGTCGGCATCGTCGGCCTCGGCGCCATCGGCCGGGCGCTCTGCCGCGCCCTCGACGACGGTATCCCGGGGCTACGGCTCGCCGGCGCGACGGCGCGCGAGCGCGAAAAAGCCGAGCGCTTCCTGAAAGGCCTCCGCTCTCCCGCGCCGTTCCTCGCCCTCGACGACCTCATCGGCGCCTCGAGTCTCGTCGTCGAGGCGTCGAGCCAAGCGCACCTCCAGGAGATCGCGCCCAAGACGCTCACCGCGGGCCGCGACCTGATCGTGCTCTCCTGCGGCGGCCTCCTCGGCCGCCAGGACTGGGTCGAGCTCGCGACCGCCCACCGCTGTCGTATTCTCGTGCCGTCGGCGGCGATCGCGGGGCTCGACGGCGTCAAGGGCGCGCGCATCGGCGCGATCACCTCGGTCACGATGGAGACGCGAAAGCCGCCGCGCGGGCTCGCAGGAGCGCCGTGGATCGAGCAGCAGAAGATCGACCTCGACGCGATCACCAAGGAGACGCTGATCTTCGAGGGGCCCGCGAGCGAGGCCTGCCGCGCCTTCCCGGCGAACGTCAACGTTCTCGCCGCGCTCTCGCTCGCCGGTATCGGACCGGAGAAGACCCGGACCAAGATCTTCGCCGTGCCCGGCCAGCAGATGAACCGGCACCGCATCACCGTCGAGGGCGAGTTCGGCAGGCTCTCCGTCGAGATCGAGAACGTCCCGTCGGAGAACCCGCGGACCGGTAAGCTCTCCTACATGTCGACGATCGCGCTCCTCCGGGACCTCTCCGCCACCCTCCGCGTCGGCACCTGATCGCGCCGGACGCCGTACCCCCGGGCGACCCCCGCTCACGCATCATCGTGCCGGCCGACCGCGACCTGCACGTTCACCTCGAGCGGCTGGCCCGCTCGGCGCGCATGGTCTTCGTCGCTGGCCTACCCGGCACCGGCAAGAGCCTCGTGATCCATCAGCTCGCCCACCTCGCAGCCGGCGCGGGTCGCACCGTCCATCTCCTCCAGTGGGACGTGGTGCGGCCGGTGTTCGAGGCGAGCCCGGCGGGCCGGCGCTACCCGATGGCCGAGGGCGTGACGCACGCCGTCGTCCGCAAGGCCGTCGGGCTCTGGTCGCGCCGCGCGCTGGTCGAGTGGCAGCGGCGCTGCGTGGCGCCGGGGCACTTGCTCATCGGCGAAGCGCCGTTCGTCGGCAATCGATTGATCGAGCTCGCCCGCCCGATGGACGACGACGCCGAGCCGATCCTCGCGGCGCCGTCGTGCCGCTTCGCGGTCGCCGTGCCGTCCGCGGAGGTGCGGCGGTTTCTCGAGGCCGAGCGCGAGCGCCGGGCGACCCGGCCCGTGCACCCCCGCGAGCGCGAGGACGCGCCGCCGTCCGTGCTGAGGACGCTCTGGCGCGAGATCGTCGTCGTCGCGCACGCGCTCGGGACTCCAGGCGCGCCCGCGACGGCCGGCGAGACGCCCTACGACCCGCTCGTCTACCGTCACGTGTACGAAGCCCTGCTCCGATATCGCCACGCCGACGTCCTCTGGCTCCGGACCGTGCTGCCGACCTCGGCGTTCTCCGTCTACGATTTCGCGATCGGGCTCGTGGAGATCCTGCCGCGCGAAGAGGAGGCGGACGCCGCCGTGCACGAAGTGGAACTGCTCTACCCGGATCCGGCGGCACTCGCCCGCGACGTCGACCGCTGGTGGGCGGTGTGATCCGCCCTGAAGACGCCCGAGGCCCGGAGGTATGCTCCGGGCCTCGGGTTCAGGCCGCGACCCGATGCCTTACTTCGCGGGGGGAGTCACCTGGATCGAGGTGACGACCTTGTCGGGGCCCATTTCTTCGAAGCTCGCCTTCACCTTGGCGCCGGGCTTGAGGGCGTTCCTGTCCACCTTCGCGGTCGTGGGAATGGTGAGCGTCGTCCCATTGTCGAGCGTCACCACTCGCCCGCTCGGATCCACGCTCTGGATCTGGCCCTCGACGTTTCCAGCCCACGCGACGCTTCCCAGCACGAGTACGGCGACCAGCGTCAGCACGCACATTGCACCGACGGGCTTCAGCATGTTGCGGACCTCCTAATGTTGAATCGTGAATCGCCCGCGACGTGCGGTCACAGCCTCGGCACCCACTGCCGGCCAGTCATTGCCGAAGCAACGCCGGTGCCACGAGCAAGGAGCGTGTCGCACTGACAAGATCTTCGAAACCAGAGGCTTGGACGACATCGCCGGCTGAGACATCCGGCGTCACCGTTACGAGGCTGACAGAGACGCCGAACGTCTTACATCGGTGAATTCCCGCACCCGATGACGCGACGTCACCGTATGGGCGGTCCGAGCCCGGGCCAGCGTTATGATACGAGCGACACGGGGGTTCGCGCATGCGACTGGCTCTGGTCAAGCGCGCGGTCAGCAGATTGGCGCTGGGCATGTCTTTGGTGTGGCTCGGAGCTGGCTGCAGGGTCATGCACCTGTGGGAACCGACGGACGAGCAGGTCCTCGAACGTATCCTTCCATCGGCGGTCCAGGTCATCTTGGAGCAGCAGGAAGGCCGGCGGTTCCGGGCGGCTTCAGGGGTGATCATCGCGACGCGTCCGGCGACCTCGGGCACCGAGTGCTTCGTGCTCACTGCCGGCCATACCTTCTCGGGCGCCGCCCGCGGGAAGGGGGTCTACGTGGTCTTCGGCTCCTCCAGGGGCCGGGAGGCGAAGGTTCGCGCTGCGGTGCTCGTCGAAAGGGAAACCGACAACCTCGACCTTGCCCTGCTCAGCGCCGAGAGCGATCGGTGCACGCCGGCCAGCGTGAGGCGCCCGGCGGCCCTGGGTGAGTGGGCCTGGGTCGTCGCCTTTCCATGGGGCAGCCGCCTGACGCTGGCCCGCGGAGTGGTCAGCCAGACCGATCTCGATAGTCCGGCCGATCGCGAGCGAGACTCGCGACTGATGGTGGACGCCTCGGTGAGCTACGGCGCGAGTGGCGCCGGCGTCTACGAAGCGCGGACGGGCAGCCTGATCGGGGTCGTCGAGGGGTACAGCACGGCGCGGGTCAATTCCCAGGGCGGGGACACTTCATGGTATATCGACGTGCCCGTGCCGGGGCAAACACTCGTCACCTCGCTCCGGAGTATCCGGAGATTTCTCGAAGAAACCGGTCACGGCGACCTGCTCCAGGACTCGCTCCGCTGACCCGGGGGCGTGGCGCCCCGAAACTCGCCGGCGCCTAATGCGGCTGGGTCGCCTCCAGATAACGCTCGGCCTCGAGCGCGGCCATGCAGCCGGTGCCGGCGGCGGTCACGGCCTGGCGGTAGACGTGGTCCTGGACGTCGCCCGCCGCGAAGACGCCGGGCACGCTCGTCTCGGTGGTCCCGGGCTTCACCTTGATGTACCCGTTGGGCAGCAGCTCGACCTGGCCACGGAAGATCTGCGTGTTCGGCTCATGACCGATCGCGACGAAGAGCCCGTCCACCGCGCGCTCCTCGCCGGCGCCGGTCTTCGCGTTCTTCAGCCGGACCCCTGTCACCTTGCCCTTGGCCACGTCGTGGATTTCGTCCACGACCGTGTTCCAGAGGAACTCGATCTTCGGGTTCTTGAAGGCGCGCTCCTGCATGATCTTCGAGCCGCGGAGCGCGTCGCGCCGGTGGACCACGTCCACACGCCGGCCGAGCCGCGAGAGGTACAGTGCCTCCTCGAGCGCGGAGTCGCCGCCGCCCACCACCATGACGTTCTGGTCCTTGAAGAAGAACCCGTCGCACGTCGCGCAGGTCGAGA
>Ga0137415_10004675_pt1 | contig 13544 bp, 17 predicted proteins | sample CZODoug3_1_1_16f_FD_183082 | JGI IMG/M metagenome (GOLD analysis project Ga0137415, IMG submission 183082) | Vadose zone soil fungal communities from Angelo Coast Range Reserve, California, USA - CZODoug3_1_1_16fungal (Hybrid Assembly) | ecosystem: Environmental > Terrestrial > Soil > Vadose... | reverse complement strand
GTAGCCAAGGGTCAAGGTACTACCTTGACGTCGTCTCCTCTCACTTGGGTTGAGGGTACTCTCATTCCCAAATCGCTGGGTAAGGCAGTTGTATGTTAGGTGTCTAGAGGGTTTGAGCGACTATAGGTCGCGTCTTCCGGGTGGGAGAAGATTCAGCTTCGATTATGAGCCTAAGGAAAAGACGAGGGTTTCTGCTGATGAGATCCTTGATAGTATGAACCGGAGTTTGCAGGTCGAGCAGATACTCGATTATGATCCGCAGGTGGAGTCGTATCTTGCAAAACATTCACGGGCCGAAGGTTCAGGTCGCGGCGCAGGCAGACTCGTCTTCGCAATCATGCTCCTGACTGGAGTCGTTGTGGCTTGGTTTTATGCTGGATTAGCGAGAGTCCTGGATGTCAAATTCTGGAGGTCCGGGTTCGGAATACTTGGATACGCGGTGCCAATGTGGCTCATCGCAGTAGGAACACTCATTGTCTTGTCGCTGGCAATAGCCGCAAGTCGCCGGGGAAGAACCGTCGAGATTACCAGATGAACGTCAACGACCGATTCGGTGCCAAGTTAGGAAAACAGTAATTAGCATCGCTCGTCCTCGAATTCGTCGTGTCTCGGACAGGTTCATCAAACGGGGAAAATCAGGACATTCTTTCTCGAATTGTCACGTCGCCAACAATACTCTTTTCGATAATTCTTGTCATAGTATACGTGCTTCTCTCGTTCGTCGCTCGAGACTTTCTAAATCCCGTCTATAGTGCACCGCTGGTGTTTCAAGAATCGCTCGTGCAATGCAACCCATGTATCCTGATGCAGCCGGGATGGCCATGGATTCCTTGGACTATCGTAACCTCGATTTTTCTCCATGCGGGACCTTTGCACCTAGCATCGAACATATTCTTCCTTCTAATCTTCGGCTACGTTTTGGAGGAACAGCTGAATAATCGTGTAAAGTGGATGGAGATTTTCTTCTTGACCGGAGTCGCCGGGAACCTGTCATTTCTGGCCGCTTACGCGCTTGTTGGTCCAGATGCCGGAGTGTTCGGAGTTGGCGCTTCAGGGGCTGTTTATGGGATTCTTGGAGCTGCTGCGGGGCTGAAGATCGCGATCATCCTAATTCTTGTGGCCGGGCTGGACATCTTCGCGGGGGGAGGATTATTCGCGCACATTGGAGGCATGATCACGGGAATAGTCATTCGAAGATTATGGATTACGGGGGCCGAAGAGAAGACATCCCTCGAGTAACCGACTAAGAGGCACGACTGGGAATCCCTCTCGGAAAGTCTCTTTCACGTCTTAAGACTTCACAATCTACCCCCCCTTTTTTCCAACTTTATTTTCTACTGCGCCTCATTTTGGGAGACATCTGCTCTAAATCGTTCAAAATGCGAGAATAGCATTTTGCGGAAATGGTATTATTCATTTAAGCATAGCGGAAATTCATGAAGAGATCATCGGGGGCCAGAAAAAGTGTGCGTATTTTGGCAATCAGGGCTTAAGATGGGGGATTTTCGCCCCCAGGGCTGAGATCATGCTAAAAATCATTAAAAAGTCGATCAATGCGCGCTCTATAACATTGCATCTCGGAACCGTGACGAATGTAACGCAATCTTGACCCTCAACTGAAAGTCATGCTATTTCTGACTTACAGTCCATCCTCAATGCGGCACAATGGTGGAACAGTTCCTCGCTAAGGGAAAATTTCATGGGCGATCATTCCAGGACTCGCGGACAGGTTAGAATGGATTTCGAACCCTCGTGACGGCGGTTCGCTACCTGTCAATCTAGCTAAAGTGGGTACGACTTTTCGTGTGACAAGCGATGGACAGTTGAATCTGAGTCTAAGTGTCAGATGGATAGAGCCAGAGTACAAGCCATGGGGTCCATTTCCACCGCTTTGTTATCCAAAACATGTCTAGATACCGTATACTAAGATCTGTGTTGGTTTCAATGATGAAAAAGTTTTGAGAGTTGCTGTGGAGCTTCCTGATGGTCGGAACAGAAGGGAGGGGCCCGGAGGAATGTGATTAGGCGATCCAAGCATATGGTCCAAGTATAACTGCAACACGCTATAGCGACCCATGGGAAGAATTGATGAGATTTGAACTGTCCTACTTCGGCTCTTTATCAGCTGAGATCAGCAGGAATTCGAAACTCGATTCAAGAAGTATTACGGAGGCTCTGGAGAAGTGATTTCGCAATGCCGGTGCTCCGCAGGAGAGTGAAGACAGGTTGGTGGTGATTTTTACTTGTACAACTAATGAGGTCCTCGAGAAAGTCAATGAATTCGCGGCCCTTGGAGTCCAATCTTCTACTCTCAAGACATGGCGTGACTTGTTGGAGGGTTTGGACAAAACACTCTACCAGCTTTGCAGTCAACTAAGACCAGCGACTGCAATGACACTCCTCGCCCAGCATTGGCTTGATCTTAATTGGAGAGTTTCGTGGTAGCCCGGGGGAGATTCGAACTCCCGTCAGCAGGTTACCCCTACCACGACAGGGATCCAGAGCCGGCTAGGAACACTCCACGAACATGAGTTATCTGGCCACTGATGCGTGAAGTGTCCATGCTATGCTAGGCCGCTACACCACCGGGCTACGAAGTTCGTTGCAACGGCCAGGTGGCAATATGAGGTTTGCAGCTGGAACCGCAGCTTGCTTATATTATTGTCGCAATACTTATATATCCTATTCAGCCATCGAATTTCACTTCCTTGTTTGGCCACTCACTAGAAAGAAGACTTCCTAGCGTAGAGAGGTCTAGGGAAGATGACTTGGAATACTCTTGAGCATCCCGTCACCCGCTGCCAAACCGCCAAAAGTGCATGTTTGTCCAGAGTGCAGTAGTCTCAACCTTATTGAAGACTTTGACCAGGGCGAGACAATTTGCCAAGATTGTGGACTGGTTTTATCACAGAATCTCATGAGTCGCGGCCCTGAATGGCGCGCTTTCACCAAGGAAGAGAAGGACGAGAGAGGCCGTGTCGGCATACCGACATCATTCGCGATCCATGACAAGGGACTGTCCACAGTAATCGATCGTGTTAACCGAGACGCATATGGCCGGCAGCTTTCCCCTGAGACCAGGATGGAGATGTTGCGGCTTCGCAAATGGCAGATCAGGACTAGAGTGCATTCCTCTGCGGATCGCAACCTTGCACAGGCAATGGCGGAACTCGATCGCCTCACTGACAAGCTTCATGTCCCGAATCCGATCAAAGAGTCTGGCGCCATAGTGTATCGGAAAGCTTTGGATAGCGGTCTGGTCCGAGGTAGATCGATCGCGGCAATTGCCGCCGCATCATTGTACGCTGCCTGCAGATCCGCCGAAACCCCGCGAACCTTGAAGGAGATCTCAGCCGCCAGTAGGATAAAGAAGAAGGATGTCGCCCGATGCTATCGTCTGTTGCTTCGAGAACTGGGAATGACAATGCCGGTTGAGGATCCTATCAGGTGCGTGTCCAAGATCGCTAGCAGAGCTGAGATATCCATGCAAACTCAGCAGACCGCGATTCGTGTACTGAAAGATGCTAGGAAGAAGGGGGATGTAGCTGGGAAGGATCCGATGGGTCTCGCTGCTGCAGCTCTTTATGTTGCATGTGTTTTAGAGTCTGAGAAGAAGACTCAGAAAGAAATTGCGGAGATAGCAAACGTTACCGAGGTTACAGTTCGGAACAGGTACAAGGGCTTGAAGGAATCCCTTGGCCTGAACGCCTGATTTACTGTATTACCTGAGATAGTGGCGCATTGCCTGAGCGTTGTTGAATACAGTGCTCCATTGCGGAGCAGGTGCTGGTGTCGTACTATATCCTGAAATCGCGATTGAGAATTTGACCCTGGGATCACGTGAGTAGTAGTAGATGATCTCCAACTTTCGCTTCGGCGTCGCATTGTAGAGGCTCCTCTTCAAAGCGTTAAAGAGATACTTGTTGAGAAATTCGAGCTCTACAGACAGAACTATTCTGTCGCTCATAGTAAATGCCAATCTCTCCATCCTGTATTTACCGATTATGAATTTATCGGCTAGAAACTCTCAAATCGGATAGAATTGGGCTATTCTGGCTATCCAGCCATACCCAAAGAAAACCCGTCTTCCGGTCGGGTTAGATTGCCATTCTAAGAACCGAAGGAATGGGTCACCCAAAGAAACGATTCTTGGTTACGATTCCTACAATATCTCAGACCGCACATTTAGTAGCTCATGAATGAAAAGCCTACGATCATTGCCGGATTATTCGTGGCATGGCTATTCTGGTTCCTATTCTTCCTGAATCTCGGAGTCTAGCAGCGCCGCATTGCATGCTTTTGTGAGGGCACCCTTAAATAATCAAGACCTCCCTATCTGATTGATGGACGAATATCACGAGGTCTCAGACGCCTAAATGGCGGACGTTTGTTCTACCTGTGGCCTCCCAAAGGATCTGTGCGTTTGCGGCACTATCAGCATGGAACAGCAGACCGTAAAGGTCCGGCTGGAAATGCGAAAGTGGGGCAAGCCAGCGACAATCGTAGAAGGCATCGATGGAAAGAGTGTTGACCTTGGGGACCTTGCCACTAAGCTGAAGACCCACTGTGCATGCGGCGGGACTTCCAAGAACAACGCGATAATTCTGCAAGGGGATCATCGGGAGAAGGTCAAGAAGGTCCTTACTGAATATGGCTTCCCAGAAGCCAGCATCGAACTTCACTAGGGCGTGAGACTATGTCGCTGTCGACGTTACGGGAGGTTCTGGGCATGATGAGGCGTGGACAGAAGAGCCCGCTTACATGCCCAGTCTGTGGTAGCCGGGTCAGAAGAACACGGAGTCAGTTGGAAGGCTGGATCCTTCCGGAGAAGTACTATTGCGATGCGTGCAAGTACATCGGCTTCATTGCCTTAGAGCGTGATCCGGAAGAGGAAGACGAGGCCGATCAGACGCCGTAGCACAAATTAGACAAGGTTCGGCTGCAATACTTTTCCAGATGGAACTCTTCGCCAGAGATCGACGGTAGACTTCAAACCCTGTTTCAAAGTGTGACTCGGCCTCCATCCTAATTCCCTTGAGATCTTCGAGCTATCCAGGACTAGGTATTGTGGATCTTGGGATTTGGGTCTCTGGGGATAGCCTGGCGGGTAGGAGTTGTAGAGTATCTTCCCCTTGAACCCGATCATAGCCTGCAGCATGTCCGCAAGATCTTTGTTGGTGATAGGATTGCCTGGCGAAATATTGTAGACGTTCCCCTCGGATTCTGTCTTCTCAGCTGCCCGTAAGTATGCGTTAACGTGATCGTCCATGTACATGTAATCTCTGACGGATTCCGGGGCTCCTATGTAGCAAGTCTCGTCCGTGAGCATTTTTGAGATTAGGTACTCGACCATGAACCCGCTCTCGCCTGTTCGACCGTAACTGTTGATGGGACGCATGACTGTGCCGCGGAGATGGTAGACCTTGTTAGCCATCTGGACATACTCGTCTGCCGCTGATTTTGTCACTGCATATGGTGATGCCGGGTTGAGCCGATCGTCTTCTCTTATCGGTCTCTTTCCGTCTTGCCATCCGTAAACTTCAGCTGTTGAAGCTGCGATGAGTCGCGTCTTAGGATTCTCCTTTAGGATCGCATGGACCAAGTTGACTGTTCCGTCAAAATTCGTTGTGATGTATGGGTAGGGATCGTCGAAGGAGAGTCTGACCGGGGTGAGCGCACCGAGATGGAAGACGATCGCGGGATTGGATGTTTCAACGGCGGAGAGTACTGAGTGGTATCTGCTCAGGTCTCCCTCGATGATGTGGATTCGGTCGAGCACAGGTTTGAGGCGTGACAATTCTCTTTCTGATGAGTGTCGTACGAAGCCGTAGACGTCATAGTTACTCTCGACAAGCTTCGAGGCTAGTCGTGATCCAATGAAGCCAGTGATTCCTGTAACCAAGACGTTGGTCATTTCGTGATTGCCTTCAGGGTTTCATTTGCTTCTTCTAGCTCCCTTAATGAGTTGACGGTTACGAACATTCCGTTGTGCATGTAAACACGCATTTTCCTGCGCTTGGCCAAGAGTGGAAAGGTTGTTCTTTCTACATCGCCTGATTTGGGAAGGTAGGGGAGTATGTTTCTTTGGAAAACGTAGACGCCGGAAGAGCACACAATATCTTCCAAGATGGGTTTTTCTAGGAATCCTCTGCAGTATCCTGCCTTGTCTGCTAGTACTAAGCCGAAGGGGAGTCTTGGGTGGACAACGGCGATCGTGACTAAGGGGTTTCCTTTTTCATGTTGGGTAACCATGCGGGGGATCTTAAGATCGGTTATCTGGTCTCCGTTGAGGGCGAGAAATGTTTCGTCCTTCATGTGTCGTTGGATGGCGAGTCTGAAGCCTTCGCTTGTGCCTCCTTCGACAGTGTGGACGCTATACTTGATGTGGACTCCATATCGGGAACCGTCTCCGAAATAGTCTATGATTTTCTGCTTTAGGTAAGCGACTCCGATTGCTAGGTCGGTTATTCCAGAGTCGCGGAGCCATTCGATAACCCATTCTAGGAGGGGTTTTCCGGCGACTTTGACGAGGCCTTTGGGGAGGTCGGTGGTTATCGGCCGTAGTCGGACGCCTTCTCCGCCTGAGATGATTACCGCGCTTCTGAGTTGGTGCGTTACAGGCTCAACCTCTTGGGATGTATCATGTTTAGTCTGGTCGGGGAGCCGTTTTGGGTTTGGGGTAATAATAGTAGCCATAAATTACGAAAGGTCTCAGTCTTCCGATCGAATGTAAGACCGTCCGTTTTCCTGAGATTCCGAGCTCTTTTCGAGCATGCCCGGCATGGATCTGGTATGAAATCGATCGTCGCACAGACATTCGCCTTCTGTGGAGAACAGTCAGAGTTTTGTCTAGCCGGACTTTGTAGCCGTTCTGTCTTAGCCGGATATCTAGGTCTGTGTCGACTGCGAAAACATCGTGGAATCCTTGCACACGGGTTAAGGCGTTTATCGCGATTGCCCTTGCTCCACCTCTTGGTTGTTCGCCTAGGGGGGCTATCCGGTAGGTCTTTTCCCATGTCGATACAAGCCGGTTCAATAGTCCTTGGCGTGGATCAGTTTTTGCTAGGGCGGATACTGAGGCGTACTCGGTCAATTGTGGGAGTAGGTGCTCGATGAAGTCTTTCGGAAGTCGCATGTCTGCGTCCACTATGAAGAAGGTGTCGCCCACTGCCTGTTGCCTGGCCAGCTCAAGATTTTCGGAGTAGCTGTTATGCCATGAGACATTTTCCTTCCGGAGGATTGCGGATCTTTCCTTGGGTAGAATTGAGGTTGCTATTTCTACTGTTCTGTCCGTGCATCGATCTGCAACTAGAATAATCTTGGTTGGTTGAATGGTTTGTTGAAGGATCGATCTTATGCAGTCTTCTATGTATTTTTCTTCATTATGTGCTGGTATGGCCACTGTCGAGGCCGGGGTCAAAAGCGTGTTTCTACTCTATGTTGACGGCTAGGAGGTAGAATCCCGCGAGTACCAGTGGGAAGAGGGCGAATGGGGTGTAGAAGATCAATAGTCCGCTAATTATCAGAATAGATAGGACGGTAAGATCGACCTTCGCTTTCTTGGTCTTGAAATTGGGTTCCCAGTATCCTATCGAGTATAAGCTCACTCCCAACACGATTAGGACCATTGCGGTGCTAAGGAATAGGAAGGGAAGGAGCGAACCGGTGATGGGCTTGTCATTTGATGTTACTGGCAAGCTTGGTGTTATCGGGCTGAGAAGATATTGCAGGCTGAGTGCTTCTCCGATCCCGAAGGCGCCCCAGATAACTGGGAGTAGCATAAGGCGCCGTTCCAAGGCTGGTTCTTCATGGACGATTCCTAATGCTGATATAAGGATTGGTTGGGATTGGTGATTGTTATTTACTGCGTTTAGAGAAGGGTTGTTGAGCCGTGAAGTTCCAAGACTTCCTATTCCGTGCCTGGTACTATTTCAGGACTGGTTATGGCATCTACCTGGCGTTTCTGATAGGTTTCCTCAGTAATATGATCGTTATTTTCAAATTGGCCTTTGAGCCGGTAGAGGTTACGTGTTCGCCGCCGTCGTATCTTGGACCTCTTGCTTCATGCCCTAATCTTCTCGGTAGAATATTGAAGAGTGTATTTCCAAGCCTTGCATGGTTCGCGATCATCGCGACTGCTCTGACGATTCCTTTCGGTGTCTATGTCGGATATTTCCATATGAAAAGGACGGGTGCTTTTGCGGCTGAGGCGTCTGTTGCGATCGAGTCGAATCCTTACGTGTACAAGGTGGTTCCTGGTAAGGAGCAGGAGGTCTTTCTGCCTTTGATGATTTTGACGGCGAGGGGGTTGCAGAAGGTTATGGAGAGGGAGAACATGTTGACCAAGGAGGAGAAAGATGCGCTTGACACTGTTCTTCTCACAGCGGAGAAACTGCTTGCGGGTCATCCGGTCGGTCCCGGACGCATGGGTTCTTCGTCGAGCAAAGAATCTAGCTAGATTTCAGTGCGTTCTGATCGTCGTACGGTACAAGAACACTAGCTCTCGCGGGTGGATCTTTCGATCCGCGGTAACAAAGGAATAATTAGCTGATCGACGCGGAGGACGGGACTAGATGGATTTGAGTCAGGAAGCTCAGGCGAAGTATGTCGTGGATATAAGGCCGGTTGAGAAGGCCGTTGCCACGCCTAAAGAATTCGTCCAGGAGCTGAAGGGGGCTGTTGGCGGTAAGCAACTTGCGAAGATGAAGAAGGAGGCTGTGGATTGTCCGGTTTGGCAGAAGAATCTCTCCTTCGTACAGTGCTTTGCATGTCCGAACTTTCTGCGCAGAGTGAAGGGAAAGGTGGATTGTAGAGGTCTGCCGTTGCCTGGGTCTCCTGCATCGAAGGCCTAGATTCCTAGGCTGTACTGGGTTTGGTTACTGTAACGTTCTATTAGGGGACAGCATGCTTTCTCGACTAGGAGGCTTTTGGGAGTAGAGTTGTTGATGGAGGGGGAACGGGCGGAGGCGGAGGTTTTGCAGTTGATGCTAGAGCTGGGGTTCACGCAGGGTGAGTGTGAGATCTACTTTTCGTTGCTTGATCGTCCTGAGGGTGAGCCTATTGATAGTGTCTTGACTGGGGCGAAGATGTCTCAGGGTTTGGCTGAGTCGGCTTTGAAGAGTTTGGTGGATAAGGGGCTTGTGAATGTGTCGAGTAATCGGTTGGAGGCTGTTGAGCCTCGTGTGTTCTTGTCGCGGTTTCAGGAGAGGAAGAGGCAGGAGTTGTCGAAGGGTTTGGAGTTGGTGAGTTCTCGTTCTGCCAAGTTATTGTCATTGCTGGAGCCGCAGTATTGGGAGAAGCGGTTGGGTATTAAGCCGGAGGATTTGTTGGAGCCGTTGAGTAGTTTGGAGGAGATGGAATTGCGGACTGTTCGGGTGATCGGGGACGCTGCTAGGGAGGTTTGTATTTCGGCCGAGACGTTTGGATGGTTTGAGAAGGTTCAGGAGGAGATGTATCGGGCGTTGGAGCGTGGGGTGAAGTTTCGAGTGTTGATGCTTGCCAGGGATAAGGAGACTGTAGAGCGGGTTAAGGAGGTTAAGAAATTGGGTGTGGATATTCGGCAGTCGCGTGAGGATTGGTATCCGGTGCGGGGGACGTTGGGGGATAATCGGCAGTTGGTCTTTCTGATCTGGGCGGAGCAGGAGGGTAAGGGTAGGCCGGTTGGGAAGGCCCGGTTTTTCAGGCCGCATTACACGAAGAATGAGGGTATGATTCGAGTGTTTCGGGATGCTTTTGATAAGCGTTGGACTGAGGCGTCGAAGATAGAGTAGTGCTTCGCTGGGACATGGATTCTTTCTTCTAGTCGCTCGGATTCGGGCTTTCGACCGGTTTGCCCTATGAGGGAGGATTGGCTGGTTTTGTTCGGGCTCTGCCTGGAGAAAAATAATGGGGGGTGGGGGCCAAATAAAATTCCGCAGGCACTTTCTGAAAATGCTTGTAAAACTTTTTTCTAGGAGAATATGTTTCTGGTGAGAATCAGTGTGTTGTGTCCTGGGATTATTGTTGATAATGCTCCCTTTTTTCTAGGCGAGGATTTGTTTCTAGACTTGTTTTGACATTTTGAGAAAGGGATCCTTCTCTTTTGTTCTAGTGTTGATGCGTCGAATTGACATTTTCAGGTATCCCTAGCCGTTTTCAAGGGGTTTCCCAGGGGATTTCAGGGTGTTGCGAGGATCTCGGCAGAGAGCCTCTTTCGCCTCATGAGTAGCGCTGATACGGCTACCAAGGCGACTCCCAGAAAGCCTGTGGCCGTGTAGAAGGTTGGGGGATTGAGCCCGAGGATTCTTTGGGCGGGCAAGGCTGTTACAATGATTTGGACCGTAACATTGTGAGACGTGGAACCGCTCACCGCCATTATCCTGATATTGTATCTTCCCGGGGGCAGTGTGCTGCTTGGGCGTATTGTAAGCGTGGAGCTTCCTGTCCTGCCATCGTAGAGGGTTACGCTCTGAGGATCCAATGAAGCAAAGGAGCTCGAGGAGTCTATTGAAAGAAGTATCGTGCCAGTGAAGCCGTTGAGACTTGTCAGGATGAGGGACGACGAAGTATTCCCGGCTTGAACAGTCACATTGGCCGGGTTGGCCGAGAAGGTGAAGTCAGGGGGCGGAATGAAAGTGAATGTCGTATTGATCGAGTGAGACAATGTTCCGCTCCAACCTGTCACAGTCACCTTGTACGTCCCAGCGACGACCGAGGTGCACACGAGTACGCGAGTAGCATAGTTTAGGATACTCGTGCTCACACAGCTCAAGTTGACAGGCGCAGTGTCCGTGACGATGACCACCCCGGTGAAACCATTGACAGGTGTTACTGTGATGATAGACTCTGCTGATGTTCCCACTATTACGGGGACTGGAGATGATGCGGTAAGAGTGAAGTCGGGAAGCATGGCGAAGGTGAAGGTTGCGGTGGTCGTGCGGGATAGAGCGCCGCTCGTACCATCAATCGTCACCGTGAATGATCCCAATGTCATAGAACTGCAGGATAAGGCAGCGGCATAGGTAATTTGATCCAATGTTATTGCTCCACAGTCAAGACCTGAGGGCACGGCGTCAGTCAAGACTACCGGTTGGTAAAACCCGTTTATGAGGTAAACGCTGATTGTTGATACGGCCGATTCTCCTGGGTTTACGGGTGCAGGATCGCTTGCTCCAACTTTGAAGTCTGAAAATCTGAAGGTGACCATGGCCATGTGCACTAGTTTTCCACTAGTTGCCTTCACCGTCACCGTGTAATTGCCAGATACGTTGAACGTGCCGCATCGAAGGGTTGCGTTGACTGGGAATGGTGGACTCACTATTGGAGGAGTGATAGGGCTACAGCTCAGCCCGGAGGGAACATTGTCGCTCAAAGCGACGGTGCCCGTGAAGCCATTCAGTTCGCCGATCGTAATATTGGCTAGTGGCGGGCGGACGAGGGTTCCATAGTAGGCTAGAGAGAATGGAAGAGGGGCGTATGCCGATATTGAGAAGTCGGGCATAGAGGCCGTGGCCAGGGTTATCTGGGCCCTGAACGAGTAAACAGGAGTGCCGGGGGTTTCGCCAGGCCAGAAAGAGCCTATTCTCCCGTCATCATCATACCGGACCAAGAGCCCAAACGTGTCCCCAGGTTTCAACGAGATATCGTGTCCCTTGTCTCCAGAGTTCAGGGGATGTGATATCTCTAAGTAGTTGTACTGGCCATCTCCAGAACCGGCGCCCGTCCCGTCTGTCGTGCCTCCGACGACCGCGCGATCCTCAGTCTGGCCTAGACCCGCGGGATAGCTGTTTAGGAATTCGTCGAAGAAGCCTATGTGACTGGTCATGAGCGCGTTGACGTCGAACTGGAGGACGTCATCTCCCTTCGTCATTACTCCCGTGTTGTTGTTATCAAAGAAGAACTCTAAGACGTCCCCCTGGTTGAAGCTGGTATCTTTGACCTTGATGCCCAAGTAGAGGTTGTTGGCATCATTCATGACGTAGAGAACTCCCGGTGTGATCCGGTCGCCGATATTGTAGGTTATGTTGAACTCGATCGTTGCGGATGATTGCCACTCTTTGGAGGAGAATGTTCCATCAATAGTTGGGGTAGTTGCTGCCCAACCCGCCGTGAACGCGTACCCGCTAGTTTGGATGTTCGGGAGACGAATATTATCGGCATAATTCGAAGCGTTAGTAGGAAGCGTGTTTGAGAGTAGTATCGTTAGAAGAACGAGGCTAGCGGTTGCTAACGGTATTTTCATCATGTTGAAGAGAGATAGAGGCTTCCGTGGCTCTTATCTCCTTGTACCCGATCCATGAGAGCAGAACCGTCCCAGCATGGGACGTTAAGGCGGGCTAGTCGGATTTTGACCAGCTTTCCACAGGACCGAGCATTGACTCTTGTCCCCGAAAGTTCCCACCTCAAGATTTTTGTTTGGGACACTTATACCCACTCTCCCTCTTGTGCTCAAGTTTCACGCTCAATTCGTAAACCCCTTGAGGAGGATCATGCAAAGGCCACGAGGAGAAGGTGCAAGGCTGGGCTGGTCTTGGGGAGGTTAGGGGTTGGTCTGCCTATTCGGTACTTTTGAAAGTACAGGTTGAGATTGCAAAGTCGACGCTGGGCCAGGGCCGGGACTTAGGGTCCTGTCGACCAGTTGACCAGTAGCTAGATTGCGTCTACTGCTGCTCGCTCGGAGATAGTAGCCTGCCGTGCGGTCCATGGTAATGTGTCCGATCCATCCGAGAAGTGGCCATTGAACAACACCAGTAATGAAACTCCATACCGCGAGTACAGGAACGGCTACTAGTAGCGTGTGCAGGAAATTGTAGAGGCTTGACCCCCAGCTGGGCCAGATTCTACCGCCACGTGTTGCGAGTCCGATTGGAATGAACGAGCCCAGATCCGGCCAAAGGATCCAGAAGATCGTTACGTAAACGTTCAGGTCTCTGACCAGGAACAAGCGCCAGTAGAACAAGATCAAGATGATTGCAACGGTTACCAATAGCATCTCGAGCCGGTAGACTGTAGAATTCAGGCGTAGAAATCCTGGGCCGGCCTTTGGACGTTTAGCATCCTTTGACATATCGCTCAAGGTCGACCAACAGATGGAGTGTCCTCTTCTAACTGTTCCTCAACTGGAATGGACCCTGCCCAATAGAGAGAACACTCCGAACCTTCAATTCCTGCCTTGCGCCATGATATTTCGAGGCAAATATGTTGACCGAAACAACTCAAAGCTCTCCGGAAACCAAGCCCTTGACCTCTGAGAAGGCCCCGAAAACTACCCAGTGTCCCATCTGTCGTGGAACGGGAAAGTTGACCGTTGCGGTAAAACCGGGACAGACGTATGATAAGCCTGAGACTGAAACTATCGGATGTTACAAGTGCTATGGCAAAGGGACCATAAGCATAGAATCCTAGGCGTTTAGGGATTCAACGACCAGAGGCCTGTACTTGCCAATTATCGCCTTGACATCTGCCTCTGTCTTACCTTCTGCATAGATCCTGATTAGTGGTTCAGTCCCGCTTGGTCGTATCAGGACCCAGCCCCGACCACTTACTTCCACCTTGATCCCGTCCAT